>SL_3KL_010_SEDDRAFT_10001624_pt1 | contig 20514 bp, 13 predicted proteins | sample SodLakKL_010_SED_2_FD_10381 | JGI IMG/M metagenome (IMG submission 10381) | reverse complement strand
GCCCGGCGCCCGGGCGTTGCACGCCCTGCTCCCAGCCGATGTGAATGGCTCGGTGGGCGGCCAGGGAGATATAGAGTTGCTGATCGACCGGTGTGCCGGTGGGCGCCAGAATGCCGCTGATCGTGAACGGATGATCATCATGCTGCTGCAGGCTGACCCGGCCACCGCCATGGGCGAGAATGATCGAATCGCCGATGTCGTAATCGAGTTGACGGGCGACCTGATGACCGATGACCACATCGAACAGGTCTTCGAACTTTTGGCCGGACGCAATCTCCAGCGCCCGGCGGTCGGCGTAGCGATAACGCTCGAAAAAGTCCCGGCTGGTGCCCATGACGCGAAATCCGCGATGGGAATCGCCGAGGGCCATGGGAATGGCCCAGTCCACCTCGTCCACGGCACTGAGCTGTTCGAAGGTTTCAAACGAGATGTTGTTGGTGGCATCGCCGATGCCGAATACCGAATACAGCAGCAACTGCACCGGCGCGGTGCGCGCGCCAACAATCAGATCGGTGCCTGACACTGAGCGATAGAATCCGTCACGCACCTCGGCGCGCATCTGCTCGACGATGACCAGCAGTCCGATCGACAGGGCAATGGTCAGGATGGTCAGAATGACCGCGAAGCGGCGGTTGAGCAGCGAACGAATGGCCAGGCCGATCAGGTTCATGACACCACCCCGGCACGGTTGATGTCAGGCAGGCTGATCTGGCGGTCGAAATGGCAGGCCAGATCCTTGTCATGGCTGACGAACAGCAAGGTGCCGCCGGCCTGTTCAACCTGGGCAAACAGCAAATCAATGAACACCTGGCGGCGATCGGCATCCAGCGCCGAGGTTGGTTCGTCGGCCAGGATCAGCGAGGGTGAACCGATCAGGGCGCGCGCCGCGGCCACGCGTTGCTGCTGACCGACGCTGAGTTCATCGGCGCGCCGGTTCCACAGCGCCGGCGACAGGTCCATGCCGGCCAGCAGTGCCTCGGCAGCCTTGCCGACATCACCGGCGCGGCGCGACCGGGCCCGGGAAAATCGGCACGGCAGGCTGACATTGGTGCGCACATCCAGCCAGGGCAGCAGGTTGAACTGCTGAAAGATTACGCCCAGGTGCTCGGCGCGCAGGCGATCGCGCGCAGGCCCGGACATGGCTTCCAATTCCTGGCCGGCAAACCGCAAGGAGCCGCGATCGGCACGCACCAGCCCGCCGATCAGGGCCAGCAGGGTGGACTTGCCCGATCCGCTGGGCCCGAACAGAAACAGCTTCTCGCCGCGCTCGATGCGAAACGAAGGCAGTTCGAGCACGCTGTGATCCTGGCCCGGCCAGGCGAACTCGATATCCGTGATTTCCAGCAAGGGTTCGGTCATGCCTGCTCCATTTGCCGCTGATCAGCGCAGATCGATGCGAGCCCGGCTGGGTCCCAGTCGGGCGCGGGTGGCCAGCGTTTCGGTCAATACGTCGATACGCATGGTTTCATTGGCGGGGTAGTCGGCAAATAGTTCCAGATCGACCCAGCGCAGTCGTTCGGCGCTGCTGCAATTGATGCGTGCCTGCACCTTGAATTCGGCATGTTCATGGCCGTGATGATCGTCATGCTCGTGCCCATGGTGATGATCCTTGTGGTGTTCGTGATGGTGATCATGGTGATGTCCATGATGGTCGTGATCGTCATTCAATCCAAATCCGGGCGTGCCGACCTCGATATTCTCCATTTCACATTCCCCGCGCGCGTCAGCCATCAGCCAGCGGCCGCTTTCCAGATCAGCGATCACGCGTTCGAGTGTTTCAGACTGGTCTTCAGTTCGGGGCGGATGTTCGAATCCCACCAGGTTGATGCCCGGAATATCCAGCTCGATATGGATTACATCCCCATCCATGGCCAGGCTGCCAGTGGCTTCGCCATGGACATGCGCGCCGTGCTGGCGCTGCAGCTCTCCGGCCAGCAGAGACCCCGGCAGGCTGGTGAACAATACAAACAACACAATTGCTGAAAAATGGCGTTGCATGGTGATCTCCGGTATCCAATGAATGTTATAATATAACATCCTTGATTCGAGGCTGACCATCATGGCCTATCGAGCCTGGCCTGACCGTCTGGGCATGGCTGTTGCCCTAGCGTGCGCGCTACATTGTGCCAGTTTGACTCTGATTTTTTTGTTATACCCGGCCGTCTGGCTGAACCGTTCGTACTGGGAAAGCGGATTGTGGCACAAGCTGTTCTGGCTGGAGTGGGGCCTGCTGGCCTTGACCTGGCTGATCCTGATTGCCGCCATGCTCCTTGGATGGTGGCGCCACCGGCATGTCGGGCCAGCCTTGATGGCGCTGACTTCGGCCGGAATGCTGACTGCTCTGATTGCCACCCCGCTGCACTTTTCGGGACGCTGGACTGCGTTGGCGGCCGTTGGAGCGGGACTGCTGATCGCCGTCGCCCACTTCTGGAACCTTCGACTGGGGCGATGCCACAAGCAGAGTGCCTGAGCCGTGCAAAAAATTTCCTCGCGCGGAGACGCAGAGACGCAGGGTAAAAGGCATGCTTTAACTTTTCTTTAAATCATTTTTCTCTGCGTCTCTGCGTCTCTGCGCGAGTGAGGTTTTTTCTTCACGACAGCAGGCTCGGAAACGGGATTTGAACCGGAAACGATGTTGGCGCAAAATGTGCGCCTGATAACAATCATTCACCCAAAAACCGGGGACAGGACTAATCCATGCAAACCAGCTCGATTCACGGGATGTGGTCATCCCGCCTCGCTTTCATCCTGGCCGCCACCGGCTCGGCCGTCGGACTGGGCAATATCTGGCGCTTTCCCTACATTACCTCCGAAAATGGTGGAGGGGCGTTTGTACTGATTTACCTGCTGTGTATTCTGGCTGTCGGACTGCCGATCATGTTTTCCGAGATCGTTATCGGCCGACGCGGACGCATGAGCCCGATCAATTCCATCCGCGAACTGTCCGATGACGCCAAGGCCACTCGGGCCTGGATGGGTCTTGGATTTCTTGGCGTGATTGCCGGCTTCATCATTCTTTCCTTTTACTCGGTGGTCGCGGGCTGGACCTTGCACTACGGTTTTGCCTACCTCAAGGAATTGGTCGGCATGGGCGCGCCGATCACCGACCCGGGTGAAACTTTCGAGAACCTGCTGGCCAGTGCCGGTGAACTGACCTTCTGGCACGGCTTGTTCATGCTGATGACGGTTGGTGTGGTGGCCTTTGGTGTCGAGAAGGGACTGGAGCGCGCCGTCACCATTCTGATGCCGTTGCTTTTTGTTCTGTTGCTGATTCTGCTCGGATACGGCATGAATACCGGCAGTTTCCAGGAAGCGGTCGGATTCCTGTTTCGACCGGACTGGTCCCAAGTGTCCGGACCGATGATCGTGACCGCCATGGGCCAGGCATTTTTCACCCTGAGCCTGGGCATGTGCGCCATCATGACTTACGGCGCCTACCTGCCATCGGATGTGAACATTCCCAAGGTCGGCACCACGGTGGCCATCTCCGACACCGTGGTGGCACTGATTGCCGGTCTGGCGATCTTCCCGATCGTGATTTCTTTCGGTATTGACCCGGGCAGCGGCGGCGCCGGGCTGATCTTTACCTCGCTGCCACTGGCCTTTAGTGAAATGCCGTTCGGAATCGCCTACGGCATGGCGTTCTTCCTGCTGCTGTCAGTGGCCGCATGGACCAGCGCGATATCGCTGATGGAGCCGGCCACGGCCTACCTGGTCGAAGCCACCGACCTGTCGCGCAAGGCCGCGGCTCTGTGCGTGGCGGCATTTGCCTGGATGCTGGGCCTGGCCACCGTGTTCTCGTTCAACATCTGGTCCGAAGTCTCGATCGGCGGCAAGTCCATCATGGATGCCCTGGATTACGTGGCCGCTGATGTCATGCTGCCGATCGGTGGCCTGCTGACTGCGCTGTTTGCCGGCTGGGTGCTTTCGAAGAAGATCACCCGCGAGGAGCTGGATGAGAAAATGCCGGACTGGGCCTTCAATGCCTGGCTCTGGCTGACCCGCATCGTGACTCCGGCGCTCATCCTTGTTGTTCTGGCCAGTCTGCTCGGAATTCTTTGAATGTAGCCCTGATGGCCACCGTTGAACCATTGATGTGACCATGCTGACCGCGTTGCACGAGCAGCGCCTGATCCAGGTGGTCGAAGCGCTTGCAGCCGGTGGCGCACAACGGCTCATGGATCTGGGTTGTGGCTCGGTCTGGACCCGGATGAGCTGCGCGATCCGGATCTGGCGCCACCGACCCAGATGGCGGTGTTTACGGTCTTGAGCCGTGGAGATTGAGGTTATGGCGCGCTAAATCGGTTTGCCGATTACGTGGCGTTGGCGAAGAACATCATCTGGATCAGGCGGCCGTCCTTTTTTGAAGTGCCGAAGCCGGGTCCGGAGGTGTGCCACAGGCACGGCCTGAACAGGACCAGTCGATTGAAGCGCATGGGTACCCGCATGATGTGTTCCCACTGGCTGCGGTCCTTGGAGTGCGGCTTGATGATCTGCTCGACCACGTCGTCGAAAGACTTCATTCCCAGGCGCTCGCGATCCTCGGGGAAGACCGGGGCGCGATCCATGTTGGTCGGCTTGTGACGGAAGAAGTCAGTGCCGCCGTGACAGTGCTCGGCCAGGCTGAGCGCTGCCTGGCGAAGCTCCAGCGGATTGTCGAGAAAATCATCAATGACCAACAGCGAGGTCTGCATGAAGACGGCTCCGTTTATGTTCTGTCGGGTATCAGGATAACAAGGCTGAGGATTTTTCAGCCAGCATGATGGTGCGGCGCGGCCTGGGGTGGCCCTCGCGCGTCTTGTCGGGTTCGTCGGGGTCCAGGGCTTCGGCCAGGGAGTGGAAGGGCATCCATTCGGTCTGTCGTTGTTCCTGACGGGTGGTGGGGGTGATGTCGATGCAGCGGATGTTGGCGTATCCGGCCTGTTCCAGCCAGTCTTCCAGTTCGGAGACGGTCGGCAGGGCATGGACATTGCGCATGTTGGCGTAGCGACCCTCGGGAACCAGAACATTTCGATCCTCGCCCGGTATGATCAGTGTTTCCAGGACCAATTCGCCCCCGGGGGCCAGACGCCGGGCCAGGTCGATCAGGTGGGCAAGATGGTTACGGCGATGGTACAGCACGCCCATGGAGAACACCGTGTCGAATTCGCCGATTTCGACCGGCATGTCTTCCAGGCGCAGGGCCAGCAGGTGATTTTCGGCCGGACCGGTGAAGTGGCGGATGGCCTGGTGCTGCATCACGAACAACGGGGTGGGATCGCAGGCGATGACGCGTCGAGCGCCGGCTGAAAGCATGCACCAGCCGAAGTAGCCGTTGCCGGCGCCCACATCGAGGATGCGCTTGTCGCGCAGATCGATCGGGTCGGCCAGTCGGCTCCATTTGAGATCCGAGCGCCACTCGGTGTCGATGGCCACACCGCCCAGTTTGACAGGGCCCTTGCGCCAGGGAATGAGTTCCCTGAGAGATTCGGCCAGTGTCTCGGGATCTTCGTATTCGCTCCCGGCCTCCAGCCAGCCATCGACCATGCGCCACTGTTGCTGGACGAGGGGCAGATGGTCTACTACGGCTTGCCAGCGCAGCGAGTCCCCGTGCTGGTTCAGGTGCCGGGTGTGAGCTTTTAGTGCCGATCTGGCCGTGGCCGGATCGTAATCGACGACCAGGGCGTGCCGGAGATCATCCATCAAGTCGCCGGTTTGCAAGTCAGTCGTCGAGCTTTTCCAGGATCGCCCCGACGATGTCGTTCATGGTCAGAATGCCCTCGAGCTCATTGTTACTGGAGACGATCAGGCGCTTGATGCCGGAGTTGATCATCAGCGAGACGGCATGGCGAACTTCGAGTTGACGTGGCACCGCCAGGGCCGGCTTGGTGGCGATGTCGTAGACATTGACCAGGTCGACATCGCCGTCTTCGGCAATGATGGTGCGAAGAATGGTGGTGTAGGTCAGTATGCCGAAGGCATCGCTGTCGGTGCGCTTTTCGACGACCAGCGATTTGACCGAGTTTTCGCGCATCTTTTTCATGGCATCGCGCAGCGTGGCCAGGGGTTCGATGGTCATGACCTCGGATTTCATGAGGTCTTCGACCAGCTTGCGGGATTGTTCATTGCTCATGGTCAGATCTCGTCTTCGATTTTCTGGGTGAATTGGGACAGTTCGCGGGTATCGATGCCGCCCAGGTGCTCCAGGGGAATGGTAAAGGCAATGCCGCGTGGATCATTGTCCAGATCAAGCTTTTTGGTCAGGCACTTGAGCACTTGCAGCGAGAGCTTTTTCTCCAGCACGAACATCAGTACTGACTGGGCGCCTTCATAGGTCAGGCCGAAGAAGGTCTTTTTTTCGTCGCCGGTGATGCCGCGGGCGCTGAGCAGGGTCACGGCGCCAGCGCCGGCCTCGCGGGCAATGTCGACAGCCTCATCTTCCATCTCTTCGGCGAGAATGGTGACCAGAACGGAAAATTTCATGACGATTTACCTCTCTTGGCGAACTGTTCCGCCACAATGGCGTACAGCATAACGGTGATGATGGGAAAAATGGAGGCGAATGCGATCAGGCCGAAGCCGTCGATCATGATGTTACGCCCTTCGATATGGGTGGCCAGGCCAATGCCCAGCGCGGTGATCAGCGGCACCGTAACCTCCGAGGTGGTCACTCCGCCCAGATCGTAGGCCAGCGCGATGATGTGGCGTGGCGACAGCCAGGTCAGCAGAATGACGACCGAATAGCCGGCGATGATGTACATGTGGATCGAATCCCCGGCAATGATGCGATGAACGCCGATGGTGATGCCGATGGCCACTCCCAGCGCCACGATGATGCGAATGGCATTGCCCCGGATCTTGCCCTTGGCAGCCTCCTCGGCTTTCTTGCCGACTGCGATCAGCGCCGGTTCGGCCATGGTGGTGGCGAATCCGATCGCAAAAGCGAACAGGTAGACGAACACGATGCGGTCATGAGCGATCAATTGCTCGGCCATTCGCTCGCCAATCGGAAACAGGCCCAGCTTGAGCCCGACCACGAAGGCATACAGGCCGATGATGACCAGCACGAAGCCGAAACTGACCATGGCCAGGTGAGGGATGCGTTTGCGAATGACGGCGAACTGAAAGATCAGCACGACCAGGATAATGGGCAGTACGTCGCGCACCATGGTGGCCAGGTCCATGAAAAGCCCCCTGACCGAGGCGGGTGCGGCGGTATCAGCATGCTCTTCCATGGCCTGGACCACCTCGGAAGCGCTGCCGGCCGTGTCGGCATCGCCCAGGGTAAAGACGATCACCCCGTAGAGCTGTACGGTAATCATCGGCACCATCACGGCCAGTGCGACCAGCCCGAAGCCGTCTGTCAATGGATTGCGGCCGCGAATGGAGGCGGCCAGTCCCAGCCCCAGGGCGGCGATCAGCGGCACCGTGACAATGTTGGTGGTCACGCCACCGGAATCATAGGCCAGGCCGACGATTTCTTCCGGGGCGAAGAAAGTCACCACGACCACGGTCAGGTAACCGCCGATCATCATCCAGTGCAGCGGCAGACCCAGAATGATGCGCAGAACTCCGACCGAGATGACTGCGCCGACTGAACTGGCCACCAGCAGGCGCAGAACCAGCGGATTGATACGTCCCTCGCTGATGATTTCGGCCTGCTCGGCCACGGCGATCAGCGCCGGTTCGGCGATGACCGCCGAAAACCCCATGAAAAAACCGAAAATCATCAGCCACGGCAGCGAACCCTTGGCCGCGAATTCATCCGACAGGCTTTTGCCGATCGGGAACACCCCCATCTCCAGACCCTGCAAAAACAGTGCCACTCCGAGCACCACGATGCCCAGTCCGATCATCATGGAAGTCAGGCCGTCGGGCACCTGTTGCAGTACCAGGAACTGAAATACCCCCACCACGATGATGATGGGCAGCAGATTGCGGATGGAATGAACCAGCGTATCGAGGAATTGATGAAACAGTTTCATCCGGATTCAGCCTGTGTTCCCATCATTGGTATCGGTAGCCTTGCCGGCTCAATGGTAAGACATCAGGCGATCTGTAGTGGCTTGTTGTCTGTCCTGGGTATTGCCGCTGAATTCACGCACACTCGGTTGCGTCCCTCGGACTTGGCCTGGTAAAGCGCCAGATCGGCACGCTGGATGAGTTCATCGGTACTGGCGTCTTCATGCCAGTCCGCGATGCCCAGACTGATGGTCATGCCGATCCGAACCTTATCGCAGGTGATCGGCGCCTCGTCGATGGCGTGACGGATTTTCTCGGCGACAATCCTGGCCTGGGCCATATTGGTTTCAGGCAACAGGATCAGAAATTCTTCCCCGCCCCATCGGGCCGCCCGGTCTTCGCGGCGCAGGGTTGCCTCGATGCGGCGGGCGATCTCGCGCAAAACCTCATCCCCGACCGAATGTCCGTGACTGTCATTGACCTTTTTGAAATGATCGAGATCAGCGAGCAGGATGGACAGGGGTACACGGTGACGGCGAGCTCGAGAGACTTCGCCCTCCAGCTGCGGCTCGATGGAGCGTCGATTACTCAGGCCGGTCAACGGATCGGTCAGGGCCATTTGCTTGAGCCGCTCGCGGTCCAGGAAAGACTGGATGCGGACACGATAGAGCAGTTCTGCGGCGATCAGGCCCACCCCGAGCATCACCAACGGTTCGATCAGAATGAACGACCATTCGGAAAAGGAGAACCCGGCCAGGTGTGATCCAATCACCAGGCCGGCCAGCGGCAGCCCGAAAAGCACGATCATTTCCGCACTCCCGCGCAGGGTCACCAGTGAGATCGCGAAGGTGGCCAGGATCACGCCATGGATGATGCGTTGTGGATCACCGCCAGCGACCCACAGATTGGTCGCCAGTAGGCCAAACATCATGACCATGACGCTCAGGGCCAACAATCTCAGCAGCACGGCCGCGCCCCTGACATTGTTCGCCCGCAGGCACCAGGCCAGTGTTACCGCCGCGATCAGGATGGGCGGCAAGCGCCAGATCCCATGCTGGATGACCAGCGCATCTGAAATCTCCAGGATCCGCCAATCGATGAACTGGTAGATGGGGATCAGAACGAGCAAAAGCAGGGCGGCAACCAGCGCAAATTGACGAGCAAGGCGCCTTTCCTGATGCCTCAGACTTGGCAACAGATGTTCATCGATGTGCGTTTTGTGCATCATTCGGCTTCCCCTTTCTGGCCGAGTGAAGTCGGGATACCCTCACGCTATCGCAGAATTGGCCGTGGCAGCTTGTCACTGGTCAATAAATCAGCGATTGCAGTCACATTTCTCGGCTGCTGATGTTTGCGCGATCGACTATTTTTCCTGCACGGCCGACTCGTGCATGCGTCGGATCCGCTCATCCTTGTCGTGCCACAAGGTGTTCAGCCATTCCTGGAATCGGCGCCTGAAATCCGGGTCGTTCTGATAATCGCCCCGGCGAAGCTCTTCCGGGATGGGCATGATCTGGAAATCGACTCGAATCTCGGGAATGCGATTGGCAAAAAGATCTACCAGTTCGCCACACCCGTGCGGGTAGACCAGCGTGACATCGACCAGTGTGTCGAGTGAATCGCCCATCGCGTCAACCACGAAGGCGGTACCGCCGGCCCGCGGCTTGAGCAAATATTCGAAAGGGGAGGCCTGGCTTTTGTGTTTTTTCGAGGTGAAGCGGGTCCCTTCCACGAAGTTGACGACAGAAACCGGAATTTTGCGAAACTTTTTGCAGGCGCGACGGGTCGCTTCGATATCTCGCCCGGCCAGCTCCGGACGCCGCTGGATCTGTTCGCGGGAGTAGCGTTTCATGAAGGGAAAATCCAGTGCCCACCAGGCCATGCCCAGCAACGGCACCCAGATCAATTGGCTTTTCAGAAAAAAGCGCAGCAAGGGCAGGCGCCGATTGAGCAGTTTTTGAAGCACCGGAATATCCACCCAGCTTTGGTGATTGCACACCACCAGGAAATGACCCTCCGGCATGGGATCGGGCAGGCCGGTGACATGCAGGCGGGTATCGGTCAGACGTTCGAACAGGGTGCTGTTGAAATCGATCCAGCTTGCCGCGATCGCCATCAGCCAGCGATCAAAAAGGGCCTGTGCGCCTGGCCACCGCAACACCATCTTGAGCAGGGCGATCAGCATCAGCGGGACAATGTGGACAATACAATTGGCCAGCACGCCGCCAAAGGCGACCCAGACCCGCAACCAGGCTGGCATCCAGCGACTTTTCACACTTGCCTCCGTCGCCGGCCGTTGCGCACTGATTCAATGAATTCAACCACAGCCCTGGCCGGCCTGCTCACGCCATTGGTCGATCTGGATCATCAGGTCTTCCTTGCCGCCGTCGTCGAGGAATGAAGCGGTTACCGCGTTGCGAGCCAATCGCTCCAGGTCGTCCAGGTCCAGGTTCAGGGCGCGCGTGGTTTCGAGCAGGTTCTGGCCGATGTAGCCACCAAAATAGGCGGGATCATCGGAATTGACGGTCACGCAAAGACCGGCATCGAGCAGGTGCTTGAGGTTGTGATCGGCCAGTCGGTCGAACACCCGCAGCCTGACGTTTGACAGCGGACAGACGGTCAGCGGGATCTGTTCCTTCTGCAGCCTCCGGACCAGCAATGGATCCTCGACACAGCGCACGCCGTGATCGATGCGTTGCACCTTGAGAAGGTCCAGAGCCTGCTCGATGTAGGCTGCTGGCCCCTCCTCGCCGGCATGAGCAACGGTCAGAAAACCCTCGCCACGGGCTCGGTCGAAGACCTCGGTGAATTTTTCCGGCGGATGGCCTTTTTCCGAGGAATCCAGTCCCACGCCGATGATGTGATCTCGGTATGGTAGCGCCTGCTCCAGTGTGGTCATGGCTGCCTCCGCACTCAGGTGACGCAGAAAACACAGGATCAGATGAGAGCTGATACCCATTCGCTCGCGGCCATCGCTCAAAGCCCGCGTGATGCCTTTGACCACGGTCTCGAAGGCCACACCCCGGTCGGTGTGGGTCTGGGCATCGAAAAAGATCTCGGTATGGCGAACCTTGTCGGCCTGGCATCGCTCCATGTAGGCCCAGGTCAGGTCGTAGAAATCCTGTTCGGTCTGCAGCACAAGGGCGCCGGCGTAGTAGATGTCGAGAAATGACTGCAGATTCGAGAAATCGTAGGCGGCGCGAACTTCCTCGATCGAAGCATAAGGAAGTTCCACATCATTTCGCTTGGCCAGTGCAAACATCAATTCCGGCTCCAGCGAGCCCTCGATATGAAGATGCAGCTCGACCTTTGGCATTCGGGCAATTGCGGATTCGTGCATGACGGCAATTCCGATCATTGCGATACCCCGCATTATCCCAGTTTCCCCACCGGAGTGTTGACGTGACTCGCTGCCGAACACGTTGACAGGCCTGTACGCAGGGGCCGGCCGAGTGGACAACCCGCGAGCTTGACGAGCGTCAAGAGACGCTGTCCGTTACTTGCTTATGATCAAGGCCTGGGTGGAAAAATGGATGGTCGAGCGATGGTATTTCGTCATGTGCTGGTTCCACTGGATGGGTCGGAGTTTGCCGAGCGGGCAATCACCCACGCGGGTCGGATCGCCCGGGCTTTCGACAGCCGAGTGACGCTGCTCCAGGTCCTGAACGGAGCACACAGCCGGGCCGGTACGGGCAGCAAGAGTATCGATTGGCGGTTGAGCTGTACCCAGGCCGAAAGCTATTTGAAGTCCCTGGCCGATGATCCGCGCCTGGTCGATACGCAAGTGGAGATCAGGCTGACCGAGGGCCGACCCTCGGATCAGATTGCCGATTTCATCCGAAAAAATTCGGTCAACCTGGTGATCATGACTGCCTGGGGCGCCGGGGCTGAAACCGAGTTTCCCTTTGGTGGGACGGCGCACAAGGTTCTGGTCAGCACCGGGGTGTCCTACCTGATCGTGCGAAACGGCGCCAGGTCGGCCGATGCCGCCGCATACAAGCGCATCCTGGTGCCCCTGGACGGGTCTCACAAGGCAGAACTGGCTGCCCACGTCGCCATTGCCCTGGATGTGGAACAACGGGCCGAAATCCGGCTCTACCATGTCATCTGCGAGCCGATCATGCCTCGCAGGCGTCCGCTGACCCAAGCCGAGATCTCACTACGTGATCAACTGATCGAGTGCAATCGCCGGGCGGCCGTCGGCTACCTGGATCAATTGCGTGAGCAGTTCGGAAACGAACATGACGTCGAGATCCGAATCGATTGTTCGAAACTTCCCCTGGAAAGCATCGCCGATGTCTGTCGCAGGGACAAACCTGACCTGATGGTGATGCGGGCACATGGAGGCAGTGAGTTGAACGGCTGGAGTGGAGAATCAATCCTGCAGTCGGTATTGGCAAAGGTTGACACTCCAGTGCTTGCCCTTCAAGACGGCTTTGGCGTCCACGAACAGTAATTCGGTTGGATACAAGCGACCATGAGCGAGTCTCCAACCGGCAAAGGACCAGCCCAAAAGAATCTTGAAAATGCCCTTCGCACGCTCGCCAAGCAAGCAGAGAGAAAGACCATTTCGCGCGCTCCGACGCTCGACCTGAGATCTCGACGAGCCCGCCTGACAACTGTTTATGCAGCATTCGAGAAAGACCGCGATACCGCTCGCACGGCCTCTCGCGGCGAAGAATGGTTTCTCGATAATCGGCATATCATCGAGGATGCGCTTTCGGCCCTCAAACAGGATATGCCCGCAGGCTTCGTTCGCAGCTTGCCTCGGGTCTCGACCGATACGACTTCCCGAAAACCACGGGTTGCCGAGCTGGCCAGCCTGCTGCTTGAGCATGGCGGCCAGCCGGTCGAAGCGGCCTGGATCGAGCAGGCTGTCCATCGATTCCAACGCTACCAGGCACTGACGATCGGCGAATTGTGGGCGCTGCCGGCATTTCTTTCCCTGGCAGTGATTGATCGGCTGATTGTCGCCGGACTGCGCCTGGGCAAGGTGCAGGCGGGAAGCGAAAGTGTCGAGCAGGATGAGCTTGTCGATCAGATTGCCGGCGGAATTTTGAGTCTGCGATCACTCGCCGCTCATGACTGGAGGGAATCCTTCGAACAACTCAACCGTGTCGAGCAGATCCTGTCCGGTGATCCGGCCGGCGCCTATGCAAGCATGGATTTTCTCACTCGCGACCGTTATCGGCAGCGCGTGGAGCAACTCGCTCGCCGCAGCCCGGGCACTGAGACTGACATCGCCGAATCCGTGATCGGCTTGTGCCAGCAAGCCAGCCCGGGCAAACCACGCCACCACCATGTGGGGTACTGGTTGATCGGCGGCGGGCATGATCGTCTCAGAAAGGCAGCGGGTTACCGGCCGGGCATTGCCCAGCGTTGCCGGGATTTTCTGCTGCGGTGGCTCGGAGCGACTTATGCGCTGCTGCTGAGCCTGTTCTCCGCCGTCACGCTGGGTCTGCTTGGTGCGTTCACATGGGGCCATCTGCATGGTCTGGCTTTTTCAGCCCTGGTGGTTCTGGCGCTGCTACCCATCATCGGCTTGTCGGTGGCGCTGGCCAATGGCCTGATCACCTGGATCCTTCCACCCCGCACCCTGGCGCGCATGGATTTCGAACGAACCGGAATTCCGCCCGCCTTCAGGACAGCGGTCGTGGTGCCGGTGATCTTTGCCCGGCCCGATGATGTCGATCCGGTCTTCGAGCGCCTGGAGGTCAATTACCTGGCCAATGCCGACCCGTCGCTGGTTTTCGTGCTGCTGGCCGACCTCCACGATGCCGACGAGCCGGACACCGACGGTGACAAGCAAATTCTCGAGCGCGCCCGTTCCTGCCTCAAGCGGTTGGCGAGCGTGCATGGCGCGGATCGTTTTCTGTTTCTGTCCCGGCAGCGGCAGTGGAACCCGGCCGAGGGCTGCTGGATGGGCTGGGAACGAAAACGCGGCAAGCTCATGGAGTTCAATCGTCTGCTCGCCGGCGCCGATGACACCAGCTATAGCGTTCGGTTCGGTCCCGACCACTTGCTGGACGGCGTCCGCTACGTGTTGACCCTGGACGCCGATACCCGTCTGCCTCCCGGCACGGCCCGGCAACTGGTCGGTACACTGGCCCATCCGCTCAGCCAGGCCGTGCTCGACCATCGCAACCACACTGTCAAGGCCGGGTACAGCATCATCCAGCCGCGCCTTGAAGTGGATCCCGATACCACCAGCGCAAATCCATTCACACGCATCTTTTCCGGCGATACGACCCTCGACCTGTATACCCATGCCAGCTCGGAGGTCTACCACGACCTGTTCGGAGAAGGAGTATTCACCGGCAAGGGCATTTACGACTGGCAAGCCATCGAACATAGCCTGGCTGGACGAATCCCGGAAAACACGGTGCTCAGTCACGACTTGCTCGAGGGCATTCATTGCCGGGTGGGCCTGGCTTCGGATATCGTTCTCATGGAGCAGTTTCCCTCCAGCGTGGTGTCCTACATGCGGCGCCAGCATCGCTGGGTTCGGGGTGATTGGCAATTGCTGCCCTGGTTAAGGCAGAAAGTGCGGCTCGCCGATGGCCGGCGTCAGGCCAATCCACTCAAGTGGATTCACCGCTGGAAGATCGTCGACAACCTGCGTCGCAGCCTGCAGCCCCCGGCTGTACTGATCCTCATGCTGGTGGCCATGTCGGGGATGCTGCCGGGCAGTGACGGGTTGTGGTTGTTGCTGTTTGCGCTGTTGCTGGGCGCCGGCCTGGTCACCGAGATCCTGGACGCTCTGGGACGCAGTCTGGTCAGTCCACGCTCGGCCCGGTCACGCCTGGGCCGCTTGCCGGGCAATTGGTTGCAGCAGTTCAGGTTCTGGCTGCTCAGCCTGGTTCTTCTGCCTTATCAGAGCCACATACTCGTTGACGCCACGGCTCGCGCCCTGGTGCGTATGGGGCTGACCCACCGCAACCTGCTGGAATGGACAACGGCCGCTCATGTGCAACGGGGTGTCGGCAGCGCCCGTCGCCGGTTGTGGCGGGAAATGTGGGCCGCGCCTGCCCTGGCAGTGATCACGTCGGCGGTGCTGGCGTTTCATGCCCCCTTCATGCTGGCGCTGGCTTCCCCGCTATTGCTGGGATGGTTGCTGGCGCCGCAGATCGCCGCCCGGGTCGATCACAGCCGCGCTGTCAAGCCCACGCCACCGGACGAGGCCGGTCTGGCACTGTTGCGACACGTGGGGCGTCGAACCTGGCTGTACTTCGACCAACTGGTCGGGCCGGACACCCACTGGCTGCCACCGGACAATTACCAGCAGGATCCCAAAGCGGCGCTGGCCGAGCGGACCTCGCCGACCAACATGGGTCTGGCCCTGGATTCGGCACTGGCCGCTCATGACATGGGCTGGGTCGATTGCCTGGGCCTTGCGGCCTGGTTGCGCAACGCCATGGAAGGCATGGATCAGCTCGAACGCTACCGTGGCCACTGGCTCAACTGGTATGAACTGCGCAACCTGAACCGGCTGGAACCGGCCTACGTGTCCACCGTGGACAGCGGTAACCTGGCGGTCAGTCTGGTCACCCTGGCGCGGGGACTGGAAGAACGTCTGGCCAGCCCACTGGACCTGCCCGCGCTGCTGCGAGGACTGGCCGATACACTGGGCGTGATTGCCGAGACCGTCGAGGCCCTGCCCGGTGTGGTTCCGGCACACCGGCGCAGTGGTCGCCTGCTGGCTCGAATCCATCAACTGCGGCAGGAATTGCTTCAGTCTGATCTGCCGGCATGCCGGGCCCTGCTCGAGCGCTGGCAGAATGAGTATCTCGATGAGATTGCCGAGGAGGTCATCGGGCTGGCCGAGGACAAGCAGATCGCGGTGTCGTTCGAGGCCATTGCCGAGTTCCGCGTCTGGCTCGAGCAGGTCGGCGACCAGTTATCCCGGATACAGAATGTCCTGGAGCAGCTCATGCCCTGGCTCGGCGAGCTTGAAGCACTGCGAGCTCTGGCGGTCGAGAGCGGTGACCAGGGCGCGGACTGGCGACGGCTGGAAAGCCTGTTGACCGGCCCGTGGAAACTTCGAACCTGGGGCGCGCGGAGCCGACGGGCGTTGACATTGATCGGCAGACTGCGCACGGGCACCCGTCAGACCGAGTTGCTGGACCGGCTGGTCGGACAACTCGAGCAGGCCCATGCCGCAGCCCGTCGTCTGCGAACCGATTTCGTGGAGATCATCGATCAGGCCGATCGCTGGGCCAACGAGATGGACTTTCGCTTCCTTTACGACGAGGAACGCCATCTGTTCCGGATCGGTTTCGATGTCAGCAACGCCGTGCCCGATCCCAATTACTACGATCTGCTGGCGTCCGAGGCGCGCCTGGCCAGCCTGTTCGCGATCGCCACCGGGCAGGCGCCGACCCGACACTGGATTCGTCTGGGGCGACCGTTTCGACGCCGCCGTGGCCGCACCATCCTGATGTCGTGGAGCGCCACCCTGTTCGAGTACATGATGCCGCGGCTGTTCATTCGAACACCTGAGCGCACCCTGCTCGAGCGGGCCAGCCGGTCGGCCATATTCATGCATCGGGAATTCGCCGATCGGTTCCATGTGCCCTGGGGAATTTCCGAGTCCGCCTATTACCAGCTTGACGAGCAGCAGACCTATGCCTACCGCGCCTTCGGGGTGCCCGGCCTGGGTTTCAAACGCGACCTCGGAGAACGCCTGGTGGTTGCCCCCTATGCGTCGCTGATGGCCTTGCCCTTCGAACCCGGGGCAGTGGTCGACAATCTGCGCTCGATCCAGTCACTGCGTGGCATTGGGCTGTATGGGTGTTACGAGGCGCTGGATTTCGGACGCAGTATTTCCAAGAGTGCGCGTCGTGCCAACATCGTCAAGGCGTGGATGAGTCATCACCAGTCCATGTCCCTGCTGGCCATTGATAATTACTTCAACGACGACGTCATGGTCCGGCGCTTCCACTCCGATCGTCGCGTGGCCGGCGTGTCGATGTTGCTGCACGAACGGCTGCCGCGAACCGTGCCGGAACTGATCGTGCGCACTCGAACGGAAAGAACGGGCATTGCCCGCCTGGTCCCCGACCCCACCACCTGGCCGGCCGCCGTCCGCCCGGTTTCGCCGCGCTATAGCCTGTTGTCCAACGGCCAGTACAGCGTCCATGTCAACTCCGATGGGGGTGGCGGCAGTCACTGGCAGGGAATCGGCATCACTCGCTGGCAACCGGACATGACAACCAATGCCATGGGGCACTGGATTTACGTCCGCGATCTCGACAGTGGCGAAGTGTTTTCCATCTCGGCCGATCCGTCCGGCGAGTCGTCGGCCGATCGCGAGGTGATCATGGGCCCCCATTTCGTGGAGTTTCGTTGCCGGCAACAGGGCCTGCTGTGTCGAATGCGCCTTGGCGTCGCCGCCCAACACGATGTCGAGGCGCGCAGAATCCAGATCAGTAATGAAAGCGACCGCACACGCCGGTTGATCATCGTCAGCCACGCCGAACTGGCGATGGCGCCCGGTCGCGAATTCGAGCGCCATCCCGCTTTTGCCCGGCTGTTCGTCGAAAGCGAATGTCTGGCCGATGAGCAGACGCTGCTGTTTCGGCGCCGGCCGCGAAGCGCCGAGGATCGCCCACTGTATGTCGGACACATGCTGACTGCCGAGCCCGGTCGGCCGGTGCGTTTCGGTTGCGATGCCGACCGGCAACGATTCATCGGCCGGGGCAACACTCACCAGGCACCGGCCGGAGCGCAGATTTCCGGGGTGGATGAATTGATCGGACGTACCGGCGCTACCGTGGACCCGGCCATGTCCATGGCCATGGAAATCACGCTGGAACCATATGGCCGCACCGTGATGGCGCTGCTGACCGGCGCGGGCCGGTCGCGGCGCGAACTGCTTGCCGCGCTGCGCAGTTATCGGTCGCCGGGGCGAGTCGACTGGCTGTTCGAGCAGGCCCGCATGCAGACCGGACTGGAACTGCATCACCTGCAAATGCCGACCGACCGGGTGCGCACCGCCATGGATCTGCTGTCGGCGTTGCTGGCGCCCCATCGTCACTGGCGCAGGGCGGATCGCCGCCCGGACCCGCCACTGCAGGGCCTGCTCTGGTCGCGTGGCATCTCCGGTGATTGGCCGATCATCGTGGTCGAAACCGGTGGCAACGCCGGCATAGAGAATGTCACCGAGGCCCTGTTGGCGCACACGTTTCTGTCCGGTCGCCGGATTTACAGCGACCTGGTCCTGCTCGACCCGGCCGCCGGCGGCTACGAGCAGGTCACCCGGGATCGCCTGACGGAGCTGGCCGAGTCGATTCGTTCGCGCATCCAGCGCGTGTTGACCGGACACGTCACCGTGATCGCCGCGCGCGAGCTGTCCGTTGAACAGCACGACGGGCTGCTGGCCGCAGCGTCGGTGGTACTGCGTGGCGATGGTCCGCCGCTGGCGGAGCAATTGCGGGCCGCGTCTACCGGTGAGTTGCCCCTGTTGTTTCCCAGTCGTCGGCCGGCCGAGTTGGATCACTTTACCCCGAGCCCCGAACCCATCCGGGAGCTGCACTTTGACAACGGTTTTGGTGGCTTCAGCGCCGAGGGACGTGAATACATCATGGACTGGAATCCGGCCGCGCCCACCCCGGCGCCCTGGAGCAACGTCCTGGCCAACCCCGATTTCGGCTGCCTGGTGACCGAGAGCGGGTCCGCGTTCACCTGGGCGGGAAACAGCAGCGAATATCGCCTGACACCCTGGTCCAACGATCCGGTGCAGGACACACCGGGCGATGTCACTTATATCCGTGATGAGGAAACCGGCCGGTCCTGGACACCCACTCCCGCGCCGCGGCCGGGGCCGGGCAGCTACCGCATTCATCACGGGATCGGCTACAGTCGATTCATCCACCACGGCAGTGGCCTGAGTCATGACTTTCGCATGCATGTCGATGCCAGCCGCGCGGTCCAGATCTGTCGTCTTGATCTGTTCAACCATTGTGACTGGACCCGGCGACTGACCGTGACCCGCTTTGTCGAATGGGTGCTGGGCAATCGTCGCGGCGAAACCGCGCTGCATGTCGATTGCGACCTGTCCGCGACCCGCCAGGTGCTGCTGGCCCGCAATCGCTTCGACCGCTTTGCCGGCGATCGTCATGCCTTCCTGGTCTCGAACCTGCCCATGCACGGATTCACGACCGACCGGTTTGAATTCCTGGGCGCGGGCGGCAGCGTGCAGAACCCGGCCGCATTGCACCGCATCGGCCTGAGCGGCTGCATCGAGCCCGGCGTCGACCCGTGCGGGGCACTGCAGGTTCATCTCGACATTGCCCCGCAAACCTCGGTCAGCGTGGTGTTCGTCCTCGGCCATGCCGAAAGCCGGGAGCAGGCCCTGGAGCTGGCCGCCGAGTTCGCCGACATCGAGGCCGCCGAGGCGAGTTTTCAAGGCATTCAGTCCGAATGGGACAGCCTGCTGGGCAATCTCCAGGTCACCACCCCCGCGCCCTCGGTCAACCTGTTGCTCAACCGCTGGCTGCCGTACCAGGCCATCAGCGCCCGCCTGCACGGTCGGACCGGCTTCTACCAGTCCAGCGGCGGATTCGGATTTCGCGATCAGCTCCAGGACGCCATGGCCCTGGTCTGGTTGCGACCGGCCATGACCCGTGATCAGATTCTACTGGCGGCTTCCCGGCAATTCGTCGAGGGCGATGTCCTGCACTGGTGGCATGAACGGCCGCTGCGCGGGGTTCGCACGCGCTGCTCGGACGACCTGCTGTGGCTGCCCCTGGTCACCGCCTTTTACGTGAGATCAACCGAAGATTACGAGATTCTCAATCAAGTGGTGCCCTACCTGGAGGGGCAGCCGCTGGCGGCCGAGGAGGTCGAGCGATACGCCGAGTACGGCCAGAGTCCGCGACAAGGCACGCTTTACGAACATTGCTGTCGCGCGATTGACCGAGCCAGCACAGTCGGCCCGCACGGACTGCCGGTCATCGGCAATGGCGACTGGAACGATGGTTTCAACCGGATCAGCACCACCGGCCGCGGCGAAAGCGTCTGGCTGGGCTGGTTCCTGATCCGGGTACTCGAGGACTTTGCTGCCTGCTGCCGGATCCAGGATGATCCGGATTGCGAAAGCCAGTACCGCAAGCTGGCCGGCCAGCTTGCCGAGCGGATCGACCAGTCGGCCTGGGATGGCCAGTGGTATCGACGCGCCTACTGCGATGACGGCACGCCCATCGGCTCCAGTGACAGCGATGAATGCCGGATCGACCTGATTGCCCAGACCTGGTCGGTACTCGGTCCGAACGAACCGGGCGAACGCGCCTCGGTGGCCATGCGTTCGGCACTCAATCAACTGGTCTCGAAACCGGATCGTTTGATCCTGCTGCTGGCCCCACCGTTCGATCTGACGCCGATTGATCCGGGCTACATCAAGGGCTACCCGCCAGGAATCAGAGAGAACGGCGCCCAGTACACCCACGCGGCCACCTGGGCGGTGTGGGCCGCGGCCCGGCTGGGATGGAATCAGGAAGCGGCCGATTTGTTCCGCCTGCTCGATCCGATCCGGCGCGCCCCGACACCTGACGAAGCCCGACGCTACCGGCTTGA
>SL_3KL_010_SEDDRAFT_10001623_pt1 | contig 20536 bp, 18 predicted proteins | sample SodLakKL_010_SED_2_FD_10381 | JGI IMG/M metagenome (IMG submission 10381) | reverse complement strand
GCCGATGTGGCCGATGAAGTGGTGACCCGCCTCAGCCGCTACATTACGGACTACCGTACCGAGAAAGCCCGCCGTGATGTGGAATTTATTGAACAGCGGTATGATGAAGCACGGGAACGGTTTGAAGAAGCCCAGCGCGAACTGGCCCGTTTTAACGATGAAAACCGCGGACAGCTCACAGCTATGGCCCGCACCGAAGAGCAGCGCCTGCAGAGTCAATATAATCTTACCTTCAATCTATACAACACCATGGCCGAACGGCTGGAAGAAGCCCGCATTAAATTACAGGAGGAAACACCTGTAGTAAATGTGCTGGAGCCCGCAGCAGTGCCGGATCGCAGGAGTGAGCCGAAAAGAGGGCAAATTCTCATTCTTTATACAATCTTTGGAGGTATTATGGGTGTGGGATTGATATTTGGATTGAAGATGTGGGATGCTATATCTGTGAAACTGAATAAGTAGAAAAGTATCAGCAGATTTAGTGAATGCTTGTATATAATATTCAGAATCTGATACCGGTAGAATTGATCTGATTAAAATATAATAGATTAAAAAATATTAAAAAGATTGAAATAAAGCCGGTAAAATCTGAGGTCATTGTTTTAATTATATTCGGTTCATGTGAATTGTAAAGAATATTCTGTGTTCATGGCAGATGAATTTCATAGTAACGGTTATAGCGAATGCTCCCGAAAATTAGCCGATTTGCATGTCTTTAAAAACTGAGGCCACAAAAGGGGTAATTTGGGTTGCTATAGAGCGATTTGGACAGCAGTTTCTGCAGGCTGCAATTTTTATTATCCTGGCCCGTCTGCTAACACCTGAGGATTTCGGACTGGTTGCTATGCTGATCATCTTTTTTGCTATATCACAAAGTTTCGTGGATAGCGGATTGGGGCAGGCGTTGATACGTGAGAAAAAGATAACAGACCAGGACCGTGCTACTGTTTTTTGGTTTAACCTGATTCTGTCTCTTCTGTTCTACGGTTTGCTATATATATCAGCCCCTTTTATCGCAATGTTTTATGAAAGGCCTGAGCTTACAAATTTAACCCGGGTAATGGGCTTTTCTGTCATATTTTATGGAATTGCGATTGTACAACGTTCCGAACTCACACAGATGCTGGAATTTAAAAAACAGGCATTTGCACAGATCCCGGCCGTATTTATAGCAGGTATTGTTTCAGTCACAATGGCATATATGGGATATGGTGTGTGGGCTCTGGCTGCACAATATATTTTACTGGCACTCTTTAGCAGCGTACTGCTGTGGGTTGTACAGCCGGCAACAATCATTTTAAACTGGAACAGGGAATCATTTAATCGATTATTTGGATTTGGATATAAATTACTATTGTCAGGTTTATTAAACACAACCTATCAGCACATATATAAATTGGTTATTGGAAAGTTTTTTATGGCTTCAGTCCTTGGTTATTACACACAAGCACAAAACCTGAAGTCGATTGCAAGTAAAACTATTGTGGGTATTATTCAAAAAGTAACATATCCGTTGTTATCCAAAACCTCTGACAATACACAACGCATGAAAGGGGCATACCGGCAGGTTATACAATCAAGTTCATTTATGATTTTTCCGGGCATTCTGCTGCTATTTATATTTGCGGAACCGATAATGATTCTGGTGCTTGGGAAACAGTGGCAGCCGGCGTCACCGTTTTTACAAATACTCTGCGTGAGCGGTATGTTGTATCATCTTCACGCAATAAATCTGAATGTACTTAAAGTATTGGGCAGGTCAGACCTGTTTCTTAAACTTGAAATAATCAAAAAAGTTAATACAAAAATTGCTATAATTGTTGGATTGCAATTTGGGATTTGGGGACTGTTAATCGCACAGGTCATTACTTCCTACATTGCATTATGGATTAATACATTTTACACTGCAAGATTTTTGGACTATTCGATTTTTGAACAGGCAAAAGACGTTTTTTCTGTATTGCTGCTTGCCATACCCATGTCATTCATTGCAGGAGTATTGGTATATCACTATTCTATTGATTCGTTATGGATGTTATTATTCGCCTTATCAGGAAGTGCGATTATTTATTTCGTAACAAATTTGGTCTATCGTACCGAAATAACCAATATTGTCATTACAATGTTTATACCCTATTTACCGGATAAAATAAAAACTATGCTTCAGATATGATCCCAGTAACCAAACCATTTATGCCGCCACGGGAAGAGTATGAAAAGTATCTGGAAGGAATCTGGGAACGGGAAATTCTGACCAATAATGGTCCGCTGGTAAAAGAATTGGAAAGAAGGCTGAAAGAATATCTTGGCGTTGAAAATCTTCTTTATGTAGCAAATGGGACCATGGCCCTGCAAATTGCCATTAAGGCTCTTGATCTCAAAGGTGAGATCATAACTACACCATTTTCGTATGTTGCTACAACATCCAGCATTGTCTGGGAAGGATGTACTCCGGTTTTTGTCGACATTGATCCAAATACGCTGAATATTGATCCTAACCTGATTGAAGAAGCAATTACTGAAAAGACATCCGGAATCCTTGCTACACATGTATTTGGTAACCCCTGCGATATTGAAGCGATTCAGGCCATTGCAGATAAGCACAATTTGAAAGTGATTTTTGATGCAGCTCATTGTTTTGGCACAACTTACAAAGGCAAGTCGGTATTCTCTTATGGTGACATCAGTACAGCCAGTTTTCATGCTACAAAACTCTTTCATACTGTGGAGGGAGGAGCCGTATTCACCAAAGACAAAGAGCTAAACAAACGGATGAGCCGTATGCGCAATTTTGGCCATGCAGGATCTGAAAAATTTGATGGAGTGGGTATTAATGGCAAAAATTCTGAATTTCATGCGGCAATGGGTATTGTGAACCTTCGCTATATAGACAGCATTTTGCTAAAACGGAAAAAACAATTTGAATTTTACGAAAACTATCTCTTCGGATCTCCATTTCAGGAAATTTGCATCGAGAAAAATAGTGAGTTTAATTGTGCTTACTATCCACTAATATTTAAATCAGAGGATATTGCTCTTAAAGTTAAATCAACACTTGAAAGAAAAGAGATTTTTCCAAGACGTTATTTTTATCCAAGCCTTAGCTCGCTAAAGTATGTAGATAAGCAAAAAACTCAGAATGCTGATAACATAGCAAAACGGATACTCTGCCTTCCACTCTATTTTGAACTTAGTCAATACGAACAAGAATTGATTATAAAATATATATTAAAGAGCATGAAATAGCCGCATGTACAAAATAATAAACGAATACGAACCAAGTACTTACCATGATCCTCGAGAAGTAATTGTGAAACACTTAGTCGCTCAATTTTATTGGAATACAATTAAAGAATTGAGTGAATTAAATATATTGACTAAAGAGATTGATAATAAACGATTAGACTTTATTAAAAATTTTAATTCCTATCATAACCCGCATAAAATTCTCTATTTAGTTCAAAAGCTATCAGAATTTATAATAAATAATATTCAAACTAATTTTGATAATAAAGATTTACTGAAAAGACTTACAGAAGGTCATCAAGAGCTTCAAATGAAATGTAATAATTTGTTGGAAATATTATCTGATATAAAACATGTTGACTTAACACAAGGCTATGTTTCAGACGGTGTTATAGATATAGCTAATATGTCGATGATTGATTACGCAAATATCAATGATTTTTTTAAAGCCTGTCTTAAGTTAATTGGTAATGAAAAGGAAAAGTTTTTGATTGTTGCAAGGAATAAATGGCTAGAAGGATTTACAATTGATTCAGCTGAAGAAAAAATAATAAAACAAATGATCAGCAGTACTGATTCAGCAACGAATTTTATTACTAGTTTAATGTCTTATGAACAAGAGAAAAATGATTATAAAAGTATTCAAGAATATGAATATGATCCATTTAAAAGTAATCAAGAAAATACCTATAGAAGAAAGTTAGTTATAGGCGAAGGTTTTTATTTAATGGGAAGAATAATGTGCGGAGTTTCACTTATGAATAAAAATTATTCTATATGTGATAATTTCAGCGATAATTATTGTCCGATTTCTGCATTTTTAACCCAATCTGGTTTTAATTTAAACATATATCAGCAAAACATAATTAAAAAAATAATGCTTATTCGTGCGACACACGGCTTAAGTCCCGGTGAGTTTGCAGCAAGAATTGCAGGTTCTGTTAGATTATCATTCCCTAGAGCGTTAATCAATTCATTTATTGTACGTACGGGCAAGACTCATGGAGGAGCCTTATCATATTGCATGAATATTCAAAGTGATTATCTAAAACAGGAAAATAAGGAAGAGTATATTTCAAAAATTTTTAAGAGAGGAAATGTATCCGGTTTTGGTCATAGAATTCATAAAGTAAAAAATAATTATGATATAGGTTCAGACCCTCGAGTAAAATTCATGATTTATAATATTGAGAAGTGCTTTCCCGAAAAAAAAGACATGATTAGTGAATTATTAGATTTAGCAAAAAAGATAAATAACATAAAACCTAACCTTAAACCTAATACTGATTATGTAGCCGGAATATTGTTTCATTGCTTGGATTTGAAATCTGAAAATGGCTTAGCAATTTTCACAATTGGAAGATTACCGGGATTAATATCTGAAATAATCAGACAACTCGACTACAAATCAAACACTTTGAGACCACCCCTGCCAGTAGTGTTACCATATAAAAATATATATAATAATGAATATGATTTATAAATATGCTGCTGTTCTTGGCGGAACTAATCCACATATAGCTTTAATAAATCTTCTAAAGAAAAAAGGATACAAAGTTTTATTATTTGACAGTAGGAAGCAGCCTCCGGCCAGGCCATATTGTGATTTCTTTTTTCAAATAAGCATATTTGATTTTGAAAAAATCTTTACAGAACTAAAAAAATATAATATTTCACTTGTAATTAGTGCATGTGTTGATCATGCAAATGTAACAGCTATCGATTTATGTAGCAGATTAGGTTTACATACACCGTACAATAGTAAAATTGCTTTACAAACATCAAATAAATATTACATGAAAAAAATTATGTTGGAGAGTAAAATACCAACATCAAAACTATATGAGTCTCAAGATCAGTTAACATTTCCGGTTGTTGTTAAACCAACAGATTGTGGAGGTTCAAAAGGTGTCCGTAAGGTTGGTTCATATAATGAGTACATACATGCAGTTAATGAAGCGAGAAAAAGATCGAAAACAAACAATTTTATCGTTGAAGAATATATCGATGGAATTGAAATATCAGTTGATGCTGTTGTTGTGGATGGTAAATCTGAAGTTTTGTTGATTAGAGAAAAATTTATCAGGGGTAATACAAAAAACTCAGTAATATCTAACTTTGCATCGATATCTCCATCAAAACAAGTAAATCAAGAATTAAAAAATAAAATAAATAAGGTTGTCCAATCAATCAGTGATGCATTTTGTTTAAATAATACTCCACTACTTGTGCAAATGTTAATCTGTGAAAATGATTGTTTTGTTATAGAATTTGCACCAAGGGTCGGTGGTGGTTTAAACTTTAGAGCCGTTGAAATTATGTCTGGTGTTGATATTATAAAATTTACATATGATTGTTTTATTGGAAATAAAACAATCATAAATCCTAATAAGAGAAAAGTTATTCTACTTTGCTATCATCTTTATACAAAACCTTGTCAATTTAGGGAGATAACCGGTTACGAGAAATGTATCAAAGAAGGTTTGATGAAAGAAATATACATTCATAAGAATACTGGAGAATCTACAAGCAGTAATTTTTCAAGCTCAGATAGAGTTGCTTCATTTATAGTGGAAGCAAGCGACCATATTGAACTTAAATTTAAAGTTAATAAAATTCTTGAGCAGATTGATATTTATAGCATGAATAATGAAAGTGTTGCAATAAAAGAATGGCTCTAAAACTAAATATAAAATTTAATCGACAAAATATATGATTTCAATTGAATAAATTAATTTTAAATATATATTATATTTTGTTCTTTCTGTCAATAAAGACATGAAAAAAAGAAACTTTATTTTTTTTACTGGACAGATAACTTGGATTGTGGGGAAGGCAACTATATATCTCATATAAAGCAAAATATTTAACTGAAAATGGTTGGAATGCTGATGTATAAAGTAATAGTAGTGGTAAGAATTACAATCCTTAAAGTACTCCCCATCAATTCGTGATGCCTGTGCGGTATTAAATGGATTTGATAAGAAGCTTTTGTACTGGATTGAAGCAAGCGGTGTGGCTGCAATTGCCTCAGACAATCTTGCAGTAGAAGCCGTGGGAAAAGAGGTTAGTGTAAACAGCCGAGGGTCTAATTTACCCATTCATGATCTGTGCCTTTTCAGGCTTGGAATTCACCTTGGCGAACTTTGGCATCTCGCGGAACTGGCGAAATGGCTAAAAAAACATCAGCGAAACAGATTTTTACTCACGGCACCACCATTACGGCTTACTGGAGCTGTTGGCTCGCCTGTAACTCCCATTGCAACGGTTTAAGAAATGGTAGTCTAACATGAATCAATTAACAAAGCGCATATTTTCATTTATCAACGTTTGCTCAGTTATACGAACATAAGTCGCCTAAAAAAAAGCTGGCATAGTTAACAAGTATGAAAATCATTATCATGTACGATTGGTACATTATCGTTTCTTTATGAAATTGCCTCTAATAAAAAATCATGCTTATAGGGTTAATTTATGCTAAGAGGAAAACGAGTTTATTTGCGCCTTTTTGATGTAGCTGACGCTCCTAAAAGAGTACAATGGATGAATGATCCGGAAGTCAGGGAAATGCTGAACTCACCATTTCCTGTTTCCGAGTATTCTATAAAAGAGTGGATTAAAAAAATATCCATGGATCCATCCCGGATTGATTTTGCCATTTGTTTGATTGAAAATGATGAATTGATTGGTTACACCGGATTCCGGAACATTGATTTTGTTAATCTTAAAGCGGAATCGTACACTGGAATTGGTGAAAAAAAATATTGGAAAAAAGGCTTTGCCCGGGAAAGTAATAAGATAAAAATGAATTACATTTTCAACAGATATAACCTGAATAAAATCTATGCTAAAATCAGGAAAGACAACGAGGCAAGCATTAAGTCATGCTTGTCAATAGGGTACTCCATTGATGGTACCTTAAGGCAGGATATTTATATGCAGGGTGAATTCAAAGACATGGTAATTATGAGTATCCTTAAAGAGGAATTTCTTTCACGAAATGATGGAAATAAAGAATGAATGTAATGGTTACTGCCATTGGATCCATGGCATCAGTTGCAGTTATTGATTCAATAAGGGAGCGATGGCAAACAGCAACCGTTATCGGTACGGATATATATCCTGAAAAGTGGCTGGCACAAAGCCAAAATACAGACAAATTTTTCCAGGTACCAAGAGCAGATCACCCGGATTACATCCGGATCATGTCAGAGATTTGCGGTAAACACCACATTGACTGGCTGATACCGCTTATTGACCCTGAAGTTGATATTTTGGCCCTTAACAGGGAAACATTTGAGAAAGAGGGTACCATAATATGCATTTCCGGAACAGAGAGTATAGAAAAGTGCAGGAATAAACTAACGCTCTACCAGACATTTAAAGATGACGGAAATGTAAATGTAATACCAACCTACACCCGGTTGGAAATTGCCGAAAAATTCCATGGCTATCCGCTCATTATCAAGCCCAGAAAAGGACGAAGCTCCGAAGGGTTGCAAATTCTCGAAAAGAGAAATGGTGCTGGTAAAATAGCTTTTCAAAATGGAACCAGTATTATTCAACCCTATTATGATGGTGAGATTTTCACAGTAGATATTGTTCGGGATTTCTTTGGAAACTGTGTTTCAATACCGCGTAAAGAATATATCAGAAATAAAATCGGAGCAGGCCTTACCGTTGAAATTACGAATAATAAAACGCTTGAAAAGATTTCAGCAACAGTTACAGAGAAATTAAATATTTACGGAGCCGTAAATATTGAGTTTTTGTGTTTTGATGGAAGTTATTATCTGCTGGACGTCAACCCGAGGTTTTCGGCCGGTGTATCTTTTACGATCCGTAGTGGATTTAATATCGTTAAAAACCATATGCTGGTAATGATGGGAAATGAACTGGAACCCAGGCCTGAAATTGTGGAAGGAATTTACATGAAAATTTATACCGATGTGGTAAAAAATTGATATGGGCTTCGGAAAAAATAAAAATCTGGATGACATCATTTTCGAATTAAACAGTCTTCTTGAGCCGATAGAAAAGGAAAAAATGAAAAATGAAAAGGGTGTAACATTAAAATTTCCCGTTCTTTTTTTAGTGGGAACTCCACGAAGCGGCAGTACTCTTTTCACTCAATGGGCTGCTGATACCGGTTTATTTGCCTATCCATCAAATTTTTTGTCCCGCTTTTATAAAGCACCCTATATTGGGGCATTAATTTATCAGATGGTAACAGATTCAAAATATCAATACCGTGATGAATTTATTGATATAAATCGATCGATTGAATTTTCATCAAATATTGGTAAAACGAAGGGATTTAAAGCTCCTCATGAATTTTGGTATTTTTGGAGACGTTTTTTTGATTTCCAGGAACCACCGGTCAACTTGGATGAGTTTAAAAAAAAATTTGATTTTATTGAGTTTAGAAAAGAGCTCATACTTTTACAAAAGGTATTTCAAAACCCTTTTTTGTTTAAATCGCACATTATAAATCCATATTTCAGTATAATCTCCGATCATATAGATCAATCGATAATTTTGCATCTGTGGAGAGACCCTATAGCGTCTATAAGGTCGCTGTTACACGCAAGAAAAAAATGGAAAGGCAGTTTGGAGCAGTGGTTTTCCTGGAAACCAAGGGAGTTTCATATACTCAAAGAAATGGATATTTATCATCAGGTTGCAGGACAAATCTACTTTATTGAAAAAGATATCAGAAAGCAAAAAAAAACATTGAACGGAAGATACTTCACACTGAGCTACGAAGAGTTTTGTAACAATCCAAAAAGAGTATATCATGATCTTTCTTCCATGATGAGTATTTCGTGCTCTGAACTGGATGTTCCCGATTACAAGGGGCCTGAAAGGTTTGATATATTAAATCCCCGTACAAAAGATGACAAACATATAAAAGATTCGTTTGAGTATTTTGAACAAAGATATGGAAAATTAGTTGATTAAAGATGGATTATGCCAAACTATTAGAAGAGCGTATTAACCTGAATGAATAGATGTTATTTTTGATACAAACCTGAACAATGAAGTAAAAATGTTAGTTGGATTAGATACTGTTTAAAATTGTGACAAACCATAAAAATATTTATAAATAAATATAGTTTAATTAAAATTGAATGAAAAAAAGATATCTACATGTATTTTCTGACAAGAAATTTATTGATTATGCATATCGTATTTTTGAAAATGTTGTACCCTCAATGAGTATATATAATTATATCGATTTTCGAGGTGATACCAGGAATACTGATAAAGAATATATACAAATTCTTTCTACAAAAGAGTTTTTGTCTGATGAAAATATTTATTTATCAAATTCCTATAAAGCAATATTCTTTCATGGTTTCTATAAACACACATATAAGTTCATATCGCGTTTAAGTGCAGAGCCAGTGCTCATTTGGATAGGAATGGGTTTTGATTACACTCCGATAATATATTCTGGATGGAAAAAGATGTTACTTTCGGAGACTTATAAAGAAATGTGTAAAAATCATCGTTTTTTTATTAAGGAACATTTAGGGCCTAATTATTTTAATAGAAAAAAAATAATCAGATTGAGCAATCGATTTAGTTATTTCGCTCCTGTCATTAACTCTGAATACGACATGCTGAAATCAATAGTTAGCGGTTTTAAACCACGGTTTATTGATTGGAACTATGGTAGTAGTTCAAGAAATTACGATGTACTCAAAAAGTATCGAATAATGGGTGATGATATATTAATTGGACATAGTGCTTCATTTTTAAACAATCATTTAGATGCATTCAAATATTTAAGGGATATTGATTTAGGACACAGAAGTGTAGTTTGCCCATTGAGTTATGGAAATGATTGGTATAAAAAAAGAGTGATAAAATATGGAAAATATTTTTTTGGCAAGAAGTTTAATGCTATAACAGAATTTATGCCTTATGAGAATTACCTTGAAAAAATCTCTGTTTGTTCGATTGCGATATTTAACAGTATAAGACACATTGGCGCGGGGAATATTTCAATGTGTATTTCATTGGGTATGAATGTTTTTTTGCGAGAAGAAAATCCAATTTATCAACTGCAAAAATCGAGAGGTTTGGTAATTAGTTCAATAAATAATAGTTTTCCTGAAAATGACATATATGCAATAAAACCATTAAACAGTGATGACATCAAATATAATCGTGATAAAATCTTTTCAATATTTAACAACGCTGATCCTGAACTGAAAACAAAGAATATGATCAAGTTGATAATGAATTAAGATTAGATTTGATTAATTATATCAAATATATTCATACATTATTTATTAAGATATACTGGAAAAATAAAGATACTTATAAATAATATGCATTTTATACAATGAGATAGTATAGATAATATACTATATAAAATGTATATAATACTATAAATTCGAATTATTGAAAACAGATGATATCATATTATATAGCTAGAATTATTTTATTATTAGTGATTTTAGGGTTTGTTTTGTCTGGACTATTGAACCCTATTTTTTATATCGCAGGTCGAAATCCATATGAGCTTTTTTTAGTTATACTATTTTTATTTTTGACAATTTGTTCAATATTTATTAATCGTTTTAACATAAGATTAAATAAAATAGATTACGCTTTCTTTTCTTATTTTATTTGTATTTTATATCTTCCTATGTTTTTTAATAGTTATGAGTTAATTCATTACCGGGGAGATATTCATGTTATTTTTTTGTCTGTTAAAATATATCTTGTATACAGGATTATTAAAGAAGTTGACTTTATATATAATGTAGATAACCTGAATCAATTTATATTTGATGTAGTCATTATCATTTCTATTATTGCAGGTATTATTGGTATAGTAAGATTAACCAATATCGCAGGATTAGAAGTTATAGTAGATTATATTTGGCCTACTGAAAAATTCCCATATCGATTAACATCAACTATGAGTGGAATCAATGGAGGAGCTGCATTTTTTTGTATAGTTTCTTTTATTGCGTTACATCTCTATAACAAAACCAAAAACAAAAAATATTTGATTGCAAATCTGCTGTTGTTATTGTTTGTTGTTTTATCAGGGTCGCTTACCAGTATTTTTCTCATGATAATCTTCTATTTTTATCTTTTTATTAAGAATTTTAGTTTTAAAATGGTTTTTTATTCAATCTTTGGAGGTACAATAGTTGTAATAATTTTAATGAATTTACTTCCTTTTAAAGAGGCTTTAGAAATATTATATGATGAGCGTATCAACAGGAGGGTTTTAACTCAATCAGGGCAAACATTTCTACCATCTACACTTGAAGCAAGAGTGATGAGGTGGGATGGGCAAATTGCTAGAGGTTTTGAAAGGCCAATTTTTGGACATGCTGCTAGTACTTCTAATAATAAACTTCCTGAATCTTGGTTTACACATAATTATTACATATATCTTTTTTTATATACTGGTATAATTGGATTATCCGCATTTTTGATATCATATATAATTCTATTTAATAGAGTTAGAAAGTATAGAGAAACTAAATATTTGATGCATATATTAATTTTTATATTCTTTGCACAGGGAACTTTATTGATATTGAATTATGGTGGCATATCGGAATTTTTCGGAGTTCTCTTATATTTGAATCAAAGATTAATTTTGAGATAGTTATGAATAAAAAAGTTTTACTATTTGATCCTACGTGTCTTTCTTACCGTATCCATGTTTATAATTATTTTATATCTGAGTTTAAAAACTATGGTATAAATTTAAAAGTTTACTACGATGAAAATAAGACAATTATTAATAATGATTCATATTTTCCTATAAAATACTCATTTTTATCATTTATTAAATTGCATCGAGATGAAAAACCAGATATTTCAATTTACTTTATTTGGCTGTCATATAAATGGTCTCTGCCATTCCTAATTATTATGCGTTTATTTATGAAAACAAAATCTATTGTTTGGTCAAAAGGAATTAACATAAAAAATGTTGATCAACCCTTAAAAAATATACTTTACTATATACGTCAATTTGTAGCTGATGCTTTAATACTTTATTCTGTATATGAAAAAAAATTTATTAAAGCATCAGCTAGAAAGGTTTTTATTGCTAATAACACAATCAACCAATATGTATACAAAAATTGTGCTGAAAGAAAAGATACACTCAAACGAAAACACGGTATCAATCATCAAAAAATTGTACTCTTTGTTGGACGTATAGAACACAGAAAACGATTAGATCTTTTGATTGATTCATTTAAGAATGAACTTAGAGAATATGGTTTGATAATCATTGGTCCAGGATTAGAAGGTAAATTACAAAAACAAGTTAACAGCTTAGATAATGTTTACTATTTTGGCCCTATATATGCACTGGATTTATTATCAGAATTTTACAGTATGGCAGATATTTTTTGCATTCCTGGTCATATAGGGTTAGCTGTAAATGAAAGTTTTTTATATGGATTACCTGTTGTAACAGCAGACATTAAATCTGATCCCTCTCTAATAAGCTCTGAACCAATCATGTTATTAGAAGATGGTGTTAATGGAAGGTTTTACCGCCCTGAACAAGACAACCTGAGTGAGGTTTTGCGACAGATCTTAGAAAACGATGAAATTCGTGAGACTTATTCTAAGAATGCAATCAAAACATTTAAGGAAAAAGCCAAAATAGAATATATGGCTGAAGGTTTTCTGAAAGCCATCAAATTCGTGGACAATAAATGATTGAAGATTCGTTGAGTAGGTTACTTACTTATTGTAGAAAAGAAGATTTTAAAGGATACAGCCTTTATGATTCTCACACCGGAAAAATACCGTTTGAAAAATTTGGACATACAATTTCTTTTCTTTCTAATCAGGTAATTAAAAGGTCACCTGTTAATTTTCGTGCTCTGATTGGAGTTCCAAAACAGTATAATCCGAAGGGAATGGGGCTCTTTTTACATTCATACAGTTTATTGGAATTGAATGGTAATGATAACATATCGGATGAGTCTGATTTTTTCTATAATTGGTTAAAGGTGAACCATAGTAAGGGTTGGAGTGGTATATGTTGGGGTTACCATTATAATTGGCCAAGAAGTGATGGGTCCATGTTCAGAGCACACACACCGAGCGTAGTTGTTACAGCCTTTATTTGCCGGGGGTTGATGGAGTACATAAAAGTAAGAGCAGCTAAGAAAGAAGAAGTAAAGGAAATAGTATCCAGTGCGGTACAGTTTGTTTTGAACGATGTGTACTGCACAGAGCATCCAGAAGGATTGTGCTTTTCCTACACTCCTGAACAACGAGATACCGTGTTTAATGCAAATCTTTTAGCTGCTGAAATTCTCGCATATGATGATTATTTATCAGATAAGAATGAGCATCAGGATACGATTCAAAAAGTATTAGATTTTACACTTCATCATCAAAATGAAGATGGTTCGTGGTACTACAGTTTGCATCCTAAAACAGGAAAACCGAAAGAACAGATTGATTTTCACCAGGGATATATGGTTGAAACCATCCATCGGATATGTAATACTGCAGTTATTTGGACTTCAGAATTAAGAGAATCAGTTCAGAAAGGCTTGAAATTTTATATTGATCGGCAGTTTGATCGTGAAGGAGCATCTTTGTGGCGGTATCCCAAAAAGTGGCCGGTTGATATCCACAATCAAAGTCAGGGAATCATAACCTTTTCGTTATTAAAGGAATACTCAGATGAGTACCTGCCTTATGCAGAAAAAATAGCTGAATGGACAATTGAAAATATGCAGGCAAAAAATGGGCGGTTTTATTATCAAAAATGGCCTTTAGTTACCAGTAAGGTGCCATACATGCGTTGGAATCAGGGATGGATGATGGTTGCCTTATCCACATTATTGGCTAATAATGGTTTACGCAAATGAGAATTCTCATCGACATCGGCCACCCTGCCCACGTACATTACTTCCGCAATTTTTATCAGGAGATGACAAAAAATGGACATCAGTTTCTTATCACGGCCCGAAAAAAAGAAGTTAGCCATGACCTGCTCATTGCATACAATATTCCGTTTATTGACCGGGGAAAAGGCAGCCAATCGATGATTGGGAAACTGGCCTATCTTCCTAAAGGAGATGCCATACTGTTCAGAGAGGCAAAAAAATTTAATCCTGATCTGTTTATGAGTTTTTCATCTCCTTATGCAGCCCAGGTATCATCCATACTTCGAAAGCCACATATCGCGTTTGATGATACTGAGCATGCCAGGCTCGGGAGGTTATTATACAGCCCCTTTACTGATGTGGTTCTCAGCCCCTCATCTTATAAAGGCAAGAGAAGTACCAAACAGGTTTTTTTTAACGGATACCTTGAACTCTGTTATCTGCATCCGAACCGATTTAAACCGTCAGCAACCATACGAGACGAACTGAACCTCGAAAAGGAAGAGCGCTTTGTACTGCTGCGGTTTGTCTCCTGGCAAGCCACGCACGATACCGGCCACAGCGGCATCAGCCTTGAGAATAAACGCAGAGTTGTAAGGGAGTTTTCAAAATATTCCAAAGTGTTTATCTCGTCTGAAGAAGAGCTACCTGATGATCTTAAACCACACCGCCTGGCAATTTCTCCTGAACAGATACATGATGTTATTAATGAGGCAGGTCTTGTTTTTGGTGAGAGCGCAACAATGGCTTCCGAGGCCGCCGTATTGGGGACACCTGCCATCTACCTGGATGATGATGGCAGGGGCTACACCGACGACCTGGAAAAAAGTTACGGATTAGTTTTTAATTACACGGAGTCACTACAAGACCAGGAACGGGCCATCCGAAAAGGAACAGAGATACTGTCAGATACTGGAATCAATAAAAAGTTTGAAGAGAGGCGCCAAAAGATGCTCTCCGAGAAGATCGATGTAACACAGTTTTTGATCGATTTTGTGGAGGAGTACATGGAGGGAAGGGAAAAGTGAAAAGGGGCATGATCTGTCACGAATTTTGCATTTTGCAATATGCAACGCCTCTTTGTGGGGGCTGTTGAACTGTTTAGTTTTCTGCTGCGCAGAATGTTGAACTTTGAGGTTGTTTTGGAGTTATGGGCAGAATTCCTGAAAATTCGTAAGTTGTTAACCTCACAAGATGTCAACCAGACACATTATTTGGGTAAGTACCAGATTATTTTACCCAGCTTCAAAAAATCACCCACAAAAATGCCTGTAGAACCTTAAAATATTAATGGCATAATACCTGCACCCTTTTTAATTTCATTGAATGTTTAGCCGAAAAGTACATCTGCAATTTTTGGGTATTCTTATTCTTTTGGTAATTACGATGCACATTGTGCAACCTGAAGAACTATCGGCACAGGGAAATCTTTATTCGGGAGACGGCCATGAATATTATTACCGAATTCTCCAGGTTGCGGGCGTGTCTGATGAATCTGCTTCTTTTTTACTTCGTCCTTTTCATCAAACCAAGCCCGTTACCGGTAGTCATCCATGGAGACAGGATCTGTTTGAGGCCGAAGAGAATGAAAACTATATACCCGCCGCCTACGGCACACTACACTTCCATGAGCCGGTTCTGTTTCAGTCGGTCAACACGTCACTGCCCAGGGGAAATAATGACGGGGCGATCTGGCAGGGAAAAGGGTATAACACTGCGTTTACTGCCGGAGCTGAATATACACTGGGCCCGCTATATGTTCAATTCCGGCCGATTATGGGAATGGCACAGAACCGGGAGTTTGATTTGGGGCCTCACCCGGTTTCAAGAATTCGTTCAGAAAATGTAACAACAGAGGCGGGTGAATTTTCATATCGCTATTTTGATCAAAGAAGTTCGATTGATTATGTAGTACGTTTTGGTGATCAAACACACAACTGGTTTGACTTAGGTGACAGCTCTGTAGAACTGCGATACAGCGGTTTACGCCTTGCGCTGTCGAAACAGCGAATCTGGACCGGTCCGGCTGTACATACCTCTCTGCAGTTTGGCTATAGTGCTCCGGGGTTCAGACATATTACCCTTGGCACCTACCGCCCCCTGGAGTCTCCCATCGGTTCTTTTGAGTTTGCATACATTTTTGGGAAACAGAAAAAGTCGGATTATTTTGATCGCGATAACCAGGCAGACCTGGATCAGTCTATAAACTCTCTGTTTGTTACATATGCACCCCGGTTTATCCCCGGCCTGTCAGTCGGTGCATTGAGAACATTTATTCATCAGTATCCAGTGTCATTTTCAGAATATCGATGGCAGGCTTCAAAAATATATGAAGCGTTTGTCCGAACGGGTCTTGGCACTCCCGGTAGCCCTGACGGTGGTGATCCAGACAACCAGATTGCTTCGGTTTTTTTAAGGTGGGTGCATCCGCCGGCCGGGGTTGAGATCTATGCAGAATATGGCAGAAACGACCATAATGCAGACCTTCGGGATTTCAGGCAGCAGCCCAACCATCACCGGGCATATACTGTGGGGATGATCAAAACCCATCCGCTGCCTGAAAACAGGCTGCTGGCGATTGGGATGGAAATTACCCAGCAAGAGGCGATGAGAACAACGCTGACAAGAGGAAATAATCTGCTTGGTGGTTGGTATACACATGGCCGTCAGGTATTGGGTTTTGCTAACCGCGGCCAGATCATGGGAACCGGTTATGGGCCGGGGGTGAATATGCAGAAGATACGTGGAGATCTTTTCGACCCGCGCGGCAGTGTCTCGTTTAAACTGGCCCGGATTACTTACCACAATTCCAGAACTGACCAGTTTTTCGAATTCATTGAAGAAGCGAATGAGAAAGATGTAACAAGAACAGACGTACGAAACATTGAGCTGATGGCCGGGGCCGAGGTAACCGCTTTCCTGGAATATGGGATTGAGCTGTCAGCCGCCCTGGAGCAGAGTTTTATCCTGAACCACCACAACCTCAGCGGCAATGATGTGACAAACACACGCTTTGAGCTTGTATTAAGAAAGCAAATACGGGGATGGAAACGATGAGAAGGTATTTTATTATTATTAACCTGTTTACAGTCCTGTTATTCGGTTTGGGGTTAGGTAACGTTTTTGCACAAACCGATCTTGAGCGCATTTCCGTATCGGAGCGAGCAGACGGCCTGGGTTATGTACTGCGTTATCATCTCTCCCAGCCGGTGGATTCGGTGCAGCTTGCACGCCGGGATGCTGAAACCATCCAGATGATACTCTACTCGGGCCACATTACTACAGACAACTATCACTATACAGGCGGTGATGAGCTGATTCGAAGCGTGCAGTTATACGATCTGCCCGTTGGTTTAGGGGTGGAAGTCACTCTTTTGGAAAACCGGTATTATTCAGTCGAAACCTACCCTGATCAGAACATGCGGGATATTTTATTGGCATTTGAAAGGGTAACGGCCGATGAGGTTGCCGGGTCAGTGGCAGACGCAGGGGGCAGGGATCTCTTTATCCCGCAGGAACCGGAACAGGTGGAAGAAACAGAAACGGACCCCGAATTAACGGACCCGCCGGAAGAACCTGAACCGGAGGCTGCAGAAGATGAACCGGCTGACCGAGATACTGCAGGGTTTACAGATTGGGCTTGGGAGCAATTTTTTGAAAAGGAGTACCGAAGCAGTGAACTGCAGACATTAATGCCCGGCGACCCGATGGAATTTTACATACGCTCGGTATATGCCGCACATTCAACCGGTCCGGGTTCCTCGTATTTGCTGCGCCCCGCCTCAATGGATCTTTATACCGGAGGTCTGGTACAGGGGGAGGCGCATCCGTGGTCAGGCCATCCCTTTTTCAGCAACCTGGAAACAGATGACATTTCGGCACCGTTTCGCCTGTTTAAACAGGAACTCTACTTTTCCCATAACCATAAACGTCCGCATGGATTTAACGACGGGGCATTGTGGCAGGGCAGGGGATTCAATATGATGTTTACCACGGGTGTGAGTTTGCAATACGGGCCATTCCGTGGCGTATTCAGGCCTGTTTTTATCCACTCCGAAAACCGGGATTTTGATTTATCGAACGACCCCCGGTTTCCCGGCATATCTCCTTTTGGCATGGCCCTGACCCATGCAGATATCCCGCAGCGTTTTGGGGAAACCGATATCACGTCATTCGACCCGGGGGATTCCTTTGTGGAATTTGCCTATTCCGGGTTTTCAGCGGGCCTTTCGAACCAGCGGATCTGGACCGGTCCGGCCGTTCACAACCCTCTGATGTTCAGTACCAATGCCCCCGGTTTTACACATCTGTATGCGGGAACAAGCCGGCCGGCATCGGTTCCGGGCGGCCGCCTCGAGGGGAGAATGTTCTGGGGAAGTTTAAGGGAGTCGGACTATTTTGATGAAGAATCGTGGAACGACCGCAGGTTTTTGACCGGCCTTGTGGTGAGCTACTCACCGGATTTTCTGCCGGGCCTGCATGCGGGGTTCACCCGGGTGGGGTATTCTTATTATGGCAGCGGGCCAGCGTTCTCCGACCTGTTTATGCCATTTCGGCTTTCCCCGTCCAAACCCGACCCGGAAGAAGCAGATCCTGAGGAGGTAACCTTTATCAAGGGTTCGTTTTTCCTGCGATGGGCTTATCCCCGTGTCGGTTTTGAGGTGTATACGGAATGGGGGCGGAATGATGACCGCAGGGAAATACGCGACCTGTTTACTGAGCCTGAGTTAAACCGGGGATATGTGCTGGGGGTTATACAGAGGATTCCAGCAGGCCGCTATGGTATGGTTGTGCTGAACGGGGAAATAACAAATCTTGAAAACTCAAGTGTGACAGCGCAGTACCGGGATACCAATATCTGGTACACCAATGAAATCATACAACAGGGATTTACGCACAAAGGGCAGGTTTTGGGGGCCGGTATCGGACCCGGTTCGAGCACGCAGGTGGCAACGGCATCCTTTTATCACAAATACGGGATGGCCGGCATCTCCCTGGCCCGTATAGCCATGCATTACGACCGTCTCTTCACAAACAGGGAATACTATCACAGCACCCTGCCGAGAGACTGGATGACTATTCGACTTATTCATGAAGTTGAAATTCGTCATGGCTTTCACGGGGTTCTCTTTCTTCCGGGCAATATGGAGCTGCAAATGGACCTTTATACGGGAAATATTGAAAATCGACATAACGATTTTGATCGTCCGCGACCCGGAAGCAGAGAAGATAATATCTATTTTGATGAGAGAAATGTTCATGTATCCTTTACCTTACGCTACCAGTTAGACGGTTTTTTGAGGTAGTGAGGTGTGGGTGCGCGCTGTCGCGTGTTGAATTGTTGAGTATTCCGCCTTGCGGAATGTTGAATTGATGAACTGATGGATTGAGGGATAGATTTGGAATTTTGGGCAGAATAAAAAATCTTACAGTTAATCAGTTCAACAATCATCACCCTTAAATCCTGCAACGCCCGGAGGTCTTGCAGACGCTTCGGGGTTGCTCTTGCGTTTCTACCAGTATCACAATCAACTGGCGAAGTATGACTAATTAAAATATATTGGTAGTTTGTTTCACATATACAGCTTTAATTATGAAAGATTTTGACCGAATACAATTTTCTCCACAAATTATGGGTGGAAAACCTTCAATCCGGGGGATGAGAATATCTGTTGGTGCTGTAGTTGGTTTAGTGGCATCCGGTTATTCAACAGACAAAATACTTGAATTGTATCCTTATCTTGAAAAAGAGGATATCAGGCAGGCACTTGAATATGCTGCATGGAGAGCGGATGAAATGGAGCAACCACTGGATCCTGCATGAAATTTTTGATTGATATGAATTTATCACCTGAATGGGTGTCCACATTCCAAAAAAATGGATATCAGGCTGCACATTGGACATCTGTGGGTGCTGTTAATGCATCTGACCGGGAAATTATGAATTTTGCAGTGGAAAATGATTGGATCATATTTACCCATGATCTCGATTTTGGTGATATCCTGGCTGCTACCGGCGGGGAAAGCCCAAGTGTAATACAAGCACGGATTAATGATACTACTCCTGAGGTATTAGGTCCTTATTTGTTTAAAGCCATTGAGCAATTCAAAAATAAACTTGAAAGAGGGTCTTTGATAACAATTGTCCCAGGAAAAATGAGAGCACGGATTCTGCCTTTAATAAATCGTTGAAGTATTGAGCACTCTTCGCCTGTCGATTGCAGTTTAGCAGCTGACGAATGGTAGTGTATTGGTTTTTTGGTTGAACAGGAGAAATAATAAACAGACAAACATATATATGGCCTCCAATGTCAATAGGCAATATTCTTTCCTGGCAAAAAAGGTTTCTTTTCTGTTTGAGAAACTCGAATTCGTTTCGTGGCTTTGCT
>SL_3KL_010_SEDDRAFT_10001622_pt1 | contig 20545 bp, 18 predicted proteins | sample SodLakKL_010_SED_2_FD_10381 | JGI IMG/M metagenome (IMG submission 10381) | reverse complement strand
TCCAGGGCGGGCGTGCATGGGCTGACGGTGACCGAAGTCAAGGGTTTCGGGCGCCAGAAGGGCCATACCGAGCTCTACCGCGGCGCCGAGTACCAGGTCGATTTCCTGCCCAAGCTGAAACTCGAAATCGCCGTATCCGACGAGCAGGCCGACAACGTGGTCGAGACCATCACCCAGGTGGCCAATACCGGAAAGATCGGTGACGGCAAGATTTTCGTGCTCGAGCTTTCTGAAAGCATTCGCATCCGCACCGGCGAGCGCGGATCCGACGCCCTTTGATCCCAAGGAGGAAACCATGGAAACCACTGCTCAAATTCTCGAGCTCAGCTACGCGCTGGATACCTTCTACTTTCTGCTTTCCGGCGCCCTGGTCATGTGGATGGCCGCCGGTTTCACCATGCTCGAATCCGGCATGGTCCGCAAGAACAATACCGTCGAGATCCTGGTCAAGAACCTGGGTTTGTACTCGATCGCCTGCATCATGTACCTGTTGGTCGGCTACAACATCATGTATAGCGACTCGGCCAGCAGCATCATCCCGACATTAAGCTTCCTGGTCGCCGGCGACAACTCGGTCGAAGCGGTGATCGCAGGGGGCGAGGATGCGCCCTATTACTCCGACATCTCGGATTTCTTCTTCCAGGTCGTATTCGTGGCCACGGCCATGTCGATCATTTCCGGGGCGGTGGCCGAACGCATGAAGCTGTGGTCGTTCTTCCTGTTTGCCGTGGTGATGTGTGCGGTGATCTACCCGGTCCAGGGCTACTGGAGTTGGGGAGAAGGATTTCTCGATGATATCGGCTACAGCGACTATGCCGGTTCCGGCATCGTGCATATGGCCGGCGCTGCCGCCGCCCTGGCCGGGGTGTTGCTGCTGGGTGCACGCAAGGGCAAATACGGACCCGACGGCAGCATCAATGCCATTCCCGGCGCCAACATGCCGCTGGCCACCCTGGGGGTGTTCGTGCTGTGGCTGGGCTGGTTCGGCTTCAACGGCGGTTCGGAACTGAAGGTCTCGGATGTCGAATCGGCCAATGCCGTGGCCCAGGTCTTTGCCAACACCAACATCGCCGCGGCCGGTGGCGTTGTGGCTGCATTACTGCTCAATCGCCTGTGGCTGGGCAAGGCCGACCTGACCATGGCGCTGAACGGTGCGCTGGCGGGACTGGTTTCAATCACAGCCGGTCCGGACACCCCCACCCTGTTTCAGGCCTTGATCATCGGCGCCATGGGGGGGGTGATCGTTGTGCTGTCAATCCTGGCTCTCGATCGGCTGCGCATCGATGACCCGGTCGGCGCCATTTCGGTGCATGGCACGGCCGGCATCTTCGGCGTGCTGGCGGTGCTGTGGACCAACCCAGATGCCACCTTGAGCGGCCAGTTGATCGGCCTGGCGGTGATCTTTGCCTGGGTATTCGGCGTCAGCCTGCTGGTGTGGGGCCTGATCAAGATGACCATCGGCATTCGCATCAGTGATGAAGACGAGTACGGCGGCATGGACCAGGCCGAGTGCGGCATGGAAGCCTATCCCGAATTTTGACCACACAAGGAGCAATGACATGAAAAAGACTCAATCACATCCGAGGGCGCCGGGAAGTGCGCTCACCGTTGCAATGCTGGGCGGCGTACTGCTGCTGGGCTCCGTCCCGATCGTCAGCCACGCCGAGGCCAGTTTCAATGTCGGTGTGGCCTCGAACTACCTGTTCAGAGGCGTGACCCAGACCGATGACCGGGCGGCCATCCAGGGTGGCATCGATTTCGAGGCAGAAAGCGGCTTTTACCTGGGCACCTGGGCCTCGAATGTCGATTTCGATGGCGCCGGCTATGAGCTCGACCTGTACCTGGGGTTTGCTACCGAACTCGATAACGGCCTGGGTTTTGATGTTGGCTATATCTACTATGCCTACCCCGATGCCAGCCCGGACGATATTGACTTTGGTGAGATTTACGCCAGCATCAGCTATGGGCCATTTTCGGGTGGCCTGGCCTACACCATTCACAGTGACAACAGTGATGGCCTGTTCGATACCGGTGATGTGTACTTCCACCTCGGCCTGGATTTCGATCTACCGGCTGACCTCGGCCTGGGCTTGATGGCCGGTTACTACGACTTCAGTAACGACGGTAAACCCGGTGTGGGCGATGCCAATTACTGGCATCTGGGCGCCAGTCTGAGCCGCGAGTTCGATACCGCCGGTGAAATCAGCTTCAATGTGGAATATGCCGATATCTCAAGCAGCGATGCCCTGGGCAGCCCCAACTCCAAGGATCCGAAAGTCTGGGTGGGCTGGGCCGTGAGCTTCTGAACCTGCTTTCTGCCCGCAAGACGACCGGCCCGGGTCTCGGGCCGGCCGTCTTTTTCGGAATCAGTCCAGATCTTCGAGTTCCTCCACCGCTTGCAAAGCCGAAAGAACTGGAAACTATCCGGCATCCGCCGGGCAATTTTCGATCAGCTCTTCGGCCAGGGCCGTCAAAATCTCGAGTTCGCTGGCCGTGAATGCCTCCGGTGCATCTTCGGGCGGTTCATCCGGCAATTGATGGCGACCGACGGCCAACTCCATCAAGGCATTGCCGCAGGTGATGAACAACATCGATTCGGGGTCGCGATGAAAGATGGCCAGATCGCCCGGTCCATCGACTTCCTCGTAATCATACGGCTCCCCGAATCGCCCCATGGGCGCGCGAGCAATGGCCTCGACCACATCCTCGTCATCATCGAGTTCAAGATCGCGCATCAACTGCTCATTGGATTTAATCTGTTCGCTCGAAACGAGTCGGCGCAGGGCCAGGGCAAGCTGAGAGGTCATGGTAACAGTGACGCCGTTCATGTCCTCTTCAAATCGCCCCAAGGTGATGGTGAAGGCATACGGCCCACCAAAATCCTGGTCCGGGTCGAAATGTGGCGCAAAGCCGGCGTTTTCCGGCCCGAACCGGTCAGTCATGGCCTGCATGACATCCCGAGTCATCAGTCGACTTGATTGTTCAGTATGGGCTTCAACACAGGCGCATTGCCCGGCCCGAGCTCCCAGGCTGGCGACGAGGCTCACAGTTCCAGCAATGGCAATAATGGCCGGCAACGAGTGAAGCGATTGTCGCTGAAAAAAATGATGGAAAATCATGGTCTGGACTTGTCGATCTCAGGATTGTGTCTGAGCACAGACTACAGATTTTCCGGTTGGATTTCCGGAGAAAACCGAAATGCACCCGAGACCAAGACCGGTAATCGATGCTCATCCAATCTGCTATCATCCGCGCATGCGTTACCTTGTAACACTCTATTGCCTGGTGCTGGGCGCACTGGGCCTGGTGGCCTGCGGCCCGGGTTCCATGGAGGAGCCCGATGTGCCGGTTCAGCGCTGGAATCTGCCGGAGGTGGTCTATACCGAAGATGGCCGCCCGGATCCGTCCATCCTGGCCGATCGCCAGATCCTGCACCGCGGTGTGGGTACCCAGCCACAGGGACTGGACCCGCAAATCACCGAGGGTGTGCCCTCCTCGACCGTTCAGCGCGACCTGTTCGAGTCGCTGGTGGTGCGGGCCCCGGACGGCTCCATCATTCCCGGCGGGGCCAGGCGCTGGGAGGTCAGCGAGGATGGCCTGTACTGGACTTTCCATCTGCGTGAAAACGCTCGCTGGTCCAACGGCGATGCCCTCGACGCCCATGACTGGCTGTACAGCTTCCGGCGCGCTGTGGATCCCGGCACCGGCTCACGCACCGCCATTCTGCTCAAACCCATTCTCCATGCCGAGGACATCATCGGCGGTCGCCGGCCGGTCGAAGACCTCGGCGTGACGGTCATCGATGATTACACGCTACAGCTGCGCCTGGAAGCGCCGAATCCGCTCCTCACGGAAATCCTGACACACAGTGTGGCCTATCCGGTTCATCGCCCGACCGTCGAGGCACACGGCGATGGCTGGGCCAGGCCCGATGCCATGGTCAGCAATGGCGCCTTCAAGCTTGCCGAGCTGGCCATGCAGTCACACATACGGCTGGTCCGCAACCCGTATTTCTGGGATGTTGACAATGTCATCATCGAGGAAGTCTTTCATTACCCGATCGAGGATCTGGCCGCTGAACTCATGCGCTACCGCGCCGGTGAGCTGGACTGGACTTACGACCTGCCGGCCACCCAGTTCAACTGGATCGAGGCCAATCTGGCCGACGAACTGGTCGTCAGCGACTGGTTCGGGACCTATTACTTCGGATTCAACACCTTGCGCGAACCGTTCGATGATCCGCGCGTGACGGTGGCCCTGTCGCTGGCCATCGACCGTGACATCATCACCGAAAAACTGACCCGCTTCGGCCAGACGCCATCGTTTTCCTTCACTCCACCGGGTCTGGACGGGTACGATCCACCGCAACCGGAATGGGTGAGCTGGACCCAGCAGCAGCGCGAGGACCACGCTCGCGCCCTGATGGCCGAGGCCGGTTTCGGTCCCGACAACCCGCTGCGCGTGGAGATTCGTTACAACACGCACGAGGATCACAAGCGGGTGTCACTGGCCATCGCCGCCATGTGGCTTGAAACTCTGGGTGTAAGGGCAACCCTGATCAATGAGGAATTCCGCGTGTTCCTGGCCACCCGCCGGGCACGCGCAATCACCGAGGTCTTTCGCGCCGGCTGGATCGGCAACTACCTGGACCCGATGTATTTTCTCGAATTGTTCCACAGCGAAAACCAGCAGAACGATGTCGGCTTTTTCAATGATGAGTACGATGCCCTGCTTGCGCGGGCTGCACGCACGCCCGACCGTGCCGAGCGTTTCGCCATCCTGGCCGAGGCCGAAAAAATGCTGCTGGAGACCCAGCCGTTCGCGCCCATTTATACCTACGTGACCACCCGCCTGGTCAAACCCTATGTCCGGGGCTGGGAATCCAATCTGGTCGATCAGCATGCCAGTCGCTGGATGTACCTGTTGCGCCAGGATCCCGTCGCACCTGCGCGCAACCGCCGGGGAGACCCCTGACCCATGCTGCCCCGCTATATCCTCCGGCGCCTCCTCGGTGCGATTCCAACGCTGCTGATCCTGATCACCATCGCCTTCTTTCTGATTCGCATCGCCCCCGGCGGGCCGTTCGATGACGACAAGACCCTGCCGCCGGAAGTCCAGGCCAATCTGGACGCCAAATACAACCTCGACCAACCGCTCATCACCCAGTACTTCATGTATCTGGGCTCGGTGCTCCGGGGTGATTTGGGACCCAGCTTCCAGTACTCCGACTACACGGTCAACGAGCTGATCGCGGAAGGCTTTCCGGTCTCGTTGAGGCTGGGAGGAACCGCCCTGATCGTGGCGCTGGTCTTCGGCGTGGCCATCGGCACCATTGCCGCCTGGCGACAGAACTCGCGCCTGGACTACCTCCTGATGGGGTCGGCCATGACCGGGATCGCCATACCGAACTTCGTGCTCGCGCCCATACTCATCCTGCTGTTTGCCGTCTACTTCGGCTGGCTGCCGGCCGGCGGCTGGAGCGGCGGGGCGGCACGCAACATGGTGCTGCCGGTCATTGCCCTGGCCCTGCCCTACATGGCCTATGTCGCGCGCCTGACACGGGGCTCCATGGTCGAAACACTGCGCTCGGACTTTGTCCGGACCGCGCGCGCCAAGGGCCTGCCTGAATGGAAGATCCTGGGCAAACACTCGCTCAAGGTGGCCCTTTTGCCGGTGGTGTCCTATCTGGGACCGGCCGCGGCCGCCATCATTACCGGCTCGGTGGTCATCGAACAGATTTTCGGGCTGCCGGGCATGGGACGCTACTTCGTGCAGGGCGCACTCAACCGTGACTACACCCTGGTCATGGGCGTGGTGATCGTGATCGGCGTACTGATCGTGGTCTTCAACCTGATCGTCGACCTGATCTATGCCCTGATTGATCCGAGGATTCGATACGAATGAGCACTCCGGCCAGCGCGCTTTCCAGTTTCGATCATGCCGCCGCCAGCAGCGGTCGCAGCCTGTGGCACCTGGCCTGGCTTCGGCTCAAGCGCAATCGCGCCGCCCTGGCCGCCGCGGTGGTGCTTGGGCTGATCGTGCTGATGGTCTGCTTCGGCCCGCTGATCAGTCAATATGGCTACGCCACACCGCACTGGGAGCAGATCTCGGCCCCGCCAAGCCTGGAAACCGGTCACTTCTTCGGCACCGATTCGATCGGTCGCGATCTATTCGTGCGCACCATGCATGGCGGGCGAATCAGCCTGATGGTCGGGCTGGTCGCCACCGGCGTGGCCTTGCTCATCGGTGTTGCCTGGGGCGCCATCGCCGGCTTTGTCGGGGGGCGGGTCGACAATGTCATGATGCGCGTGGTCGATATCCTCTATGCGTTGCCGTTCATGTTCCTGGTCATCCTGCTGATGGTGGTGTTCGGGCGAAACATCCTGTTGATCTTTGTCGCCATCGGCAGCTACATCTGGCTGGACATGGCCCGAATTGTCAGGGGCCAGACGCTGAGCCTTCGTCAGAAAGAGTTTGTCGAGGCGGCCGAGGCTCTCGGAGTGCGCGCCTGGGTCATCATCTGGCGCCATATCGTGCCCAACCTGCTCGGCATTGTCGCCGTCTACGTCACCCTGACCGTGCCCAAGGTCATCCTGGTCGAAAGCTTCCTGAGCTTCCTGGGGCTGGGCGTTCAGGAGCCGAGCACCTCCTGGGGTGCGCTGGTCAATGACGGCGCCCAGGACATGGAATTCGCCCCCTGGGGGCTGTTCTTCCCGGCGGTATTCCTGGCCGCCACGCTGTTCTGCCTGAATTTCCTCGGCGATGGTCTGCGTGATGCGCTGGACCCTAAGGATCGCTGATCATGATGGAAAGGGTTCAGGGTTCAGGGTTCAGGGTTCAGGAAGAGTCGGGGCAACCTGAAGACTCGGGGCAGGCGCTGGTTCGTATTGATGGGTTGACGGTTGATTTTCATACTGAAGACGGTCGTGTGCGGGCGGTCGAAGACCTGAGTTTCGACATCCCGAAAGGCGGCACCGTCGGGCTGGTTGGTGAGTCGGGTTCGGGCAAGAGTGTCACGGCCATGACCCTGATGCGCCTGATACCGACGCCGCCGGGCCAGATCAGCGCCGGCCGGGTCGAGTTTGACGGTCAGGACCTGTTGGGACTGTCCGAGCGGGCCATGCGTCGTATTCGCGGCAAGCGCATCGGCATGATCTTCCAGGAGCCCATGACCAGCCTGAACCCGGTGTTTCGCATCGGCGAACAAGTGGCCGAAGTACTGCGCCAGCACGAAGGCCTGTCGCGTCGGGCCGCGCGTGATCGCACCCTGGAGTTGCTCAACCAGGTCGGCCTGCCGCGGCCTAAGCAGTTGATCGACAGCTACCCGCACCAGCTCTCCGGCGGTCAGAAACAGCGCGTGATGATCGCCCAGGCGATGTCCTGTGAACCCGACCTGTTAATCGCCGACGAACCGACCACCGCCCTGGATGTCACCATCCAGAAGCAGGTGCTGGACCTGATGGGTGAACTGCAGGTTCGCTATGGCATGAGCCTGTTGTTCATTACCCATGATCTCGGCGTGATCGCCGAGGTCGCCAACCAGGTGGTGGTGATGTATCGCAGCCACAAGGTCGAGCAAGGCCCGACCGAAGCCCTGTTCCAGCGTGCCGAGCACCCCTATACCCGTGGCCTGATTGCCTGCCGGCCGGCGCTGGGTCAGAATCCTCGTCGGCTTCTGACCGTGGCCGATTTCATGAATGCCGAGGGTGAATCGCTGGAAGTGCCGGCCGAGCGCCTGCTGCCGCAGATCAAGCGCACCGAGGCCAGCCTGTCCGAGGACAAGCCACTGGTCGAGGTCCGGGACCTGAAGACCCACTACCCGGTGACCGGCGGGCTGTTCGGCAAGGTGGTCGACCATGTGCGCGCCGTCGACGGCGTGTCGCTGACGATTCGGCGCGGCCAGACCTTCGGACTGGTCGGCGAGTCGGGCTGCGGCAAAACCACCCTGGGACGAAGCCTGCTACGTCTGACCCGCCCGACCGCCGGCAGCGTGCATTTCGACGGCGAGGACGTCACGGCCGCCGACGATATCGCATTGCGACGTCTGCGCAAGCGCATGCAGATCATTTTTCAGGATCCGTATTCCTCGCTCAACCCGCGCATGACCGTGGCCGACATCCTGCTGGAGGCACTCAGGGAATATCGTCCTCAGGCCAATCGCGCTGAACATCGCGATGCCGCCCGCGAACTGCTGGCCAAGGTCGATCTCGACCCCAGTCACATGGGCCGCTACCCGCACGAGTTCTCTGGTGGCCAGCGCCAGCGAATCGGCATTGCCCGCGCCCTGGCCGTGCAGCCGGAATTCCTGGTCTGTGACGAATCGGTTTCCGCCCTGGATGTTTCCGTCCAGGCCCAGATCCTCAACTTGCTGCTCGACCTGCAAGAAGAGTTCGGGTTGACCTACCTGTTCATTTCCCATGACCTGAGCGTGGTCAACTTCATTTCCGATTATGTCGGGGTCATGAACCAGGGCAAACTGGTCGAGTACGGCACCGCCGAACAGATCTACACCGACCCGCAACAGGACTACACCCGAAAATTGCTGGCGGCCATTCCCAGGGGCTTGTAGCACTGACCCATCAGCTCTCGTCGAACTGCAAATAGACCGGCAGATCGTGATTGCGGCTGTGCTGGAAGATCAACTGGGTTTCGATGTGATCCACCTCGGGTCGCTCGGTAAACGCCGACAGGGCCAATTCGCGCAAATGCGCCGAATCGCTGACCGCGACATGGACCAGGTAGTCGTTGGCGCCGGCCACATGGAAAATGGTCACCACCTCCGGCAGGGTCTCCAGGTGGCGCTGAAAGGATTCCACCTCGCTGCGGGCATGGCGGGTCAACCGAACCGCCACCATGGCCTGCAGGCCGATACCGATGGCGTTCGGGTCGACATCGGCGTGATAGCCCGTCAGCACTCGTGACAGTCGCAAGCGACGAACGCGCTCCAGGCAGGATGAGGGCGCCAGGCCCACCTTCGCCGCCAGTTCCTTGTTGGACATCCGAGCATTCTTCCGTAGCCAGCGAATAATTTGAATATCGGTCGGATCCAATGCCATCCTCACCCTCTATTCCGAATAGTTTTCGGCCATAATCAAATGATCGTAATTTTATTCTAAACTCAGGTCATATTTTTGAATTCTTCAGATCATGACCACCAACCACACCCATCTTGTTCATGGCGGACGCGAGGACTTGCGCGAACTGGGCGTCCATGCCCTGCCGGTGGATTTGTCCACCACCTACCCACTGGCCGGCCTGGAGGCGGGCACCGCCAGTCTGGACGCCCTGGTCGAGGGTCAGGGCAGCGCCGAAAATCCCGTGTATGCCCGACTGTTCAATCCCACGGTACAGCGATTCGAAAAATCCCTGGCGCGGGCCGAGGCCGCGGAAAGTGCGGTGGCCTTCAGTTCCGGCATGGCCGCGCTGACCGCCTGCATACTGGCCCTGCGCGAGCGTGGCAACCATATCGTCGCGGTGCGCCCGGTATACGGTACCAGCGACCATCTGCTGGACTCGGGCCTGCTGGGCAATGAAGTCAGCTGGGTCAGTGCGACAGAAGTCGCCGATGCCGTCCGGCCCGAAACTGCACTGATCATGATTGAAACACCGGCCAATCCCACGCTCAAGCTGATCGATATCGAAGCCGTGGTTCGCCAGGCCGGCGATGTGCCGGTGCTGGTGGATTCAACCTTTGCCACACCCATACTTCAGCAACCGCTACGTCATGGCGCGGCACTGGTGCTGCACTCGGCCACCAAGTTTCTTGGCGGGCATGGAGATGTCATTGGCGGGGTCGTGGCCTGTTCGGAAGCAATGGCCGCCAGTCTGCGCCGGGTTCGGGTCGCCACCGGCGCCCTGCTCCATCCATGGGCCGCTTATCTCCTGCATCGCTCCATGCCCACCCTGAAACTGCGCGTCGAACGGGCCCAGTTCGTGGCCGGAGAACTTGCGCGCCGACTGGCCGCAGATCCGCGGGTCGGCAAGGTCCACTGGCCAGGGCTTTCAGGCTTCCCCGGCGCCGAGCTGCTGGGTCGCCAGATGCTCGGCCCCGGCAGCGTGCTGGCCTTTGAATTGCCCGGCGGCCATGCCAGTGCCGCAAGGCTGATCGAAACCGTTCGCCTGATGACCCCGGCTGTCAGCCTGGGTTCGATCGATACCCTGATCCAGCACCCCGCAGCCCTGACCCATCGGGTCATGAATGAATGCGAACGAACCAGTTGCGGCATCAGCCCAGGACTGATTCGCCTGTCCGTGGGGCTGGAAGAGCCGGAAGATCTGTGGGCCGACCTGGACCAGGCCCTGGAAGCATGCAGTCCGGCGAGCCGGGCTGCCTGAAGCACCAACAGCCCGACTGTCATGAGTTCGTCATCTCGCTGAACGATGCTTGAGACAGGAGCAGCATCCTGATCTCGGACGAAGTGTGAGGGGCCAGAACTCTAACGCCATTGAACAGATTGACGTTGGCTCGCCGCAGGGCGAGGCGATGCAGCTCTATCAAGCGCTGACAGAGTTGCGGGCAGAAGTCAGTACACGATCGCAACAACTGCTGACACGGTGGCAACACCTGCCGGTCGATTCAGACTTTCATGACTCGGCGGTGAATCTTGCCGACTGGCTGGCCCTACGACAGTGCGATGTCAGTGAACTGCAGGGTCGCCTGGCTTGTCTTGGCGTGTCCTCGCTGGGACGCTGCGAGTCCCATGTCATCGCCTCGATTGACGCTGTGCTGGCCACACTTGCAGTACTTGCCCATCGCACCCAGCCTTCACATCCGCCGGCAAAGGTGTTTTCGCAAGCCAAGGCAAAATTGATTGATCGCCGCGACAAGCTGTTCGGGATCGGAACTCCCGACTGCCCCGAAACCCGCATCATGGTGACCCTGCCATCCCAGGCAGCCGACGATCGGGATTTCGTCACTGCCCTGATCAATGCCGGCGCCGACTGCCTGCGAATCAACACGGCACACGATGGCCCCGAAGTCTGGACGCGAATGGTTGAAAATGTGCGTGCGGCCTCAACTGACCGGCATGTTCCGGTGATGATGGATCTGGCCGGCCCAAAGCTTCGCATTACTGGATTGAGCAGCGAAAAGAAGCTCCGTCTCCATCCGGGTGACCGCTTCGCCCTTGCCTCGTCATTGAAAGTCGCCAAGAAGCAACGCAGACGTCCGTTGACTGCGACCTTGTCTCATCCCGAGATGGTGTCCACTCTGAACCCTGGTGATCGGGTCTGGATCGATGACGGCGTGCTGCGCTCGCGGGTTGTCGAACGAACTGATGCCCAGGTCATCCTGGAAGTCACGCATGCCCGTCCCAAGGGCGGGAAAATCAAGATCGACAAGGGCGTCAATCTGCCGGGGCGCGAATTCAATGTGCCGGCCCTGACAGAATCCGACCACGAACGACTGGAGTTTGTCGTGAATCATGCCGACCTGGTCGGGTTTTCATTCGTGCAGACGGCACAGGATGTTCGTGATTTGTTGGCTGCGATGCGCGTTCGCGCCGGCAATCTCCCATTGCCTGGAATCCTTCTGAAGATCGAAACTCCGAAGGCGGTTGCCAACTTGCCCAGCCTGATCGTGGAGGCTGCCGGCGAGGTTCAAGTGGCGGTCATGATCGCGCGCGGCGACCTGGCGGTCGAAATCGGCCTGGATCGTCTCTCGGAAATCCAGGAAGAGATCCTGTGGCTTTGCGAGGCCGCCCGGGTCCCGGTAGTCTGGGCCACGCAAGTACTTGAAGGGCTACTCAAGGACGGTCTGGCCAGTCGCGCCGAAGCCACAGATGCCGCAATGGCGCAGCGTGCCGATTGTGTCATGCTCAACAAGGGACCTCATGCGGTCGAAGCAGTGCGCTTTCTGCGTGACATTCTGAGTCGAATGGATCGCCATCAGATCAAGAAAACCCCGCGAATGGGCAAGCTGAACGCCTGGAGTCCGATCGGATAGCAGGACTGTATCCACCCCGGGCGCCCCAATCCGGACTGGTGAGCAGTGTGGGGTACCGCTACCATGGGTAACGTGGAGAACGTCTGATCCAACCTACGCACCATGACGAACCGGGTGAAACTGCTTGTCGCGTCGCTGATCGCTCTTCTGTCCGGCTCGGCGGCTGTGTCGGCCCTGGCCACCGAAGCCGACCTTCCCAGGGGCTACGGAATCTCTCCATTTGGATTTCCGGCGGTTTTCGATGATGAAGAAGCCCTGGAAGTCGCGATGGATGAGTTCCTGCACGAACTGCAACGTCTCCCCAATCCGGTCCTGATGTGGAATGGACTCTGGCGCGATGACCGCAAACAGGGCACTGATTCAGGAGAAATTCCGCAAGCCGCCCATTTCGTGCAGCCTGCCGCCCAGCAACGTGACTTGATCCCGGTGTCGGTTTTCGGCTGGCGCTCAGGCAACAACCTGTTTCTCAACACGCCCGAAAATCCGGTCAACGACTGGTCAAACCAGTCCGCCAGGGACTTCTATGTGCACATGCTGGGCGACTACGCCCAGCAGTATCACGCCACCGGTCATCCTGCTCGGCAACGAAAACGATTTCTACTTCGCACAGGACGAAGGGGACTATCTGAATTGGATCAGCGCCTACAATCAGGCTTACGACGCCATCAAGCTCAAAAGCGCGGACACACTGGTTGGGCCGGTTTTCAATTTCGAGCACTTGTCGGGCACGGGCACGTTCAATGGATGGAATCAAGCCAACTGGGGTGCCCTGGATTTGCACGACCTGAACCGGGTTGCCGTGGTTGCCATAACTACCTCCCCCTGGCTCGAACATGCCGATCCGGCGATGATCCCGGTCAATCATTTGCAGCCGCTGGTCGAGCGCATCCCGAACACTGCGATCATCCTCTCCGAGATCGCCTGGCCGGCCAAAGATGCCGGTCAAATTCAACCGCCGTGGTCAACCACACCCGAGGCGCAATCACGATTCGTCAAGCGTATTCCCGATTGGCTCGAACAGGCTCCGGTCCTGGGAATGATCTGGCCGTGGCTGCACAAACCGGTGAACCTGGAAAACCAGATGGACTGGGATCTGTTCGCCGGCATCAGCCTGTTTGATGCCGATGGAAATCCTCGCCCGGCGCTTGCAGAATGGCTGCTCATGCTTGATCGGGTATTTCAGGACCGTTTCATGGAGAAGTAGAAGGACTCGGAATCAATCCCGCCGGGCGAGATTCTCCTCGATTCGCTTGAGACTGTCGCGGATTTCCGTCAGCAAGGTGGTGACGTCATCGGTCGGGGCCGGAGCAGCCTTGGGAGTCGAATCATCGTCACGGTCACTGACCCGGTCGCGCTGATCGAGGACGGCATCGCGAAAGTCGTCCACATCGGCAATACCCACAACAGTCACCAGCGCGCCTTCGGTAGACTGCCCGGCTGTTTCCACCCGCATGGCCTTGAGACCGAAATGGCGCATGATCGGCCCCTGCCTCAACGCCAGATCGGTGACCTTTTCCAGTGGAATCGACTTTTCCTCTGTGTTGATGATACCGCGACGAACGACGAGATCACGCCGGGTCAGGACCACCTCGAGGCGCTCGTAGTAGCGAACCAGCAACCACCGCGCCAGCGGCCAGGTGATCGGCAACAGCACGATGCCGACTACAGTGACGATCGACAGAATCACAACCCCCCAGAGGTGATAACGAATGACCTGGGGCAGAATTTCAGCCTGCTTGATAGTCGGACTTCGTGGTTTCACCGATGCAGCTCCATTGATTTGACCCGCTCGGTATTATAGGTGACCGAGCTCCGGCCCAGAGTTTGACCCGGCGGGCATGAAGATCGCATTGGAGCCGATTCGGGACTTTTCACTGCATGATCGCCGGTGCTTTTTTACACTAAAAGTTCATTCGAACATTCTGATTCAACATGCTTTTCAAACAAATACTTCCGTGCGCGGCGGCGGCCGCGCTTTTGTCGTTGACTTCGATGAGCGCAGTGGCCGACAAGCCCGAAGATTGGGGTGATCATCGACTGGTGCCTCGAATCGATGGCAGCGAGATCATCACCTACCGGTACACCGAATACGATCGTGTCAGCCTGACCTTCGGCCCTCGCGAGGACGGTGAGTATCCGGATGAACGTGAATTCGAGGGCGAGCACACCCAGTTGACCTATCGGCTGCCGAACACGGCCATCAGTACGCTGCAGGTCAAGCGGGCTTATCACCAAGGCCTGGAACAGGCTGGTTTCAAAATCGAGTTCGCCGGCAGTGGACGGGACGATCTGGGGCGCCGGTTTCACCGATTCGATACCTTCGGCCGCAGTCGCCCCAGCGGACTCAGTGTGCATGATCTGGGCTGGCCGCGCAGCCGTAGTGAGCGCGACATGCGATTTCTGGCTGCCAGCCATGAAGAGGAGAACGTGTATGTCAACGTGCTGATGTACAACAATCGGCGCGACGACGGTCAACCGACCATGCGCGTTGATGTGGTTGAAGTACCGGAAGAAGAAACGACGCTCGCCATGGCCGCACCGGAGCCCCCTGAAGAACAACCCACCGAGCGTGATGAGATCTTGGCCGCCCACGACCGCGAAGACCTGAGCGCGGAGGACATCGAGGCCGGCATTGTCGCCGAAGGCCGGGTGGCCGTGCGCGACATCCTTTTCGAGTTCGACAGTGCTGAAATCATCGATGAATCAGCCGATGCGTTGGCCACCATCGCCGACGTGCTGGATGAGAACGCCGAGCTCGAACTGCTGATCGTCGGTCACACCGACAACGTCGGTGACTTCGAATACAACCTCAACCTGTCGGTGGAGCGTGCGCAAGCCGTGGCGGCATGGCTTGAGGAACGTCACGAGATTGACGGCAATCGCCTGCAGCCGGCCGGCGCCGGCATGATGGCTCCCGTGGCCACCAACCGCACCGAGGACGGACGCGAGCAAAACCGCCGCGTTGAACTGGTCGAGCGCTGAAGCAAGCCACTTTCGACCCAGTCCAACATCCTCCAAACCGCCGTTCCACAAGGGACGGCGGTTTCTTGCGTCCTCCGACCACCATTCCGAACGCCACCACCCCTCCCCTTGCAGTACACTTCCGATCCTGATGAACAGGTTTCTTTGCATGCTTGCCCCCATCCTGCTCATGGGTGCATTTCAGCCGGCAGTAGCCGATGATTCCCCGCCCATCGTCCGGGTGGAGGTAATCGTGTTGCTGCACCTGGATGGCCAATCCGACCGCTACCGCCTGGACCAGGCAGCAGACCTGAGCACCCTGGCCGACCCCCTGCTGAATGCACGCCGGTCGGCCTGGCTGCCCCGCGAACCTGACCCCGTTGCCGAAGAAGACCCTGCCGAGCTGGACTGGGATGTGATCAGCGAGTCACTGGACCTGGGTCTGCCCGAGGTCGTGTCCGAAGTCGTCGAAACGATCGCCCGCCCCGCAGATGAAGCAGGTCCGGTGCAAGTCTTCTATCCACCTGTCTATGAAAATCTCGATCGACTGGGTAATGAAATGCAATCAGCCCGGGATCGTCTGGAGCGCAGTCCCAGTCACCAGGTCCTGGCCTGGCGTGCCTGGTATCAACCTTTGTCCCGACAAGTTCCCTCCGAGGCCGTCCGAATACATGACGAGCATCTGATGAGAGCCCACTGGCTGGAACTCGAACAGCTGCTGGGGCGACCGGTTGACCACAATGACCTCGACAGCCGGCTGGGGCTGGTTGCCGACCTGGCGCCACCGGTTCACTATCGTCTTGACGGCAGCCTGCGCATCCGCCAGCGCCAGTTCACCCACGCCGAGATCGATCTGGTCTGGCACGAACCCTTGCAAACCGGATCAGGCCCTCTTTTACCTGAGCATCTTCCCCCCGGCGGTTTTGACATTCATCGCATCCGGCAATCGCGAACCATCCGCTCCGGGCGGCTGGAATACTTCGATTCTAGCTGGCTGGGCATTTTGATCCGGATCGAGTCGTGGGAACGTCCGGATTCCGCTCATCCAGCAGGGGGTCAACGGGCCCAGGAGGACTAGGCTCTGTGGATGCACGGGAGAAGGTCTTGGCCAGCGACCGCCTGGAACGCGCCTACCAGTTGCTGGTCAACGAGGAAGATGCGCGCGTTTGCAAGGACATCGACAAGCGCGCCTGCAGCGTCGTTCCGGGCAATTTTCTGCTTCAGGTCACCACCCAGTTCTTCACCAAGCTGGGGGATGCCATCGCCAATCCCAAGACCGTGCTGGCCTGGATGCTCAGTGCGCTGGGCGCCCCAGGCGTGTTCACCGCATTCCTGGTTCCAATTCGCGAATCCGGCTCACTGATCCCGCAGCTTTTCATTGCAAGCTTCGTGCGCCTGCAGGCAGTGCGCAAGTGGACGTTTGTCGTGGGCTGCATCCTGCAGTCGATGGCAGTCCTGGCCATGGCGCTGGTGGCGGTAACGCTGACCGGCACCGCTGCCGGGTTCGGCCTGCTGGGCGCACTGGTGGTCTTCAGCCTGTCCAGGGGATTGTGCTCGGTGGCTTCCAAGGACGTGCTCGGCAAGACCGTGCCCAAGACCCGGCGCGGCCGGGTCAGTGGCTGGTCGGAGTTCCTGGCTGGCCTGGTAACCATCGGAGTTGGCGTCCTGCTGCTGCTGGAATTGCGTGAGCCCGATGACATGGCAACGTATCTCATCCTGCTGGCCATCGCTGCCGGTTTATGGCTGCTGGCGGCCGGCAGTTATGCATTGATCCGGGAGTTCCCGGGAGCGACCGAGGGCGGGGGCAATGCGATCAGCGAGGCGCTCAAACGCCTCAAATTGCTCAGGACCGACCCACCCTTTCGCCAATTCGTGATTGCTCGTTCCCTTCTGCTGTGCTCGGCGCTGAGCGCACCATTTTTCATCATGCTTGCCCACGAACAAACCGATGGCGCCCTGCTGGTGCTCGGATTGTTCGTGATTGCCGACGGCCTGGCCAGCCTGGTCTCGGCGCCTTTCTGGGGGCGATTCGCAGACACATCCAGCCGCCGGGTCATGATCCTGGCCGGCGGCGGCGCCGGAGCGGTGGGCATCTTGCTGGTCACCATCGTCAACGGCTTGCCGGTTCTGGCCGACAGTCAATGGCTGTATCCACTGTTCTTTTTCATGCTGGCCATCGCCCATGCCGGTGTGCGGCTGGGAAGAAAGACCTACATTGTCGATCTGGCCGGCGGCAACAAACGCACCGATTATGTTTCGGTCAGCAACACGGTCATTGGTGTCGTGCTTTTGCTGGCGGGAGGAATCGGTGCATTGACTGCGATCGCCCCGGTCTCGGTCGTCATCATTGTGCTTGCCATCATGGGGGTCACTGGTGCGATACTAAGCGCCAGACTGCCGGAGGTGACCTGACACCATGAAACGCATTGTCCTGGGGGTCATGATCATTCTAGCGATCGGCTTGATCAGCGGGTATTTCTGGCTGAGCCGACAGTTTGAGCAGCAGCTTGTTTCCTATGCCAGCCAGGTCTCTCCCCATGGGCGCCTGACCTGGGATGGAGTGGCCATCAAGCCGTCCGGGCAGGCTACAGTCCGGCGACTTCGCTTTCAGCCGCACGGCAGTCGCGACCAAATCATTCTGGATGAATTGATTCTGGATGCCGGTGGACTGGGTGCGCTACTTCAGGTGACGCGCCAGCTTGACAACGGCCTGCTTCCTCCAAGACTCAGAATCAGCGCCCGCTCACTGAATGTGCCGGTCAATCGACAGATCAGTGACTGGATCGGACCATTCAATCCCGGACTTCCGTTTGCATCCGCCGGCTGTGGCGACTTCGATCCGTTCCTGTTCTATCACCTGGGTGATATTGGTCTGATCGGCACGACGCTCAACCTCCTGGTTGACTACCGGATTGTCAACGAGGGTAACGATCTCGATTTGCGTCTGGTGATCAGCGCCAGCCAATTGACCGAGTCCAACACTCACTTGCGCCTGGGATTGAACGACCCTTCACGAAATATCCGGGAAGTCCCGAGCACGCTGGGACGGTCACACTTGCTCACCGGAAACTTCACGTTCACTGATCTGGGCTTTTATGAGCGACTGATGGCCCTTTGCGCCGAGCATACCGATCGGCCCGGCGAGGAGTACATCAACCATCACATCAATGCCTGGCTTCAGCGATGGGCCGAGCGCGGCCTCGAGCCCGGGCGCATACCGCTGGTTGCGTACCGCCACTTCCTGCTCCAGCCCGGCAGCGTGACGTTCACCGCCGAGCCTGATCCCGCCCCGATTCTGGGCGCCTTCGATCGGGCTCATTTCACCCGCTTGCCCGGCGAGGTTTCCATGCGGTTTGCCGTCGAGGATGGCGCGCCCGTCGAGCTGGCATTTGCCCGAGTCGATCCACCGCCGGAGCCCCTCATCACACCCGTCACTGAACCCGAGCCCATCGAGGAGGTGACTCCCGAAGAGGATCCTGCCATCGCCGCGGGTCCCTCCCCGCAGTGGGAATTGATCGAGGCGAATGAAATCGGTCACTACATCGACCATCGAGCCAATATCCTGACCGTTGACGGTACTCGGTTTCGTGGGCGGATCCTTGAAGTCGAGGAGGATGCGGTTTACCTGAGTATTCAGACCCGGCAGGGCTTGCTGATGCGCCCCGTGTCGATCCGTTCCATCGCTGAAGTGCAAGTCCGAAAATAGGTGAAATTGTGCTAGGATTGAGCGTGATGAAATCAGCTTTGTGCACTGCTGGGTACTTGTTGCTGGCCGTATCACTGCTTGTGGCTGGCGTGCCCGTGCACGCCATGATGGATCACGAAGACCCTGATCGTCTTGCCCTGATCGATACCGATTTAGACACCGATTTCCCACCGGAATCTGGCACTGGCGGCTGCCCCCACCATGCACCGGATACTGCCACGACGGATAGCGAAGAGTCGGTCCAGTTGTCCGATACGCTTGCCGAAAAGTGCTGTGGACCCGATTGTCGCTGCTCGTGCGCCGGACTTTCCCTGATTCTCATGCCGCGCTTGGCGGCTCCCCAGGCCCCGAAACCGAAATCCAGCCGACCGGCCACAATCAAGCATTTGCCTTCTCTGGCTCCCGCACCGCTGCTGCGACCCCCGCAGATCTCCTGATCACCAAGCCCTGAACAGGGCACGAACACACGCGGGCCGACCTGCTTCTCGGCCTGTGTGCTCTTGGATCTGGAATCTGTAGCGAGGATTCGCCATGCAAAACCCGACCCGTACGCACCGAACATGGTTGTCGGCCGTCATTCTGTTGATTTTCTGGATGGAAGCCCCGGCCATTGAGCTGGAGCTGGCCATTGACAAGGCCATGGAACGCGATGCCGGCCTTCAGTCGCTCAAGAGCCGCGTGCTGGCTACCGAAGAACGAGCGCCGGCCGAGGCCGCCCTGCCCGACCCGCAACTATTCATGAGCGCCGAAGGCGTTCCCATCGACGATCCGTTGGCCAGTGACATGATGACCATGTACATGGTCGGCATACGCCAGGAGTGGCCGGCCGGCCAGACACGACGGCTTTCCAGGGAGCGCAGTCTGTCCGAAGGCCAGGTGCTGGAGGCCGAATGGCAAGCCCGGCGGCTTGAGATCGAACGCGAGGTGCGACTGGCCTGGCTGGACTGGGCGGCCGCATATCACTTCAAATCGATCGCAGAAGACGGTCTGGAAGCACTCGATGAGATGCTTGACCTGGCCGAATCGCGTTTTCGGGCCGGAACGGCACGCCAACGCGATGTGGACCAGGCCCGCCTGGAACGCTCGGTGCAGGCCCGACGGGTTCTGGATCGCATCACGGCACTGGAAGATGCCGCCAGCCGACTGGCGCGCTGGACCGGCCACTGGCCGAATGGTGAGCAAAAACCTGACTTGCCAAACTGGGATCGCGCCCTTCCTCCACGCGACGACTACACGCGACTTGCAAACCATCCGGCTGTCCAGGCACAAGCCCTGCGCGCCGAAACCGGTCGCATCGAGGTCGAACTGGCGCGCCAGGCCTATCGCCCCATGTGGATGATCGAGGCGGGTTATGGGCATCAGCGCGGCTCTGATCCCATGGGTGGACGCATGTCCGACAAGCTGTTCGGCATGGTTTCCATGAGCCTGCCGCTGTTTACCGGCAACCGCCAGGATCAGCGCGTGGCGGCCGCCGAAGCGGAAGCCGATGCCAGATCGCAGGACCACCAACTGCGCCTTCAGGAATGGCAGGGCCGCTTCCTGAACCAGCGCGCCGCTGCCGACAACTACCAGCGGCGACTCGAACTGCTTGAGGAATACATATTGCCCGAAGCCGAACTGACGCTGGAATCCACGCTGCAGGCTTATCGCAGCGACCGGGCCACCTTCGACGAACTGGTAAGGACGCGATTGGCCGAATTGGAACAACGCATTGAACTGATCGAAACCCGGCTGGCCGTGCTGCGCGCTCGCGTCGAACTGACCTGGCTTGCCGCGGAGGACTCCCCATGAAAACGACCCGAATTTTTCTGACTACCGTAACGATCGCAACCCTGATGCTGGTCGGTTGTGGCAATGACCACGATGAGCATGCTCATCACGACCCTAACGAGCACCAGGCTCATGAACATGAGCATGATCACGATCACGATCAC
>SL_3KL_010_SEDDRAFT_10001621_pt1 | contig 20549 bp, 14 predicted proteins | sample SodLakKL_010_SED_2_FD_10381 | JGI IMG/M metagenome (IMG submission 10381) | reverse complement strand
CCGATAAAGCTGGCACCATGGCCGGCCGACCATTCAGCAAGCCTCTTTATGGCCGGGACGTTTTTCAGGGAACTCCCTGCAAGGTTATAGGAAACCAGTATAAAGGTGTATCCCTGATCGTGAAGGATATCCCATGTATGATCAGCTCCGTCGGCGACCGCTTCAATAAAGAAATTGGTAATGGGCGGTTCGTAACCTTTGCTAATAAGAGTGCTTTCAGTTCTTACCCATTCCCACTCGGGACCGGGCAGGTCGTCTACAGGGAAAGCCCTGGTCTCGCCGTCTTTGCGGTAATACAGCGTAATTTCGTATTCGTCGGCAGGTGCATCGGGAGGGATGCTCATATATTCCTCTATATCAGCTCCAACGTGGTAAGGCCTGTAATCTATCACCGGAAGGTTCAGGTATGACCATGCAAAGATGGCAAGAATACCGGCAAGGAATGCCGCGACAGTTATCCATTCTGCCAGAGGTTTGGTGAAAAACGGCCTGAACTCTCTGCGCCTGATGAATATGTAAATGACAAAAACCATCAATACCGCGTTTTTCCAAAATGTCTCCCAGTTGGTGAGTAGGATCGCGTCGCCGAAACATCCGCAGTCCGCTACCGGGTCGGTAATGGCAATGAACAGTGTAAGAATGGTGAAGAAGCCCATGAATAAAAGCAGGGCCCAGGAAGCCAGGACAAGATGCACACCCGCAACGAGAGCCACCCCGATAAGCATTTCTGCGGCCGACAGGGCAACAGACATGGGCAGTGCCAACGGCTCCAGGAACTCAATATTGAATGCAACGAAATAATCTGTGAACTTATATGCTGAGCCCAGGGGGTCGATCCCTTTGACAAAACCGGAGTAAATGAAAACAATACCGGCAAGAAGCCTCGAGAAATTCAGCAGCACCGGATTAAATCTTTTAACGGGTATGGCGGAAGACATATCAACAGGGTTATTTAATCAGGACGTAAAAATATAATTTATGTGCATCATAATCAATCACACAATGATGTTTTCATTTCTCAGCAGTTCGAGTATCCTTTCAAAGATCATTTCCTGCCGGAGCATTACCATATTTTCGTCATGGCAGGGTATCAGCATGACTGAAGGATCTGTTTCTGACTGGATGGTGTAGACCTGTCTTACCTTCTCCTGGAAGTCCAGATCGGCTTCGTGGATATCGGTTTTGCCGCCGAGGTAGGCTCGTTCATCGCCGCTCCTGCTTTTGCCCAGGTTATGCATGGTAAACTCGAAGGGCACATCGAGAAAAATGTTCAGGTCAGGACGCGGAATCCCGTATTTGCCGAATTCAAGGCAGGTGATCCATTCGGCCAGTTGTTTTTTATCTACGCTGGTTTTCAGCTTGGCGCACTGATATGCAATGTTTGAAACCACATACCTGTCGGCTACCAGCAGCTTGCCATCTGAGAGCCACTCAAGCATCTCCTCTTTTGCATCGTGCCTGTCGGCTGCATACAGCAGGGCTACCAGGTAAGGATTGACATCTCCTATTTTTCCAAGGTCACCACGAAGGAACATGGATATCAGCTGGCCGAAGATCCCTGTCTCAGTACGCGGAAAGTGAATAAACCTGTATTCCGTTCCCTTATTGTCAAGATATTCACGCAAAAGCCTTACCTGGGTCGATTTTCCCGATCCGTCGAGCCCCTCAATAACCAGAAACGCCATTATATTTCATCTTTTAATTACATTTTTTGCACAGGTCGGCTGATTGCCGGCCCCCCTGCAAAAATGAAAAAAAAAACCGAGAAGTTTGCTGATAGTTCCGCTCTCCTTAAGGTGAGCGGAAGTCAGTAACCGGTTGCACCGGGTAACCTGCCGGGTTAATTCCCTGAACACCTATGCAATATCAATGTTGCTCAACAACAAACGATGAATAAGGATTTTGCAGTAATGTTTAAGATTGGAAAATGTCATTTATATTTGTTTTAAAGTTAAAGGGTGACTATGGAACCGAAAAATACGATCAGAAGTATATGTGTGAGGGGCAGGCTCCTTGACTTTTCTGTGCCGGCAGTTATGGGGATTATCAATTATACGCCCGATTCATTTTATGATGGGGGAAAGTACAGTGACCCAAACGCCGTTGCCGGTCATGCAGTCCGTTTGGCAGAAGAGGGCGCCGATATCATAGATGTGGGAGCTGTTTCAACCAGGCCAGGGTCATCGGGGATCTCCGAAAAGGAAGAGACCGGAAGACTCTCAGAGGCCATAGGGGCAATCAGAAAAGTGTTGCCTGAAGTTATACTTTCGGTCGACACATGGAGGTCTGGTACAGCTGCATCAATGATTCGTGATTACGGTGCCGACATTATCAATGATATATCAGCAGGCAGGATGGATGACAGGATGCTGGAGACTGCCGGCAAACTGAAGGTTCCGTATATTGCAATGCATATGCAGGGAACCCCGGTTACCATGCAGGATAATCCTGTTTACGATGATGTTATTAACGATATAATACTCTTTTTTTCAGAAAGGATCAGGATAATGCGGGATGCCGGCATAGACGACATCATCATAGATCCTGGATTTGGTTTCGGCAAGACTGTTGATCACAACTATGAAATTGCTGCAAGGCTGAGGGAGTTACATATGCTGGAGCTTCCCGTATTGGCCGGTTTTTCAAGAAAGTCGATGATCTATAAGGTTCTCGGGAGCGGTCCCGGTCAGGCTCTCGGAGGAACCATTGCCCTGAATACCGTTGCAGTTATGAACGGAGCTCATATTCTGAGGGTGCATGATGTCAGCGAAGCAAGGGATACGATAGAGGTGGCAATGCGACTAAAAAGGGTACTTGAAAAGAATAAGTGAATAATTACCATGTTTCCGGGTTTGATTTGTCAGTAAAAATGGAGATTTTTGTAAATTCAGTGAAATCTGTTACCGGATGACCAGCCTTTTCATAAGTATAAGAATACTTGATGTTTTTGACATTATTATTACTGCTTTTCTGTTCTACCAGGTGTACCGACTTATCAAGGGTACGATAGCCATAAATATATTCATAGGTATATTTTCCGTGTATCTCCTCTGGTTACTGGTAAGGGCGCTCAATATGCAGTTGCTTGGATCGATTCTGGGCCAGTTCATCGGGGTAGGGGTCATTGCCCTTATTATAGTATTTCAGCAGGAGATCCGGAGATTCCTGATACTTATAGGTACCAGGTATATATCCAACCGTGTATTTTCCATTGAAAAACTTTTTACCTCGGTTAGCGGAAGCAGGCCGAGGATCAGGATCAAATCGCTTATTAAGGCATTCAAAAATCTTTCTGTATCCAAAACCGGCGCACTGGTTGTAATTGCAAGGAGTTCAGAGCTGGAGACCTATTCGCAGACAGGTGACACTCTCAATGCTGTAACCTCAAGCCGTCTTCTCGAGAGTATTTTCTGCAGGGAGAGCCCTCTTCATGACGGCGCAGTGATAATTGTGGGGGACAAGATCCGGTCTGCCCGGTGTGTTCTTCCGGTGTCAGAGAATATTAACCTCCCGCCGGAATTTGGAATGAGACACAGGGCGGCCCTGGGGATGTCGGAGCAGACCGATGCTGCCGTTGTGGTTGTTTCAGAGGAGACGGGAAGGATATCAGTTGCAGACGGGGGACAGCTTATCCCCGGTATGACACTGAGAGATGTTTCCGAATACCTGGAAAAGGAATTCATTCATGATCCGTATGTGGGTGAATTTACCTGATATTATCTTCTCCTGAACAGGAAATGTGCCTTGGATTCTTCGTTGCGCACCAGCCTTTCAATATTTTTCTGGTGTGTAAAGAGAAGCAGCACGAATACTATCATGGAAAATATAACGAGGGATGAGGTGGTAGTATTGAATACAACAATTACCAGAACAGGGAACGACAGTCCGGCAATCATTGAACTTAGGGATACATACTTCGTGATAATCAGGGTAACCAGGAAGACTCCGAGGCAAATAAGCATCGAGACCGGATCTATGGCGAGAATAACACCAATCAGGGTGGCAACACCCTTTCCTCCCCTGAAGCTGGCAAATACAGGAAATATATGGCCGATGATCACTGCAAGGCCCAGCAGAAGCTGGAAGTTAATGTATTGGCCGGTTTCAGGTATATAATAGAATGTAAGGTGGATCATTTTTACGGCCAGGAAACCTTTAAGTATATCAAGCAGAAGCACAGGGATGCCGGCCTTGTATCCCAAAACCCTTAGTGTGTTCGTGCTTCCCGCATTTCCGCTTCCGTGGTTCCTTACATCGGTTTTGAAAAACACCCTTCCTATCCAGACCGCATTGGGAACTGACCCCAGCAAATATGCTGAAAGCAATATGAAAGTATTCCATAAAAAAGGCGTAAAGTCCATAAAATTAAGCACTTATGCTATATTGGTGTCTGAAATTGGTTTTGCAAAGTTGAGTAAATTGTTTGAGTTTTCCAAAAAAATATGTTTTTGAGCATAGTTATAATTAAACGCAGGTAAAGTAGATTAATTGCCTGACATCAGGTTTGTTCGTCAGCCACCGGATGCCCGGCCTGTAACCTGGCATATCGCATCTGTAAAGCCACTTTCATTGTTGGACCTGCAGGATCTGTAAAGCTTCCTGACAGGTCCGGGGGCATTCTCCATTGCAAAAGGGTGGGCTGCGAAATTGAGCAGGTCCAGGTCATTGTAATCGTTGCCGGTGGCCAGCGTAAAGGATCTGTCCACACCCAGCCTGCTGCACAGCCATTCAACCGTATGCCCTTTCGAAACGCCTGAAGGAAAGATCTCTACCCACATGGTCTTTCCATCGAGAGGCGAAGTGGTTCTGACCACCCGCATTGAGTCAAGTCTTTCCCTGATCTCTTCAAGGAGTTCCAGGTTCTCGGGCACAATTGCAAGAAGTTGGCTGGCATGGGTGTAGTTCGGGGGGTCCACCTCAAGGGGAGCCGCAAAGTCACTGTAGAGCTCAATCCTCCGGTGGAAATCATCGTTGCCGCAACTGGCATCATGAAAAAGAAATGCATGATTGTCAGGTACGAGGTCATGCACCATGAAGCTCATTCCTGCCGCGGTCAGAATCTCAATAGCCAGTTTAACATCGGGTTCACGGAGATGCTCCGCGTAGATGAGTTCTCCGCTTTTCAAGTCTATGGCGCCGGCACCTGTAGAGAACACCAGGTAGTCGACCGGGATGCCGGATGGAAGCACCTTTTTTAAACTGAACAAATTCCTCCCGGTGGCAACCACCCTGTGAATGTTTTGTTTTCCCAGCCAATGCAGGGTATCCAGGTCAGTTTCGCTTATTTCTTTACTGTCATTGAGAAGTGTTCCGTCAAGATCAGTAATTACCATGTCGACACGATGTTCCATACCAAAGTTATCTTTTGTAAAACCTTCCGATCGCAGCCGCTATGCTGTCGGTTTCAATCAGAAAACCGTCGTGGCCGTAAAGTGACTCTATTCCGGAGAAGGTTGCCCCGGGAATTCTTTCTGTCATGAAAAGCTGCTCCCTGACCGGGAAAAGAAGGTCGCTTGATATTCCGATTACCAGTGTCCTGGCCCTGACCGATGCAAGCACGGTATCGATAGTACCCCTGTTACGGCCGATATTGTGCGAGTCCAGGGCATTTAACAGTCTCATGTAGGAGAAGGCATTAAACCTCTTTACAAGTTTATGACCCTGGTAATCCTGGTAGCTCATTGCCCTGAATCCGGATATTTTGTTGTTGTCGGTATCGGACTGTGTTTTGAGATAGGTCTCGTAATTCCTGTAACTCAGCAGGGCTATGGAACGCGCTGCCACCAGTCCCCGTCCCCCGGCATCAGGATGGTTATCATTCCATGTCTGGTCGGCCATGATGGCCAGCCTTTGGGACTGGCTGAATGCTATGCTCCAGGGGGAAGCTTTGGCATGATTTGCTATGCAGACAAGGTGTTCGTGGATACCCGGGTTCATAATTGCCCATTCCAGAGCCTGGTGCCCGCCTGTGGATCCGCCAAGTACAGTGTGAATTGTCTCAATCTGAAGATGCTTTCTGAGAAGCTCGTGAGTATTTACCAGATCCCTGATGGTGAGCTCGGGAAATGAATGGAACCAGGGCTTGCCGTTACGGGGATTTGTTGAAAGGGGGCCTGTTGACCCGTAACATGAACCTATCTTGTTGGCGCATACTATAAAATGATCGTCAGGATTATAGAAACGGCCCTCACCGACCAGTCCCTTCCACCAGTCTGTCACATCAGAATTGGCAGTAAATGCGTGGCAAACCCATATTACATTGTTCCTTCCCGGATCGTAATTGCCGTATGTGTGATACGCGATATCAACAGAGGGCAGTGTTTCTCCCGACTCCAGATGTACCGGGCTTTCGTGATGATATACTTTTAACTGTCCGACTGCCATTTTTTGTGTTCAAAAATAATGCAAAGATTTTTTAAAAACCAAAGAGTTCAGTTATTGCTAAAGTTAATTAATTGTACCAGTATATGCCGCGTGTGGTTATATTTGTACTATGGCAGAGAAAACCATTCTTCTCTATTCACCTTTACTGACCCCCCGGTTGCAGTATGCAGGAAGGCATATTGGGTCAATGCTGCCGGGTGCCGTTATGGATCTGACTTCATCAAGGGATGAAGCTGTTGCCTCATCCGGTCCGGTTATAAATTATTCGGCAGAACCTGTCGAGGGTGCTTTGAATGTAATGCCGAGCGGACTCCTGGGGGAGAGCGGAGTGAGACCCCTGGATGTAGTGCCGGCCGGTCTTGGCGGGAGGACCGTAATCTTCCCTTCTCCCGGAGGAGATGATCTTGGTTTTGATATCTTTTCGGCTGCTTTTTACATGCTGAGCCGTTACGAGGAATACCTTCCAGCCGGCAGGGACAGGCATGGGCGCTTCCCCTGGCAGGAAAGCATGGCCTGCAGGTACGGCCTTTCATGGGAGCCTCTGGTAGACCATTGGGCCGGAATGTTAATGGAGGCGATATCACAACGGTATCCGGCCGTTTCTTTCCCCGAAAGGGAATTCAGGTTCATACCCACAATAGATGTGGATGTCCCCTGGGCATACCGTAACAGGGGTTTGATAAGGACAATCGGAGGTTTTGCAAAAGCAGCGGCCACCGGGAATGTTGCTGACCTGAAAACGCGTTACAGGGTTCTGTTCAGAGGATGGGATGATCCATATGACACCTACGACCGGATCAGGATGATACACAGTGAATACGGGGTCACACCGGTATTCTTCTTCAGTGCAGGCAGCTACGGCAGGTTTGATAAGTCGGTGTCGCCGCAAAATAAAGAATACAGAAGGCTCATAATGGACATTTCGGCAGGCTCTGAGTGGGGAATTCACCCGTCATACCGGTCTTTCGGTCAGCCTGAACGACTGGACATGGAGATGGAAACGCTTGCCCGTATTACCGGCGAGGCCCCTGTCCGGAGCAGGAACCACTATCTCAGGTTTTCATTCCCTGAAAGTTGCAGGATGCTTGATGCTGCAGGGATAAGAGAAGATTATACCCTTGGCTGGGCTGAAATGACCGGTTTCAGGGCGGGCACCTGTACCCCCTTCCCGTTCTACGATCTTGAGAGAGAAGAGGCCGGGAGTCTGACCTTGTTCCCGTTCCAGGTGATGGACGGCACCCTCTGTGATTACATGAAACTGGATTCTGGAGAAGCAGCGGTACACGGATCAGAGATCGCAGCAAGGGTCAGGCAGACCGGCGGCACGCTTGTTACACTATGGCATAATGAAACATTCTCTGGACAGGGCAGATGGAGAAATTGGGAAAAAGTATATCTTGAGATCATTAAGACCGCAATGGGATGAGAAAGGAGATCAGACATATACCTGCCGGTATGATAAACCGGGATGAGTGGGATGGCTGGGTTAGGGCGACTGCAAACAGGCGGATATCCGCCTGTTCTATGTTCCTTGATATCTTCGCTCCCGGCTGGGGTGCGCTGGTTTTGGGCAGCGGTGATGCGATCATGCCACTTACAGTCAACAGGAAATGGGGCATTAGCTATCTTTTCCAGCCTGTTTTTGTTCAGCAGCTTGGCATTTTAATGAAAGATGCCGGCGTTGATTATACGGACCTTTTTCTGGAAAGAGTATCTTCAACTTACAGGTTCTCTGATATAGCCCTGAATGAAATGAACCATCCTGACGCGGGAAGGTACCATTGTATGAACATGACCAACTACCTGCTCAAGCTGGACCGGTCATATGATGAACTGGTTCAGGGATATGACACGAACACCCTGAGGAACATAAGAAAGGCAGTCCGGCTGGGAGTTTATCTCAGACCACATGAGCATGTTAACGAAGTAATCAGGCTTTTCGCACTTAACGGCAGAAAGCTCTATCCCAATATCAGGAGTATCAGCTACAGCCGGCTGGAGGCGGTCCTTGAAAGGGGCCTTTCGGATGGTTTTGTTGAAATAAGGGGTGCATTCTCCTCCGGCGGTGAACTTATTGCAACACTATGTATGCTTGCTGATTACGACAGGTATGTTTTTTTCTTTTCTACCAATACCCTCGAGGGAAGAAATACCGGTGCAATGTTCCTGCTTGTGGACAGCTTTATTAAGCAATATTCCGGAAGCGGCAGGACATTTGATTTCAACGGATCTGTTAATCCCGGAATGGCCCGGTTCTATAAGGGGTTTGGCTCAAAGGCCGCAATATACTGCAGGATCAGGATAAACAAGCTGCCGTTTCCGTTCCGCCTGCTTAAACGATAACCTGCCTGGCAGGCTGTGCTGTCATTCCATAAGGCTTGTGAAGTCTATCTCCTCAGAATGATCAACTTCTGTGGCTTTGCTCTGCTCACATTTGATCGTCCTTGCCGGAAATTTCTTAAGAAGCGGATAGTTGTGGGTTGCCATAAGAACCGCCCGGCCACTGCTGCTGATCTCAAGCAGAAGCTTCAGGATATCTTCCGAATTCTCAGGGTCAAGATTCCCGGTCGGTTCATCGGCAAGGATAATATCAGGGTTGTTAAGGAGCGCCCGGGCTATGACCACACGCTGCTGTTCGCCGCCTGAAAGCTGGTGTGGCATCTTGTATCCCTTGTAGCTGAGATCAACCCTTTCAAGGACCTCAACAATACGGTCGTTTATCTCTTTTTTGTTCTTCCAGCCGGTGGCCCTGAGGACAAATGAGAGGTTGTCATATATATTCCTGTCACCCAGAAGCTGGAAATCCTGGAAAACAATGCCCAGTTTCCTCCTGAGGTAAGGAATATGCTTTTTTCTGATCTTTCCCAGGTCGTATCCGGCAACCAGCGCACTTCCTGATCTAAGGGGGAGTTCGGCATTTATGGTCTTGATAATGCTTGTTTTACCGCTTCCTACTTTACCTATAAGATACAGGAATTCTCCCTTATTGACGCTGAAAGATACTTCCGAAAGAACCAGGTTGTCTCCCTGGAATATATTTACCTTGTTAAGATCGATGATCAGGTCAAGTGACATGGCCATTAGAGATATTTATTATCAGTCCGCCCGGCTCGAGCTTGCCGTTAAATGTGCTTACCGTTTTCTGCCGGCAGTTGTGCTTACCGTTTTCTGCCGGCGGTTGTGCCACATTGCCGGCAGGTTAACCGTGCACGCAAGGCTCCTGAGGGGGGTGGCTGATCGTCAACAGGCAGCTAAAATAATTATTTTTTATGAGGAGCAGCAGAATATTCAGTTAAAATATCAGTTATTGTTAATTAAAATGCCCCCTTAAAAAGGGCTGTCAAAGATTATAAATTGTATTTTTGGCAGAGCAAGTCAAAAAATATAAATAACAACCTATACAGAACCGATGACCAGGATTGCTTTACAACTGTTATTGGCAGCTTTCACCCTCTTTTTATTCTCAAATACGGCAAGCGGACAGAAACCCCTGATCTATGACAATGACGATCTCTCTTTTGTCCGTGCCATGGATCTTTTCAGCAAGGAGAAATACGGAGCTGCTCAGAAGCACTTCCAGAGAGCCATAGATCAATATGAGGGTATGAATACTGTGCTCAGTTCAAAGGCCGGGTACTATGCGGCACTTTGTGCTATCGAACTGTTTAATGATGATGCCGAGTATCTGATGACGATGTTCGTGAGCAATAACCCTGAAAGTATTCATCTGAACGATGCACACTTTCATCTTGGCAGATTCTATTACAGGAAAAGGAATTACAGGAGGTCATCTGACTGGCTGGAGGCTGTCAGGCATGAATATATTGCAGAAGACCTGAGGGATGAATACTTTTTTATGCTCGGATACGGTTATTTCATGAGAAATGAGTTTGAACGGGCATCCAGGGCTTTCTTTGTGATAACTAACCGGGATTCTCCATATGCGGCCCCGGCAACTTATTACTACTCCCATATAGCCTACACTGACGACAACCTGGAAACTGCATTGCGCGGTTTCCTTACCCTGAGGGATGATGAAACGTTCAGCGGGATAGTTCCCTATTACATTATCCAGATATATTACAAGCAACGCAGGTATGATGATGTAATTGAACATGGCCCTGATCTTTTGGAGGTGGCCGTATCAAGACGAGTTGCAGAGATAGCCCGGATCATAGGGGAATCGTATTACCGGAGGCGCCAATACAATGAAGCCATTAAATACTTCGAGATGTTCATGGGCAGAACCGGAAATATTTCCCGGGACGACAGGTACCAGCTGGGATATTCCTACTATCAGACCCAGCGGTACGAAGAGGCTGCCGCAATGTTTGAACTTGTTGGCGGCAGTGATGACATGCTCAGTCAGAATACCAATTACCACCTGGCAGACTGCTACATCAGGCTTGGAGATAAGCAGAAGGCAAGAATGGCATTTTCATCTGCGTCCAGGGTTGATTATGACAGGGCCATACAGGAGGACGCGCTGTTCAATTATTCTCTTCTTACTTTTGAGATAGCCTATTCGCCCTTCAATGAGGCGATAAACGGTCTGAACAGGTTTATTGAACTGTTTCCCGACTCCCGGAGGATTGATGAGGCATACAACTATCTGGTAATGGCTTATATGAATACCCGGAATTACCGGGAAGCACTGCGGTCTATCGAAAAGATAAGCTCACCTACCAATGAGATCAGAAGGGCATATCAGCGGGTTGCTTACTTCAGGGGACTTGAACTATACAGTAACCTGCGGTTTGAAGATGCAATAAAGCTATTTGATATGTCACTTCATAATGCCCAGTTCAACCAGGTCATCGCTGCTCAGGCATATTACTGGAAAGGGGAGGCGCATTTCAGGCTTGGGAGGTACGGTGAGGCTGTGAGGAACTATAACCGCTTCCTGCTTTCACCTGGTGCATTTGAACTGGATGAATACAATATTGCTCATTACAATATGGGCTATGGTTATTTCAGGAACGGTGACTATCAGAATGCAGTATCCTGGTTAAGGAGATATATTAACCTGACAGGTGAGGCAAACTCAAGAATGGTCGGAGATGCCCTGAACCGGTTGGGAGACGCATACTTTATCCTGTCAAATTATGAAACTGCCATTGAGTATTATGAAAGATCGGTGAGAAACGGACAGGCCAACAGGGATTATGCATTGTTCCAGAAAGCTGTTGCATCAGGTCTCCTTAACAGGACCAGCGTCAAAATAGAGGTTCTTAAGCAGCTTATTGATGATCACCCGGGATCTTCCTATTTTACAGATGCCCTGTTTGAGCTTGGAAATGCCCATATGACAATCCGGACACCTGCCGGTGCAATCCCTTTTTACAGTAAGGTGGTAGATGAATTTCCGACCAGCACCTACGTGAGCTCAGCACTTCTTCAACTGGGACTGATTGAATATAACCGGAACCGGAATGAGACCGCAATCGGATATTACAAACAGGTGGCTGAAGGTTTTCCCGGAACTCCCGAATCGAGATCAGCACTTGCAGGGCTTAGAAACATATACCTTGACATGAATGATATTGATGCGTATGTTGAATATACCAGGACATTGGGTGATTTTGCAACCGTAACTATTTCAGAACAGGATTCTCTCACCTACATGGCAGCTGAAAACCTTTATATGGCAGGAAACTGCCGTCAGGCAACCGAGAATTTTGGTCGTTATATTGAACAGTTCAGAAACGGAAGCTTTATTCTGAATGCACATTTTTACAAGGCAGATTGCCATTACAGGTTAAATGAGTATAAAGAAGCACTGGAATCGTATAATTTTGTCATCGGAATGTTCAGGAATACATTTACCGAGCAGGCGCTTCTCGGTGCATCTTCGATCAATTTCAGCAATGGAAACTATAAGGATGCCCTCAAAAACTATGAGGAACTTGAACGTATTGCTGAAATGACATCAAACCTTCTGATAGCAAGGAAGGGGCAGATGAGATGTAATTTCATTCTTGGGAACCATGAAGCAGCAATTAATGCGGCTACCAGGGTGCTTTCAGCTGAGGATCTTCCTGAAGAGTTGATACGGGAAGTGCGTTTTACCATGGGTAAGGCCTATATGGCTGGTGGACAGTATGAGCAGGCGATGAATGAATTCAGGGGTGTTGCAGGGGAAGTTACCAGCAGTGAAGGTGCCGAATCAAAATACAGGTTAGCCGAGCTCTACTTTCTGCAGGGCAACAATGAACATGCTGAGAAGCAGATATATGAGTTCGTGGCAATGAATACGCCGCATCAATACTGGATGGCCATGGCCTTTATACTGCTGGCAGATATTTATCATGATCTTGGCGATGTTTTTCAGGCAAGACATACCCTTCAAAGCATCCTTGACAATTATGACATTACCGATGACGGAATATTGTCAGATGCACGGAAAAGGCTTGTTGCAATTGAACAGCGCGAGGAGATGGTTCCCGAACGGGAGGCTGATACCCTTGAGATCAGATTGCAAAACCAGTAATACAGAAAATTAATATTCTTTCTAAAATGAGCGATCTAATGAACATGTCCGTATTCAGGGTACATTTGCCGGCAGCGGTATTATCAGTGATTGCACTTTTACCCGGGGTACTTAATGCCCAGGAAAGGATTGACCGGGAGGTAGTGGTTGTAAGGCCGTTTGAACCTGCCGTGACTGAGGCAGCCAAGATCAATATCCTGCCGTCCCTGACAGACACACTTAGCGTGACACCTGTATTCAGCTACTCTATACTGCCCACACCACTGGCTTCCGACTTTGATGTAGAGCCTATTACCCCGGCCAGGATGTCGGCCGAACCGGTATCAAAGCTTTATGGAAGCTACCTGAGCCTTGGTTTTGGGAATTATGTGACACCTTACGGAGAGCTGAGTATAAATAATCTTCGCCACAACAAATTCAGCGGGGGACTATACCTTAAACACCTGTCGTCCCAGGGAAGGCTGAAACTTGAGAATGATGAAAAGGCTCACTCACAATATGCTGATAATGAGATGTTGTTTTACGGAAAAAGGATGGGACGCAGGAGTGTGCTGTCTGGCGAAGCCGGACTTAATTCCAGCAGGTTCAATTATTACGGATATGATACCCGGGTTGACACTCTGCTTGCAGAGGAGGACATAAGTCAGCAATTTCTTGCGGCCAATGGCGGTATAAGGTTTAAATCGACCCATACAGATTCAAACCATCTTAACTATGATGTCTCGGTTGATTACCAGTATTTTCAGGACCGGCTCCATGTCCAGGAACATGGATTATCATTCAGGTCATCTATTGACAGGTTCGTCCGCAGCCAGGTCTTAGGTGCCGAACTGGGGGTGGATTATTACAACAATACATTCTTCACCGACACCTCCAACGTCGTTCTCCGTTTCAGTCCGTGGTTCAACAAGGCTGACGACGAATGGGAGGTTTTTGCCGGGTTTCATTCATATTATGACCAGATGGGCGAGGGATCCAAATTTTATTTCCATCCAAGGGCCAGCCTGCAGTTCAGTATAATTCGCAATTATGTCATTCCTTATGTAGGTATAGACGGTAATTTGAATATCAACCACTACAGCAGTACCGCCTACGAGAATCCGTTCATTGTTCCCGGACTGTTTGTGCGGAATTCAAATACGAATATGGATATTCATACAGGGGTCAAGGGTAATTTTACCAGGGATATATCATTCAATTTCAGGGTTTCATATATTGTACATGATGATAAACACTTCTTTATAAATGACAGCACCGGCATTATTGGGAACCAGTTTTCGGTTGTATATGATGATGTGGAAATTCTGACCTATTCTGGTGAGGTCGGTGCTGACATATCTGACCGGATCAATTTAATGGCACGGGTAAATTACAGGAATTTTGAGATGAAACGTCAGCAATATCCCTGGCACATACCCTCACTGGACATGAAGCTTTCAGCCGGCTATAATCTCAGGGACAAAATACTTCTTAATGCCGATGTGTTCTACATAGGGAGGCGGAATGCAAAACCCTTCGGGATGGATGACGGGGCAGTTGAACTTCCCGGAATTACTGATTTAAACCTCAGGCTTGAATACAGGTACAGCAGGATTCTCTCCGGATTTCTTCGTCTGAATAATATTGCGAATGTGAGGTACTACAAATGGAATAATTATCCTGTACAGGGTTTTACACTTAAAGCAGGGTTTACCTACTCTATGTAACATTCATCTTGTCAGCGCCTTAATGTGTTTGTTATTTGTTGAAAAGTAAGACTTTTAGCCGGGCGCTTTTCCGGGAATCTTTGCTTAATTTTTGTTATATTTGTTGGATTTAAAAAACATTGGATGGTTTTTTAAAATACTTTGATATTGTGTGTGTTGTAATTGATGAATTTAATAAATTTCTATGCAGATCAATCCTGAAGAATTGAAAAAAGGCGGGTACCTGGCTGACAGCATACAGGTGCTGGAGGGACTTGAGGCGGTCAGGAAAAGGCCGGCGATGTATATTGGCGATGTAAGTGTCAAGGGGTTGCACCACCTGGTTTACGAGGTGATTGACAACTCAATTGATGAAGCAATGGTGGGATACTGTAAGAACATAGATCTTGTTATAAACGAGGATGGTTCCATTACAGTAAAAGATGATGGCAGGGGGATACCGGTCGACTATCATGAAAAAGAGAAAAAGTCCGCTCTTGAAGTTGTTATGACAGTGTTGCATGCAGGCGGGAAATTTGACAAGGAATCTTATAAGGTATCAGGGGGGCTTCACGGTGTTGGTGTCTCATGTGTCAATGCTTTGTCGGAGAAGCTTATTGCCGAGGTCCACCGTGAAGGCAAGGTTTATATGCAGGAGTATTCAGCAGGAAAGCCTCTTTACCCGGTAAAGGAGATAGGAACTACTGATAGAACCGGCACAATTGTTACATTTCACCCTGACCCGTCGGTCTTTTCGACAACGGACTTTCATTATGACATTCTCTCATCGCGCCTGCGGGAACTTGCATTCCTAAACAAGGGTATAAGGCTGAGCATAATCGACAAAAGGGATGTTGAAGAGAATGGTAACGGGGGCAATGACGCTTCTGGCAAATACAGGCATGAAGCATATTATTCCGAAGACGGACTGAAGGAATTTGTCGGTTTTCTTGATCTGACAAGGGACAGTATAATTGAGAACATCATCTATATCGAGACCGAGAAAAATGAAATTCCGGTCGAGATAGCGCTGCAGTATAACACATCTTTCTCTGAGAATGTCCATTCGTATGTCAATAACATCAATACTATCGAAGGCGGGACCCATCTTGCAGGTTTCAGAAGGGGACTGACCCGTACCCTGAAGAATTACGCAGAAAAATCAGGGATGCTGAGCAAGCTTAAGTTCGATATAAGCGGTGATGATTTCCGGGAAGGCCTTACAGCAATTGTTTCTATAAAGGTGCAGGAGCCTCAGTTCGAGGGTCAGACCAAAACCAAGCTTGGCAACTCCGAAGTAATGGGTGCCGTCGACCAGGCGGTAAGCTCGGCACTCAGCAATTATCTTGAGGAGAACCCGAAGGATGCCAAAAGTATCGTACAGAAGGTTGTTCTTGCTGCAACTGCGCGTCATGCTGCAAGAAAGGCACGGGAACTTGTTCAGAGGAAGAATGTGCTGAGCGGGTCGGGATTACCGGGAAAGCTGGCTGATTGTTCTGAGCGTGATCCCGAAATATGTGAGATATTCCTGGTTGAGGGTGATTCAGCAGGTGGCACGGCAAAGCAGGGAAGGGACCGCACGTTCCAGGCCATACTGCCTCTGCGCGGAAAGATACTGAATGTGGAGAAAGCAATGCCTCATAAGATATTCGACAACGAAGAGATCAAGAATATATTTACCGCCCTGGGAGTTACAATCGGGACTGACGAGGACTCCAAGGAACTTAACCTTGAAAAGCTGCGGTATTTCAAGGTTGTAATAATGACTGATGCCGATGTCGACGGCAGTCATATATCAACTCTGATAATGACATTCTTTTTCAGGCACATGCTGGAGCTGATCAAGAACGGACACCTCTATATTGCCACCCCTCCCCTTTACCTTATTAAAAAGGGTAAACATGAAAGATACTGCTGGTCGGAGGAAGAGCGCAAAATAGCTATGGGGGAACTTGGCCAGGGTTCGGAGAGCGGTATTCATATTCAGCGTTACAAGGGGCTCGGTGAGATGAATGCCGAGCAGCTTTGGGAAACAACCATGAATCCGGAGACCCGGAAGCTCAGGCAGGTGACAATTGAAAATGCAGCTGAGGCAGATCATATATTTGCAATGCTGATGGGGGATGAGGTTCCCCCAAGAAGGGAGTTCATTGAACGGCACGCCAAATATGCCAATATCGACATATAGGCAGCCACCTGATAAAATCAGCCTGCCAGTCCGCCAACATTCTTATGTCCCGCTATCCCTGCAGGCACAGTAAAGTAACTGATCCTGTCACTGTCGCTTTATATATCGGGACCTGCCCTTGCCACTTTTAGGGATAATATTATTTTTGTATTATGGTTGGACGATTTGCAATACTGTTTTTATTCTTCTTTTTTTGTGGTCCCTGCAAGGTCATTCCTGCTGAAGGGAACGATAGTGTGCCTTATTCAGCTGAGTTGCTGAGCCGTTATATCAGACATGCCTCAGTTACCGGTCATGAGAGGATGGCAGGTCTTTTCTTTTCAACAGTTGCCCGGCAGATGGGTTTCCATGTGGAGATTCTTACCGATGAACCTGCCAGTTTTAATTTCACAGCATCATTATATCCGCTCTCTTCAGGCAAGCCCAACATCGTGCTGCTGAATCACATTGATGTTGTTCCTGCCGGGGGAAATGGAGATTATACCTATCCGCCCTTTTCCGGCACCATTTCCGGCGGGAAGATATGGGGACGAGGCGCAATAGACAACAAGGGAATGGCAGTTATGCAACTAATGGCAATGAAGGATTACCTGGACGCTGCATCCGCTACTGATCTGCCTTTCAATGTAACGATGCTCTCTGTTTCAGGTGAGGAGACGGGTGGACATACCGGGGCCATGATCATTGTTGAAAATTTCATAGATCTTATAAATCCCGTAGTTGTATACGGAGAGGGTGGGTCAGGTGTGCCCGATGTGCTGAAAAGGGAACCGGACAGGAAACTTTTCGGGATATCAACAGCCTTTAAGCGAAGTCTCTGGATTGAACTGAAACTTACGATGACAACAAGCGGGCATGGTTCGGTGCCGCCTTCCAGTTACGTGGTACAGGATAAAATCCAGGCGCTTAACCGTCTTGCCGAAAGAAACAGAAGGATCATTTTTTCAGAGTCAACCCGCAATATGTTCTATGAACTGGGCCGGGTGGAGGGAGGGTTGCGCGGACTGGCGCTCAGGAACCTCAGGTTGTTCAGGCCTTTCGTTGTACCTGCAATGAAAAGGGAGGAGGTAGTATATGCATTGATAACCAATACCATAACAATAACGGCTATCAATACGCCGGAGGGTCCTCCAAATCAGATACCACAGGAGATAAGAGCAATTCTTGACTGCAGGCTGCTGCCGGAGACTGATGTTGATGAGTTCCTTGACAAGATCAGGAGATCGCTTGGCAACAGCAAGGTAGAGATGACTGTAATCAGGGAGGGTATCCATGCTCCGCCCACCCGGGTAGACGAATACTATGAATACATGAAGGAGGCGCTTCTCAGGGTATATCCCGGATCGGGTGTTATCCCCGTACTTGCGCCGGCATCGAACGACAATAATTATTTCAGGGCACTGGGTATACCAACATACGGCATATTACCCATATTATTACCCTTGCATCTGCTTGAAACTATTCACAACGTCGATGAGCGACTGCCTGTTGAGGCACTCGAAGAAGGAACCGGCGTTTACCGGGAATTGATTGGGGTGCTGATTGAATCGGGATACGGAATAAGTGATGATTTGAATTTAACTGACCAATAAGCAAATGAACTTGTTAAATTTTTCAGCCAGGGTGGCTGCCAGGTTTTCAGTTAAGCGCACAGATGCATGGAAGAGCAAGGCGGTTGAGATGCAGGAGAGGGTCCTCAGGCAGCTCCTGCGCAGGGGCCGGGATACTGACTTCGGGCGAGATCATTCATTTACTGTAATTAGATCATACGAACAATTCAGGGATTTTGTGCCGGTAAGGGACTATGAGGGTCTCAGGTCATATATAGGAAGGATCAGGCTAGGACACAGGAATGTCCTGTGGCCCGGTCGGCCCATCTATTTTGCAATGACGTCAGGCACTACATCAGGTGGTAAATATATTCCGATCACCCGCGATTCAATTCCCAACCACATAGGATCTACAAGGCTGGCGCTGTTGAACTATATACGGAAGACCGGCAACGCAGGGTTTGTCGACGGAAACTACATATTCCTCTCAGGCAGTCCCCTGCTTAAAGATGAGAACGGCATCCCTTCAGGAAGGCTTTCAGGGATAGTTAATCATCATATTCCGTCTTACCTGCAGCGTAACCAGTTGCCAACATGGGAGGTTAATTGTATAGAGGACTGGGAAAGGAAGCTGGATGCGATAGTTGATCAGACAGTTGACAGGAACATGACACTGATAAGCGGCATTCCTCCCTGGGTGGAAATGTATTTTGAAAAGCTTATCCGGCGGAGCGGCAAAACCTCCATAAAGGAGATATTTCCGGAGTTCTCTCTATTTATTTACGGTGGTGTGAATTTTGAACCCTACGAGGGAAAATTCAGGAAACTCATAGGTGGTGAGCATGTTGATCCTTTGGAGACATTTCCTGCCTCAGAAGGATTCATGGCATTCCAGGATGAGTTTCCTTCCGAGGGATTGCTTCTTATTCCCGATGCCGGTATATTTTACGAATTCATACCCCTGGAAAAATTCAACGACGATAAGCCTGAGCGCATACCGCTTGAAGGAGTTGAAACCGGTGTTAATTATGTACTGATACTCAATACAAATGCCGGCATGTGGGGTTATAATATAGGCGATACGGTTAGGTTCGTTTCGAAAGATCCTTACAGGATCCTGGTTACAGGAAGGGTGAGCCAGTTTACTTCAGCATTTGGTGAGCATGTAATTGCCGAGGAGGCTGACTCAGCTATTGTTGAGACGTGCAGTAAGACCGGTGCAAGAATATCTGAATTCACTGTTGCGCCGTTGTTTGATAACCTGGGAGGCAAACCCTGTCACGAGTGGTTTATTGAGTTTGAAGAACTGCCTCCTGACATGGATGCGTTTTCCGGCGAACTGGACAGCCAGATGAGGCGCAGGAACAGTTATTACAATGACCTGATTAAAGGAAACATTATTCAGTCGCTTGTTATAAGGGTTGTGCCTGTAGATGGTTTTGCAAGGTTTATGAACTCAATAGGCAAGCTGGGAGGACAAAACAAGGTGCCCCACCTGAGAAACGACCGGGAGATGGCAGATATCCTGAAAACATACCTTTAGGCGGTTCTTTCTTTTCAGGTTCTCCTGAGTATCCAGAGTCCGGCAGTTTCATTTTCCCTGATCCGGTTTATCCAGGATTTTGATCTTTTGCGGGATCTTTCCGGAACTTTTCCGGTGATCACATCCGCAACAGAGAAATGACCGCTGGCAGATACAGCAGTTTCGACCGGGTTTTTTTCCGTTAAGCCGGCAATGACTGCATAGTCAGAAAAAACCACTGCAACAGTTCCACCGGGCTCAGTGTTTTCTGCCGCAGCAGCAAGGAATTCCTCAAAAAAGCCCTCTTCGTAATAAATGCCCTTGTCTATTATGTTACTGGATGACCCCGGTATCCAGGGCGGATTAAAAAGGGTTAACCCGCAGCCTTTACCCCGTGTCCGGTTCTCTTTGCCAAAAAATGACGCCTGTTCGGCAGTTAACCGGCTTCTAAGTCCCATACGCCCGGCATCAATTATGGTACTGAATATTGCATTGGGGTTTATGTCAGTGGCACGGACCGATCCGGCGCCGTGTTTGAGGGCCATAAAACCCATTATTCCGCATCCCGTACCTATATCTGTAACATGTCTGAACATTTTAATGCTTTTATGCAACCAGTTGTCCAGTAGCATAAGATGTGCCGTGCGCACAGGGAAATAGACACCGTAGAAGGGATGTAACCTGTGGTCAAGTACCGGGTATTTTACGCCGTTCACAAACCATTGCCATG
>SL_3KL_010_SEDDRAFT_10001620_pt1 | contig 20553 bp, 20 predicted proteins | sample SodLakKL_010_SED_2_FD_10381 | JGI IMG/M metagenome (IMG submission 10381) | reverse complement strand
TGAGTTTGATCTACGTTTTTGCCCTGAAATTGGACTGGTTGCCCATGGCGGGGATGTATACTATTGGTCGTGGAGGAGGGGGGCTTTTAGACCGTATTCAACACTTAATTTTACCGGCCACCGCCCTGTCAATGATGCGCCTGGCAGCTTTTGTCCGTTATTCAAGGGCGGCAATGCTGGAGGTTATTAACCAGGATTATATCAGGACTGCCCGAGCTAAGGGAATGGCGGAGAAAATAGTGATTTTTAAGCATGCGCTCCGGAATGCAGCAATTCCTATCGTAACAATGGTTGGTTTATCCCTGTCCAACCTGTTGAGTGGGGCCCTCCTGATAGAAACTATTTTTAGCTGGCCGGGTCTCGGGAGGTTATCCTATCAGGCGGTATTACAGAGAGATTATCCTGTGCTCATGGGGACAACACTTTTGATGTCTCTTATGGTTGTAACGGGAAACCTGATTGCAGATATAACCTACTCTATTATTGATCCCCGGATCCGCTATGAATAGGAGGGCGGAAAAGATGAAAACCAGAAAAAAACAATTCGCTACTGCAGATGAAAACGTAACTATTATAACCCCCGGGCAGATGGTCTGGCGGAGATTCCGCCGTAATAAACTGGCTTTAGTCGGAATGGGGTTATTGTCGATAATTATTTTGATGGCCATTTTCGCTCCCCTGCTGGCCACCCATGATCCAAACCGCATTCACATGGGAAATTTCCGAGCTGCACCCAGCGATGAGCATATTCTGGGGACGGATTCTCTGGGAAGAGATGTCTGGTCCCGGTTGGTTTTTGGGAGCAGGGTTTCCATAACGGTAGGGGTGACTGCTGTTTCGATTTATCTTTTGATAGGAGTGACCATTGGAACTATCGCGGCTTATTTTGGGGGAATTATTGACCTGCTGCTGATGAGAATTACTGATATTGTTATGTCCTTTCCCTTCCTGCTATTTGCCCTGGCTATTGTAGCGACTCTGGAAGGAGAGGGGAATATCTGGGTTGTTATGGGAGTTATTGGTTTTTTGGGCTGGACTACCAATGCCCGATTAATTAGAGGAGAAATATTATCTCTGAGGGAAAGAGAATTTGTCCAGTCTGCCCGGGCCCTGGGGGCCAAAAATCGCCGGATCATTTTCAAACACCTCCTGCCCAATTCCATCGCCCCAGTCCTGGTTGCTTCAACTTTGAGTATGGCCTTCGCTATTTTAACTGAAGCTTCGCTAAGTTTCCTGGGAATGGGGGTTCCTCCCACAATGGCCAGCTGGGGAAGCATGATGTCCGAGGCCAACTCCCGGTTGGTAATGGAAAGGATGCCCTGGCTCTGGGTGCCCCCGGGAATAGCTATTTTACTGGCAGTTTTGAGCATTAATTTTGTTGGCGATGGACTTCGGGATGCACTGGATCCCAAACAAAAAAGGTAGGAATAATTTGAAATAGAGGTGGGAAAATGAGCCAACTGGAAAAAGATATTGAAGAACTGATCCCGCAGGTAATTGAATGGAGGAGGACAATCCACCAATACCCTGAACTTGGCTTTAAGGAATTTAAAACAAATGAACTGATTAAAAAGATACTGGAGGAAACAGACCTTAAATTAATCCATTACCCGGATTCAACTGCTGTTATTGCAGTGCTCGAGGGAGGTAAACCTGGACCTGCTGTTGGTTTCCGGGCGGATATGGACGCCCTGGCGGTTACAGAGGAAGTTGATGTCCCATTCAAATCACAGCACCCCGGTGTTATGCACGCCTGCGGTCATGATTTTCATGTGGCTCTTTTGATGGGGACCGCGCGCCTCCTGGATAAATACAGGTCGGAAATTAAAGGCAGAATTCTTTTTATTTTCCAACCAGCAGAAGAGGCTCCTCCCGGGGGAGCGCGTGAAATTGTTGACAGGGGTATACTGGAAGAATATGAGCTTAAAAAAATGCTGGCCCTGCATGTTGCTAGCGATCTACCCGTGGGGGAGATTTCCCTAACCCCTGGTTTTAGCTCGGCCAATACTGATGGGGCAGTAATTAAAATTAAAGGTAAGAGCTGCCACGGCGCTACCCCCCACAAGGGTGTAGATGCAGTTCTGGTTGGGGCTCACATTGTAATCGCCCTGCAGAGCCTGGTAAGCAGGATGGTCGATCCTCTTGATTCTGCAGTTGTGTCCATTGGGACCGTAGAAGCAGGAGAAGTTGTCAACAGTATCGCAGAAAAAGCTACCCTGAAGGCAACGATTCGGAGTTTGACTCAGGAAACCCGGGAACTTTTGGAGAAAAAGATCCCCGAAATTTGCATTGGAGTTGCCAAAACTTTTGGGGCAGAATGTTCAGTTGAGTACCAGAGAGGATACCCTGCCGTCTATAATGAGCCTACTGTCGTAGAAGAAATTAAAAAAACTGCAGAAAAATTGCTTGGCCCGGAAAAAGTACACGAAGTTCCCCAGTCAAATATGGGTGGAGACGATTATGCTTATTTTGTTCAGAATGTCCCGGGAGCAATTTTTCTCCTGGGGGGAGCTTTTCCTGTTCCGGTCAATTATTCCCACCACAGTTCTCTCTTTCAGATAAACGAAGAATGTATTGGCTATGGTCTTCGCCTGATGGCAGCCCTTTTGAAGAGTGAATAGAGAATAAGAAAGGAAAGGATTTTCCCCATGAATACTGCTGATTTGAAGGAAAAAATAAGCGCCTATGTTTTAAAAAATGAAGAGGAAATGGTTGAATATTTAAAAAGCCTGATCAGGCTTCCCAGCCCCCAGGGAAAACCAACTTATCCCCAGGAACTGGTTGCACAGACCATGCGGGAACTTGGATTATCTGTAGAAGCTTTCCCCGGGGACCTGGAAAATACCAAAAAATATCCCGATTACTGCCCTCTTCCCGAACAGGAAAATAATTCCAAAGCCTTAAACCTGGTTAGTGTAAAAAAAGGTGAAAAGGCTCCCTCCCTTATGCTTTTCAGCCACGTGGATACTGAACTGCCCCTGGAAAAAATCTGGGGAGACCTTGACCCATTTGACCCCTGGGAAAAGGAAGGAAAGGTCTGGGGACTGGGTGCTGCAGATGCCAAAAGCGGTCTGGCCATGATCCTGATGGCCCTTAAAGCAATTTTTGCAGTAATACCCGGAGAACTGCCGGGAGATCTGGTTGTTATGAGTGTCCTGGGAAAAAGAGGGGGAGCAGCAGGAGCCCTGACGGCAATTCACCGGGGGTACCGGGCCGATGCCGCAATTTACTGCCACAGTGCAGAGACCCAGCACGGATTCCAGGAAATTAAAAATTATTCCATGGGAACCATGGATTTTAAGGTTCTGGTTAAAGGAAAAGAAGGGGTACCATATGAGGACCTTGACGACAGCGAAATTAACGCCATAAAAAAGGGGAAAGAAGTCCTGGAGGCGCTCTTGCAGTGGGACGGAGATAGAAGGGAAAAAATGATTTTTCCTGATGGAAATTTTGTGGGGCAGGCCATGACCAAACTGCACCCCGGCAGGCTAATTGCAGGAGATTATGTTGGTAAAGACCCCCTGGAATTTGAACTGCAGTGCCGTTTGTATTTTCCCCTGGGAGAGACGGTAGATGGGCTCCTCGGAGAAATAGAAAAATATTTAGTAGAAAGATTTGCATCAGATTCCTGGTTTGCGGAAAATCCTCCCCGGGTTAAACCAATGTTTATCAGGGCCAATCCTGCTGAAACCAGTTCTAAGGATCCATTAATCCGGATAGTGGAAGAGAATATTAACCTGGTTAAAGGGCCCCAGGAATTCATTTACCAGCACCACGGTGCCAGCGATATTCGCTTTCCCATCCTTTACCTGGGGATCCCTGCTGTGGGCATAGGTTCCCTTGCAGGAGGTTTTTCTGGAGTGGAGTGGATTGATCGGGAAGACTTCTTAAAAGGAGTTGAAATTCTGGCGTTTACCATTCTGGACTGGTGGGCGCAAGCAGAAAAATAGTTCACTGAAAAAGGATAGAAGGGAAGAATTTTTATGAAGACTGCTGGAATTATCGGACTTGGCAAGATGGGTCATTCTCTTTTACAGGGTTTTATGAACGCCAGTGTTCTAACTCCCAAGGGAGTTAAGGTTTTTGATTTGAATGTAGAAAGAATGGAAAAAGTGCAAAATAAGTGGCCAGGGATAGAAGCTGGAACTTCGGCAAAAGAACTGGCGGGAACTGTTGACCTTCTTTTTATTGTGGTTGAACCCAAGGATGTATTGGGAGTTCTTATGGATATCGGGGATAGTCTAAAACCGGAAACTCACGTAATATCCCTCGCTGCCTGTGTAACGCTTCCTAATATTCACCTTATAATTCCTGCTTATATTACCAAGGTTATTCCTGCTATCCTCTTTAAGTACCGGGAAGGGGTTTCCCTGATCTGTCATCACGAGAACGTCCCTGCAGAAAAAGCTCGTTATGTAGAAGAACTGTTTGAAGGGGTAAGTGCTATCCGGGTTATCGAAGAGGATGATTTTGAGCCTGTTGCAAATATTACCAGTGTGGGACCGGCACTTTTTTCCAGCCTGGCAGAAGAAGTGGTTTCCACGGGAATGGAAAATTCCAAGCTAACCCGGCGGGAAGCTGAAAACCTGGCTTTTCTTACTCTCAAGGGTGTAGTTAAAATGCTGGAAGAGGAAGAGCTTTCCTTCGGCGAACTGGTTGATCAGGTTGCAACAAAAGGTGGTATAACTGAAGCGGGGATTAAGGTGATAAGGAGTGAAATGCCGGCCTTGATGAGTGATTTTTTTAGTATCACTCTGGCCAAGCATGAAGAAATTAAAGACCTGCTGGGGAAAGACTACCGGGCCGCAGAAAATTTTAAAGAGGATTAATTTCTGGAGGTGTAATTTTGCCAACAGTCTACGTGGGAAGAGAGAGTTATTACCAGGAAGTAAGGATCAGGGAAATTCTACGAAGAGGGCTGAAAGAATGCGGGGTCTGGGAAAACCTTTCGGGGTTAAAAGTACTTGTAAAGCCCAACCTGACTTCTCCTTCACCCCCTGATATGGCCAGGACAACCCATCCGGTTGTGGTAAAAGCGCTCTGTGATCTGCTGGAGGAAAGCGGGGTTAAGAATTATTCCATTGGAGAATCCAGTGCCGTTGGCTTTTCTACCAGGGACGCCTGGGAAAAAGCAGGTTTTGGGTCCCTGGGTAATGGTTATAATCTTATTGACTTTAAGGGGAGAGAGGAAATTAGGGTTCTGGTTGAGGGGGGCTTATTTAAGGAAATTTTCTTTTTCTGTGAGGCTTTTCAGTATGACCTGTTGATTAGTGTTGCCAAGTTAAAAACCATCTTTGCGTGTGAGGTTTCCCTGACTTGTAAAAATATGAAGGGTTTATTGCCCGACCACGAGAAAAAGAGGTTTCACCGCCAGGGAATTCATCAGGGAGTAGCCGATCTTCTATCTATTCTACCTCCTGCAATTGGAATAATTGACGGTATCTGGGGGCTTTCTCTCCAGGAAAAAAGGGAAAGCGGGGTTATCCTTGTGGGTGATAATTTGCTTGGTACTGACGCTGTTGGGGCAAAAATAATGGGAATTGAACCCTCCAAAGTAGAGCACCTGAAAAAAGCCAATGAAATGGGCCTGGGGACAATTTCCATTGAAGAAATTGATATCAGGGGTTCGGATCTCAGGGAGCTTTCTATAGAGCCATTTCAGACTGCTGCAGGTGTTGGAGACTTAAAGGATGTTTACGGGATTAAGGTTCATGCTGGAACAACCTGTTCGGGATGTGTTGGGATGCTGAAAATGGCCCTGCGTGAACTGGCTGACAGCGCCGGTGTTAATCCGGATCTTTCTATTGCTCTGGGAACAGGACTTGATCAGGAAGAAGTTTCCCGGGAAACTGTAGTAATCGGTAACTGTGCTGCAATCCTGCAGGATTACCCTGGGTTTGTCCCGGGATGCCCTCCGGAAAAAGCCAACATTTTAAAGGCAATTAAAATGATGCAAGATGGAAAGAGTTAGAATTGCTTCTGGGGATAAAGTGCCTTTTAACAGTTAAGTTTGCTGACCTTTTTGAATCGAAAAGGGGGAAAGTGGAAATGGAGTTTTCAAGAATGATAAGGACTATTGATAGCCACACCTGTGGGCAACCAACCAGGACCATTACAGGCGGGTTACCCAGGATTCCGGGAAACACGATGGGGGAAAAGATGGCCTACCTCCGGGATAACCAGGATTCTTTAAGGAAATTCCTGATGTTTGAGCCGCGGGGGAATGAGGTTATGTCAGGGGCAATAATAACGGAACCTACCATTTCTGAAGCAGATGTCGGGGTAATTTATATCGAGGTTGGTGGTTACCTTCCCATGTGTGGCCACGATACCATTGGCCTGGTTACTGCCCTTCTGGAAACGGGATTTATTGAAACCAGGGAACCAGAAACATATATTGCCCTTGATACCCCGGCAGGCCTTGTCCGTATTACTGCAAGAGTCCGGGATGGAAAGTGCCAGAGTGTCGCCTTTTGTAATGTGCCCGCTTTTCTTTTTGCCGAGGATATACTGGTTAAGGTTCCGGAGCTGGGGGAACTGAAAGTGGATATCTCTTATGGGGGAAATGTTTACGCAATTGTAAAGGCAGAGGATGCTGGACTTGAGATTGAGCCGTCCAGAGCAGCCGAAATTATTGCCAAAGGAAAAAAAATAAGGGTTGCGGTAAACGAGCAGGTAAAAATTCAGCACCCGGAAAAAGATTTTATTAACCAGTGCACTCACGTTGAGTTTTCTGGGCCGTCTACCCACCCCGAAGCTGACCAGAAAAATGTTGTGGTAATCCCTCCCGGGGCTATTGATAGGTCTCCCTGTGGAACTGGAACTGCAGCGAAACTGGCAGCACTATATAGCAGGGGAAAGGTTAAACTGGGCCAGGAATTTGTTCACGAGAGTATTATTGGGACTCTATTCCGGTCAAAAATTCTCGAGGTGACAGAAATAAAGGATATTCCTGCTGTAGTTACCGAGATAAAGGGCAGAGCTTTTATTACCGGGTTTAATAACCTGGTTCTGGACCCTGAGGATCCACTGGCTGAAGGTTTTCTCCTCGGCAAGTAAGGGAGAAAAGGCAGATATAATCAGGAAACAATTTTATTGGGGGTAAAAGAATGGACAGGCGAATAAAAAAACACCCGATACTGGGTGAAGGAAAACAGGGGGAAGAGGTCACGGTTTATTTTGATGGACGCCCCTTAAGCGGCAAAAAAGGGGAGACCGTTGCCGCTACCATTATAGCCACAGGGCACCGTATTAACAGGTTTACCCGAAAAATGGGTTCTCCCAGGGGAATTTTCTGCGGGATCGGGCAGTGTACAGACTGCGTTATGGTCGTAAATGGGATTCCCAACACCCGGACCTGCGTTACCCTGGTAGAGGATGGAATGATAATTGAAACCCAGAGGGGTACTAAAGGCGGAGGGGCAGAAAATGATTGAAAAACAGGCTGTTGTTATTGGTAGTGGCCCCGCCGGACTGGCTGCTTCAATTGAGGCTGCAAAAAGAGGAGTAGAAGTGCTGGTGGTGGATGAAAACTCCCTTCCCGGGGGGCAGCTGTTTAAACAGATCCACAAATTTTTTGGTTCTGCGGATCACCGTGCGGGAATCAGGGGTTTTAATATAGGACAGGATCTTTTAGAGGAAGCAAGAAAAAACGGAGTTGAAATCTGGCTGGACAGTGCTGTGATCGGTATTTTTCCCGGCAGAGAACTTGCTGTAGAAAAAGGGGAAGGGAATGGAAATAAAACTCTGCAAAAAATAAAAGCGCAGAAAATTGTTATTGCTACGGGAGCTTCAGAAAATGCGGTCAGTTTTCCGGGTTGGACTCTGCCCGGGGTCATGAGCGCCGGAGCAGTGCAAACCTTTATTAACGTGCAGCGGGTCCTTCCTGGGGAGAGGTTTTTGATGGTAGGCTCAGGCAACGTCGGTCTGATTGTTACTTATCAGCTAATGCAGGCAGGGGCTGATGTTGCTGCTATTGTTGAAGCTGCAGGTAGTATTGGAGGCTATGCTGTTCATGCAGCCAAGGTCAGGCGGGCGGGGGTTCCCATCAGGTTGAATACAACTATTAAAAAAGCTGGGGGCCAGGAAGAGCTGGAATGGGCAGAAATATGCCAGGTGGATAGCTCCTGGCAGCCTATCCCGGGAACTGAAGAGACCCTGGAAGTAGATACCATTGCTATTGCTGCTGGCTTAAAACCCCTGATTCAACTGGCCCGGATGCAGGGCTGCCATGTGGAATTTATCCCGGAATTGGGAGGGTGGGTTCCTCTGCACGATAAAAACATGGAAACTACCTGTCCGGGGATCTTCGTAGTTGGTGACAGCGCAGGCGTGGAGGAGGCCAATACTGCCCTGGAAGAGGGCCGGTTGGCGGGAGTAGCAATCGCAGAAGCAGTTGGAACAATTTCTCCATCTCGAGCCATTTTGGAAAAAGAGGAAATATGGAAACGCCTTGAAAATCTGCGCCTGGGACCTTTTGGAGAACACCGGCTTTTAGCCAAGAAAAAGATAATCGAGGAGGGAAACAGGCAGTGGAAAAGGGAGTAGAAATAATTGGTTTTCCCTCAATAAAAGAACTTCAAGAGTATGGTCTTTATCCTTCTGAAGAAAGATTTTCCCGGGGCCCGGTTGTAATAGTTGAATGTGTCCAGGAAATACCCTGTAATCCATGTGAACCGGCCTGCAACCTCGGGGCAATAAAGATAGGCGAACCAATTACAAATGTTCCCCGGGTTAATGAGGAGCTCTGTACGGGCTGCGGCCTATGCATTGCCGGATGCCCGGGGCTGGCAATTTTTGTTGTGGATAAAACTCATGCCCCGGGACTTGCTGCAGTATCCTTTCCCTATGAATATGAACCCCTGCCCGAAAAGGGGACGGAAGCCGAAGTTGTAAACCGAAAAGGGCAGGTAATGGGCCGGGGTAGAATTATCAGGGTGGTAAAAACCGGGAAAATGGACCAGACCGCAGTATTAACAGTGGTGGTTCCCCTTGAACTTGCCGATGAAGTGCGGGGAATAAAGAGATTACAAAGGGGGTGGTCTCATGGGCAGGGAAAATGATGATCTAATAATCTGCCGTTGCGAGGAAATAACCCTTGGAGAAATCCGCCAGGCCATAAAATATGGAGCAGTGGACTGCACGGGTGTTAAAAGGAGAACCAGGGCCGGATTGGGTTTCTGCCAGGGACGCACCTGTGAAGTTTTAGTCCAGAGAATAATAGCCCAGGAAATTGGGAAAAAGCCCAGTGAAATTGCTCCTTCGAATGATCGGCCTCCAGTCCGCCCCCTGCTTATCAAGGTCCTGGAGGGAAAAGAAGAATGAAAAAAAGATACGACGTAATTATTATTGGAGGGGGAGTTATTGGCTGCACCCTGGCCTATTTTCTCTCGAGGGCTTCGATTGATGTGGCTTTAATTGAAAAAGGGGACATTGCTTCAGGGACCTCCAGCGGTTGTGATGGAAATATTTTAATTTCCGACAAGCAACCGGGGGTAGATACTTTCCTGACCAGGGAAAGCCAAAAGCTTTTTGAACAGCTTTCTTTTGATCTTCCCTATGATTTTGAATACATGCAGCGAGGCAGCCTGCTTACAATTGAGAGTAAGGAAGAAATGGAAATTGCCAGTAGTTTTGTTGAACAGCAGAAAAAGGACGGTTACCCCTTCCGAATTATATCCCTGGATACCCTTAAAGCTCAGGAGCCTCACGTAGCAGATGATCTTTTGGGGGCGGTAGAAATTGATTGTGATTCCGCGGTTAACCCGATGCTTTTTTCTTTTGCGACTGCAAAAAAAGCCGGTGAAAATGGTGTCGATATTCTTAAGGACTGTTCTGTCCGGAATATTAACCTGGGAAAAAGTGGTGGAGTAAAAGAAGTGGTTACAGACCTCGGTACTTTCAGGACAGAAAAGGTAGTTAATTGTGCGGGAGTTTGGGCTCCCGAAATTGGGAAGATGGTGGGAATAAATATTCCCATAAAACCCCGCCAGGGACAGCTGCTGGTAACTGAAACCACCTTTCAGGTTGTAAAACGCAAGGTAATGGAGTTTGGCTACATGATGGCCAAGTTTGGTTCCGGTGAATACAAGAGGGATGTATCTCCCGACCTGGAAAAACTGGGCATTGCGATGGTTATTGAACCAACAATGTCGGGGAACTTTCTTCTGGGGAGCAGTAGGGCTTTTGTAGGTTTTAATAAAACTATTTCTATTGAAGTTATGCAGGGTATCGTCCGCCGCATGGTCCGTTTTTTCCCCGCTCTGAGAACAGTAAATATTATCCGGGCCTATGCGGGGTTGAGGCCATATGTGGAAGACCATCTTCCCATTGTTTCAGCTGTTGATAGGGTTCCTGGATTTTTCATCGCGGCTGGTCACGAAGGAGATGGTATAGGACTAGCTCCAATAACCGGGAGAATCATGCAGGAACTACTACTTGACAAGGAGCCCCCGGTCCCATTTGAGCACTTAAGTTTTTCCCGGTTTAAATAATTATAAAAGGGAGTGGTTGGCATGTACAGGTTGCAGGGAATAATTCCCGCAATGGTTACACCTTTTAAGAAAGACTACAGTATCAATGATAATTTAATACCAGAACTCTTCGACTTTTTTGTTGATGGTCAGGTGGACTGCGTCCTGGTCTGCGGCAGTACCGGTGAATATACGCTGTTGACTAAGGAAGAAAGGAAAAAGGTTATTGAATTATCGGTTAAAGCTTCCGGGGGAAGGGTTCCCGTAATGGCGGGGACTGGATACCACGGGACAATGGAAACAATTGAAATGACCAGGTTTGCCCAGGAGGCGGGTGCCGATTGCGCTCTGGTAATAACTCCTCATTACCTCAAGCCCAGTGAGGCAGCATTAATTGAGCATTACCAGAAGGTTGCCGAAAGCGTAGATATTCCTATAGTAATTTATAACTGGCCAGGGGGGACCGGAGTAAGTGTAACGGTCAATATGGTTAAAGAATTGAGTGGAGTAAAAAACATAATTGGAATAAAAAATACTGCCTCCCAGGAGGATACAAACACTTTCATCAATGTGACCATGGACAGAGAATTCGATGTCGCGGCGGGCTGGGAAACCCTTTTATTGCCAACCCTTGCCTGTGGTGGATCAGGAGGCGTTGGAGTGGCATTTAATGCGGTTCCCGGTTTAATTAAGGCTCTATTTAATGCTTTTAAAGTTGAAGGAGATATCCAAAAAGCCCAGGAACTCCACAACGGGTTATTACCTTTAATTAATACAATTTTGAGCGAACCAAGCCCCGGCCCGGTAAAGGCTGCCATGGAAATAATCGGGATACCCGTTGGGTCTCCCCGCATGCCCATTAAACCAGCTTCAGAAAATGTAAAAAACCAGTTAAAAAAACAGCTAAAAGATTTAGGCGTTATTTGAGAAAATCCATTTCCGAGGGCTAAAAGGAGGTAGAGCAAGGATGGCAATTAAAGGATATGGTAAACAGCTCAGGATTTTTCTAAACAATAAAGAAACCAGGGTCGAAGAACTGGATGAAAAAATAATGAGGGATTTTCTTGGTGGTGTTGGTTACGGAGCCAGGGTGCTTTACGATGAACTGGAAAAGGGGATCGATCCCCTGGGGGAAGATAACAAACTCCTTTTCGCCACCGGCCCTCTTACGGGAAATAATATGCCCGGTGGCGGCAGCATTGAGATCTGTTTCAAATCTCCCTTAACCGGGGGTTGGGGAGAGTCCCGCAGTGGTGGGAATTTTGGGCCAGACCTCAGGAAGACCGGTTTCGATTTTGTGATTTTTGAAGGGAAGTCAGAAAAACCAGTTTACCTTTATATTACCGATGAAACTGTCGAATTCAGGGCAGCAGAACACCTCCTGGGTCTAACGATTGAAGAAAAAACCGGTAAAATTAAAGAAGAGCTTGCCGATCCCCGGATTTCGACCATGTGTATTGGCCCTGCAGGCGAGAAGCAGGTGTTGTATTCCACGATTATGTGCGAGGGAAGGGCTGCAGGGCGGGCAGGGGCAGGAGCAGTAATGGGTTCTAAGAATCTGCTTGCTATTGCTGTCCGGGGCAATAAAAAAGTGGAGATTACAGAACCCGAAAGATTTTCCAGTGCGGTTCGTTCGACCATGAAGGTTATTCGCGAAAGCCCGGATAGCGCTGGTTTTAAGGAACACGGAACTACCGGAGATATCCCGGGCTGCGACTCCATGGGGGACTGGCCAACAAAAAACTGGCAGTCCAATTCCTGGGGTAAGGGAGAGGTTCTCTACGAACACTTCCACGCCAAAAATCTGGTCAGACCCAATGATTGTTACACAGGGTGTCCGGTTGGTTGCGGACGGATAATCAAGGTAGATGATGGGAAATTTAAGACCCCTGTTCATGAAGGAGGGGAATACGAATCCATCAGCGCTTTTACAGCCTTCCTTTTAAATGAGGATATGGACTGTGCTGTCCACTGTACCTACCTCTGCAACCAGCTGGGAGTGGACACAATCTCCGCAGGCGGTGCCATTGCTTTCGCCATTGAATGCTATGAAAATGGCCTCCTCAGTAAAGAAGATACTGATGGTATTGAATTAAAATGGGGAGACCCGGATATTCTTCCCGGCCTGATTAAGAAGATTGCTGGTAGAGAAGGTTTCGGGAATTTACTGGCAGAGGGGGTAAAAAAAGCTGCAGAAAGAATTGGGGGAAATTCAGGAGAATACGCTATCCACACCAAAGGAATGGAAGGGCCGGCTCACGATCCCCGCTCAGGAAAAGCCCTTGCTGTAACCTACGGGACTGCAAGCAGGGGGATGTGCCATATTCATCCACTGGAAGGAATGCTGTATGATTCTGGGAAAGTGGATTTTGGACTGATTCCTTTTGGCCTGGAGGATCCCGAAAACTGCGACAGATGGGATGAAGAGGGTAAAGGCAGGGCGGTAAAAATCCTCCAGGATGCTCTGGTTCTACCTGATGTAGCGGGAAATTGCAAGTTTATGATGTATTGTGGAATGACTCTGGCTGATTTTTCCGAAATCATCTCAAGTTTAACCGGCTGGAACCTTTCGGTGGAAGAAATACTAAAAACCGGGGAAAGGGTTTTGAATTTGCAGAGGCTTTTCAATCTCAGGGAAGGCTTTGGAAAATCTGACGATATTCTACCTAAAAGGGTAACGGAGGTTCCCCGCTTTGGCCTTTATTCCGAAGAAGAACGTTGCGGGATTAAGGATTTTGAAAAAATGCTTGCCGAATATTACCAGGCCCGGGGTTGGACTGAGGCAGGGAGTATCGAAGAAGGAAAATTAAAAGAACTGGGCCTGGAAGGTTGATTAAGGATCTAAATCCGGAAACGTGCCGGGAGGTTTTAAAGTTGGTAAAAATAAAACTATTTGGCATTCCCGGTTTTCACCTGAACCGATTTAATATTTCCATTGAAAACCCCGTAGCATTTTCTGAATTAATAAAGCTTGCTTTCGAACAGTCCAGCGTTGATCTCGGGGAAATACTCCTGAAGGATGGAAAAATAGAAAAGAAATATTTTATTTTGCTAAACGGGAAGAGGATTGATGAAATGGGGAACCTGGAAGCATCAATATCACCCGGGGACACTCTGATTATCAACCGAATGCTCCTTGGAGGCTAATGGTAATTATTCCAAAAAGGGTTTGTTTACCCGGATGTTAAAAATCCGGATTTTAAATAAGGTTTTCCTCCTAAAGATCCCCCAAAGAGAACCTCAATCCATCCTGGATTGAGGTTTTCAATTGAGGAAAAGAAAAATCACCTGGAAATTTAGCGGATAGAAAATCAAGAGAAGGAAGGGAAGTCTCTTATTATAAGGCTCAGGAAGGACATAGTTATAAAGCTCTCGGGAAGTCAGGTTAGAACCAAAATCCCAGTAAAATTTGATCTTTTCATTTAATTTTTTTTCGGTTAATGGAAAATTGTTATACCAGGCCTGGAGGATTTTTTAAGGTGAGGAAAATTTTGGTGGCCTGGTAGGGTGCAATGAATTTACAAAAGTTCATGTTTTATCTACGGAGGCAGTGATTGAAAATTGTTATTCAATCGGGAAGGTTAATGGAGATGGAGGGGTGGTGGGGTTAGCTTCTTCCTCTTCTGTATAAGCCAGTTATGGGGACATAAGCACTTCTGGCTAGGATGATTTTGCTTTAGATGAAGGAAGGACCACCAAACAAATTCAGGCTGGGATCTCAGATGCTTTACTTGATGAGAAAGGGATTCCAGATCCCGATGGAGATGAAGTTTTCGTATGTCGGGCCCTGAGAACTGGGATTTTGGGAGGTCAAATATTTCTCAGATTTGAAACGAATTCCCTGAAAGTTTTAATCTAAGGAGTAAAAGGTTTTATTCAACTGGTTACTCTTTTTTAAATTAAACAAGAAAAAAAGTGTTTTTAAATTGGCAAAGAAGTAAAGTATTAAGAAAATTTGGAGAAGGAGGGAAAATTTTCCCATGCCGAAAAGATTATTTCTTCTAGTTGTGGTTTTGGTTGTTGGATTGATCATGAGCGGGTGTGGTTTGTTTAATGATGTTGACCTTAATGATGATGAAATTGTGGAAGAGCAATCAATAGCAGACTTTTTAAATTCATTGGTAAATAGTTTTGGTGTTTTGGTCCAGGATTTCATTGATCAAACCGAAGAAGCAGAGGGTGTTCTTGAATTTCCTGATGCTGATGATCTGGATTTTTTTGACTTATTTGGTCATTTGGATGAATTTCTTGATGGCCCGGGTGGAATGGATGAAGAAGATTTTAAATTGGTTATTGTTGAAGACCTGGAATATTTTGTTCTTGGAATAGAAGCTTTTTTTGATATTGAACGTGCAGAATTCAATGACACAAATATTCAGGCAGGTTTCCAGTATAAGTATTTTATGGAAGTCCCAGCTTATTATATTCTGGAAAATGAGCAAGAATATCCCCAGGAAGAACTCAGGTTTTTTCTTGCCATGGTTGAAGCTTCTGTAAATGTTGATGAGGAAGAAGAAAAGGAATTCAGGATGATGGAAACATTTATGGTGGAATATGATGATGGTTTTAAGTTTTTACAGGCAGAACTTTATTACCTTTTATGGTTATTTCCCCCATTATAAACAAAACTGAAGATTGACATAAAAATCTTGAAAGGGAAAAAGCCCGCTGGAGTTTTTGCAGCGGGTTTTTTCCAGGAGAAATTCAGGGGAAAGAAAACAGAGAGAAAAGGAATAAGCTCGAATTTATTCAAAATTTCGAAAACAGGTGAACCAGCGGGAACAAAAATAAACCTGCTTTTCTCCCCTGTCAGAGTCCCTTCCTGGAAGATATAGGGTAGTATTTAGCATTGCTTTATCTTTAGGGGAAATCTGTCGTGGGGGATGAAAAGCTTTTGAAACATCGGATAATTTTGTCTCCAGCAAAAATAGAGGATTTAGAATTTATTGTTGAAAGAAAATAACAATCCATCTTTTTGGCCATATGAGGAAGATGTTGTAACTACACATAAGAAGGAAATTCGCAGGAAGGTAGTTGAAAGAATTAACAGCGATTGGTATAAACAATATATTATTCAAAGGAATAATTTAGAAAGAACTCCCGTGGGATTAATTCACCTGCATTGGTATATTAAAGAAGGTAAACTTGGGAAATTGGATATTGAATTTTTCCGGAGTATCAAAGGCAGGGGTATTGTTTGGAAGCAGCAAAAATCTTATTAAAGTATGCTTTTGAAGAATGGAATGCCCATAAAATTGTTGGGAGGTGCAATGAAAAACAGCCCATCAAAGAACTAAATGGAGAAACTGGGCATGGCCAAAGAGGGGATTTTCAGGTAAAAACTACCCTAGCCTGACTGTTGAGAAAATCAACTATTTTATTGAATTTTGGATAGGGAATATAGAATAATGAAAAAAGAAAATTAGTTTCTAACTTTTCCAGGGCTTTGATTTTTCCTGGAAAAAAGAGAAAATAGTTGGAACTTCCGCTTTGGTAGACGGGGGTTTTTTATTTTGGGCCGGGGGTATTTTAGTTAAAAATGAAATGATGGGCCTTATTCCTTGAAAATTGGGTTTTTGGTCCTTTTAATCTTACAATAGCATACAATTTTAAACAGAAATTATTTTGGTCAAAAAAGCTTAAAACATGTTTCTTCTTGTTTCTTCAACAAAAATTTTGAATAGTTCCAAGCTCGCGGGGTCTCCCTCCCACAAATGTTCAGGATGCCATTGGACTCCAATTATAAATTGATCTTTTTGATATTCAATAGCTTCAACAACTCCATCAGGAGAAAAACAGCTAATTTTAAAATCAGGTGCTGGATCCTTTATTGCCTGGTGGTGGAATGAATTAACCTTTCCTTTTAAATCCGGATAAATCTTTGTAAGTAGAAAACCATTTTCTACTGATATAGAATGTGTCGGATGCCACCGGGGTGCATTTTGAATATGTTTGATTAATTCTCCATCTCTTTGCGAGTCTAGGTCCTGGAAAATGGAACCTCCCATAAAGAGATTTAACTCTTGACAACCCCGACATATTCCTAATATTGGCTTTTTCCTCTCTATAATTAAATCAATTAAGGTTTTTTCATAAAGATCCCTAACAGGATCAATACGGCCTACCTTGGGGTGTGGTTCTTCTCCAAATAACAGGGGATCAATGTCCACGCCCCCTGAAAGGAGAAGACCATCAAGGGTTTCCGCAATATCCTGAATATTATCTTCTTCTCCAAAACAAGGAAGAATTACTGGATTTCCCCCTGCCTTTGCAATCCCCTTCACGTAATTCCGTCCCAGTACATAGGAAAAGGGGTTATCCCCCTTTTCCATGGCTGAGGTGATTCCAATTAGCGGCTTTGATTTCATTTATACAGTTTCTCCTCTCCAAAAATAATTACAATCGTTAAATAAATCTCTAGGTATCTTTCATGCGGGGATCAAGTATATCCCGGAGACCATCGCCAAGAAGATTGAAAGCCAGAACTACAACAACAATTGCCAATCCAGGAAAGGTAATAGACCACCAGGCATAACGGATATACCCCCGGGCCATTGAAATCATAAAACCCCATGTTATTTCATCGGCCCCCGCTCCCAATCCCAGGAAGCTTAAACCAGCCTCGGCAATAATAGGAGCTGCAATCCCCAGTGTTGAATAAACAATAATAGCAGGTAAAATGTTGGGCAATACATGCCTAGTAATAATCCGCAAATCTTTTGCTCCCAAAGCCTTAATAGCCACAATATAATCCTGTTCCCTGGCAGAGAGAACTTCCCCCCGGACCAAGCGGGCGAAAGTAGTCCAACCAACAATCGAAAGAGCAAGGAAAACGTTGAATAGCCCTGGCCCCCGGACAGCCATAATCGCAAGAGCTAAAATAAGCCCTGGAAAAGCAATGACTGCATCTGTAAGGCGCATAATTAATGTTTCCACCCAGCCCCGATAGTAGCCCGCTAAGAGGCCAAGGGTAATCCCAATAAATGCCCTGACACTGATTACCCCAATTCCCATTATTAAAGACACCCTTGCACCATATATCATTCTGCTCATAACATCCCGTCCAAAAAAATCTGTTCCAAAAGGATGGTCCCAGCTGGGGCTCTCGTGTGCTCTCCTTAGGTTTATGGCATAGGGATCATAAGGAGCAATCTGAGGAGCAAAGATAGCAAGCAATACCAAAAGAAAAATAATTATTAAACCAAAAACTGCAATCGGGTTTTTCCATAACCTTCTAAAGACATCCTTGTAAAAACTTCTTCCCTGTTCTCTCATTTAAGAAGCCTCCTCAATCATAACGGATCCGGGGATCCAGAAACCCGTAGGTTATGTCGGTAATTAAATTTATTACCACAAACATACTCGCAAATAAAAAAAGGTTCCCCATGACTACTGGCATATCCCTGCTTAATAGTCTCTGGTAAGTGAAATTACCGATTCCCGGATAAGAAAAGACTGCCTCAGTAACGATCGATCCACCAAGCCGGTACCCCATTTGCAAACCAATAACCGTAGTTACCGGGAGAAGGGCATTCTTTAAGGCATGCCCGTATATTACTTTCCTTTCTCTCAAACCCTTGGACCGAGCAGTTCGGATGTAATCTGTGCGAATAACTTCCAGGAGGCTGGAGCGAGTTAAACGGGTAATTAGTCCTGCCGAAGAAGTTCCAAGGGCAATACTGGGCATAATTAGGTGGGCTATTGTCCCTCTCCCCGAGGGGGGAAGCCATTGCAAGTAATAAGCAAACAACAACATTAACATTAAACCCAACCAGAAGTTGGGAATGGAAATTCCCAACAAAGCGAAGACCCTGGAAAAATAATCCAGGGGGGAATTCTGTTTTACAGCCGACAAAACACCTACAGGAATACCAATTGATATTGAAATAATCATGGAGAATATTAAAAGGTGTATTGTAGCAGGTAACCGTCGCATGAGAGTTGGAAATACTTCCCGACCATCCCGGAGAGAAGTTCCAAAATCACCCTGAATAAGTCCACTTACCCAGTCTAAATATTGAATGTAAACGGGCCGATTTAATCCCATTGCCTCTCTTAGTCTCTGGATATCTGCACTCGAGGCTTCTTCGCCGAGAATAGAGGATGCAGGACATCCAGGGAGGAAATGGAGTAGAGAAAAAACAATAATTGTTACGATTAATAAAACCGGGATAGCTTGTAGTAACCTTCTGATAATATAAAAGTGCATTCCTTTAAATGCCCCCTTAAAAAACTCTTAAAACCGGTATCTGGGTAATAAAATACCCAGGAGAAATTAACTAAAACCGTTTAATTTTCAGTAATAGAAGATTACCGAAAGGCATGGAAATTGAGGAGAAAATTTTCTTTTTTGATTTTCTACTCCCCGATTTCTTCTATTAACCCCCCAAACAGTTCTTTATCCGATAAAATTATTGGGTCAATGGGTTGAGATAGCCAGGTAATATTTAAAAAGTGTTTCATGTGGATATTTTCAGTTGTAATGTTCCCCCCCCATGTTCCGCAACCAAGGCTTAAGGAAAAAGGCATACCGTTTGTCCAGTCTCCACTGTTAGCATAACATTGTGGCTGCCTCACCATAATTCGACTGGTTTTTGCAACCTGACCAAGAGCCTCGATATTTTTTTCATTATAAGAATGGATCCCGCAGGAATGGCCGAGACCCTGGTAGGAAATAATTTTATTTAAGAGATGTAAAGCATTGTCAAAACCACTATATTTAAAAACTGTTAAGATTACGGAAAGTTTTTCTCCAGAAAAAGGATGCTCTGGCCCGATTCCCTCCTCCTCAACAATAAAAAATGACTTATCTCCTATTTCTAAACCAGCCTCTTCAGCAATGTGGAAGGCAGGGCGGGCAATTAGTTTATTGTTTATTGTTCCATTTTCCCAAAGTTTTTTCTCCAGCTTATCTTTTTCTTTCGAGGTTAATAGGTAACCGCCTTCGCCCTGTAGAGCTGCAAGCATGTTTTCAAAAATTGATTCTTCGATAATTAATGAGTTTTCTGCAGAACAACTGGTTGCATAGTCAAAAGTTTTGCTTTGCCTGATTTTTTTTGCTGCATCCCGGAGATCGGCTGTTTCATCAATAATTACACAAGCATTTCCTGGACCAACTCCGTATGCAGGAGTTCCAGAGGTATATGCTGCTTTAACCATTGCCCCGCCTCCAGTTGCAACAACCAGATCAGCCTCGGCCATTAACTCTTTAGAAAGTTCAATAGTTGGGTTCTCAAAACATTGGATGGAATCAACCGGTCCGCCTTGTTCTGCCAAAGCTTCTCTCATCAATTTTACAACCTCAAAGGTAGTTTGTCGGGTCCGGGGATGAGGGGAAAAAATAATTGAATTTCTTCCCTTTATTGCAAAAAGCGCATTTATGGGAGGGGTTGCCTCGGGGTTGGTACAGGGGATTAATGAGGCAATTACGCCCGCAGGTTTAGCATATTTTATAATACCAAGTTTTTTATTTTCTTCAATCTTTCCAATTGTCTTCATTCCCTTTATATCCCGCCAAGCTCCTCTGACTTTTTTTTGGATTTTCTGGTGTTTGTCACTTGCATTACCCATTTGGGCTTCTTCCACTGCCAACCGGGAAATATGACGGGAATTTTCTTCCTTCAAAACCTTCCAGGCAATGTGAGCACAAAGGGAATCAATTTCTTTCTGGTTATATTTTTCTAATTTAACTTGTGCTTTTTTGGCCTTCTGGATTACTTTAGATGTTTTTTTCTGGACCATTTTCCTTCCCCCCACAAGGTTTGGAGCAGTTCTTTTTTAGTTTTTAGATGTTTTCTGATCTAAAAACCCCTTTTCTTAATTTTTGGATGAGGATTTTCCCATCCCAACTACAAATGATTATATTTATAATACCCGGTATAATTAGTTTCCTCAAAGGTCAATCTTTTTTTAAAAAGGATGGGATATCCTCAGGTTTCATCTGCTCTGTTAAGTCTCCTGGGTGGTGCTGAAAGCTTTTTTATAACCTTCTAATCTTGTCTTTTCAATAATTGTATTTTTCCAATGACAAATTTTTACTTCCAGAAAGCTCTGTGTAGAACACGATACTCAGTTCCTCTTA
>SL_3KL_010_SEDDRAFT_10001619_pt1 | contig 20559 bp, 15 predicted proteins | sample SodLakKL_010_SED_2_FD_10381 | JGI IMG/M metagenome (IMG submission 10381) | reverse complement strand
GATCTTACCCGGCTCGGTATCAATGCCGAAGACCCGCTCCCAGTATCAGGTTTGCGTCCGACTTCAGCCTCTCGTCCGCTGCCGCTGACGGGCCGCTTCGGCCCGTCAGCGCTCCCGCGGAGATGAACGCTGACCGTCCATGGGCGACCGATCAGCACTCGGTGCGCTCAGCGATCTGCAGTGCGTATTCGACCTCGATGCGAGGGCATTTGGGCGTGGGATGGTAAGCGACGGGTCACTTTACTGTCTTTTATGTCCGGTCTCCTTGTTCCTAGTTAAGGAAACATCGGCATGGTCCGATTCAGCATGGTTCGGTCGCAATGAAACGGCTCGAGGAGTTCGTTGCGCCAACCTCCGGAAGTGGTGACAAGGGCTCCACCCGCTTGTCCGCCTTGCGGCAGGCTTCTCCCGAGGCCCTGCGCGCCGAGGCCGTCGGAAAGCAGGTTGTCTGCCGTTGTCACTGCGGTTTCAGCGACGCCAGGTCCTGCGACTACGTTGGCGATGGAGCACCGATGGGGTGTATTACCTAGGCACCCGCACGCCTTTGTTTCGTCCGAGGTCCCTCTTACTGTTTCGGATAGGCCAAGACTGCGAGCGGAGGTCCTTTTCACGTCTCCGACAGCAGACCACTTGATCCACGACCCGAGGAGGTTCAGATGAACTACTGGAAGACAGTCGCCGTGAGCGCGTTGTTGTTTCCTGCGATGGCGTTAGGGCTGCAGGCGGAAGAACATGCCATGGAAGAAGTGGAATTTCTCACTTCGCTGACCATTGAACAGGTGCTTGTCAGTAATCTAATCGGAAGTTCGGTGCATGGACAGGTCATTGGGGAACAAGATGAGGACGTCGGCGCTCCCACGCAGCCCGGCGTGGCTACCGGGGAAGAGGTGATGGGTACGGTCGACGACGTGATCGTGGACCTGGATGGCAAGGTTGTTGGCATCGTTGTCGGTGTGGGTGGATTCCTGGGCGTCGGCGAACGGGATGTGGGCTTGCCTTGGGAGGCGATCGAGATCCGCCGTGATCCCGAGAATCCGGAGGTCTACATCGTCAGGACTGGCGTGGACCGGCAGTGGCTTGAAGATGCACCGGAACTGGAGCACGACCGTGACGGCATCTTCTAGCCACTTTGAGGCAGCCAGCGATGGGTAACCGTGGCTCCACGGTATCAGCCTGTTCGCGCTAACGGTCTCGTACAAGCAGATCCTTGACGATGAAAAGCTCTCTCTCCCGCTTGCGGGGGAGGGAGCTTTTCGCGTCAGCGCTCATGGCGTCGGAGCGCGCCACCCCGAAGGATGAAAGCGCAAGGACCCGTAGGAGTGCGCCTAGTGGGCGATGCGGAGCTTCCGTAATGGTCAGGTGCGTTGTTGTGCCAGGCACAACTGGAAGAGCCCAATGACGGCGGGCACGGTGGGTTGCACAGCGAAAAGCGCACTAACCCGGTTGGAGAGGCTTGCGCAGAGGCTCGAGTGGGTAGTATTGCAAGTCTAGTGCCGGGAAATGGGTAAAGACACGCATTGTGCAGGACGCACTCCTTGTGTTCTGGTAAGAAGATTAAGGGTTCTCACTATGGAATGGCCAAAGGGTTGGGATAACACAAGGAAACGGCAGGATAACCCGAAAAATAGTGGGCCCATGCAGCAAGCGTGGGAACGGTTGTCTCTCCCGCAGAAGAATTCGGAATAATCAGGATTCGGAAATCATATGGAGCTTGAAAAAAGACAGGGCGAAAACCCTTGTTCGCGGCGAATCGCGAACTGTTTACAGGTCGTGTTCGTCAATCGATCAATCATTTCAGAATAGAGAATCCGTACCTCTTCTTATCAGGCTGGTCGATGGGCTTTGGGATAGGGTCAGGGTTTTGCAAATGGTGCGATTAGCTGCGGTCGGGTTTGGTAGGAGTGTAAAAGATAGTGGGCCACCGGTACCCGTCACAGATTCAAGGAGAAAAAATATGGAAAAGCGTCAGGAGAGTTTGAAAAAACGTACACAAGATGTTCTGATTCCGGAAGACCCTTCGGAGATCGTGCCCAAACAGACGTTGGATACCGGTACGCCTTCTGTTTTGCAGATTTCCGCGTCCTACGACTTGCGACAATGGCTTGCGATGGGCTGGAGGGATCTTTGGAGCGCGCCTCAAGCGTTGGTTCACGGTCTTGTCGTCGCGGGAGTAGGGCTGCTGATTCTCGCGTTCAGCTGGGGTCAGCCGGTCGTCAGCATGGTCTTTATTTCCGGTTTACTTCTTCTCGGACCTGTTCTCGCGGTCGGTGTGAACGAAATGGCCCGGCGGCTGGAGCGGGGTGACTCGCAGCCTGTAGGCCTTGGGTTGGCCGCGATTCGCGACCTGGGTGCCGCGCTGTGGATCTACGCTGCGGTGCTGATTATCTTGTTCGCGTTGTGGGCAACTGTCGTTTGGCGCTGGATTGGCGTACTGACCCTCGGGGAATTGGGCGCACCGACAACCATGGGTGAGGTGCTGAGCGTAATGCTGGCCAGTCCGCAGGGGATCGTGACGTTGCTGGGCGTGATCGCCGCGGGCGTGCTTTTTGCTCTCGCCGTTTTCGCCATTAGCGTGGTCACGTTGCCGGCGATGCTCGACCGTCAGAAAGGCTTTGTCGATGCTGTGGCGATCAGTTTCAAGGCGTTCAGGGAAAATGCGGGTCCATTGGTCTTGTGGGGGCTGATCATTACCGCGCTCTTTGTGGTTTCGGCCGCCACGGCATTCATTGCCCTTGTTGTCATATTCCCATGGCTTGGTTTCGCAATGTGGCATGGTTACCGGAGACTCGTGAAGTCCGGCGACCGGCCGCGTAGCTCAAAGCCGCATCCGGCGCACGGCTGATCGGTCGTCGGTACCATTGAAGGGGAGGCGGGAGCTCGCGTCAACACGTCGGGCCAGTGATGCGGACCCGCCCGCCGTCGGCTGGCCGGTGTGCTCGGCAAAGGTGGTGAACGCAAATGGCAGAAGAAGGCAAGTCTGAAGATCAGCGCGTTCCATGGCACGCACTTTCCGGTGACGAAGCGCTGGAACGTCAAGAAACCTCCTCGGATGGCCTGGAGAAGGACGAGGCCGGGCGCCGGCTGAAGGAGTACGGACCCAACCAGCTGCGCCAGGAGAAGAAGCGCCCGGCCTGGAAGCGCTTTCTCGATCAATTCAACAATGTTCTGATGCTGATCCTGATCATCGCGGGCGGGGCCAGCGTCCTGCTCGGGGAGATGATCGATGCCGCGGCGATATTCGGGGTGGTGCTGATCATCGCCCTGGTCGGCTTTATTCAGGAAGGGAAGGCGGAGAGCGCCCTCGAGAGCATCAAGGAGATGCTCTCGCCCAAGGCTACGGTCATCCGCTCTGGCAAGACCGAGGAAATCCCGGCGGAAGGGGTCGTGCCCGGCGATATCGTCGAAATGAGCAGTGGCGACCGGGTCCCCGCGGATGTTCGTCTGCTGGAGACCAAGCGTTTCCGGACGCAGGAGGCGTCACTGACCGGCGAGTCGGAAGCGGTCGACAAGTCCATCGACGAGGTTGAGGAAGACACCGAGTTGGCTGAGCGCACCAGCATGGCCTTCGCCGGCACTACCGCGGTCCAGGGCAAGGCCAAGGGTGTCGTGGTGGAAACGGGCAGTCGCACTGAAATCGGCCGTATCTCCGAAATGCTCGAGGAAGTCGAGGATATCCAGACCCCGTTGCTGCGCGATCTCGACAGCGCGGGCAAAAAATTGGCCGTGATCATTGTTGGCGTCGCTATGGTGGTGGGTCTCATCGGTGTGCTGGTCCACGGCCTTGCCCTTCCGGAGGCCTTTATGGCGGCCGTGGCGCTCGCGGTCGCCTCCATCCCGGAAGGCCTGCCGGCCATCGTGACGATTACACTGGCACTCGGGGTTCAGGCAATGGCGCGTCGTAACGCCATCATCCGCAAGCTGCCGGCGGTCGAGACGCTTGGATCGACAACCATCATCTTTTCCGACAAGACGGGAACCCTGACACGCAATGAAATGACTGCGCAGGCGATCATGCTCGCGGACGGCGAGGTCCAGATCTCTGGCGTGGGCTTTGCTCCCGAAGGAGAATTCCATCGCAACGGAGAAGAGGAGGACGAGGACGAGGACGAGCCCTCCGGTGAGAAGATCGACCCGGGTGAAGACAAGCTGCTGAAGCGGTTCCTCGTTGCCGGAGCCCTCTGCAACGACGCGCGCCTGCGCAAGGAGGACGACGAGTGGAATCTGCAGGGCGATCCTACGGAAGGCGCCCTGATCGTGGCCGCCGCCAAGGCAGGCTATGACCGGGATGAACTTCGGGAACAGTGGGAGCGACAGGACTCGATTCCGTTCGAGTCTGAACGGCAGTTCATGGCCACCCTCGACAGCGGTCCCGAGGGAGAGTCACGCATTCACGTGAAAGGCGCACCTGATCGCATCCTGGAAATGTGCTCCAGCATGCGTACGGCGGACGGGGAGGAAGATCTCGATGTCGAGGCCTGGGAGAAACAGATCGAGATGCTTTCCTCGCGCGGACTGCGCGTACTCGCCGTGGCGGAAAAGCCGGCCGACACCGGCGACGAATTGACCGATGAGGCCGTCGAGAAAGACCTCGTTCTGCTGGGTCTTGTCGGGCTGCTGGACCCGCCCCGGGAGACGGCTGTCGAGGCGATCAAGAAATGCCTCGAAGCCGGCATTCGACCGATCATGGTCACCGGCGATCACGGCCTGACCGCTCAGGCCATCGCCGCCAGACTTGGGCTGCGCAACACGGACGAAGCGATCAGCGGCAGGGAACTCGCCGATATGTCGAAGGAAGAACTCCAGCGTCGGATCGAGGAGGTTGATGTCTACGCCCGGGCTTCTCCCGAGGACAAGCTTCGCATGGTGGAAGCTGCGCAGGCCGATGGCGAGGTGTGCGCGATGACTGGCGACGGAGTCAATGACGCACCGGCCCTCAAGCGGGCCGACGTCGGCGTCGCGATGGGGATCGAGGGGACCGAGGCCGCGAAAGAGGCTTCGGAGATGGTGCTGGCGGACGACAACTTCGCGAGCATCGTCAACGCCGTTGAGGAAGGCCGCAAGGTCTACGACAACATCAAGAAGACGATCATTTTTCTGCTGCCGACCAACGGCGGACAAGGCCTGGCCATCGCAGTGGCAGTCGCCGCCGGCACGATGCTCCCGGTGACTCCGGTGCAGGCGCTTTGGGTCAACATGGTCGTGGCAGTCACGCTGGGTCTGGCGCTCGGTTTCGAACGCGGCGAACAGGACCTGATGCAGCGCAAGCCGCGCGATCCAAGCGCGCCCCTGCTCGACATGTTCCTGCTGTGGCGGGTGCTGTTCGTCTCGCTACTGTTGCTGGCAGGCGTTTACGGAATGTTTCTGTGGCTGCTGAATGTCGAGGGCGTGGCCGAGGAGGTTGCCCGCTCGGGCGCGGTCAACCTGCTGGTGCTGGCCAGCGCTGCCTACCTCATCAACAGCCGGTACCTCACGCGCAGTTCCCTGTCTCTACGCGGGATTTTCGGCAGTCGGCCGGTGTGGATCGCGATCGGTCTGGTGGTTGTCTTCCAGCTGGCGTGGACCTACGCCCCCCCCATGCAGTTACTGTTCAGCAGCGGCGCGCTGGCCTTGCACCACTGGGGCATCATCGTTACCAGCGCGGTCCTTGTGTTTCTACTAGTCGAGGCGGAGAAGGCGGTCTGGCGCTGGCGATCGGCGGGCGGGACGTTCAGACGACAATCCACCAGGTCAGCAAGCCGGTAACCATGACGGCAGCGGTGGCTGAAGTGACCCGCAGCCCGACGGGCCGCCCGCCAATCCCCAACGACAGGGCGGCCTTCACTGCAGCGTTGACGAGCGCAGCAGTGAGCACCGCAAGGGCGGCGACTGATACCGTAAGATCCTCCCCCGTCATGTTTGCCAGGGATAGGGTGATGGCGTCGACATCCGCAATGCCGGAGGCGGCGGCGAGCAGATAAATCCCGGCGTCCCCATAGAATTCCGATAAACCGCGGGAAAACAGCATGATGGCGGCGAGCAGCGTAGCAAACATCAGGGCCGGCCTGAGTTCGAACGGATTCTTCAGGTGTGCGCCACCGGCTCCGGAACCGCTTCGACCGCTCCAGTACCAGAACAGCGCAGCCGCGGAGTAGTTGACCACCGTCATCGCAAGGAACGGCCAGAGCAGGGCACTCGCGAGGCTCAAGCTGAAGATACTGCTGATCACGAGAATGCGCGGGAACATGGTTGCGCCGGCCGCGAGAATGCCGCCCGCCAGGAGGTTCTCTGATCCCTCTCGCCCACGTGCAAGCCGCGAGAAGTTTACGGTTACCGCGGTGGAGGATGCCAGCCCGCCGAAGAGCCCGGTCGCCATGATGCCCCTGCGCGCACCGATCAACTTCGTGGCGAAATAGCCGACGAAGGAGATTCCGGCGATCAGCACCACCATCCACCAGATGCGGTACGGATTCAACGCCTCCCAGGGTCCGTAACCCTGGTTCGGAAGCAGCGGGAGAATGACGACCGAGATCAGCAGCAGCTTCAGGATGGCGTGCAGTTCGCGTTCCTGCAGCAGGCTCAGCCATTGGTGCAGGGTGGGCTTCAGTCCGAGCAGGATCGTCGTGACCACCGCGCCTGCCACGGAGAGTTCCCAGTAGCCAAGAGTGGCCATCGCACCGAAGGCAAAGGCCAGCAGGCTGGCAATCACTCCAGTGATGCCGACGTCGTGGTTCTCACGCTGGCTTACCGCATGAGCGACGGTCAGCACGATCGCCAGAACCCCAAAAGCGGCTGCGAGCACAGCCGGTCCCAAGTCGTTGGCCAACAGCCCCCAAATGCCCCCAAGCAGACCGACCAACGCAAAGGTGCGAATGCCCGCAACGCGCGTGCCTTCCTCCTGGTCACGACGCTGCCAGCCGCGCTCGAGACCGATCAGCAGTCCCACCGCCAATGCGATGCCCAACCCCAGGAACTGATCCATTTCGACGTTGATCGCTTCGTCTCCGATGGGTTCCTCCTCTGAATACCCTAGCCGAACAGATGGTCTCCATCTACGTTGCAGTAGGGGGTTGGGAAGATGATACCTACCGGCTGCACGACCATCGGCCCAGTGTGTTAAGCGAAGACTCCCCTATTGCTGAGTCTGCGGGTCTGCACCCATATGGGCCGCCCGGAACCGTGGGCCAGCCATACGTGGGCCCGAATCCAGATGCATTCCTCAGATTCGTTCTTCGCAGTCCATCCCGAAACATTGCTAAACCGAATCTACACCCGGCCTTCCCGACGTACCACTTGCGACGATGATAGGTTCCACGCTAGCGCCTAAATTGCGGCGCCGTAAGGCCGAAGAGAACCTAGGGAAAGTTACGCACTCTTGCTGAACTGCCCCGCGCATCACGGACTGAGTACCTCAGAACAGCCAGGATGATTGGACGGTGGGATCCTAGCTGTCTGCGTCTGGCTTTGGCCTGCCGAAAGCGCCAAAATGAGGGTTTATCTGCATTTTTTCAAGCAGATCGGGAGGTTGGGGCGGGATCGCCAAGACTTTCAACGCCTATGCGAAAGGTGCGTAGTCTTACCTATTTACATCATTGATAAATGCCGATCTTTTGCCGGACTCCGTTTGCTCTATTTAATGTTTTCAGGGAAAGCCATTATACTCGACGTGGGTTGCCGTTGCAGTACCTAATTGGGAAATCACATGGTTGCTGCAGGTGTTGTGGAGCGTGCGTTTCCACGAATGCAGGATGACTGAAGTGTGGCGCAAAGTTTCACGTGCCGGTGTTCGAGAATGGAGTTGTTACCTACGTTCCGGACGTCTCCGAGATCGGGCGCAGACAAGAACGGTTTCCGGGACATTGGTCGAACTGAAGGTGGAGCAGGGCGCCCCCGTGGCGATCGAGGATGCTGGAACCGGACAGCTACAGCTACGACATAGCGCATATCATTCGGGCACTCGGAACCGGAAGGCGCGGCTGGACAAATACGACCGCAGCCGGCATGCGTCGCAGTTCGAGTTCGGCTTTGTTCCAGGTGAATCGATGGAAGCATCGGAAGTAGAGAAACCCATATCCTGAGCCAGGAACGCCTGCCGGCGCGACGCGGCGATCATGTGGGCTTTGGCAGGACTTGCGGGGTCATTGAGTGACACATTTCTGGATCACATTGGTACCGTTCGTGGCACTGTTTGCACTGTTGGTGCCCCTGCGGCGGCCGGCCTACGAGGCGGCGCCGCTTGCGTATATCAGTACCCTGGTGATTGCGCTGGTGGTGTGGCAGGTGTCGGGCGAGGTCGTCGCTGCGAGTCTGCTCGAGGCCCTGGTGGTCTTTGTGGAAGTCATGCTGATCGTCGCGCTGGCGTTGCTGGTCCTGAACGTCACCATCGAGACGGGGCACATGGATGCGATCAAATCGCTGATTGGGACGATCTCCAGAGACCAGCGTGTCCTGGCCATGCTTCTGGGTTGGGGGCTGGTGGGCTTCATCGAGGGTATCGCCGGGTTTGGGACTCCGGCGGTGCTGGCAGCGCCTCTGCTGGTGTATTTCGGAATGAAGCCGCTCAAGGCCGTTGCTGTTGCGTTGATTGGCAACAGCACGGCAGTGCCCTTTGGTGCAGCGGGAACGCCGGTGATCATCGGGCTTGCGGGCCTGGGCCTGGAGGAAGACGCGGTGGCCGAGGCTGTCGTGATTGCTGCAGCGCTTCACGCCGTCTTTGCGTTGTTCATCACCGCGTTCATGGTCTATGTCGTGGCTCTGGACCACGAAAAGGGCCGTTTCCGGGAATTCCTGCCGTTCGCCCTATTCTCGGCGTTCGCTTTCGCGATTCCCTACTTTCTGGTGGCCTGGTGGGTCGGACCGGAATTGCCGGCGATCGTGGGGGGAGCGTCCGCAATGGTCGTCATCGCCTATGCCGCCCACCACGGGTTCCTGCTCCCGGATTCCGCGCGCGCTGAGGCAAGGGAAGGCAAGTCGATGAGCCGCGTCATGTACGCGTTCGTACCGTTCGCGGTGATGGCCGTTACACTGATTCTGTCCCGCACGGTGATGCCTCTACGCGAGATGCTGCAATCGGTCAGCCTCTCGCTGGACGACTTCCGGGGGGTCGAACTGAGTCAAAGCCTCACACCCTTGTACACGCCGTATTTCTATTTCGGCCTCGCGTTGATCACCGCTCTGCTGCTGTTTCAGGTCAGTCGTCAGACCCTGGGCAAGGCCGTGGCGTCGACCTGGCAGAAGCTCCGGGTGGCTGCGGTCGTGCTTTCGTTCATCATTGCGATGACCCAGCTTCTGCTGCTGTCTGGAAACAACGCCGCGGAGCTGCCATCGATCCCGGAAGTGCTGGGGCAAGGGCTCGCGGGAATATTCAACGATACCTTCGTGCTCGTCAGCGCCTTCATCGGGGCCCTGGGTTCGTTCATGACCGGGAGCGCAACGGTTTCCAACCTCCTGTTTGGCGGATTGCAACTGGATACGGCAACAGCGTTGTCGATGGCGGTACCGTCAATTCTGGCCCTGCAACTCGTTGGCGCCGGAGTCGGCAACATGATCTCGTTGCAGAACATCGCCATGGCAGCAGGAGCGGCAGGGCTAGAGGCTCGTGAGGGTCAGGTCATTCGAGAAACCATCATCCCGATGCTCGTGGTGTGCCTGGCCGCTGGGTTGCTGCTTCTGTTCTGGTAGCAACACGGAGCGTTTGTGCTGACCCGGCTTTTCCGGCGCGTTAGGGAAATGCCGATCAACGTCCTTCGACAGGTTCAGAACGAATGACAAAGAGAGGATTCCGTTCGTGGTGAGCTTGTCGAACCATGAACCGGATCGACGTATTCCGCGCTTCCCTAACGCGACGTGGCGCTCGGTGGGTATTCCTGCGCANTGGTAGTATTACGCCTTTGAGGTCATCTCGGGTTTCCCTAGAATACGGAAGCTCCTTNCTCCTGAGGGTGGTGCGAAGGACGTGTTCGTCCATCACACCGCGATCCGGGGCTCGGGGTTTAAATCGCCGACAGAGGGGGTCAGCAGGTTTCGTTCGAAATCCAAAAAAGTTCGAAAGGTCTGGCCGCCGCCAACGTCGTTCCCCAGTAACGGACGGCTTGCTAACAAGGCCGACTCAGTCTGAAAGTGCTGGGGCTTGTTGAGTGCAAGCCCCTCCAGCCCGAGGAAACGTATGAAGATCGGTGTGTTCGAGATTGAGCCGTGGGAGCGCGAGGCCTTCAAGGATTTCTCGCAGGAACACGAAGTCGTCTTCGACGAACGGGAAATCGATGCCGAGATCGCAAAGGAGTATGCGGATCTCGATGTCGCGTCGGTGTTCATCTACTCGTCTCTTGACGCAGAAGTCCTGAAGCAATTCAAACAGCTCAAGTTGATCACGACGCGCTCGACCGGCGTGGATCACATCGATGCCGATTACTGTCGCGAACACGGAATTGCGGTAGCCAGAGTCCCCGATTACGGCACTCATACGGTAGCTGAACACGTTTTCGCGCTCCTTCTGGCGATCAGCCACAGACTCATTGAGGCAGTGGACCGCACGCGACGGGGAGATTTCACCCAAGAGGGCCTTACCGGCTTCGATCTGGCGGGGCGCACCCTGGGCGTAATCGGCACCGGCGACATCGGCCAACACACGGCGAGAATAGGTAAAGGGTTCGGCATGGAGGTCCTGGCCCACGATATCGAGCCGCGAGAGGAACTGGCTCGCGATATCGGCTTCCGTTATGTCGAGTTTGACGAGTTGCTCGCGAACTCGGACGTGATCTCGTTACATATACCCGGATCCGAGCAAACAGAAAACCTGATCGGGGCCGGCGAATTCGCGAAAATGAAGCATGGGTCGGTCCTGATCAACACCGCCCGCGGCAACATCGTCGACACCCGCGCCATGCTGCACGCGTTGGCCGATGGAACACTACGCGCCGCCGGTCTCGACGTGCTGGCAGAAGAGCCGCTGGTCAGGGAAGAGGCGGCATTGCTGCATTCGTTTCACCGAGATTCCCACAAGCTGGAATCGATTCTTGCCGATCACATCTTGCTCAGGATGGGAAATGTGATCGTAACCCCGCATACGGCTTTCAACACGAACGAAGCGGTAGAGCGCATCCTTCAGACAACCCGCGAAAACATCGACTCCTTCTTCGAGGGAGAAGCTCAGAACCTTGTTGTCAAACCGGAGGAGTAAAGGACCGAAGGCAAAGGGTGGCCGCTTGAGCGGGGCGAGGCCGCGCGCTCAGCCTCAGGAAGTGCGCTATTTCGCCACATCCGACGAAGACAGGAGGATGTGGCTCATGAGCGACGAACGCTGATTCTGTGACTCTCGGAACTCACCACACCGCACCGGAAAGGAGATCTACAGGATGGTAGAGATCCCGTCGAACGTTATTCTTGCGCGCGCTTCGATCGGGCTTGGGTGGCGCGTACACCGCAATCACTCGGAGCCGTTGTGAAAGGAAGTCACCGTCCACGGGGTGCTTTACCGCAAGGGGCAGGAGGCGGCGCCCCACTGCGCGAACCGCGGATGCCTTCCTTTTCGCCCAGCGGATACAGTTACCGCTTCGACGACTACGCGCGGGTGCATGATGCCGACGCACGTGATGGATGTGCCCGCAGACTTTACCTCGGGAAACGCTGAGCGAATTGATTCCGTTCATGGTTCGATGAGCCGTGTGCGTGCGGTGATCCTGGACCTGGTCGGTACGTTGCTATGCAGCAACGACGCTCACGCGCACGCCTTTCTGGAGGCGGGGCGCGAGATGGGCCTGAATGTCGACTTCGACACCATACGGGCGTTGATTGGAAAAGGGGGCGACAAGCTGATCCCGGAGGCCTTCGGGTTTTCCAGCGAGAGTAAGCAAGGGCAACGGCTGAGTACGCGAAAAGAAGAAATCTTCACGACCCGTTACCTCGAACAGCTCGCGCCGACACCCGGTGTCCGGGATTTATTGCTGCGTCTGCGGGACGAAGATATTCGGCGGGTGTTGGCAACCTCCTCGGGCGAGTCCTTGGTTAATCGGCTGCTGCAACAGGCTGGCGTAGAGGATCTGATCGAGCAGGTCACTTCCTTGAGTAATGTTCAGGCCTCGAAGCCCGAACCGGACATCGTCGAGACTGCGATGGAGAAGGTGGGAGTTCCCGCCGATCAGGTGGTGATGCTCGGCGATACTCCCGATGACGTGGACGCCGCGACACGTGCGGGAATTCATCTGATCGCTCTGCGCAGCGGGGGGTGGAAAGATCTGGAGTTGCAGGGGGCAGCCGCCATCTATGACGATCCCGCTGATTTGCTGGAGCACTACGCAACCTCGCTTCCCGTGTGAGTGTCCCGCGTGTGAGTGTCCCGAAGTCGCTAGACGGGCAAGCCAGGACCTCACGAGAAAAAAACGGTTTCCACAAGAAGCCATGGCTAATCCGGATCTCCAGAGTGTGGCGCCCGGCATCCATAAGTTCGGGGTTGCCGCGCAGCAGGTAAGGCCAGCGCCGACAGCGTCCCGCTGCCGGTGCTACCAGTGCACGCTGAGGCTCAGTGATCCGTACTGGGCGTCCTCCGGTTGCTTCTTGAACTCTCGCGTGCGGTAGGCGTGGGTATAGGCTAGTCGGGCCCGTTGGTTGGCGACCGCGAGTCCGACGAAGACCTCGCCCACCCAAGGCTCACGGGGCACGCTGCGGCTGCTTCGGTAGGTGTTGCCGTCCAGGAAAACGTCCCTGGCCCGGCCCTGTCCGTCGATGCCGGTGAAGACGTACCAGCCCCAGCGCTCCGCGGGCAAAAAGTGCATAGAGCCGGGGAAGGCAGGCTGGATACGGGGCGGGGAGAAGTCATTGGGCATGTAGCGGCCGAGGCGCAGGGTCAGCCCGGTGCCGGCCAGCGTGAAAGGGGTGCCCAGGGTGAGCCCGAGGTGGCCGCTGAAGTCGGCGCCCCAGCCATCGCTGCGTCGCGTCTCCCAGATGCGCTCGATCCGTTCGACGCCCACCATCAGGGTGGGTTCGTTGCGCAACTGGGTGTCCCAGCCCAGGGGCATGTCGGCGCCGACGAACCGGTGCACCTCCTTCTGCGTGCGATCCGCCAGCGAGGCCGGGCCGACTACGCCCACCGTCACCGACAGCCGGGTCAGGCTGGCACTGCGCAATTGGCCCAAGCCCGCGCTGAGGTGAAGCCAGCCGGCGTAGGGCCGGTCGTCCTCCGGCGGGTCCGGGTCGGTGATGTCCTTGGGGGTGTACATGTTCTGCCCCACGGAGAATCCGTAGCTGACGGGCTTTCCGGGATTGACCAGGCGACTACGGTCGCCCAACCGGGCAACGAGGTCGTTATGGAGCCCAGGTCGGGTCGTGCGCATCCAAGTCGCGCGCACACCGTTGGTGTACCAGCGGTCATCGCCAGCGAACAGATCGTTTTCGTACTCGAGGACCAGCGTGGTGTCCTTTGCGCTCACCTGGCCGGGAAGAGTGAGGCTTGCTGCGAGCAGTAAGCTATTGAGCAGGGGGTGTAGCGGGCGCATGAGGTTATCTGTCCCTGCCAATGCCTCAGTCCGGTTTCCGGGAGGACCTTGCCGTGGGTTTCGCAAGGTCCACCGTAATGGCGTGTCGAATCATGAAAGCGGGAACCAATAAAGAAGGATCCTGAGACTGCAGAATATCATCTGTACCCAGCGCGAGACCCCTTTGCGGACCGGATGCAGCTGGGACTGTAGTAGCTGCCGGTATAGGGCGAAGGGACAAACGAGTAGAAGGGCCGAAGACCGTGTTGCTCGGGCGTGCCGTGCATCGGGACCCTCGTCAGCGGGGCGTATTTATTCGCATTGGTAGTCCTACGCCTTTTTGTTCACGACACGTTCCTCTAGGGTTTGAAGGAGCCGTCGGCTTCCGGCGCGTGCGGCAGGGATAGCGTCCAACCGCTCGCGGCGTCCCGCTTGCATGAAGGTGCCTTTTGAATGAACCAGTCCGAGGCAACGCCACCGTGAACCGATCCATTCGCGTGAGGTAGCCGGCGCCTCACAAAACCGACAGGAGTCCGCTATGTATGTACGCGAAGTGATGACATCCAATCCCATCATGCTGCATCGCGATGCCTCGACGCTGGAAGCGGCACAGCACATGCGCGACGCCGGGGTGGGTGACGTGCTGGTCCAGGAAGATGGAAAACTTCTCGGTATTGTGACGGACCGGGACATCGTGACCCGGGTCGTGGCTGCTGGGAAGTCGCCGGAACGAACGACCCTCGGAGACTGCTGCAGCGATGACCTGCACACCCTTGAGCCCGACATGGACGCCGGGGAGGCTGTCGATACCATGCGTGAATTCGCTATACGGCGTATTCCGGTTGTCGAGCGTGGGCAGGTTGTCGGCATCGTCTCCATGGGCGATCTCGCGATGAAACGCGACGAGCACTCGGCACTGGCTGAGATCAGTGCGAAATCGCCCAACAATTAGCGTGAAAGTCACTGACAGGAGGTGTCTCAATGGCAGACAAACCGAGAATGCAAGGCGAAGGCGACGAGAGTCCGCAAAGCGTTATAACAAGGATACGAAAGAGTTCGTCAGATCCGGCCGGGTCGAAGAGGCCGCCAGGAAGGCGGGCGAAGGCGACGAGAAGGAAATGGAGCGCGCCGAGAAATCCGGCGAGGATCGCGCGAAGGAATTGGATCCGGCGGTCGCACGGGATTATTCGAAGCCGACCAAATGAGGGTCTTGCCGCCCTGAGCGCCCTTTCTTTGCCATGTGTTTCTATGCATCAGCCGCGATGGGCGGCTCCTGCTAGAGGTCGATACCGCGATGACGGGCGAGATCACCCTGTCCGGCCTGGTGCTCGCGGTCGGCGGCGTCAAGGAAAAGGCTGTGGCGGCACGGCGCGTGGGCCTCAATCGTATGATCCAGCCCCGCCAGAATGGGACCGCTCTGGGTGACCTGCCCGGCACGGTCCGTGAGGAGATGGAGTTCGTTCTGGCGGACCGGATCGACGATGTGCTGCGCACCGCGATTCCGGAACTGCTTCCCGAAGTCGAGTCTGCCAAGCAGGCCGAATCCACGAGACGTGAGTCGTGAAGGAGCAGCCACCACTGAATCGCTTTTCCCGAGAAAACACGGAGAAGAGGGAATGCAGAGCCCCTGGAACTCAATTAACACGACGTTGACCGTTCCGAATGGAGCGAGAATATGATTCGCGAGCGTCGCGAAACAAGGACCGGAAATCGTGGCTGACAATGCCAGCGGACCCGAAAACGACCCTACGCCACCGCGCGTCCAGTGCAAGGAGTGCCTGAAGGAAATTCCGCCGTCCGAGGCTGTACAGGCCGAAGGCGAAGAGTACGCGCTTTATTTCTGCGGCCTCGAGTGCTTCCAGAAGTGGCATGAACGCGCCGAGACTTAGATTGTCCGGCAAACGCGAACCCATGACCCATGCATACATCGGGACGTCCGGCTGGAACTACCGGGCGTGGAAGGACGACTTCTACCGCGGCGTGCCGCAGCGCGAGTGGCTGGGCCATTGTGCGCGGCATTTCAGCGGGTTGGAGATCAACGGGACGTTCTATCGCCTGCCGGAGGCGGACACCGTGCAGCGGTGGGCCGAACATACGCCTGAGGGCTTTGGGTTTGCGATCAAGGGCAGCCGGTATGTCACGCACGTCCGGCGGCTGCAGGATGCGGCGGATTCGGTCGCTTTGCTGCGCAGCCGCATGCAGCCGATGGGCAATCGGCTGCGCGCGGTGGTGTGGCAGCTTCCCGCGAACTTCCGTTTGGACCAGGAGCGGCTCGAGGCGTTCGCCGGCGCACTGAAGGCCTGGTCGGAGGTTCGGCACGCCATCGAATTTCGCCATTCGAGCTGGTTCACCGATGCGGTGGCGGCCTATCTGGATTCGGTAGGAGTTGGGATCTGCCAGTCTGATGCACCGGACTGGCCATGCTGGGAGGCACTGGCAGGGCCGCTCGCCTACTGTCGTCTGCACGGTCATACCCGGCTCTACGCATCGGCCTACAGTGGCCGCTCGCTGGATCTGTGGGCTGAGCGCGTGCAGCAGTGGCTGGCCGAAGGGCGGGAGGCGCACGTCTACTTCGACAACGATTCCGAAGGGGCCGCACCCCGGGATGCCCGGCGCCTGATCGAGCGGCTGGGGTGAGGTGGACTTCGTCACCTGAGGAGGCCACCGAGTGCCTACCTGCAAGACCCGCGTGGCCTCAGGTCTTGAGCGGGTGCATATCGTCCAGCGCCTCGTTGTCGCGATCGTCGAGCGGTTGCACCGCCGAAGTCTCGTCGAACCAGATGTACTCGTCGAACTGCTTCGGGAGCACCGTTTCGAAATAGTGGCTGACGCGCTCGGTTTCGGGCCGGTAGATGACCCCGATGGCACGTTCCAGTCGCTGCGCGGCGAGATCGTGTCTCACCGTCTCGGAAGCGGCATGGCGCAGCGGGAGGGCAAATCGCTCGTGCGATACCTGGTGAAAGACCTGCTCGTAGCTGTCGGGATGCGAAGGCCTCACTTGCATCACCTGCATGGGTTCGTCCCAGTTCGATGCCGCAGCCACGGTCCCGTGGTCGGTGCCGAAGCCGATCAGGTAGGCCTCGTCGCCCCAGGTCTCGCGTGCGAGCTGGCCGATGTTGATTTCGCCGCGCATACCCATTTCGGTGGCCGCCGCATTGCCGACATGGCTGTTGTGGGCCCAGACCACCGCGCGTGCGTCGTCGCCGCGGTGGCGTAGCACTGATTCCAACGTGCTGAACATGTGGCGGTCGCGCAGATTCCACGATTCGCGCGAACCGTAATACATCACCCGATAATAACGCTCGGCGTCCCGGACCACGCGTGCGTTCTGCTCGGTATCGAAGAATGCCTCGCCATCGGCCGTACGGTATTCCATCTGTCGCTCCAGCAGGTCGAGCAACGTGGCGACCACCTCGTCCTCGCAGCCTTCGCGCTCGCCAGCGACGGTGGCACGACCATAGGTGGCCGGATCCTTTTCCCACGGCGAGAAACAGGCGTAGCGCTGACGCGCGCGATCGGCAGCGGAGGGATCAACGCGATCGAGGTATTCGAGCACGTTGTAAATCGAGTTGTAGAGGCTGTAGAGGTCCAGACCGTGGATGCTGACCTCTTGCCGCCGATCACTCTGGCGCCGGTTGTGCTCGGCCAGCCAGTCGACGAATGCTAGCATTTCGCGATTGCGCCACATCCAGACCGGAAAACGCGAAAACGGCGGACTGGCTAACTGCTGTCCATCCCAGTTACGCACGTAGCGGTCCAGCATGCTGGTATCGGGCCAGTCGGCCTCGATGCCCACGGCCGTGAAGCCTGCCTGCTCGATCAGCGCCTGGGTGATGCGCGCGCGCATCCGGTAGAACTCGGAAGTTCCGTGACTCGCTTCGCCGATCAGCACGACCTTGGCGTTGCCGATGCGCTGGATCAGGGGCTCGATATCCGCCGTCTCAATCGTTTCGAACGGCTCGCACACGTCACCAATACGATGCGCCAGAAGGTGGCGCTTGAGCGAGATTTTCGGCGTCCAGCGCGCCGTCCGCTGCGTGGACTCGCCGGCCTGCCAGCCTTCGCCGCCGACCAGCGGCACGAACTGGACGCGGCCCAGCGAATCCTGGTTGTACTCGTGCGGATCGACCTTGCGCACCCGCAGCAATTCCTGACTGTGGGTTCGATCTCCCACCGGTATCACCATGCGCCCGCCGATGGCGAGCTGATCGAGCAGTGTCGGCGGCACGTCAGGCCCGCCGGCCGAGACCAGGATGGCATCGAACGGCGCGTGCGCCGGCCAGCCACGGGTGCCGTCGCCATGCATGATCTCCACGTTGTCGTAGCCCAACACGCCGATTCGCTCACGCGCAAGTCTGGCCAACTGCTCGTGGTACTCGATGGCATAGACCTCCGCGGCGATACGGCTCAGTACCGCGGCGGCATAACCGGAGCCGGCCCCGACCTCGAGGATACGGTCGCCCGGCTCGAGCTCCAGCGCCTCGGCCATCAATGCCACGATGTACGGTTGCGAGATGGTCTGGCCGTCCTCGATGGGCAGCGGCCCGTCGCGATAGCTCAGCTCGCGATGGTTTTCGGGCACGAACTGCTCACGCGGTACCTCGCGCATCGCATCGAGCACACGCTCATCGGCGATTCCGCGATCGATGAGTTGAGCTCGAACCATTGCATCGCGCTGGCGTTTGAAACGGGTCATGGCGGAGCCTCCGTGTACGCGTCGCTGCCGGGTGCCGGGCCGAGGTAGCCATCGGGAGCCAGGCTGGTGGCAAGCATCACGTCGTTGATGTCCCGGTGATCGATCCAGACCGGCACGCGTCGGTGTTCCGGCTGCAGCCAGACCCGCTCGATCCGGTCGGCCATTGGCAGCGAGCGCACGACCCGGTCCAGCGAAGCAAGCAGAGGATCCGGCTGCCGGGTTCGCGCTGCTTCGAAAAGCCGCTGCGCCGCGCGCACGCCAATGCCGAGACCGACTTCACGAAACGCCAGCCGGTGCGAGGGCGGCGCGTCGAGTTCGCCCCGGCCTGTCAAGTGATCCAGCCCGACGGCGGCGGCATCGATCAGAGCGGCAACCTCTCCGTGTTTGGAATCCGGCATTTCGGGCGCAATGCGGAAAAGCCTCCAGGCATCGACCAGCAGGCCGCCGATGCCGAGTGCGTCGGCGGTGGCCAGGTCACGGAAGGCAAACATGTTTCGGTACACGGAAACCTGCGCGCGCAACTCCCGCTGCTCGTGGCCGTCGGCGTGCGTGGACGCGGCCAGGGCTTGGGCGGTAATCCAGCCATCCAGCGGGTCTTGGTGGCCCATCGAAGCTACCAGGGGGCGATCCAGATCGACGCTCATTTTCCAGACCATGCGCGCGGAGCCCGTGGCGGCCGGATGCTTTACGAAGCCGTTGAAGGCCCCCAGTGCCAGCTCTGCCGCCCAGCGATGATAATGCGCCTCGCCAGTGGTCTCGGCGACGCGTTCCAGCGCGTGCATCCAGCGGGTCAGGTAATGGAAGTACTGGCCGTCACGGTCCCATTCGCGCTGCTCGTCGAGCGGCTCTGCGGGACTGCGCTCGGGCAGTGACTTGCCGATGCGCAGACCGGCCCTTGTCGGCGTCCGGCGGTGCTGCCCGTCGTCCATGCCGCCGAGCCAGCCGCGGCGCGAATCGTTGGCGGCGTACGCACCCAGCACGTCGTGCACCTGGGTGACCAGGCGAGTCGCGCGGTCAAGGAATCGATCGTTTCCCAGCGCGCGGTGAAGCTCCAGGTAATTGCAGACCGCAAATGCGTCGGTCCAGAGGTAGCGCCTCGGCCGGCGCTGGCCCACAAGCCCCGTGCGCTCGGCAAAGGCCTCCATCAACTGCTCGACCTGTTCGTAGCGATCCATCTTGGCTGCCAGTCAGTTGGTCGCGCGAGGTTCCAGACGTGCTACTGGAAGACGCGCATTCGATTTTTTCAAAAATGCGCCCGCCTGGCCAGTTTGTTTCCGGGGTTTCCGGGGGCAGTCCACCCGTGCGACTTCGTGTCGCACAGGTTTACTGTCCCCTGAAACAAGGCCCGGACATCGGAGTCGTACAGATATGGAGCTCAGTGTCACCCTTTTCCTGATCGCTGCGACCGTGGCCATATCGCTACTGGCTTGGCAGCGGGAAAGACTGTTCGAAGCGCTGATCTATTGGCCACCAGCGGTATCGCGGGGTGAATGGTGGCGGCTGTTGACGCACGGATTCATCCACGCCGACGGCACGCATCTGGCGTTCAACATGATCACGCTGTTCTTCTTCGGTAGCGTGATGGAACGGATCCTGAGCCCGGCTGTGGGTGTTCCGGGCTTCGTGCTCTTCTACCTTGCCGGCATCATCGTGGCGATCCTGCCAACCCATTTCCGTCATCGGCGGGACGCGTCCTACCGCAGTCTCGGGGCATCAGGCGCGGTCTCGGCTGTCCTCTTCGCCTACATCCTCCTGCAGCCCTGGTCGCTCCTTTTCGTGTTTTTCATTCCAGTGCCCGCGATCGTTTTCGCCGCCGTTTACGTCGCATACTCTTTTTACGCGCAGCGCCAGGCCCGCGACAACGTCAACCACAGCGCCCACCTCTGGGGCGGCGCCTGGGGTATCGCCTTCATGGTCTGGCTGGAACCGCAGGTGCTCCAACGGTTCTTTTCGGAACTCCTCGCACCTCTCGGGTAAAGCGACCCCGGTAGCGTTTCCCGCAGGTGAGTACAGAGGTTTTCAAAGCCCGGGGTTGCCGTTACGCCACCGGTGGCCGCTCAGGATGTAATCCTCTCTCTTGGGCGCTCCGGCAGGATCAACGAATCGGGTTCCTCGGCGCATTCGGAATCGCCTGGTCCGTCAGTTGGACGTCGCAGGACAGCCGGCACGGATGTCACTCCAGTCCCGCCCTGCGCAGCCGGGCATGCAGCCCATCCATCTCCTCCAGCAGATCCGCGACCAGGGCAGCCAGTTCCGGCTCGGCGTCGAACACCCGCTCGATCTCCCGCATGCGCCGCGCGCGACGCAGGTGGAGGGAGGTGATCCGCCAGGTCCCGGCCACGCACTCGGTGTGGGGAAAGAGTCCTTCCTCGATATGCCGTTCCAGCCACCGCGGCTCAACGGTGCAGGCTGCGGCGA
>SL_3KL_010_SEDDRAFT_10001618_pt1 | contig 20563 bp, 14 predicted proteins | sample SodLakKL_010_SED_2_FD_10381 | JGI IMG/M metagenome (IMG submission 10381) | reverse complement strand
AGCGCGACGAGCGCGAACCCGAACGTGCGACGCATGAGCAGCGGCCTCCGAAGGGATCGTGACGTCTGCGCCAGCCTAGCCGAGCCCGCCCGAGCGGCCGAAGCCACGTTCAGGTCGGCACGCGCCCGCCTGCGCCGGCCCACACCGACACCATCCCCGTCGCCTCCACCGACGAACCAGTTGCATATGCAACCACGTGTGCGTACGCTCGTGGTCGAACAGGAGAGGTGCCCCATGCCCGCCGTGACCGTCGACGACCTGTTGACCCTGCCCCGTGTCTCCGCGCCCGATGCGGCCGTCGCCCAGGACCGGCCGGTGCGTTCGGTGACCACGGCGCCCCGCGGCTTCGAGGGCGAGGGCTTCCCCGTGCGCCGCGCGTTCCAGGGCGTCGATCTCGCGGACCTCGATCCGTTCATCCACCTCGACCAGATGGGCGAGGTGGAGTACGCGCCCGGCGAGCCCAAGGGCACACCGTGGCATCCCCACCGCGGCTTCGAGACCGTGACCTACATGATCGACGGCATCATGGACCACCAGGACTCCGAGGGCGGGGGCGGCTCGATCACCGACGGTGACACGCAGTGGATGACCGCCGGCTCCGGCCTGCTCCACATCGAGACACCACCGGAACACCTGGTGATGACGGGCGGGCTCTTCCACGGCTTCCAGCTGTGGGTGAACCTGCCGGCCGAGAAGAAGTGGTCACCACCGCGCTACCAGGACCTGCGTGGCAACGACGTCACGTTGCTGACCTCGCCCGACGGCGGTGCGCTGATCCGCCTGATCGCCGGCGGCCTCGGTGACGGCGCCGCGTCCGCCGATGACGCGTCCGTCGATGGTGCCGCCTTCCAAGGGCCCGGCTCGACCTCGACCCCGATCACCCTGCTCCACGCGACGTTGGAACCTGGCGCGCAGCTGCGCCTGCCGTGGCGGCGCGACTTCAACGCGCTGGCGTACGTGCTCGCCGGCCGCGGCACCGTCGGTGGCGACCGGCGGCCGATCGAGACGGGGCAGCTCGCGGTGTACGGCCGTGGGGAGACGCTGACCCTGTCGGCCGCGGGGTCCCAGGAGTCGCGGGCACCGAAGATGGACGTGCTGGTGCTCGGCGGGCAACCGATCCGTGAGCCGGTGGCGTGGTACGGGCCGTTCGTGATGAACACCCGCGCCGAGGTCAAGCAGGCGGTCGAGGACTTCCAGGCGGGCCGGCTCGGGCGCATCCCGGCCGCGCACGCCGGCGGCAACGTCGACCCGCGCTGAGCCGCGAGCCTCGCCCGGCACCCAGCGCGCCGCGTTCTGCCGGACGCGATAGCCGGTGTGAAGCCTCAGGTGCACGACCGCACCGCTCCCTTCACAGCCCCTCATGCGGTCCCGATCCGAACCTCGCCGTGAAGCGAGAGCTGCACGACCGCACCGCTGCCTTCACACCACCCCGACGCAGCCCCGGCACGACCCAGGTGTGAAGCGGCGGGTGCACAACCGCACCGCTCCCTTCACACCTAGGCCGGGCGCACCACACCCACCGGCCTAGGTGTCCTCCATGACCCACCGGCCTGATGTCTTCCATGACCCACCGGCCTAGATGTCCTCCATGACCCACCGGACCGTGCGCAGCCACTTCTGCCAGTTCGGTGGGACGTACTTGCGGGCCATGCGCTCGTCGACGTTATCGGTGTCGTAGACCCGCGCGAGCCCCTCCGTGAACCCGTCGATCGCGGCGGGCCACGAGGGCCACGCCTTGAGCCCGTGGGGACCGTCACCGTTCCATCCCCAGGCGTTGTGCGACCCTGGAGGCAACCGCTTGCCGGCCGACGACTCGATCGCGGCGATCCCGACGACCAACCGCGGGTCGACGTCGTGCTCGAGGCCGGCGCGGACCAGGTCCTCAGCGTGCTCGGCCATCGGCGAGTCGCGATCCTCGAGCCAGACGCGCAATCGGTCGGCGTCGACCACCTCGCCGTCGGCGCCCTCGAAGACCAGCGGCTCGTCGGCCTCCTCCGCGTCCAGCAGGACCACGGGGTTGATCGGGTCGGTCCCGACCTCGGCGACGAGGTCGTCGATGGTCTGGTTGACGACCGCGGCGGCCGGGGCCGCGTCGTGGCCGTCGTCATCGGACCAGCTGACCGCCGGGGCTGCGGCGATCGCGGTCAGGCCGCCCAGCGCCGCGACGGCGGCGACGAGCGAGGTGGGACGGGAGAGGCGTGCCAGACGCGCCTTGCGTGCACGACCGGTGAGGTGGGAGCGGAAGGGAGACGACATCGGTTCGACCTCGAGGTAGCACGCCGCGCGCGATGGATCGCATCGCGACACGGATGGGGAGGTGGGGAGCTTCTGGGGGAGCGCGACCGAGGGGGTCGCGTACGCGCCCGACCGAGCGACCGGGTGCGCGGGTCCGCCGTCGCGGCGGTGACGGCCGGGGCCGTCAGGTGCTCCCCCGTGGGAACGTGACGAGGGGAGTGGGAGGGTGTGCAGACGAGGCTGCCGTGCTGCGCAGACGAGGGTGCCGTGCTGCGCTGCCCCTGTCCTGCGTCCCGACGCCGCCTTTCGGACAGGCGTCCACGTGGCCAGGCTACCGACCTTGCGCAGCCGCCAACGACCGGGTAGCCACCTGGGGATCGTCCGCCCTCCCGCGCCGTCCGCCCTCCCGCGACACGGGTCGTTCGCCCTCCCGCGACCGGTCAGCCACGGTGAGCGAGCAGCGCCAGGGTGCGGGCCAGCAGGTCCCGGGTGTCGGCCGGATCGATGACGTCATCGAGTTCGCCGTAGCTGGCGACGTTGAGGGCCTTCGCGTGCTCGTATGCGGCGTCGATCATCTCGGCCTCCCGCGCCGCCCGCTCCTCGGCATCCTCGATGGCCTCGAGCTCGCGGCGGTAGCCGAGCCGCACCGCCCCCTCCAACCCCATCGGGCCGAGCTCGGCGGTCGGCCATGCCAACGTGAGCGCGGGCGCCTTCAGCTGACCACCGAGCATCGCCTGCGCCCCCAACCCGTAGGCCTTGCGGGCGATCACCGCCAGGAGCGGCGTCCGCAGCCGTGCCCCCGCGACGAACATCGCCCCGAAGCGCCGCACACCACCCTCGGCCTCGGCCTCGGGACCCACCATGAACCCGGGGGTGTCGCAGACCACGATCATCGGGAGCGCGTGCGCGTCGCACAGCTGCAGCAGGCGCGTCGCGGCGTCTGCGCCAGCGGCGTCGATCGCGCCGCCGAGGTGCGCGTTGTCGTTGGCCAGGACGCCGACGGGCCGCCCCGCCAGCCGCGCCAGCGCCGTCACCATCCCAGGCGCGGTGTCGCGTTGGAGCTCCAGGAGGCTGGCCGTGTCGAACAGCCCTTCCAGGATGGCACGCACGTCGTACCCGTGGCGACGGTTCTCGGGGACGACGTCGCGGAGACGCTCCTGATCCGGTGCGCCGCCATCGTCGCCGGGCCCCTGGAACATCGCGAGGCACCGCCGCGCGACCGCGACCGCCTCCACGTCGTCGGCGACGACGACGTCCACGACGCCGTTGCGGCGGTGCACGTCGATCGGTCCGATCTCGGTGGGCTCCACCCTCCCGAGCCCACCGCCCTCGATCATCGCGGGCCCGGCCATGCCGAGGTTGCTGCGCTCGGTCGCGATGAGCACGTCGGCGCAGCCGGCGAGCGCCGCGTTGCCCGCGAAGCAGTAGCCGTCGACGATCGCGATGATGGGTACCTCGCCGCTGAGCTGCGCGAAGCGCTGGAAGGTCGCGACATCCAGCCACGATCCACCGACCGGGTCCGTGTCGCCGGGCCGGCCCCCTCCCCCTTCCGCGAAGAGCACCACGGGCAGCCGGCGCTCGGCAGCCACCTCGAGGAGGCGGTCCATCTTGCGATGGTTGATGTGCCCCTGTGTCCCGGCCAGCACGGTGTAGTCGTAGGCCAGCACCGCGCAGCTGGCCCGCTCAACCCCGACCTCGTCGGCGTGCACGGTGCCGATGCCGGTGATCAGCCCGTCGGCCGGTGTCTCGCGCTGCAGCTCGTCGACCGGGCGGCGCGAGCGTTGGGCCGCGATCGCGAACCCGCCGTACTCCACGAAGCTGCTCTCGTCGAGCAGTGCCGCGACGTTCTCCCGCGCCGTACGCATCCCGCGTTCGTGCCGCCGTTCGACCGCCGCCGGACGCGCGTCGTCGCGCAGCAGGGCCCGTCGGTCCTCGAGTTCGGTCAGGGCGTGCGTGGGCCCTTGCGAGACGGCCGAGCCGTCCGCCACCTCGGTGGTGGTCGCCATCGGCGCGTCGTCTGCCGACACCGCCGGTGTCTGGTCCGGTGACACCGCCGGCCCCTCGTCGGCGGATCTCTCCGCGTCCGCAGGACCGGCCTCGCGACCGACACCGATGCGCACGAGCGGCTGACCGGCCTCGACGGCATCGCCCGCCACCACCTCGACGCTGCGGACGCTGCCGGACACGGCGCTGAGGACGGGATGCTCCATCTTCATCGACTCGAGCACGACCACAGCGGCCCCGGCAACGACCTTGTGCCCCGACGCCACCACCTCGACGACCGTGCCCGCCATCGGGGCTCGGACGAGCTCCTCCTCGACCATCCTCGCCTCCCACCGGTCGTCGATCCGGACCCACCACGCGGGTCCTGCAGTGGCCCTGCCTACTCGATGTCCGCGCGGACGTCGAGTCGGTCAGCGCGGGCCCGGTGGGGCGAGCTGACCGGACGTTTGCTTCGCGTGGCCGGGCTCGCGACCATCGCGACACCTCGACCCTCAAGGTGGCGATGAAGGCGATCCCCACAGGCGGCACCGGAGCGCTCGGCCGTCGGCTGGCCGCGTACCTCGCCAGCAGGGACGTCGAGGTGGTCGTGCTCACCAGCGGCCGCGCCTACCCGCAACGTGTGCTCGACGCGGGCTGCGGGTTCGGGTTCCCGACGATCGTCCCGCTCGACGATCTGCTGGGACGCGGCGGTCCGCGTCCTCCATCGTCCATCGCCGTGAGGAGGTCCCTGTGCCGAGGCTCCTGATCGTCCACCACACCCCGTCGCCGAGCCTGCAGGCGCTGCTGGAGGCCGCGGTCGACGGTGCTACCGACGACGCGATCGAGGGCGTCGAGGTGGTGAAGCGACCCGCGCTGACCGCGGCCGAGGTCGACGTGCTGGAGGCCGACGCCTACCTGCTGGGCACGCCGGCCAACATCGGGTACATGTCCGGCGCGTTGAAGCACTTCTTCGACCGCATCTACTACCCGTGCCTGGACACCACCCAGCGCCGTCCCTACGGCCTGTACGTCCACGGCAACGAGGACACGACCGGTGCGGTCCGCGCCGTCGGCTCGGTCACCAAGGGGCTCGGGTGGCAGCAGGCTCGCGATCCGGTCGAGGTGCTCGGTGACCCGTCCTCCGACGACATCGAGGCCTGCTGGGAGCTCGGCGCGACTCTGGCTGCCGGCCTGACGCTCGACGCCTAACCTCACGGGGGCGCGGGACCGAGGAGACGGGATGAGCCTGGATGCGTCCGACATCGAGGAGCTCCGACGGCTCGAGGAGTCGTTGTGGCGTCGGGAGACCCGCTGCGACCCTGACTACATGCGGTCGATCACGACCGATGACGTGTTCGAGTTCGGCCGCTCCGGTCGGACCTACACCCGGGACGACATGCTCGACATCGCCGACCAGGAGATCCCGGCAACGCTGCCACTGCAGGGCTTCACGGTGCACGAGGTGACGTCGGACGTCGCGCTCGTCACCTACGTCAGCGAGGTCCAGTACACGACGCTCGACCTCGGCAACCGCAGCTCCCTCTGGGTGCGGAGCGGCGGCCGATGGAAGCTGCGCTTCCACCAGGGCACGCCCATCCCTACCGCCGAGGTCTGACCGCCTGGACCGGCCGGACGCCGCACCACCTCCGGCCACCTGTTCGACGGGCACGTGACCCCTCGTCGCGGCGCGGTGTCCGGTTCGTGCCCATGTCCACGGGCTCGGACAACCCTCAGGGTCGGGCAGTTCGGCACTGGTCCGCCACTGGGTGAGGGCGGAGGATGCTACGACCGGAGCGAACCTGCCCTGGGGGCTCTCCGGGAAGGTCGGACTCACCTCATCCCGACAGGGGGAGATCATGGAAGGCTCGCGCAGGAAGCGCGGCTGGCGGCTGCTGAGCCTCTCGCTCGCACTCGTGCTCTTGGGTGGCGGTCTCGCCGCGTTCGTGCAGACGAACGCCGGCAGCGTCGAGATCCGCGACCTGCGGTTCAACGACAGCGAGGGCCGCGTCATGAGCGGCCTGCTCTACGTCCCGGAGACGGCGACGGCGGAGACCCCGGCGCCCGCCGTGCTCGCGGTCCACGGCTACCTCAACTCTCGCGAGACCCAGAACCCCTTCGCCATCGAACTCGCACGACGCGGCTACGTCGTGCTGGCGCTCGACCAGACCGGGCACGGCTACTCCGACCCGCCGGCGTTCGCCGCCGGCTTCGGTGGCCCAGCGGGGCTCGCCCACCTGCGGTCGCTCGAGATCGTCGATCCCGACAACATCGGCATGAGCGGCCACTCCATGGGGACGTGGGCAGCGACCGTCGCGGCTGCCGTCTACCCCGACGGGTACCGGTCCGTGGTGATGCAGGCCTCGGCGCCTGGGGTGCTGGGCACGCCCGAGGGATCCGAGACCTTCCCCCGCAACACGATGGTGCTCTTCCCCGAGTGGGAGGAGTTCTCCGAGCTGTTCTGGGGGACGCCCATCCCGACGGATTCGTACGGCAGCGAGAACATGCTGCAGCTGTTCGGTACCGACCAGCCCGTCGAACCGGGCGTGCTCTACGGGTCGATCGAGGACGGCACCGCGCGCATCCTGGAGCCGGTCACGACCACGCACCCCGGGCTGCACTGGAACCCGACAGCCACCACGCTGACCGTCGACTGGTTCGCCCAGACCCTCGAGGGCGGCCACGAGGCCACCGGTCAGACCTGGTGGTTGAAGGAGATCGGCACGTTGATCGCGATGCTCGGCGGCATCCTGTTCGTGTTCGCCGCCGGTGCCCTGCTGCTGCGCACACCCTTCTTCGGGCGCCTGAGGCGTCCGGTCCCGCCGGCACGCGGTATCGAACGCGGCTGGATGTGGTGGGTCGGTGCGGCGGTCGCGACCGCGGTCCCCGCGTTGACCTTCTTCTACTTCCTCAGCCGGGGCTCGGAATGGCTCCCCGCCAGCCGGGTGCTCCCGCAGGAGATCAGCAACGGGGTCCTGGTGTGGGCCGCCGTGGTCGCCGGCGCCGTCGTCGTGCTGATGGGTACGTGGCACCTGGTCATCAACCGACACCAGGACGCGACCCTCGTGCACTACGGGCTGCGGACGCAGGAGGGGACCACCCCGGCGGTCGTCGGCCGGTCCGCGCTGCTCGCCCTCACCCTCGGCGCGGGGGTGTGGGGGCTGCTGTACGTCTCCGATCTGCTGTTCAAGACCGACTTCCGCTTCTGGATCTACCAGATGAAGCTGATGGATCCCCTACGGCTACGGATCTTCCTCACCTACCTGGTGCCCCTCGCGGTGATCTTCGTGATCATCACCGCCATGCTGCACGGACAGTTCCGGCCGCGTGATCACGAGCGCAGCATCGCCCGAGCGATGGTCGCGAACGCGCTGATCCTGGTGACGGGTATCACCGTGCTCGCGATCGCCAACTACCTGCCGTTGCTGCTGGGCGGCTCCCTGTGGGTCGACACCCAGCCGCTGCTCTCGATCGTCGCCGGGCTGCAGTTCATCCCGATCCTGGCGGTCGTTGCCGTCATGTCCACCTTCTTCTTCCGCCTGACCGGCACCGTTTACACCGGTGCGTTCCTCGGGGCGACGTTCCTCTCGTGGAACCTCGCTGCCGGCCAAGCGATCCAGTACCCCAGCCAGGTCTGGGGGGCTGGGACCATGCTGGTCAGCATCGGGCTGCCCGTGATACTGGGGCTCGTGTTGGGCGTGTGGTCGCTGGTCACACGGCACGATCGCCTCACGATCCCCGGCGAGGCGACACAGGACGTGGAGGAGCGTCGCTCGTTGCCGGCCTGAAGCTCACCGACGCGACCGCCGGGCCCCGCAGCCGCGGGGCCCGGCGCCTGCTGCGCCGCCCGTCGGACGTCCCCTCACGCGGGCGGCTGGTGCACCACCCGGGGCACCGCCACCACGTCGCTCGACCGGATCGATCGGAGCTGGAGAGGGGACTCGAACCCCTGACCTATCGCTTACGAGGCGATTGCTCTACCGAACTGAGCTACTCCAGCGTGGCGGGCGAAGGGTAGCGGGACCATCGAGCCATCGACCACGCGGCGAGGGCCGCCCGCCTCCAGCGCTCCGAGCGACCGGTCCCTCAGCGCGCCGCCGACGCCGCCTGCGCGTACAGCGGCAGAGCCAGGGCGAGGAACAGCCGCTCGAGCTGCAGGTCGGGGTTGCCGTTGCGGTCGAGCGCGTCCCGACAGCGCTGCACGGCGGCGAGGGTGTCGACCACCACCCGGGCAGGGAGCCGATCCGCGTCGCGCGTCAGCTCGTCGGTGTGGTCGACGTTGATGACCGCCTCACCGGAACCGCCACTCTGGACGACCAACAGGTCGCGCAGGTAGGTGGCGAGGTGGTCGAGCAGCAGGTCGAGGGCACGGCGCTGCTCACCGCGCTCGAGGCGTTCGTGGCGCCGCTGCAGCTGACGCTTCAACCCCGGCGGCCAGCCCTGGCCCCGGGCATCGACCCCGAGGTCCTCCTCGTAGCGGGCCAGCTCCTCGGCATGCCGCTGCTTGAGCGGTTCGACGCGGCCCTTGGCCCAGCGGGTGAGCTCCTTGGCGGTCGGCACGACCTGCCCTGGTCCGCCCGTCGCCAACCGATCGAGCAGGGCGAGGTGCTCGTCCCTGGCCTCGAGCATGCCTTCCGCCGCCAGGGCCGCGACCCGTTCCGGCGACCCGAGCGACACCCGCGCCACCGCCTCGATGCGGTCCGGTGGCACCCCGAGCTCCTCGGCGTACGACCGCAACGACGCCAGCCCCCACGGCACGACCGTCAGACGGCGGCACCGCGACACGACGGTGTCCAGCAGCGCCGACTCGTCCTCGACCTCCAGCAGCCACACCACCGACGGTGGCGGCTCCTCCAGGACCTTGAGGAAGGCGTTCTGTGCGGCGTCGTTCATCCGGTCGGCACCAGCGATGCGCATCACCCGTCGTCTGCCGTCCGTGATGCTGCGGCTCGCCGGGCGGATCCACCCATCACGGACGTCGTCCACCACGTAGGCGGCACCGGTCGGCTCACGCTCCTCCAGCAGCTCATGGGTGCCACGGCCGATCCGTGCGCAGCGGTCGCAGGTTCCACAGGGTTGGTCCGGAGCGACGAGCTCCTCGCAGTTCAGGGCCATCGTGAGCGCGCGGGCGAGATCCTCCTGGCCGACGCTCGGCGGTCCGACGACGAGCCACGCGTGGCTGACCTCGTCGGCCGTCAGGGCACGACGCAGCGCCCGCACCGCGGCCGGCTGCTCCCCGGCACCACCGTCCCAGACCGTCACGTGTCTTCGTCCTCCTGCCACGACCCGTCCGCATCGTCCGACGAGCCACCGGGTCCCGCCAACCGGGCGAGGACCGCGCCGCGGATCTCCTCGTGGAGCTCCTCGACCGGGCGGCTCGCGTCGAGCACGAGGTAGCGCTCGGGGTCCGTCTCGGCGCGCCGACGGTACGCGTCACGCACCTGCCGATGGAAGCGGATGCCAGCCGACTCCAGCCGATCCGCCTCCCTGCCCTCGGTGGCCCGCCGCAGCCCCTCCATCGGCTCCACGTCGAGCAGCACCGTGAGCTCGGGCACCAGCCCGCCGGTCGCCCACCGGTTGAGCTCAGCCACCTGTTCGTCGCCGAGGCCGCGGGCGATCCCCTGGTAGACGATCGAGGAGTCGATGAAGCGGTCGCAGAGCACGACCGCGCCCTTCTCGAGCGCGGGCAGGATCACCTCATCGACGTGCTGTGCACGGGCAGCCGCGTACAGCAGGGCCTCGGTCCGGTCACCCATCTCGTCCGAGGCACGCGACAGCAGGACCTCCCTGACCTGCTCGCCGATCCTGGTCCCTCCCGGCTCCCGGGTGATCACAGCATCCTTGCCAGCACGTTCGATCGCCGCGCGCAGCAGGCGGATCTGGGTGGACTTGCCGGCCCCGTCGCCGCCTTCGAAGACGATCAACGCCCCATGCTTGACGGGAGCCAGCACCGACTCGAGCGGGGGGAGATCGAGCTCCTTCTGCGGCTGCTCCTCGCGTCGGAGCGCGCCGTGCAGGGCACGTCCGGTCATGATGGCCCCGGCCAGCGCCAGCCCTCCGGCGACCAGCAGCGTGATCCGCACACCGCCGAAGGTGTAGGGGAAGAGCAGCGCCGTGGTGCCGTCATCGAGTTCGGTCAGGACCCGTCGTTCAGGACCGAGGACACCGATCAGCACGGGCGAGAAGATCGTCGAGCCGAAGATCGCCGCACGCACCCCCGAGTTGAACGCGCCGAAGGTGCGACCCCGGATCCGGTCGTCCGCGCGGCGCTGCAACACCGTGTAGCCGACGATGAAGGCCACGCCGGCCCCCGCGCCCATCACCATGGCAGGGGCGATGACCGCCCCCATGCTCGGCATGGTCGCGGTCACGATCAGGCCCAGCCCCGCGATGCCGATCCCCGGTCCGAACAGCCGCTCGGTGGAGATGCGCTCGGTCAGTGGCCCGGCAGCGACCAGCCCGATCACCAGACCGGTCCCGACGACGGCGACGAGGATCCCGTAGGCCGTCGGCCCGGCGTTGAGCAACCGCCCGAAGAACTCACCAGCCGTGATCACGACACCGGCGACCCCCGAGGCCACCATCACCCCGAAGATCAGGTTGCGGATCACCGAGTGGCCGCCGACGAAGCGCAACCCCTCCTTGAACTCCTCCCAGGGGCCAGACCGCTCCTCGCGCGCGATCGGCTGCCGCGCCACGGACCGTGACATCGGGATCCGCAGCACGAAGAGTGCAGCCACGAGGTAGGAGGCGGCGTTGACCCAGATCGGGATCGCCATGGGACGGGCGCCGACGAGCCCCTCACTGAACGTCGCAGCCGCGAACCCGACCAGCACGGCGTAGAGCCCTCCGCCGATCGGCAGCGTGCCGTAGGTCGAGACCAGGTTGACCTGGTTGGCGACGACCAGCTCACCGCGCTTCACCAACGTCGGGAAGACCGCATCCTTGGCAGGCCCGAACAGCGCCGACATGGTCTCGATCACCAGCGTGGCGAGCAGCAGTGCCAGCACGTCGGCGAAGGGGATCAGCGCCATGATGACCGCGCGTCCGAGGTGCGCGCTGATCATCACCCGCTTGCGGTCCCAACGGTCGACGAGCATCCCCGCGACGGGGCCAAGCACGAGGCTGGGCAGCACCCGGGCCGCCATGACCGCGGACACCGCGAACGCGGCCCAACGGGTCGCGCCCAGCTCCTGGCTGACCAGCGCGATGATCGCGAGGAAGCCCATCCAGTCGCCGGTGGTCGACACCAGCGTCGACCCAGCCAGGTTGCGGAAGCCGCGGTTCTTGCCCAGGCTCAGGTACGCGCTGGCGGACGCTCCCCGCAGCACCGCACCGTCGGGCTCTCGCCCCGTCTCCTCGGCCATCCGGTCATCCTACCTCCGGCCGCGACCGTCCCCAGGATGACCGTTCGAACGCTCGTGCGCCACCGCACCGATCAGTTCGACGCGCGCTTGCCGGTCGCCTTCTTGCCCGTCCCCTTGGCGGTCTTCTTCCCCGCCTTCTTCCCCGTCTTCTTCGCGGCCTTCTTCCCCCGCTTCTTGGCGGCCTTCTTGGCCGGCGGCTTCTGCTCGCCGGTGTAGGTCAGCGCGATCGGCGGGGGGACCTCCTCGGCTTCGAGCGGCTCGCCGCCGAGCTCCGGGTCGTACCTCTCGACACCCTGCACCACGGTCCAGGTCGCCACGGACGGCAGGTCGAAGTCCTCGGCCTCGAAGGTGTGGTTGATGTCCGGGTGGGTGCAGATCGCGGTCGGCACCTTGCGGTTCTTCGGCGGCGGGCGCAGCGGCGCGCCGCACTTCGGGCACGGCGTCGCGATCGGCAACGACCACACCGCGAAGACGTCATCGGGGTAGCCCGTCGAGCCGACGAAGGGCTTGCCGTACCGCGACACGCGCCGCTCGAGGTAGCTGTTCTGCGGATCGGTCGGCGACCGGAACGGCACCACCTCGTCGTCCTCCGTGCGGTACATCAGCCGCTGCTGCAGGTTGCGGATGCCCTTGCACTTCGGGTAGTCGACGCAGCCGAAGAAGCGGCCGAACCTCCCGGACCGCAGCAGCATCGCCTTGCCGCACTCCTGGCAGCGCACGTCCTCGTCGGGTTCGGGTTCGGGCTCGGGCTCACCGACCGTGCCGTCCTCGTTGAGGGGCAGGGTGCCGTCGCAGTCGGGCCACCGGCTGCACGACGCGAACCACTGCTTGGACTTGCCGGAGAACACCCGCTCCATCGCCGCGCCACAGACCGGACAGTCCGCAGGCTCGAACAGCGGCAGCCTCGGGCGCTCGGGCTTGCGTTCCCGGACCCAGGTGTCGACCTCCTCGAGGAAGCGGCTGACGGTCGCGCTCCAGGACTCCTGGCCCTCGGCGATCTCGTCGAGGGTGGACTCCATCCGGGCGGTGAAGCCGATATCGACGATCTCACCGAAGTGGGCCTTGAGGAACGAGACCACGACCTCACCCAGCGCGGTGACGAAGAAGCGGCGCTGCTCCTTGACGACGTACTGGCGCTGCTCGAGCGTGGAGATGATCGAGGCGTAGGTCGACGGCCGGCCGATCCCCTCCTCCTCCAGGGCCTCGACCAGCGTGCGCTCCGAGTAGCGCGGCGGTGGCGACGTCTCGTGCTGCTCCGGGGTGAGCTCCGCGAGGTAGAGCCGCTGGCCCTCCTCGAGCTCCGGTAGCCGGTCAGAGACCTCATCGGCCTCCTCGTCCTCGTCACGGACGGCCCGGTAGGCGCGCAGGTAGCCGTCGAAGCGCTCCACCTGCCCGGTCACCCGGAAGGTGAGCGACCCCTCCGCGTCCTCGCCGGTCACGTCGGCCGACACCCGGTCGAACAGCGCGGGGGCCATCTGCGTGGCGACCGTGCGCTTCCAGATCAGCTCGTAGAGGCGCGCCTGCTCGGTGGAGAGGTAGCGGCGCACCTTCTCCGGGGTCCGGGCGATCGACGTCGGGCGGATCGCCTCGTGCGCCTCCTGCGCGCCCTTCGAGGTGCCGTCGAACCGACGCGACTCGTCGATCGTGTAGCGGTCGCCGTAGTGCTCGGCGACGTGGCGGTGGATCTCGCCGAGCACGGTGCCCGACAGGTTGAGCGAGTCGGTCCGCATGTAGGTGATCAGCCCGACCTGCTCCCCACCGAGGTTGATGCCCTCGTACAGCTGTTGCGCGACCGACATCGTCTGGCGCGCCGAGAAGCCGTACTTGGAGGCTTCGCCCTGCAGGGTCGAGGTCTTGAAGGGCGGCTTCGGGTTGCGCTTGGCCTGGGTGCGTCGCACCTCGCTGACGGTGTAGTCGATCGCCCGGGCCCGCTCAGCGATCCGGGTCGCTTCCGCCTCGGAGCCGACGACCAACAGCTGCGCCTGCTTCGCGTCGCTCTTGTCCTCGAGCTCCTTGGGGCTGACGACCCGACGTTCCCCGACGGCGTACAGGCTCGCCTCGACGTCCGGCGGGACGTCCTGGTCACGGGCGAAGGCCGCGGGGAAGCTCCAGTACTCCTCCGGGACGAAGGCACGGATCTCGTCCTCGCGATCGACCAGCATCCTGAGCGCGACCGACTGCACCCGGCCGGCGGAGATCCCCGACGCGACCGTGCGCCACAGCACGGGCGACAGCCGGTAGCCGACGATCCGGTCCACGGCGCGACGGGCCTGCTGCGCATCCACCAGCGAGGTGTTCAGGGTGCGCGGGGCGGCGAACGCCTCACGGATCGCATCCTCGGTGATCTCGTCGAAGGTCACGCGGTTGGTCTGCTCGAGGTCGAGATCGAGCACCTCGGCGATGTGCCAGGCGATCGCCTCACCCTCACGATCGAGGTCGGGCGCGAGCCACACGGTGTCGGCCTGCTTGGCCGCCCTGCGCAACGCGGCAACGTTCTTGGCCGAGCTGTCCGGGATCTCGTAGACGAGCTCGCAGGTGCCGTCGTCGTGGAACTCGATCGCGAAGTCCGACCGCGGCAGGTCACGGATGTGCCCGTACGACGCCAGCACCTCGTAGGAGGAGCCGAGGTAGCGCTCGATCGTCTTCGCCTTCGCCGGCGACTCGACGATGACGAGGTTGTCCGCCACGGGCTGGTCCGTTCGTCTCCCGTACCGCTGCGGTCACAGCAGAGGGGCGGCAAGGTGAGCGGCGGGGGGGTCCTTGTCAAACACCGCGGCGCGCCGGACGAGCCGGACCCCACGCCGGGTGGGACCCGCCGACGACGCGGGGTCCCCCTTCGGGGACCCCGTCCGGAACGACACCCANCGTGCGTTGGGCGCACGNCCCNGGGGCGGCCGANCCCGGNGGCCCCGTCTCCGCGTCGCGCCGCCTTGGCCCGTCGACNGTGTTCTGCGTTAGGCTCCCGCCCGGAGTACGGCCGGAGGACGTGCCTGCAGGCGCGTGTTCCGGTGCACGTCGACCGATCCACGTCCACGCCGGTGCGACCTCGACGTCGCGGTCCGGTCCTCCCTGCGCTCCGCCCGGGCTGTCGCGCGCCCTCCACGTGTCAGCGGCTGCCTCGCCCCGCACGGGCCGGGACGCACAGGGACCAACCGAAAGGCCCATCCACCGTGTTCGAGCTGATCCCCTACCTCGCCATAGCTGCGGCCGCTGCGGGCCTGCTGCTGGCGGCGTACTTCGCCAAGGTGGTCAACGCCGCCGACCCCGGCAACGAACTCATGCAGGAGATCGCCCTGGCGATCCGTGAAGGCGCCATGGCGTTCCTGCGCCGCGAGTACCGCGCGATCGCCGTGTTCGTCGTCGCACTGTCCGCCGTCGTCTTCGTCGTCCTGCCGACGCTGCGCCCCTGGGGCTCCATCGGCGTGATCATGGGGGCGGTGTTCTCCGGGATCGCCGGCTTCGTCGGCATGCGGATCGCGACCGCAGCCAACTCCCGGACCGCGGAGGCCGCCCGCAAGGGTGCGGGTGAAGCGCTGCCGCTGGCCTACCGCGGTGGTGCCGTCATGGGCTTCTCGGTCGCGGGGCTGGGGCTCCTGGGCATCTCGTTGGCGTACCTGCTGTTCGTCCAGGTCCTGCGCGTCGATGACGCCTTCCAGGTGGTCGCGACCTTCGGGCTGGGTGGCTCCTCGATCGCGCTGTTCGCCCGTATCGGTGGCGGTATCTACACCAAGGCCGCCGACGTCGGCGCCGATCTGGTCGGCAAGGTCGAGGCCGGCATCCCCGAGGACGACCCGCGCAACCCCGCCACGATCGCCGACAACGTCGGCGACAACGTCGGCGACGTCGCCGGGATGGGCGCCGATCTGTTCGAGTCCTACGCCGGATCGATCGTCGCCCCGATGGTCCTCGCTGCGCTGCTCTTCGGCGGCGTCGACTTCGACACCAAGGTCGTGGCCGACTCCTTCGACGCGCTGCAGCAGACGACCTTCCTGTACCCGCTGCTGGTCGGCGCGATCGGGATGTTCGCCTCGATCATCGGGGCGTTCCTCGTCCGTGGTCGCAAGGGCAAGACACTGTCCAGCCAGCTGCACTTCGGGACCAACGTCGCCATGGTGATCACCGCGATCGCGGCGGTCGGTGGCGCGATGTGGATGTTCGCCGACGTCGACGAGGTCGCCACCCCGTTCTGGCTCGGCATGCCGATCGTGCTCGGGTTGATCGCGGGGTACCTGATCGGGTTCGCCTCCGAGTACTACACCTCGGACCACTACAACCCCGTCAAGAAGCTCGCCAAGCAGGCCGAGACCGGCCACGCCACCGTGATCATCGGCGGCGTCGCCGAGGGCATGCTCTCCACCGCCGCCTCCGTCCTGCTGATCACCGGCGCGATCGGTGGCTCGTACTGGTTCGGGCTGCTCGCCATGCCGGCCCTCGGGATCAACGGTGGGCTCTACGCCGCCGCGCTCGCCGCGATCGGGATGCTCGCCACCACCGGCGCGGTCGTCGCGGTCGACGCCTACGGNCCGATCTCCGACAACGCCGGCGGCATCGCCGAGATGGCCCACATGCCGCCCGAGGTCCGCGAGATCACCGACTCCCTCGACTCGCTCGGCAACACCACGGCGGCCGTCGCCAAGGGCTTCGCCATCGGGTCGGCGGCNCTGACCGCGCTGGCGCTGTTCCGCGCGTTCACCGCTGCGGTAGACATCGAGGTGATCAACCTTTCGGCGGTGGACGTGATCATCGGCCTGTTCCTGGGCGGGATGGTGACCTTCACCTTCGCCGCGCGTTGACGATGAAGTCCGTCGGACGCGCGGCACAGCAGATGATCGTCGAGGTCCGTCGTCAGTTCGACACGATCCCGGGCCTGCGCGAGGGCAAGGANGGNGTCAAGGCCGAGTACGCCAGGTGCGTCGACATCTCGACCAAGGCGTCGCTGCGGGAGATGATCCTGCCGGGCTCGATGGCGATCGTCCTACCGCTCGCGGTCGGGCTGTACTCCGCCGAGGCGCTCGGTGGGCTGCTCGCTGGCGCCCTGGTCACCGGCTTCCTGCTGGCCATCTTCATGGCCAACGCCGGTGGTGCGTGGGACAACGCGAAGAAGTACATCGAGGCCGGCAACCACGGTGGCAAGGGCTCGGAGGCCCACAAGGCGGCCGTCACCGGTGACACCGTCGGTGACCCGTTCAAGGACACCTCCGGTCCGGCCATGAACATCCTCATCAAGGTCATGACGATCGTGGCCCTGGTCTTCGCCCCGATCTTCATCGCCACCTGACCGCACCACGCCGAACGTCCCCGGCCCACCTCTCGCAGGTGGGCCGGGGACGTACAGTGGCGGCTCGCCACCTGCGAGCGGGACCACCGAGCTATGTACGACCGGATCATCGTTCCCATCGATGGGGCGGAACGAGCCCTGACCCCGCTGCCGTTCGCCGCGTCGCTGGCCACCGCATGGGGATGCCCGCTCGAGCCCCTCCACGTCGCGCCCTCGCCTCCCCCAACGCTGGAGAACGAGCCGGCCCAGCCTCCGGTCCGGCATGTCGAGGGCGAGGATCCGGCGGCAGCGTTGATCGCTGAGACCCGGGCCACCGATCCGCCGGCCCTGCTGTGCATGGCGACCCGCAGCCGCACGGCAGCGGGTGAGCTGGTGTTCGGCAGCGTCACGGCCCGCATCGTCCGCAACCTGCATGCACCGCTGGCCATCACCGGGCCCGCGTTCCGCACCAACGCCGGAGCGGCCCCCCTCAGCCGGCTCATGGTGTGCCTGGACGGATCGACGACCTCGGCCGCGATCGTGCCGACCGCTCGCCGGTGGGCCCAGCAACTCGACCTCGAGGTCGTGCTGCTTCACGTCGCCTATCCGGTGGGCGATCCCGTCACGAGACAGGTGACCCTGCCCGAGGAGACCGAGGAGATCGCCGCCGAGCTCAAGCGCATCGCCGACGGGTGCACCGACGCTGGGACGGCTGCGCGTTGGGACATCGTCGAGCACACGATCCCCGCGCAGGCCATCGTGGAGCAGGCCGCCTACCGAGGATCCCAGCTGATCGCGATGGCGACCCACGGGCGCACCGGTCTGGAACGGATCCTGGCCGGCAGCGTCACCACCGAGGTGCTGCGCCGCGCTCCGGTGCCGGTGTTGACCCTGCGTCCCGAGTCGCTGCGCTGAACCCGGGACCTCCGGCGTTCGAGCATCACCCCGACAACAGACGCCGCACGTCGTCGAGATCGGACGGGTCGGTCAGCACCAGCAGCTGATCCCCGGGCTGGAGCTCGGTCGTGCCCTGCGGGATGGCCCGGTCGTCGCCACGGGAGAGCAGGACGATCAAGGTCCGCTCGGGCAGGTCGAGCTCCACGATGCGCTGTCCGGCGGCGGGTGAACGCTCACCCACCTCCAGCTCGACCACTTGCAGCCTGCTGACCTCCTCATGGACCGCCTCGACCGCCAGGGGCTCCGGCGGACCGAGCGGCGCGTCGACCCTCAACCTGCGTGCCACCCAGGGGATGGTGGTGCCCTGGACGAGCACCGACAGCAGCACGACGAAGAAGACCACGTCGAACACGATGCCGGCAGCGTCGATCCCGGCAGCCAACGGGAAGGTCGCCAGGAGGATCGACGCCGCGCCACGCAGACCCACCCAAGCGACCACTCCCCGTTCGGGCATCGACCAACCTCGCGGCAGACAGACCAGCACCGCCACGGGGCGTGCCAGCAGGGTCAGGGCAGCCAGGATCACCACGGCCGGCACGGCCACCTGCACCAACCTCGAGGGGAACACCAAGAGGCCGAGGACCAGGAACAGCACGATCTGCATGAACCAGGCGACCGCGTCGTGGAAGTCCATCAGCCGCCGCTTGTGGGCGACGTCCGCGTTCCCCACGACGAGACCGGCGACGTACACGGCCAGGAACCCGCTACCTCCCGCCATCGCGGTTCCGGCGTAGGCAAGGACGACCGCGGCCACGGTCAGGACCGGGTAGAGCCCCTGCTGCTCGAGGTGGACGCGCCGCAGCACCCAGGCGAGGAGCAAGGCAACCAACAGCCCACCCCCCAGACCGAGCAGCAGCTGCGTCGCGAAGAAGCCGACCGCGCGGCCCGGCCCGATCCCGTCGAGCGTGATCCACTCGATCAACCCGATCGTCAGCAGGATCGCCATCGGGTCGTTGCTGCCCGACTCCAGCTCGAGCAGCGGCTGCAAGCGGCCCTTGAGCCCGATGCTGCGTGACCGCAGCACGGAGAACACGGCCGCAGCGTCGGTCGACGACACGGTCGCCCCGATCAGCAGACCGACCGCCAGGGGTACGTCCAGGACCAGGGTCGCGATCAGTCCCGTGACCGCAGCCGTGACGGCGACACCCACCGTCGCCAGCACCACGCCACCGGCCAGGACGGGGCGGACCTCCTTCCACCGGGTGTCCACGCCGCCAGCGAAGAGGATGAACGCCAACGCCAGGACGCCCACACCCTGAGCCACGACCTCCTCGTCGAAGGTGATCCCACCCGGCCCCTCGGAGCCTGCCAGCATCCCGAGCCCCAGGAACAGCAACAGGGCCGGAACACCCAGGCGGGTGGAGACCTTGCTGGCGAGCACGCCCGCTGCGAGCAACAGGCCGGCGACGATGAGCGCCGCCTCGAGTTGCCCGAGATCGACCGTGAACACGCCCACCTCCCGTCGCGAAGGCAACGCTACCCACAACGCCCATCCCGCTCGCCCCACCACCACGGATCCCCGCGACGGCACGTCGAGGCCAGGCTGGCCCGTCACCACGACCCACGGTCGACCGAGAGAGCGCTACCGTCTGAGCCTCTCCGACGAGGGGCGGGTGTGATGGGCATCTTCGAGCAGGTGGCGACCGTGCTCGCGGTGTGCGTCGCCGCCGGTGCCCTCTCGATGCTGCTGCGTCAGCCGCTCATCGTCGGGTTGATCGCTGCCGGGATCGCGGTGGGCCCCGAGGCGCTCGGGCTGATCGAGTCGACCACGGAGATCGAACTGCTCGCCAAGATCGGCATCTCGCTGCTGCTGTTCGTGGTCGGCCTCAAGCTGGACGTCCGGCTGGTCAAGAAGCTGGGGCCGGTGGCGCTGGCGACGGGGCTCGGCCAGGTCGCGTTCACGTCGATCATCGGGTTCCTGATCGTCCTCGCGCTGGGGTTCGACATCGTTCCGGCGCTCTACATCGCGGTCGCGCTGACGTTCTCGTCGACGATCATCATCGTCAAGCTGCTGACCGACAAGCGCGAGCTCGACGACCTCCACGGCCGCATCGCGCTGGGCTTCCTGATCGTGCAGGACATCTGCGTCGTGCTGGCGATGATCGTGATCACCGCGACCGGCAGCGCTGAGGCGGACGCGGACCTGACGACCGAGATCGTCGGCGTGGTCCTGCGAGGTGCAGCGCTGCTGGCGTTCGTGTGGTTCGTGGGCCGCTTCGTCGCGCCCCGTGCCACCCACGTGCTCGCACGCAACTCCGAGCTGCTCGTGCTCGCGTCGGTGGCGTGGGCGGTCGCCCTGGCCGCGATCTCGATCCTGCTCGGCTTCAGCGAGGAGGTCGGCGCGTTCCTCGCCGGGATGTCGTTGGCCTCCACCCCGTACCGCGAAGCGATCAGCGGCCGGCTGGCGACCCTGCGCGACTTCCTCCTCGTCTTCTTCTTCATCGAGCTCGGGACGACCTTCGAGCTGTCCACCGCGCTCGATCAGCTGGGGGCTGCGCTGCTGCTGTCGGCCTTCGTACTGATCGGCAACCCCATCATCGTGATGATCATCATGGGGGTGATGGGCTACCGCAAGAAGGTCTCCTTCAAGGCCGGGCTGACGGTCGCGCAGATCAGCGAGTTCTCCCTGATCCTGATCGCGCTCGGGGCAGCGCAGGGCCAGGTCGGTGGCGACGTGGTCGGCCTGGTCACCGCCGTGGGACTGGTCACGATCGGTGTCTCCACCTACATGATCTACGGCTCCGACGCGATCTACGAGCGGCTCGAG
>SL_3KL_010_SEDDRAFT_10001617_pt1 | contig 20570 bp, 17 predicted proteins | sample SodLakKL_010_SED_2_FD_10381 | JGI IMG/M metagenome (IMG submission 10381) | reverse complement strand
AAAATGTGAACCACTGGAAGGATTCAAATCTCAAAATTTGTGGCCTGAATGATTCCGGCTATTTCTTAGGCCTAAAAGTGAAAAGTGAAAAGTGAAAAGTGAAGTATTAAAACTTTCTTGTAAGTACGATTCCGGCTACCGTAACTAAAGCTCCGGCATATTGTACCATGGAGAGCTGTTCATTTAAGATAATGACACCGAATGCCAGTCCGAGTACGGGTACCAGGTTTTGGTATGTTGATGTTTTTACAGCCCCTACCTTATGCAAACCATAGTTCCACACCAGATAAGCAAATCCGATAGCGAGAGCTCCGCTGTAGATGACGCCTCCATAAGCGGCATAAGAAATCTCAGACCAATTTGTGGAAGCCATCTCAGGGAGTGCAAGCAGAATTAGTGATGCTGCACCAACCGATACCATGATTCCTGAAAATTGAATCGGACTGTAGTAAGTTAAATAATGTTTGGAGAATACAGTATAGATGCCAAAAACAAAAGCGGCAGCAATGATGAGCAAGTCACCGAGAAATGTATCGGAACCGAAAGTTACCTGGTTCCCGCCACCGGTTATAATTATTATGACACCGATAAATGCAAGAGTTACCCCGATCCCCTTTAATCTGGTCATCTTTTCCAATGAAAAAAAATGGGATGAAACTGCTACCCAGATTGGAATAGTGCCGAGTATGATTGCAGCATTTGCTGCAAAGGTATAATCAATGCCGATTATAAAAAGCCATTGATAGACCAGGTTGCCAAAAAGCCCAAGAGAGATAAGAGGTATAATGTGATGTCTGGGGATTGTAAACCAGTCTCCCCTGTTCCAGATGATAATCCAGATAATAGTACACGCAAGGGTGAATCGAAGTGCGTTAAAAGTGTGAGGCCCGATTTCATCGAGACTTGCCTTGATGACTGTAAAATTGAGCGCCCAGATGATCACTACAAACAGTAATAGAAGGTCTATGGCTTTTATAGGGGCAATTCGGTTCAAAAGTATTTGATATATGTAAATCTGAAGCTTGTAAACATACTCAGATAAGTATTAAAAGACATCAGGAATTTTTTCTAGTGAAATAGATGTTTACAACTCCTGTAAGATTTGTGATCTGAAAGAATTTTTAAAAAAAAAGATGATTGAAACAGGAATCTTACCTATCTTTATTGACTTTAATTCATAAACTGACTTGTAGTCATAATTACAGAACTCTTTGGGAACAGCTGAACGGAAACAACGGGAAAAACTTCGAAGGCAGGAAGCCATTATCGATGCTGCTGAGCAGGTGATTCTGGAGAGAGGATTTGAAGCGGCGACAATGGATGAGATTGCCGAAAAGGCAGAATTAAGTAAAGGCACTCTTTACCTCTATTTCAAGAATAAGACCGCCCTCTACCTTGCTATCTGTTTAAAAGGGTCTCAAAAATTGAATAGCAGGTTTGTCAAAGTATTATCGCTGGATAAAACGGGAATTGAGTTAATACGCATACTGGGTGAAACATATCTGGAATTTGTGAGAGAAAACCCGATTTATTTTCATGCTTTTTCCTATTACGAAAGCATTCAGGATCAGAACTTTCTGAATAAGAATAAGATGGCTCAGCTTTGTGAGGAGAACTCCAGGGAAGCGATGGCTTACATTACACGTACCCTTCAGATAGGCATGCAGGATGGAACAATTGATGATACATACGACCCAAAAGAACTGGCGGTGATGATTTGGGCAAGTTCCCGGGGAATTGTTCAGGTGGCATACCTTAAATCGATGGGGCACCATTTCAAAGTTATCGATGATATTGAACTGGATGTGGAGTCGATGTTTGAGTCGTTTATTCAACTTCTTCAAAAAGGAATGTCAAAATAAATAAACAAACTGACTGGAAGTCATTTTTTTTGAAACAATTGATATTGCTTTGCGTACTTCATAGCTAACTTGAAAACCGGCAGCAATTTTCGGTTTGCTTTGTACAACAAGTTTTCTTTGAACAATATAATTAACCATTACGAGATCAGGTTCAATGGCAAATGCCAGGCTTTTACTAATCATTACAATACTAATATCCATTTCTGCAGAAAAGGTAACCGGCCAGGCTGATCGAGGTGAGATACCTGACGAGATTACGATTACACTGGATGAGGCGATAGAAATTGCCTTAATCAACAATTACCTGTTGCGAAGAGGGTTACTTGATATCGAAACTGCTGATCAGCAAATTCGTGAAGCGTGGGGTTCCGTTTATCCACAGGTCAATGCATCGGGTTCCTATACAAGAAATGTAATTTCTCCAAATCCTTTTGCCGGTTCTGATGCCGGCGGGCTGTTTGAATTGTTTGGTTCTATAGAATGGTTGGCCTACAATGAAAACGCCCGGACAGATGATGATCCTTCAACAGAGCCGATTTCATTTGAAGATTTCATGGAGAGACAGAGAGATGGCCTGGAAGAAGCCGGTATTTCTCCCATTACAGATGATAATCCATTTGCTGTTGATAATCAGTTTCAGGTGGGGGTTTCCATTTCTCAAGCTATCTATAATGGTGCAGCATTTGCTGCAATCAGGGGTGCAGAACAATTCAGGCAAATAAGTCAGGACCAGTTCCAAAGGGAACAGCAACAGGTAGTCGACCAGATTAAGGGGGCTTATTATGGTGCTATCCTGGCACAGGAACAGGTGAGGGTACTCCGGTCGAGTGTAGAAAGGCTGCAGCGGACCGTTGAAGAGACCCGTTCGTCAGTTGAAGCCGGAATATTATCAAGGTTTGACAGTATGAGTGCCGAGGTGGAACTGGTAAATCTGGAAACCAATCTCATTGAAGTGGAAAATCAGGCAGATCTTGCTATCAGAAATCTGACGCTTCAATTGGGAATTCCTGTTAGGACAAAGGTTAATTTAAGCGGGGAACTCGAATTTGACGGGGAGCTTCAGCCAGAGATGTTAAATATTGAGGATGCCTACAGGCTGGCAATTGAACGTCGTCCGGATGTAAGCCAGGCAGAGGAGTATCTGAAATTACTGGATGTGAACAGAAGAATTACACGATCGGGTTATTTGCCTGTTGTCAATGCCTTTGCCAATGCATTTTATATAGGCCAGGTTCCGGATAATCGTCAGCAAATATCTTCAATACCGGGCGATCAGTTTTCATTTACTGCAACTCAGCGGCGGTTTTTTGACGATGCATATTGGGATCCATCGGTTTCTGTTGGGATCCAGTTTCAATGGAATATCTTTGATGGATTTCAGACCAGTGCACGGATTCAGCAGAACAGGATTGAAATGCGCCAGGCTGAGATCGACCAGGAATTATTGAAAAACAGTATCTATCTCGAAGTTGATCAGGCAATCAAAGAACTTGAAGCTGCCTATCAACGCATTATCAGCCAGGAGAGGAATATCGAGCAGGCCCAGTTGAACTATGAACAATCGCTGAAAAGGCTTCGTGAGGGCGTGGGAACTCCACTGGAAGAGCGTCAGGCCTCATCATTGCTCGATCAAAGCCGGTTGAATTACCTGTCGGCTGTGTATGATTATAAGACGGCAGTCAGCCGCTTTTACAAAGCCACCGGGCAGCCGGTACTGAATAACAACTAATTCAAATCAGTTCACCTAATAATGATGAAACGGAAATGTATTATACCACTGGTTCTGGGAATGATTTTAATGACTACATCGGCCTGTGAAATGGATGAGAGCGGGGATGCCAATAACAACCGGATACGGCTGGTTCCGGTAGAAACCATTGAGATAGCTCCCGACTCTTTTGAAGATTATATTAGGATAAGCGGTGTCGTTGAAGCAATTGAAGATGCAACAATCTCGTCAGAAAATTCAGGACGCATTCAAACCATCCTTGAGCGGGGTGAATATGTTCAGCAAGGTGAGATGATTGCTAATATGGACGACAGGCTGAGCAGATCACAATATGAAGCTGCAAGAACATCTTTTGAGCTTGCTGATGACACTTATCAAAGACTTCTTGCACTTTACGAGGAGCAAATTATCAGCACGCAGGATTTTAACAGTGCACGGGCACAGCGCGATCAGGCAAAAGCTCAGATGGACCAGGCAGAAAAGCAACTGCTTGATACGCATGTGGAAGCGCCGTTCAGCGGCAGGGTTGAAGAACGATTTGTCCGAATTGGCGAACTTATTAACCCGGGGATGCCTGTTGTCAGGCTTGTAAACACAGACGTGGTCAGGATCACAGCCGGTGTACCGGAAAGGTATTCCGGGCAAATCGTTGAGGGTAATCCTGTGAATGTGAGGCTCAGATCTCAGAATGGAAGTTCATTTGATAGCGAAGTTTCCTTTGCAGGGAATGTAATTGACAACGCTACCAGAACCTATCCTATCGAAATCGAACTTCAAAATTCAGAAGGAATTATCAAACCGGAAATGGTGGTCGATATCTACGTCCGGCGAACAACGATTGACGATGCAATCGTAATTCCGAGAACGGCAATTGTACGTGATGAAGAAGGGATTAATGTTTTCGTTGTTACAGAAGTAAATGGAGAGCCTGTCGCTGAACTTGTTTCAGTTTCAACGGGTTTCGCAACAGGGCCGATTATTGAAATAACAGATGGGCTTCAGGAAGGTGATGAAGTGATTATTTCCGGCATGAGTACACTAAGTGTGGGCGACAGGTTAAATATAATCAATCGCTTTAGCAGTAATGAAAGGGCCAGGGAACTTCAAAGAAGAGAGCGGCCGGCAGTGTCACATTAATTTATTCGGATCACAACAATTACAGCAGTAATTCTTTTTTTGAACATCTATGAAATTAACCGAATTAACAATTAAGAACAGGACAGTCATTATCGTATTGGCTGCAATCCTTATCATTGCCGGGGCTTTCAGTTACAGCGCAATACCAAAGGAGACCAATCCTTCTGTTGAGATTCCCATCTTCATCATAAATACTATATATCCCGGAATCAGCCCGACGGATATGGAATCATTGGTTACCCAGCCTATAGAAAGAGAACTTCAGGGAATCAATGGAGTGAAAGATATTCGATCGACAACAACAGAAAGTTTCAGCAGTGTGATTGTCGAATTTGACCTGGATGTGCCAATCGTTGAAGCCAGCCAGAATGTAAGGGAAAGGGTTGACCTGGCAAGGACGGAACTGCCGCCGGATGCAGAAGAGCCGTTTATCATCGAAATTGATGTCGATGATTTTCCCATCATGAATGTGAATCTGACAGCAGATTACCCGGTTTCGCGGCTCACACCAATTGCAGAAAGGCTCGAAGATCTGCTCGAAACAGTTACCGGTGTACGGGAAGTGGAAATGGTCGGTAATGTAGAGCGGGAAGTTCAGGTTAATGTAGATTTAGCAACCCTGAATGGGTATAACCTTACCTTTGGCCAGTTAGTCGGTGCTATTCAAAATCAAAACCTTACGATTCCCGGCGGAACGGTGGATGTGGACAGGTCAAGTTACCTGGTAAGAGTTAGTGGTGAATTTCAGGATCCTTCTGAAATTGAAAACCTTGTCGTCGCAAGGCCGATGGGAGAAGGCCCTCATGGGCCGGGGCTGATCTATATGAGAGATGTTGCCGAGGTCATTTTCGGTTTTAAAGATAGGGAAAGTTTTGCCCGGCTGCGTGCATATAAAATCGATGAGAATGGCAGAAAGGTTGATCTTGATGAATTTGATATCCGTGACAACGAAGTAATCAGCCTGAATATCAAGAAAAGGCCTGGTGTAAATATTCTTGAAACAGCTGAGGCAGTTAAACAGGCGATTGAAGATTTTCCGTTACCGGCAGGAACGAGTGTACTGATTACCGGCGACCAAAGTGAATATATCGTTGAGCTGATTTCGGACCTGGAAAACAGCATCATAAGCGGGATGCTTTTTGTGGTGCTCGTACTTGTTTTTTTCCTGGGCATCCGGAATGCATTATTGGTTGGAACCGCTGTACCGATGTCGATTTTTGTTGGTTTCATTGTTCTGTATAGTATGGGCCATTCGGCGAATTTTATTATTCTTTTCAGTTTGATTATCGCTCTTGGCCTGCTGGTTGATAATGCAGTCGTTGTTGTTGAGAACATCTATCGGTACCGTGAGATGGGATATGGCAGGTTTGAAGCGGCAAAAGCAGCTACTGATGAGGTCGGATACGCTTTAATTGCAGCTACATCAACACTATTGGCAGCGTTTACACCAATGCTGTTCTGGCCCGGAATTATTGGCCAGTTTATGAGTTACCTGCCGATGACCCTTATTATTGTATTGATTTGTTCACTCTTTGTAGCTCTTGTTATTTACCCGGTGCTCACAGCGTATTTTGTCAGGCTGGATAGTGAAGAAAAGAAACCGATAACGCCATTTGTAAAAGGTTTGAGTATAGCACTTCTGCTGTTTCTGGCAGTAGCTATTGCAATGGCCAATATAACAACACTTATAGTTACGATTCTTGTTGTTATTTTCTTCATCGTTACGTTTAAATTCTTTATTAAACCAGCATCAATTCGGTTTACAGAGGTAACTCTTCCCAGGATTATAGAACACTACCGGAATTTTCTGGAATGGATGCTTATCAGAGACTATTCAGTGAAATATGCGATGTTGAGAAATACATTCGCCCTTGGATCACTTTCCGGTGCCCTGGTGTTAGCGATTTTGGGTGGCGTTATCGGGATATTTTCACCAGCCTCGTCTCTGTTATTTGGGCTGGCAGCAATATTTGCAATTGCCGGTGTAGTATTGATAATGGTGCACCTTGCAGAAGCAATTTTTCTTGGAGGTAAAGTCTCGATTGTGACAGGGATAATCCTTGGTGCATTTATCTCGATTATTCTCTTTGCTGTTTCACTCGGCAATGAAGTTGGCTTAATGATATGGGTGTATTTATTGGGTTTACCATTGGCCCTGGTTATAGTTGGCATGATCGGATTGCTCAGAAAATCGGACAAACCGTTGATCCTGACCGATAACAGGTCTCTCCTCCTGAATTCAGTAATGGGAGTTCTGATCAGTATTTTCGGACTTTTCAGCCTTGCTCCAACCGGAGTGGAATTTTTCCCGGAAACGGATCCGAATAACATTATCATTGAACTTGAAGGCCCGATTGGAATGAATATCCATGCAAGTGATGCTATTGCACGTGAAGTTCAACAGCGATTGTATTCATTAATCGATGAAGACCCGCTTGTTAAAGCAAATATTGAGAACATCCAGGTGAATGTAGGTGTATCCGGTGACCCGTTTTTTGGAGGCGGAGCCCAGTCACCTGAACGCTCCAGGCTCACAATTAACCTGGTTGATTATGGAGACAGGGCAGAATCTTCGAGTATAACGATGAGTAAAATCAGGGAAATTGTTCGCGATATCCCGGATATCATTATCAATATTGATGGTGAAACTGCCGGCCCGCCGACAGGTGCCCCGGTAAATATCGAAGTGTCTGGCGAGAACTTTGATGAGATCGTAAGGATTACACGGGAAATCACAGATATCCTGATGGAAGCATCTGCCACCAGGCAGGTTCCAGGATTGGTGGATGTCAGAAATAATGTTAGCGGAGGCCTGCCGGAATACAGGATTCTTGTTGATTATGAGCGGGCAAGCCGGTTTGGATTGAATATGGCTGATGTTGCTCAAACGATTCGAATTGCCAATAACGGCCTTGAAGCAAGCAAGTGGCGTGATGGAGAGGATGAGTATGATATCGTGGTTAGGCTAAGGCCTGAAGACAGGCAGGACCTGGAGAGCCTGAGGGATCTTAATGTTGGTTCAATGGAAGGATTTGTTCCTCTTGTTTCCATCGCTGATTTTGAAGAGGGCATCGGCCTGGGCAGTATTACCAGGCTTAACCTGCAGAGAACAGCAACAATAGAGGGCCAGGCTGCTCCCGGGTTTAGCGGGCCCGAAGTGTTAATGGAAGTACAGCAACTATTGTCGGACTACCGGGAAAATCTGCCACCGGGATATAATATCGAATATACTGGTGAGAGTGAGGAACAGGAAGAGGCTTTTGGATTCCTGACTACTGCACTGCTGGTGGGCTTTGCACTAATCTTCCTTGTCATGCTGGCAAAATTCAATAACCTGATCTCACCGTTCATCATTATTACAGCAGTCGGGCTTAGCCTGATTGGTGTGTTACTGGGCCTGATACTTACCCGTACGGCATTCGGCTTGATGACATTTATCGGAATTATTTCATTAGCCGGTATCGTGTGTGTAAATAATATTGTACTGCTTGATTATGTTAAACAGCTGATAGAAAAAGGTAAATCCAAAAAAGATGCGATCATAGAAGCCGGTGCAATCAGGTTTCGCCCTGTGCTTCTGACAGCACTCACAACAATTCTGGGACTTGTCCCTCTTACATTCGGGATTAACATCGATTTTGTGAATCTTTTTGCAAATTTTGACCCTGACTTCCAGTTTGGTTCAGATAATACCGCCTTTTGGGGGCCTATGGGAATAGCAATTATCAGTGGCCTGACGTTTGCAACATTCCTGACACTGGTAGTTGTACCGGTACTTTATTCTGCATTTGATTCATTCTCGCAACGGCTTGGAACACTTTTTACAGGGAAGCGTTAAAAAAAGAACAGATGTTAGCTTGGAACAATTTGATGATAGTTTATAGAGAGACTATTTGAGGCAGGCTAATTAAGAGGACGTCTTTTAGAAGTAGAAGGCGTCCTCTTTTACTTTAACCCCATAATGGACAAACGCTTTTTGGGGTTTAAACAGGCTTTTGTACGATGAAAGAATGAAGATTGAATAGCAAGAAGTATTGACAATTCATTATTTTCCTCCACTCTACTTTTAACTAAAATAAATTGATGTGATACAACGACTGCAAACGGTATTTTTATTTCTGGCTGCGATTATTAACCTGTTTGTTTTTTTTACGCCTATATATTCAAGGGCGGTTCAGGATCCCTCGGGGTGGATTGGTACTCTGTTTGCAATCATTCTTACAGGTGCAATGATACTGAGTACACTTTCAATATTTTTTTATAAAAACAGAATTAGGCAGTTGAAGTGGGTAAAATTGGCTACCTATTTCCAGGTAGCTGCATTTGCAGCCGCTTCCGGTATTCTGTTTACAATGGGTGGTTTTGGATCTTACCTTATGCAGGAAGCATTGAGTGTTGCACTGATACTGGTAGCTCTGATCGCTTTGTGGCAGGCGGGACGCTATATCAAAAAAGATCAGGAGCTAGTAGAGTCGATGGATAGAATCCGTTAGAATCGATAAAATTGTCTGATCGAATACCACAAACAGATTATCCGAAATTAAAAGTCATTGCACTTTTGTTTATCGGGCTCTCAACGTTTGGTGCGGCCCCGATACTGGTAAGGTATGCTACGGATGTACAGCCAATGGTACTTGCAGCCATGCGAACACTGTTTGCAGTGATCATTCTTCTACCCTTCTGGTTGCCAAAAAAGAAATCTGTAAGAGAATTAAAGTCGGCCGGGATCAGTACGTTTATGATGATGCTTGCAGGGTTCAGCCTGGGGCTGCATTTTACGTTTTGGGTGGCATCTCTTCATTATACCAGTGTTGCCTCGGCCTCTGTATTGGTAACCATTCACCCTGTGATGTTAATTGTTGCCGAACGATTTGTCTTTAAAAAAAAATTCAGCGGGATTATCTGGTTTGGTGTATTCATTGCATGTTTGGGTTCGGTTATGCTCGGTTTAACAGATCATGCAGGAGGAGAAGAATTTGAGAATCCGCTTCTGGGAAATATCCTGGCATTTTCTGCAGCCGTAATATTTGTGCTTTATTTTATGATCGGCAGAAAATTGAGGCAAAAAGCAGAATGGATTGATTATGTATTTCATGTATACCTTCATGCTGCAATTACTTGTATCATTCTGACTTTCATCTGGGTTGGAGGATGGCCTTATTTATCAATGAGTGCCATATTAATCGGGATAGCTCTTGCAGTTGGGCCTACAATAATCGGGCACGGATCTATGAATTATGCCGTGAAATTTATATCACCCACGATCCTGTCCACTCTCGTGCTTTCAGAGGGTGTTTTAGCAGCTATTGCCGCTTATTTTATATTTAATGAATTGCCACCGGCACTTTCTATTCTTGCGATGGCAGTTATTATTACCGGGGTCGGATTGAGTTGGATTAAACGAAAGGAGAGAGTTGTGAAACCAAAATCAGTTTGATAAGTATAATAAAATAAGTTACCTGTCGGTTTGGTAGCAGATTAAATTCAATTAATAAACTGTTATTTATCAAATATTAACTTTAACTTGCGTGAATATTCAATAAAATATTACACATAATTAAGTCAATGGCTGAGTACAGGGTATCTGATACAATGGAGAAACAAACGAAATTAACAGAGAATACGTTAAAGGTCACATAATTAATAATAATCAAGCGTTATAACAGAGTTAAATAATTCAGCGGCAAGAAAAATATTGCCAAATGAATACGAGAATACATATCCAGAGTAAAAACAAGAATATCCTGTTGGCTTCTGTACTGTTTTTGGCCATCTCAACGGGTTGTGAAGAACAGGAAACTGTAGAGCTGAGTTATCTTGACGGTTCTCCGGAGCTGTCGCTGACAGTAACTGAACCGGTTGACCGGGATCTTGTCGATATCCAGCGAAGCGGGGTGTTGAGAATGATAACCCACTACAGCTCTAATACCTATTTCCTGCACCAGGGAATAGAAGTAGGTTTTGAGTATGAACTGTTACGAGAGTTCGCCAGGGAAAATGACCTTGCACTTGAAGTTGTCATCATCGGAAGTGATGAAAATCCGTATGATCTTCTGAATTCCGGTGAGGGTGACGTGATAGCGGCGAATTATACGATCACTCCTGAGCGACGTAACATAGTCACTTTTACCCGTCCGTATAATCTGGTAGACCAGGTGGTTGTCTTTTCTTCAGACCTGGAAGAAAAACCGGGATCAATTGAAGAATTGGCGGAGTCACAGNTGCCGATTACGGTGATACGTAACAGTTCCTACTATCAAAAACTGATGGAATTGAGAGAACAGGGTTATGATCTGAATATACAGGTGGTATCAGACGACCTGGATACGGAAACCCTTTTACTCCAGATTATAAATGGAGGCATCAAAGCTACGGTGTCGGATGATAATATGTTCAGGGCAACCAGCCAGTACATGTACGGGCTTTATGAAGGTCCCAGGATTGCTGAAAATGATACGATCGCATGGGCTATTCGGGCGAATACCCCTGACCTGGAAACAGCGATGAACCGTTTTCTTCACAGGCACTTCAGGTTTACGGCAGATCGTCAGGAACCGCGAAGATCTGAGCTGTTAAATGTTCTGAGGGAACGATATTTTGAAACCGGACCGCAAATCGCAGAATATTTTAATCCTGACTGGCATTATCAGAGTACAGGCTTAATTTCACCTTATGACCAGCTTGTAAAAGAAGTTGCGGACTCCCTGGATCTCGATTGGTTAATGCTGACATCAATGATCGCCCAGGAATCGATGTTTAACCCGTCTTCCAAAAGCTGGGCCGGTGCTGTCGGATTGATGCAAATACTTCCGAGATTTTCCGAAATAGAATATGAGCACTTATACGATCCTTATGTAAATATATGGGAAGGGGCGAGGATAATTCGTGAGCACCTCGACCATTATGCATACCTTGACACACTGAATCAGTGGTCTTTTGCACTTGCAACCTATAATGTAGGCCTGGGCCATATGGCGGATGCACGGAGGTTGGTCATCGATCAGAATAAAAACCCGAATGAATGGGAAAATGTTGCGGATGCACTCCTGAAGTTGATGCAGAGAAGATATTACCAGGATGCCAGATATGGTTATGCAAGAGGAATTGAAACAGTTCAATATGTTCACGAAATCAGGAATCGTTACCGGATGTATGAACGTATCATGACGATTGCAGAGGCGAGAGGCGGAACACGAATGCCCGGAGTGATGGAAGCGGGGATATTTAATCTCCCTTGATTACAATGAGAGTAAGGTCATCTGATAGCTGGTTGTCAGAAAATTCTTTGACGTCGTTTACAATAGTTTCCAGTAATTGATCCGCTTTCAGTTCACGGTTTTCAGTTATAGCCTTTTTTAGCCGCTTTTCATCATACTCTTCCCCATTTTTGCTAAATGTTTCTGTGATGCCATCCGTAAATAAAACAAGAATATCGCCTTTATTGATCGTTACATCTGTTTCTTCATAAGAAGCCATGGTAGGCATCGCGCCGAGAATTAACCCACCTTCGGATAACTCTTCAAATTCATCCGATTCAGCACGCAGCAGAAGTGGCGGATTATGTCCTGCATTAATATAATTTAGCCGCGACTCAGAATGATAGAATTTTGCCCAGAAAAACGTAATGAATTTATCAGAAGGTGTATTTTCATGGATCAGGTTGTTGATCCTTCCTGTAGCCTCTCCGAGAGTAATATCAACTGGCAGTAAGACATGTAACATGGATTGCAGGTTAGCCATTAGCAGTGCAGCAGGAATTCCTTTTCCAGTGACATCACCGATTGCAAAAATAAAATTTCCATCCGGAGTTTGTACCACATCATAATAATCACCTCCTACCTGATCAGAAGGGATATTTCTTGCTGATAGATCCATTTTTGGAATTTCCGGAATCGTATCCGGGAAGAGGCCTTTTTGAATTGTCTTCGCAATGTTGATCTCTTCTTCAAGCCGTTCTTTTTCTATACGCTCCTCGAGTAACTGAGTTTTCTGAATTGAGAGTATTGCCAGATTTCCAAGTGACTGCAGAAAATTGAAATCTGTCTGAGCGAGGTCTTCTTTGTTCGCTTTTTTACTAACCCCTACCACTGCAACTTTTTTACCATGCATTTGCAAGGCAGCAAGAGCAGCAATTTCATTTTCTTTTAAAAAAGGAATGAGTTTATAATGTTCATCCTGTAGATCAAGAATATCATCAGGGAGTTCAAAAATCTGAGACATCTCGGTTTTATTTGGATTGCGCAACAAGCCGCTCGAAGCCATTAATTCAAGTTTATCATCAGGCCGGTAAATGAGAAAAAACTTTCTGATCAGAAGCTGGCCGAGCAGTGCAAATTTAAATGTACTTGCGATTTTATCCCGGTCAACCATCAGGCTAAAATCCTTTGACAGGTCAAACAGTGTATTCAGTTCATACACTTTCCGGTCAAGTTTCCGGTTGATTTCTCTCATCTCACTGAACATTCTTGAATTGGTTATGGCAACAGACGATATAATACTCAGGCTTTCAACAAATTCAATCTCATGTGCACTTAAAACCTGATCATTCCCTTTTCGGCTGAGATACAGGTAACCCAGGTGGTGATTGCTTGTTTTCAGATTGAAAAAAAGTCCCCTGTTTTGCCCTGAGAATAGTTCTGGCGGGGTTAAATCGAGTTCAACCGGATCAATCACTATGGATTCAAAATCGTTGGCCCCCCATGGAATTTTAATGGTATCACCCTCACTGAGTTCTGATTTGCCTTTTATCTTGGTGATGATATATTCACTCTTGCCCGGAATCTGAATCAAAATGGCTCCTCGGGGAACCAGCATTTTACCCATTGTAATCAGTAACAGGTTGTTAAGAACAAAATCAGTTTCCCGGGATTCAATCAAAAGCCTGCTTGTCTCAAGGAGGGTCTTTAATTCAAACCGGCTATGCTTTTCGCCACTCCTGGTAAGTTTTTCCACGGTATCAATTCAGGTTTTTGTACATTCGAATCATATTATGGTCGTCCATTTTTAAGTACTCAACATCATCCATCAGCTTTCGAATCAGGTAAACGCCTACTCCTCCCCGTTTTTTACTCTTCATCTGTTCCCTGATATCGGGTTTACTATATTTATTTGGATCAAAGGCATTTCCTGTATCAGTCAATGACACACAAAGTTTGTTTTTTTCCAGTTTCAATCTGATCTCAACGTTTTGACTTTCATCGTACTTGTAGGCATGTTTGATAATGTTTGTACAGGCTTCATCAACAGCAAGGCGAATATCGGATATCTGATTTTCATCAAATCCAAAATGCATTGCTTTATCTGCAACGAATTGTCTGACTTCAGCAAGTCGCCGAGTGGATGCATTGACAACTAATTTATATGTATTATTAATAGTCACAATCTGCCGGGTTCTATTGATCACTGTTCTGGAACTGTTTCACTGCTTCCTCTTCTTCGTCAAAAATGTCGTAAAGAGTGGGGAAACCCAACAGATCAAACACATTGTAGACCCTCTCATTCATATTAGTCAGTTTGATATCCCCCCCCAGCCCTCTCACATCTTCAATATAAGCCATGAATACACCAAGGCCGGCACTTGCTATATATTCCAGGTCACTGCAGTTGACAATAATATTATGTCTGTTTTTGTCAATTAGTGTTTTTAGTGAATCCTCTAATTTCGAAGCCGTATGAGCATCAAGTTCACCACTTATTTCCAGTACTTCGATTTCATCAGAGTGACGGTGATTAATATGAAAATTCTTCATTACTGTTAGCATTGAGTTAGAAACTGTTTTCTGAATATAGAATTATCATTCCATGTCTGAAAAAACAATTGCAGAAAGATTTTATCGGGAATTAATTTTAACAGCTCAGAATCGATCTGTTTTACGCAGAAGAGGGGCAAAAGTTTTAAAATATAAGGCAACACACGTTTCAGGTGTGTTGCCCTGACTATTCATCAAGAGAGACGCTACTTGAGCGCTATTAAAAGTAGTAAAATAAAACATATAACTTCAAATAAATGTTACAGAACTTTAAAAAGAAAGGAATAAAAAATTACTCATACCATTTATTTTGTTATCATTGTTTATGTGAAGTGTAATTTTTCTTTTTGGTGGCACAAAAAGGTATGCAGCTGAATAATTGAGCCATTTAGATGGCCTGTTGTTGTAGATTAATTACTTATTTTAACTTGAATTGCCAGGTTTACAAATTGTTTTATGACAAAAAGTACAATTTCAGCCAGGCCACAAATTGTAGGTGTCGGTGAATTATTATGGGATGTGTTCCCGGATAAAAAACGCCCGGGTGGTGCACCTGCCAATGTGGCCTATCACGCTACAATTTTGGGTGCTGATGGATATCTGGTTAGCCGGGTAGGAAATGACCAGGCTGGTAAAGAGATAATTGGCTTTCTTGAAAAAAAAGGATTGAATACGGCCAATATTCAGATCGACGGGCAATGGCCGACAGGGCGGGTCGATATCGAGTTTACAGCGAATGGTGAACCTGTTTATACGATTGTTAAACCGGTTGCATGGGATTATATAGCGTATACGGATGAATTGGAAATTCTCATAAAAAAGAGTGATGCAATTATATATGGAACTCTTGCTCAACGAAACAAAACGTCAGCAGATACCATTGAGAGGATTTTAAAGAAATCGAAAAGTGATACACTAAAGGTTCTTGATGTTAATTTCCGGCGCGGCGGTTATAATAAAGAGATAGTAATGCGGTCGCTCAGGTATGCCGATATTGTTAAAATTAATGAGGATGAACTAAAAGAACTGAGCCGGATCACAGAGACAGATCAACCAGTTCCAATGATGTTTAGTAAATATGGAATTCGTGGAATATGCCTGACAAAAGGTGTTGGCGGTAGCACTTGGATTGATCAAAATAATACGATTACACAACAAGCGTATGTATCAGATAATAGTGATGGTGATCCGGTTGGGCTTGGTGATGGATTCACAGCAGCATTAACACTGGAAATTCTGAAAAATCAATCACCTGAACAGGCTCTTGAGAAAGCAAGCCGGTACACATCACTGCTTGCAGAGAAAAAAGGTGGAATGCCTGAATTGGAAAAGAGAGAATTAACTGCCCTGTTTTCAAATTACACCTGAACAGTTAATTCCTGATAACACTGCCGACCCATGAATCAGCATCATATTGCTGTTTGAGATGTTCCTGTAACTGTTTGGCCATGTTGTGATTTGGTACATTCCCCATTCTTACTCGAAACCAGACATCTCCGACTTCTGAATTACCAAACTGTTCAACATACACATGTTCGTACCCCCTGTCTCTCCATCTCTGAGCATGTTCCTCTGCTTTCTCTTCACTTCTCCATGCCTGAACCTGAACTGTATAGTTGCCTTCTTCGACAAATTGGATACGCAAGGCTTCATCTCTTTCACGATCTGATTCTTCAGCCTGCTGTTCAGCTAATGCAATACTGTCCTGCCGGGCTTGTTCAATACTTTCCTGCCTTATCTGTTCCTGTTCGGCTTGCCGAATTTGTTCCAGTGAATCCTGCCGTGCCTGTTCTTCCATCTCAGCCTGTAAACGTAATTCTTCTTCATCAGGGCCACATGCATACATAAATGATATTATCAACCCTGAAAATAAGAGTAGGGAAATTATTTTATTCATGGTCTTTGCATTTAATTTTGGAATGCAACTCTCGGACATCTTTACAAAACAACTTAATTGTTTTCTCTGAAATATCACAACAACGTGCAGTAAAAGAAACAAAACAAAAAATGGTTTACAGATGACTGAATTAATCTTATCTTATTAAGACTGAATTTAAATAACAGTTGTTTTGTTTCGTTAACAACTACACGGTAATTATATAGCTCACAACATGCTGCTGGAAGTTAACAACCTCGTAAAGGAGTTTGAGAAAGGAAAGCCTGTGGTAGATAAGGTTTCATTTACCCTGAAGGAAGATGAAATCTTTGCTTTACTTGGCCCCAGTGGATGTGGTAAAACCACGACACTACGATTGATAGCCGGTTTTGAGACTCCGGGTGAAGGAACTGTGAAATTACGAGGCAGGTTATTATCCGATACACAAATCCGGGTAGCACCTCAGAAACGGGGAATTGGTTTTGTATTTCAGGATTATGCACTCTTTCCTCACATGACGGCACTTGACAATGTTGCTTTTGGCTTAAACGAGCTCCCGAAACACAAACGAAAAGTTTTTGCGGAAGAAGTGTTATGCCGAACAGGTATGGGAGATTTTAAGGGAAGAAATCCATCTGAATTATCAGGTGGCCAGCAACAGCGGGTTGCTCTTGCCCGTGCCATTGCACCTAAACCCCAGCTGGTTCTGCTCGATGAACCCTTTTCCAATCTGGATGCCATGCTGCGTGATTCTACCCGCAAAGAGGTTCGTTCAATACTGAAAAAAGCAGGCATGAGTGCGATACTTGTCACACATGATCAGGAAGAGGCCCTTTCGTTTGCCGACCGGATCGCAGTGATGAATGATGGAAAAATCGAACAAATCGGAACCCCGGAAGAAGTTTATTATAAGCCAAAGACTAAATTTGTTGCTCAATTTCTCGGAAGGACGAACCTTTTTGAGGTCAATGCCGGTGGCGGCAATGAAATCGAAACAAGTATCGGCCCGATCAAGCTCGATTGTAATGCCTGTGGCAGGGTAGTCTGCTCAATCCGCCCTGAACATCTTACCATTGAAAAGCCCAATGGTGCTTCACCGGATAATATAGGCCTTATTATTGGCAGAGAATTTAAAGGCCACGATATAACTTACCATGTGCTTTACAAGGGTGAACGGTATATCGTTCATACTGACAATCGTATCCTGTTTAATCCCGATGATAAGGTAGTATTAAGGGCTCTCGAGCCTGCTGTTGTTTTACAGGATCCACTGAATTAGTTCGTTTTATTCATCGCTCTTTTATCTCACTTCAACTGTGATGAATCTTGTCTTTTTCCATCTTTTTCGAAAATAAATGTAAATGTACTGGAAATAAATGAGCAGGGATTTTAAAATTAACTCCAAATTGAATATCTATAAGGAATTAGAACATATAATTTCCGGTTTACACAATGGGAAGGTAAACCAGGCAGTACTCAGGTTAAAAAGTGAATTCGAGATAAAAATTTATAGTTGAATTACAAGACTCGTCATATTTTTTCAGTGTTTGTGGTGATTTTACTTTTTATAACCACGAACTATTTCGTTCTGATAAATCAGGATGAAGTTACTACTGAACAATCAGAACTCCCCGATACACCTGAAATCCAGGAAGAGGAGAGTCATATCCGGAATTATTCACCCGTACCTCTGGAAGAGCTTCTCAAATCATTCGGTTCGCTGGGCCCTATCAATAGTATGTTGATCAGCCAACATGAAGAAATCATAGGAGAAGAGTATTTCAGAAGGATGCATGCCGGAAGGGGGCATAATATTAAATCGGCATCCAAAAGTGTTTTATCTATCCTGGTTGGCATTGCAATTGAAAAAGGGTATCTGGAGGGGGTGGATCAAACTATAGAAGAGTTTTTTCCTGAATATTTTGATTCAAATTCTGGAGGGGGTGGATCAAACTATAGAAGAGTTCTTTCCTGAATATTTTGATTCAAATCCTGACCCGGTAAAAGCATCTGTCACCATTGGTGATTTACTTACAATGCGAAGTGGCCTTGCATCAACAAGCAGGGGGCATTACGGACGTTGGGTTACAAGCAGGAACTGGATTATGTATGCTTTAAACCGCCCTCTTGAAGGAACTCCGGGTGTTGACAGGATTTATAGTACCGGGAATACACATCTGCTTTCGGTAATTATTACGAGGGCTTCCGGAATGAGTACACTCCGGTTTGCCAACAGATACCTGTTCGGCCCCATGGATATCCGGGTTACCGGATGGGACCGGGATCCGCAGGGTTATTATCTTGGGGGAAATAACCTTGCACTGTATCCGCGAGATATGATTAAAATCGGTCAGTTAATGATGGATATGGGTGTTTATCAGGGAGAGCAACTTGTATCAGGTGAATGGATTAAAGAATCAATCGAGCCGGTTACAGGGCGCCAAATCGATAATGACAATTACGGGTATCTGTGGTTCAGAAGAATGTCAGGTGATTTTCACAAGGTATATGCATTTGGCAATGGCGGGCAGTACATCATGATATTACCGGAACTGGATGCTGTGATATCCGTTACCACTCAAAATGAAACGAGTGAACCTACACGAAATTACAGAAGGCAGCTGTTCCAGGAGCTCGATCAGGAAGTCATTCCACGGCTTGCAGATATGTATAATCCGGACAAGTTTCTGTAATTCCTGCCATAGAGAGTATTTTAGGATCTAAGACCCGGAAATATGCCGGGCGCCTTTGATTGCCAGTATCTGTGCATCTTTATGAGAAGGAATTCAATATTTCTCTGTCACGGGCATCGATCTGGTCTTTTAATTTGTGATAACTAATATCTACTCGTTCTTCGAGCAAATTCATATTTTCAACAAGTTCTCTTAAATCCTTTTTTACAATAAAATCTTCCCCATACTGTTTAAACTTTTCAACCGGACCCGGAGCTCCGGCAGACAACCTGCCGCGCAATACATTTCTCCATTTTCCTGAAGTAAGATCCGGGTTTTGTTCTGATCCTGAAAGTGCGAATTCTTTTTTTATAATTGATTGTGTTAAAATGAACCAGGAGTAATCATGGCCGGTTGATAATATTTGTTTGAGAGTAGCACGTGTGTCAAAACCGGGGAAACAAGGAGGAGGTAGCCGTTTGCCATGGGCATCAAACCAAAGTGAAGATGGTCCTGCTATAATTCGTATACCGTGATGGGGCCAAATCGGATTCCAGTTTTTTACCCCTTCGGTATAATGCCACCTGATGAAACGATGACTGTATCTGATTTATACTGAAAACTGTCAATCACCTTCCTGTTCAATTATGCGAACACGAATTCCGGAATCAGCCAGTTCAGCAGCCGCAACCAAACCTGCAAGGCCGGCCCCAACAATTATTACATCTGTTTTTTCAGGCATTTGATAATAATTCACTATTAAACCCAAAAAGTCGTTAGACTTTTTTGGGTTAAATATCCGGATACCTGGTCAAAACGATTGTATACCCGGTTTCTGCTTGTGGAAGGTCATTCTGTAAGAGCGATCAGGTTTTCAATTTCAAACAGTTGCTCATTATCCGGTTCCAGCCTCTGTATTAAGCTGTTATATGCATACATCAGATATTGTCTTGCATTTTCTTTTTGATCGTACCTGATAAAGAATTTGCCAACGGCCTGATAGATTTTTGTACAGCCCGGTGAATCCCTGCCACGGATTTCCATACAGCTTTGGGCCGTCAGGTGATAAAATTCTGCAGCCTCAGATACTCTGCCGGTAATTTCATTTAAGTCAGCATACAAAAAGAGAATATCCGGGAAAAACTGATGAGGGGCTTCAAGGTTTCGCATGATCTCATAGGATGTGCGGATCGTTGATAAAGCCAGCTCAAATCGGCCGGTATCTTTCAGCAGTTGTGACAGATGATGATATGTAATAGCCAGCTGAGGATGGTGATCACCCAATACCTGGCTGTTGGCATCAATTAAGTAATTGAATAGCTGCTCCGCTCGCCCATAGTTTCCTGTTCGCTGGTATGCAACAGCAAGACTTGACAACGTTCGTAATCTGTCGGGATGAAATTCTCCCAAAGCTATTTTATAGAGCTCAGCCGATTCTTCATAATAACGCAGTGCATGATGTGTTTCTCCCCTGGTCATCTTTATATAAGCAAGGTTATTTAACGATTCTGCTAATGCCCTGTTATCAGTTTCAGGTGATGATCT
>SL_3KL_010_SEDDRAFT_10001616_pt1 | contig 20570 bp, 18 predicted proteins | sample SodLakKL_010_SED_2_FD_10381 | JGI IMG/M metagenome (IMG submission 10381) | reverse complement strand
TTTAGGGGGTTCCGAGTCTGCCCGTTAATCCTTACCTCAAAATGAAGGTGCGGCCCGGTGCTGAACCCGGTGGAACCCACCACAGCAATGCGCTGTCCCCTGGATACATTCTGACCAACAGATGAATTTAAGGTATGGGCATGAGCATAAACGGTAACCATTCCTCCACCATGGTCAATAATGACACAATTTCCATAACCTCCGTAATACCTGGCTAAAATAACCGTCCCACTTTCCGCTGCTACAATAGGAACTCCCCTGGGTGCGCCAATATCAATTCCTCCGTGAAAAGAAGCCCGCCTGGTGATGGGATGGATTCTATTCCCGAAATATGAGGTGATCCTGGTATAACCGGGGACCGGCCAGGCCAGCTGTCCAGAAGGGGCTTCTCCGCTCTCCCTTCTCTGTTCCTCCAGTAGTCTATTAATTAATGCTTCAATCTGCTTAGATTCTCTCTCCAGGTTCCTGATGGCTTCTTCCTGGGCTTCAATGGACTGTTTCACCTGTGAAAGAAGTCGAGACCTTTCCCTGGACTGCCGGTCAATCTGGCCCTGCTTGTCCAACTGGGAGTTTCTGAGCCTTAAAAGCCCCTGCCTTTGGTTTTCCAGTTCATCCCTCTGAACCTCCAGCTCTTGCCTCTGAACCTCCAGCTCTTGCCTCTGAATTTCCAGCTCTTCCTTCTGTATTTCTAATTTTTCTCTTTCTACTTTTATCTCATTAAACAATATTATGTCACTGTTTAAGATATCTCTTAAGTAATTAAAACGGGTGAGGAAATCGCTGAATCCCGAAGAAGCCAGGAGTACCTCCAAATAGCTTATGGAGCCGTTTTCATAAATGGCCCTGATCCTGGTCTTCACCAGTTCATCCTGTTCTGCCAACCATGCTTCTACTTCCGCTATTTCTTCTACTTTTAGCTGAATTTGTTCTTCTTTTTTCTGTATTGCTTCTTCTTTTTTCTGTATTGCTTCTTCTTTTACCTGTATTTCTTTCTCGTTATCCCTGATTTTTTTGTTAATCTTAGCCAGTTCTTCTTCTGCCTGTTTCAGCTGGGCTTCAATTAACCTGAGTTCATCCGCAAGCTGCTCTTCTTGGGACTTATATTCATTCAGCCCTTTTTTATTATCACTGAGTTCCCTCTTGACATCATTAAGCTCGTCCCTTTTTTGATCAACGGTTTGAGCAAATGCCGGTGCTATAAAAGTAAAACATAGAAATACAACCAGTAAAATTTTAAGTAAGGCAAACCACTTTTTTCCTTTCAAGGCTATCCCCCCGATGATTTTTTAAACTTTTAAAAATTTTCTTAAAGAAAAACTGCTCCCCAGAACACCCAGCCCAATCCCTAAAATAAAAAGAGTCTGCAGTAAAAAATGAAAAACTTCTGAGGGCGGCATTAACCCCAAAAAAGGAATATTAAAACTCACCCATTCCACCACATATCGGTACCCGTAATAAAGCCCCGCCACGGGAACCAGGGAACCCAAAAGGCCCAACACCAGTCCCTCGATTACAAAGGGCCAGCGGATAAACCAGTCTGAAGCTCCTACCATTTTCATAATCATAATTTCCTGCCTTCGAGTAAACACCGTCAGCTTTATGGTATTGGCTATGAGAAAAGTAGCCGAAATCCCCAGTCCAATCATAAAAGCCAATCCCACCCAGTTAAGGATCCGGGTGACTGAAAAAAGTCTTTCTAAAATCTCGCTGCCGTAATCCACCCGAACCACACCAGGAAGCTCTTTAATCTTCTTGGCCAGCACCGAAACCTCCTCGGGGACATTGCTCTTCACTTCAAAGGAATCCCGTAACGGATTGTTCTCCTGTTCCCCGTATCCCTCTAAAAGGTGGCCCTGCTCTCCCATCTGAATACGGAGTCTTTCCAGAGCTTCTTCCCGGGAAACAAAAGTTACTTCTTTCGCTTCTTCAAAACCTTCAATACTTATGTACACCTGGTCTCTTTGTGAACGGGTTATCTCTCCCTCCAGAAAAACAATCACTTCTATCTGTGATTTGATATCCGAAGATAAAAACCCGATGTTATAGTTTAAAAGCATGAAACTTCCCAGCAAAAATAGGGTAATAATCACCACACCTACTGAAGCAAAGCTCATCCAACCGTTCCTAAAAATACTTTTGAATGCTTCCGCAATAAAATAAGCCCAGGTTCTAAGCCTCATGCCGATATCCCCCCTTAAGCTGATCCCTGATAATACTTCCCCCTTCAACCTCCACCACTCTTTTGCGAAGCCGATCTACTATTTCCTGGTCGTGAGTGGCCATGATGACCGTAGACCCCCTCAGGTTGATCACCCTGAGCAGGTTAACAATATCAATGGAGGTGTCCGGCTGAGCAGGTTAACAATATCAATGGAGGTGTCCGGGTCAAGGTTTCCAGTAGGTTCATCGGCCAGAATTACAGCCGGCTGATTAACAATTGCCCTGGCCAGGGAAATCCGCTGCTGCTCTCCTCCGGAGAGTTCCGTAGGCAGAGCTTTGGTTTTTTCCTTTAACCCCACCAGGTCCAGTGACTCCATGACTCTCTTTTTAATTTCCCTGTTGGGAGTTTCAATTACCCTCAGGGCAAAAGCCACATTTTCATAAACCGTGCGGTCGGCTAAAAGCCTGTAATCTTGAAACACCAGCCCCATCTTCCGTCGAAAAAAAGGTATCTCCCTTTTTTTTAACTTAACAACATCTCTACCTGATACCTTAATGGTCCCTTTTGTGGGCAGTAATTCTCTGTATAATAACTTTAATATCGTCGTCTTCCCTGCTCCACTTGAGCCTACCAAAAAAACAAATTCACCTTTTTCAATGCGTAAATTGGTATTTTTCAGCGCTTCAACTCCATTAGGGTACCTTTTTGTCACGCTAATAAATTCAATCATAGATGTCATACAACTCCTAAAAAAGCCTTAGCACATCGCATTACTATTTCGACATAATATTTTAAACTCCTTTAACAAATAACTATTTTTTACAAAATAGTTATTAAATTTTTGCAAAAAAAACTTTACCTCTGATAAATAAGAGGTAAAGTTTCAACAAATAAGACAAGGGGCGGTTCTGCTGTCTTATTTTCATTCTTCCCATGGTCCCGCTGCTCTACAGGCGGCAAGGGGCCTATTTATGGAAAATAACTTTATTTCTGCAAGACTTCTTTAGCAGCCTTGATGATGTTCTCTGGGGTCAACCCGTACTTTTCCAGGAGCAGTTCCGGAAGCCCGGACTCGCCAAAGGTATCTCTGACTCCGACCCTTTTCACAGGAACCGGACAGTTTTCGGCAGTAACTTCCGACACAGCACCCCCCAGCCCTCCAATAATGCTGTGCTCTTCCGCTGTTACTATGCCGCCGGTTTCCCGGGCTGCCTGTATAATAATATCCTCATCCAACGGTTTAATGGTAGAAAGGTTAATAACCCGGGCTTCAATTCCCTGTTGGGACAAAGTTTCTGCCGCTTCCAGGGCTTTGCTAACCATAATGCCCACAGCGATGATACTGATATCTTTACCCTCTCTAAGAATCTTTCCTTTGCCAAGGGTAAAGGGTTCTTCTTCTGTAAATAAAACAGGGACTCCTGAGCGGCCTAATCTTATGTAGACCGGACCTTCCAGTTCCACCGCAGCCTGCACCGCCTTTTTGGTCTCCGGGCCATCCGCCGGTACAATTACCGTCATATTAGGCATAACCCTCATAATGGCTATGTCTTCAATAGACTGGTGGGAGCCGCCGTCTTCACCTACCGTAATCCCTGCATGGGTAGCCACAATTTTTACATTCAAAGCAGTATAAGCGATGGAATTCCTCAGCTGGTCATACGCCCTGCCGGTGGCAAAAATGGCAAAAGTGCTGGCAAAGGGAATCATTCCCGCCGCGGCAAGGCCCGCTGCCGTTCCCATCATATCCGCCTCTGCTACTCCCATATTAAAAAACCTCTCGGGAAAAACTTCTTTAAAGTTGGCAGTCTTGGTTGATTTGGACAGGTCCGCATCCAGGACTACAATACGGGGATTGGTTTTCCCCAGTTCCACTAATATTTCTCCGTACGCATCACGGGTGGCAATTTTTTGGCTCATACCCGCCTGACCCCCCTTCTAATTCACTGAGAGCTTTCTCCAACTGTTCCCGGTTGGGAGCTTTCCCGTGCCAGTCCGCCACATTTTCCATAAAGGAAACTCCCCTGCCCTTGATGGTCCTACAGATCACCATGGTGGGTTTTCCTTTTACGGTTAAGGCTTTCTGGCAGGCTTCCCAAATTTCCTTAACATCATGTCCATCAATTTCCATTACTTCCCATCCAAAGGCCTGCCACTTTTCCAACAGCGGTAGAGGGGACTTCACCTCTGAACAAAGACCGTCAATTTGCAGTCCATTGTAGTCCAGAAAAGCGGTCAAATTATCCAACCGGTAATGGGCAGCGGTCATAGCCGCTTCCCAGATCTGCCCCTCCTGGGTTTCACCGTCTCCCAGGACTACATAAACCCGGTAATCCTTTCCCATCACCCGGGCAGCCAAAGCCATGCCGTTGGCTGCCGAAAGGCCCTGTCCCAGAGATCCGGTAGACATTTCTACCCCTGGGACCTTTCTCATATCAGGGTGTCCCTGGAGAGGCGAATTTATCTTTCTCAAATTCCACAATTCCTCCACAGGGAAAAACCCTTTTTCTGCCAGAGCGGCATAAAGGGCTGGGGCACCATGCCCTTTGCTCAGAACAAATCGGTCCCGATCCGGGTTTTGCAAGTCTTTAGGGTCAATATTCATTACCTGGAAATAAAGTACCGTCAAAATATCCGCTGCCGAAAGGGAACCTCCGGGATGTCCGGAACCTGCTTCACCAATCATTTTAATGATATGTTTTCTTAAAGTGCCTGCTTTTTCTACTAAATAATTGAAATCTACCTGGCCTGTACCAACCATTTTGTTTTTTGCACCTCCTGCTGGAAATAATAAATTAAATTCTTTATGTGAAAATTTCAAGGACGGTGAAAGCCTTCCCCCAATACTTCATGGACATTGCTGACAATGACAAAGGAATCGGGTTCAATGTTCCAAACAATTCTTTTTAAACTGGAAACCTCGGCCTGGGACACTACACACAGCAGAATATCTTTTTCCCGTCCGGTGAAACCTCCTTCTCCTTTTAGTACGGTTACCCCCCGATCCAGGTCTGTTAGAATAGCCCGGGCAATTTTGGGGCCGTTATTGGAGATAATGTAGCATGCTTTTGAAAACCCCAGTCCCTCCTGGACAAAATCAATTACCTTGCTGGTTACAAACAGGGAAATCAGGGCGTACATGGCCAATTCAGCACTGAACACCAGCCCTGCCAGGGCAATAATGATAAAATCAATCCCCAACAAGCTCTGTCCAGTGGAAAGGCCAAAAAAATATTTTATAAGCTGGGACGCCAGGGCTGTACCCCCCGTAGAGCCGCCTGACCTGAATACCAGGCCCAGGCCCACCCCCAAGATGATTCCGCCGTATATAGAGGCCAGCAAAAGGTCGGTGGTCAAAACCGGAAGGAAACCCAGGATCTCCACAAAAGCTGACAAAAAAAAGGTGCCAGCTAAACTTCTTACCACAAATTTCATGCCTAAAAATTTTCCGGCAGCAATAAAAAGTGGGATGTTGGAAAGCAGTATGGTCAGCCCCACCGGAATATTGAAGGTATGAAACAGGATAATCCCCAGCCCACTAACCCCACCGGAGGCAATTTTGTTGGGAATAAGGAACATATTCAGCCCAAGGGTCATAACCAGGGCCCCCAGCAAAGAACCTGTTATGGGCCATATGGCTTTTAAAATTCCCTGAAAAACCTTTTCCCTTTTTTTCACTGATCCATTCCCCTGATTGAGTATTTGCAGCAGGCAGCGGNATAATGATTACTGGTTCAATTAGCTATTTTACGGACTCTCTTTCCGAAGCATTCNGTCTTAAGTAATGGTCCATAAAAAGGTCTATGTCCCCATCCATCACGGCACTTACATTCCCTGCTTCGGCGTTGGTTCTGTGGTCTTTCACCAGGGAATAGGGGTTAAAAGTATAGGAGCGAATCTGACTTCCCCAGGCAATCTCCTTCTGTTCTCCCCGGATCTTTGCCAGCTGCTGGTCTCGTTCATTTTGATACTGGGAAGCCAGCTTTGCTCTCAAAATCTTCATGGCCTGGTCTTTATTAAAATGCTGAGAACGCTCATTCTGGCANTGGACNACGATTCCCGTGGGCTCATGGGTAATGCGGACTGCNGAGTCGGTCTTGTTGACATGCTGCCCCCCCGCTCCTTTGGCCCGAAAGGTCTCTATTCTTAGATCCTCCTGGTTGATGACTATATCATCACTTTCCTCTTTCACTTCAGGCATTACATCCACCGAAGCAAAGGAGGTATGCCTGCGGCCGGAGGTGTCAAAGGGAGATATTCGAACCAGGCGGTGCACCCCCTTTTCGGACTTCAGGTAACCATACGCATCTTTGCCGGTTACGGAAAAAGTAACGCTCTTTAGGCCAGCCTCATCTCCCGGAAGCATATCTAAAATCTCTACCTGATAACCTCTTTTTTCTGACCATCGAGTATACATTCTAAAGAGCATCTCCACCCAATCCTGGGATTCGGTCCCCCCGGCCCCGGGGTGAAGGGCCACGATGGCATTGTGATCGTCATATTTCTGGTTTAAGAGCAGGGATAGGGACAGGGACTTCAGTTCCCGATCCGCCTGGCAGAACTTCTTCATTATTTCCTTCTCCAAAGAGGAATCGTCCTCCTCCTCCCGGAGAATCACCATAACCTCCAGCTCCTCCAGCATCTCCTCCAAATTTTTAACCCGGTTTACAGAAATCTTTAGGATATTTAATTCATCGATGGCCTCCTGGGCCTTTTCATTATTATCCCAGAATCCAGGCTGAGACATTTTTTCTTCTAATTTTCCAATTCTTTTTTCTTTGTTATCCAGGTCAAAGAGAAGCCCTCATTTCTTCAAGCCTTTCCTGAAGCATGACTATTTTACCTTTTATTTCTCCATAATCCACCGGTCTAACCTCCTCTGGTTCTTAAATACAATTTACTCTATTATGCATCCTGTGATACTGTGTTTTAATGAATTCACTTCTAAGAACCCTTCTACCGTCCACAGCAGCGTTTGTATTTTTTGCCGCTGCCGCAGGGGCAGGGTGCATTCCGGCCAATTTTTTCCTTCTTGACCGGCTCCTTTTTGGGCTTATCCCCCGGGGTTTCCCCCGAGGATATCTCCCGGGTTACAGGGGCAGCTTTATGCTCCATACTGGAAACCACCTGGACCCGGAACAGCAGCCTGACGACATCCTCCTGCAGGCTCTTGATCATATTCTGAAACATCTCATAGCTCTCAAACTTGTATTCTGTCAAGGGATTTCTCTGCCCGTAAGCCCTGAGGCCGATTCCCTGTTTTAAGTCATCCATGGCATCAATATGCTGCATCCATTTACTGTCCACCATACGCAGGAGAATAAGCCTCTCCAGGTCTCTCATCATATCAGAGCCCAGTTCTGCCTCTCTCTTCTCATATGCCTTTACGGTCCTCTCCAGCAGCAGTTCCTTTATTTCTTCCCGGTCCAGGCCTACCAGGCCTTCTTCTGCCAATGGTGTTAAGGGATCCAGGATATTATTGGCATAATCCACCAGTGACTTCACGTCCCAATCCTCCGGGTATACCTTTTCATTGGCGTACAAATCAAGACAATCCCCAATAATGGTTTCAACCATTTCCATAATGCTGTCCTGAAGATTGGCCCCTTCCAGTATTTTGCGCCTTTGGGAATAAATTAATTCCCTCTGCTGGTTCATTACTTCGTCATACTCCAGGACATGGCGCCGAATATCAAAGTTCCTACCCTCTACCTTCTTTTGAGCCGATTCTATAGCCTTGCTGACCATAGGATGATCGATGGGCATATCATCTTCCATCCCCAACTTATCCATCATGCCCTTGATATTGTCAGACCCAAAAATTCGCATCAGGTCATCCTCCAGGGAGATAAAAAACTGTGAAGATCCCGGATCCCCCTGACGGCCGGAACGGCCCCGCAGCTGGTTATCAATCCGACGGCTCTCGTGCCTCTCCGTCCCCAGGACATGAAGCCCTCCCACGGCTGTAACCCCTTCCTCCAGGACAATGTCTGTCCCTCTTCCGGCCATATTGGTAGAGATGGTAACGGCTCCCTTCTCTCCGGCCCGGGATATAATTTCCGCTTCCTTTTCATGATGCTTGGCATTGAGCACCTGGTGGGGGACCCCTCTCTTTTTCAGCATATCACTGAGCTTTTCCGACTTTTCAATATGAATGGTGCCCACCAGGCAGGGCTGGCCGGACCGATGCCGGCTTTCAATTTCATCCACCACTGCCCTGTATTTATATTCCTCCGTCTTATAAATCACGTCGGGAAGGTCTTTTCTAATCATGGGCTCGTTAGTGGGAATAATCACCACGTCCAACCCGTAAATTTTACCGAATTCTTCCTCTTCGGTAGCAGCAGTCCCGGTCATTCCTGCAAGTTTATTAAACATCCGAAAATAATTCTGGAAGGTAATGGTGGCCAGAGTCTGGCTTTCCTTAGCCACCTTGACCCGCTCCTTGGCCTCTATGGCCTGGTGGAGGCCGTTGCTGTAACGGCGGCCGTACATGGGGCGTCCCCGAAATTCGTCTATGATAATAACTTCCCCATCTTTTACGATATAATCCCTGTCCCGCTTCATCAGGGCATGGGCCTTCAGGGCCTGGTTCAGATAGTGGGAAAGCTCCATATGCACATCATCAAACAAGTTTTCCACTCCCAGGATTTGTTCTGCCCGGGCTACGCCCTCCTCGGTGAGGATCACCGTATGGGCCTTCTCGTCTACCGTATAATCTTCATCCCTTTTCAACCGGGGCACAAACTTGGAGAATTTTTCATACAGATCCGTGGACTGTTGGGAAGGCCCGGAAATAATCAGTGGAGTCCTGGCTTCATCCACTAAAATACTGTCCACTTCGTCCACAATGGCGTAGTTCTGCTCCCTCTGTACCAGGTTTTCATAAGAAACGGCCATATTGTCCCGCAGATAATCAAAACCAAATTCGTTGTTTGTACCATAGGTAATATCCGCAGCATAAGCTTCCCTCCGCTGAGTGGCATTCAAACCGTGAACAATCAAGCCCACCTTGAGGCCCAAAAACTCATAAACCTGGCCCATCCATTCACTATCCCTCTGAGCAAGATAATCGTTTACGGTAACAATGTGCACTCCTTTGCCTGTAAGGGCATTCAGGTATGCGGGCAGCGTAGCCACAAGGGTTTTCCCTTCCCCGGTTTTCATCTCCGCAATTCTTCCCTGATGCAGCACAATTCCCCCCAAAACCTGGACATCAAAAGGCCTCATACCCAGGGTTCTCCGGGAAGCCTCCCGGGCCACGGCAAAAGCCTCCGGAAGTAAATCTTCCAATGAAGCTCCCTCCTGCAGCCTTTCTTTAAACTCCTCCGTTTTATTCCGCAGTTGAGAATCTGAAAGGGCCGATACTTCCGGTTCTAAAGCATTGACCTGATCCACTGTTTTCCGTAATTTTTTTACCTGTCCTTCATTACTGTTTCCCAGCAGTTTACTGATAAAATTAAGCACTGCAAAAACCTCCATATATGAAATGCAAAATCAAGCTATTATAGTGAAAAGGAACCTCTTTGGGTTCCTTTTTTATTGTGATTTTTATGAAAGTCCCCTGAATTATTTTACCATTAAATGTTTCTAAAAACAAGGCTGCTGTCACGCTGGTTCTGAGTGATCCTTTGTTTTGCCCATGATAAATTTTATGTCTAAAAAAGTAGAACCTGTACAAGTTATAAGCACATAGACTTCAAACTCTCCTCAGCCAGTTTGCGGTATCATTTTGTAAGCCCGCCGGCCGGGTGTCCCTCAGCATGGCATTTTGAATCAGCAGCATTACTCCTAAAACAATCAAGATGTCTCCGATACTGATTACCATAGGAAAAAGATATGGCGGCGGCAAAGGAATTATATCGGCCAGCCAGAAAAACCTGGTGCCCTCCTCCAATAAAGCATGGGTACCGGTTTCCGTAAGGGGCACCCCCACAGAAGCCACTGCTGACGACGAAACAGGCATTTTCCCCCCGTTGGTCGCAATCACTACAAAGTTGGCCAGGGAACCCAGCCCGACCATTTTAATCTCCAAAAACTCCAGGCTCTGCCACAAACCCCAGAACAAAATAATATAGGCAGCGATTTGAATTATGCCCCCGTACACCAAAAAGAAGTCCATTCTCCAGGACAAAAATTGAATAAGATATCGCACTGACAGGGCCAGGAGTATCCAGTTCAGGCCCTTTAAATCATAGCTCAGCAGACGCTTTAGCCTGCCCCCCCTGAGCCACCCGATGACCAGGGCCAGGGCTACTGCTTCCAGGAACATATTCCAGCTCTCCCTTTTCAATGAGCTCTACAAACACTTTCACCACATCAGGGTCAAACTGCGTGCCGGAGCATGACACCAGTTCCTCCAGGGCCTCTTCTAAACTTAACGGTTTTCGATACACCCTTTCAGTGGTCATGGCATCAAAGGAATCCGCCACCCCTACAATCCGGGCCCCCAGGGGAATTTCCTCCCCTTTTTTGCCTTCGGGATACCCATTTCCGTCAATCCGTTCATGGTGATAACGGATTACATCCGCCAGATCGGCAATCAACCTCACCTCTCTAATAATATCCGCTCCGATGGCGGAATGCTCCCGAATGGCCGCCATCTCNNNNTCCANNANNCGGGTGGGCTTGTTNANNATNTNNTCGCTGATNCCNACTTTNCCCACGTCATGCAGCAGGGCCACGTACTCCAGCTTCTCCAGGTAGTCATCGGGCAGTTTCATGGCCTTCCCGATAGCCACCGTAAATTGAGCCACCCTTTCGGAATGACCGTGGGTGTAATGGTCCTTGGCATCTATGGCCTTAGTCAGGGCCCGGATGGTACTGAGGTAGGTTTTCCTCATTTCCATATATTGGATAAAGCTGTGCCGTGCTAAAAGCAGGGGTAAAATTAGAAGCAGAACACCGGGGATTCCTATCTGCAGGTATATTCCGGTAATAACAACTCCCAGTGGCGCCAGAGCGGCATAGTTGGGAAGTGCCCAGCGATAATTAACCAACCACATCCCCCATATGGAAACCCCTTGAGAAATTGACATAACCACAATAATAGCTGCGGTATTAATTAAAAAATAAATGAGACATGCTACAATGATAGGAACAATATCCTGAGGAAAAGTTAATAATCCAGGAGTACCTCCTAGATATAAATAGACCAATCCAGCTCCTCCGGCAGATAAGGTAGCCTGTCCACCATTAAATAATGTTCGATAATAATATTTTTTAAATGATTTAATGTCCTTATATGTGAATATTCCCATAAAGGCAACCCAAGCAGCTACTTCTGGACCAAATATCATTATAGTTGCCAATAAAATTGCAAAGCTAACCGAGACAAAACTCTCTCCTTTAGGTAAAGGTACTGCTAAATGTTCCGACGCGATATTTAGGAAAGTAAAAAAAAGAAAACCCTTAATAGTCATTAAACTCCATTCCGGCTGGAAGAAGTACATGAAGGCAACACCTGAGATAATCACAGAAATAATATACATTTTTAGAATTACAGGTTGCTCCCGAAATGACATACAGAGTCCTCCATATAAAAAAGGGCCGACGTTAAGCTCAGTCTAGATTACCAACCCCACTTCCAGCTGGCGCCGCCAGCCAAAAGCAGTCCAGCCACTGCTAGAAATACACGAGCAATTCTTGCCATAATTATTTTCCTCCCTCACGGTATCTCTGCCCACTCCGCTAATTACCGGGCAGGAAAGCCGCTTCGCTGGGAAAGAACATATGATATGATAACTAATTAATTTACTCCAGTCGGCCCTTTTTTTGCTGTATTAAATTTTATTTTTACCCCATCACTTTACGGTTAAGCGCGTTTAATGTAGCCTTCACCACGGCATCCTTTTCATCACCTTTTATCAGTGCGCATCCTACCAGACTTTCTTCATTAAAATTCTGATTAATCATGCTCAGGGAGACCATCATAATTTTATGCTGATTGAACTGTAAGACCATGACTTCCTCCGCTGCAAAAAGAATCTTATCCTTTACCACCTGCTGAACGGCCTTTAAAGTGGCCTCCGCTACCAGGCGGATATAGTTAGACCTGGTACAGGGCCCTTCGGAATAACCCTCAAACATCTCGGAGTCTTGGGAAAGATTTACCTTTATGACTGCTTTTTGCCCGTTCTGATTGAAGGAAATCCCCGAATATTTCAACCGTTTCGGTACAATACTGTTAAACCCGTTGTCTACCCGAACCACGCTGACTTTTTTATAGTCCAGTTCCACATTGTATTCGGCGTGAAGCAGGGATTCTATATCCCGCACGATTTGTTTAGGGGAACGTTTGTCCCGGGAAAGGACATGGATTTCTTCAATGGTTCCGTCCTTGTCTGTAATGATGTTTGAGGAGATTATATCATCCACCTTCTCAATGAGCTTTCGACATTCCTCTGGGTTAAATTCCCTTTTTCCTTCCATACGGCTGTTCTCCTGTTTCCATAAAATTTCTTTTGGCTATTATTCTACTAAATAATAGTAAGTTCCTGCATATACCAGAAATAATTGTCTAATTATTATTATTTAATTGTTTATTTCTTTCACAATTTCCTTCGCCAGTGCCCACAAACCACCGGAAATTAAAGAGTGCCCCCCCAGCAGAACAGGAATTTTGGATTCCATCGCCCGGCGGGTGAACTCCCGGGCAAAGGGGTCTTTAAGCTCCTGGTACATTCCCAGGTCGGAATAAAAACGGTCCGTCTCTGTGAGATCCAGTTTAAAATGGGCAAAAAGAACCCGGGTGTCAATTAATGCACAGGCCGCTACCCTTTCTATATATTCAAAAAACTTATCAATCCCTACTTCTTCTACAAAAAATCCCATGAGAGCAACTACTTCCCCCTGGCCCAGGCGACCCAGGGCTTTCATTCCCCTCTCTTCAGAAAAAATCCGCAGGCGGCATTTTATATTGGTGTTCAGGTAAGCTACAATAGGGGCTCCTACTCTCCCCATGAGCATGACATCCTCATAGTACCCCGCCAACACTTCTTTGGCCTTGAATATACGCTCTAAATCCAGATCCAGTTTCCCAATAGCTTCCCTGGTCCTCTCTCCGGAGTAAGAACTGGCGGCCAGAAGGAGGATATCCATAGGAGTATCCAGATCAAAAACAATGCCCAGGGTAAGAGGCATTAATTCTAAATGAAAATCCGCTTCGTCCCTTAAAACGTTAGCCAGCATATTATCCATGGGGGGCAGGTTAATTCGATTAATCATGGAAGCAGGCCTGAAGGCCACCAGGTCGGCAGATTGAGAATTGTTAGCTAATAGAACTTCTGTGCCAGATAACAGGAGCTGGCAAATTCGGCTGAGTTCCTCCGTCTGAATCAGGGGAATGCTGGCTCCACCGAAGTAGAAAACGTTATGCAGGTCATAGTCGTTAATTACTTTCTGCAGCATGTGGCCAAAATGGAAATCCCTGGCATCATTCTCTATCACTTCCACCCCCAGCAAAGCAGCTTCCTCTGCCAGGTGATGATAATTGGTAGAAAGGAATACCTTATCAATTTCCTTGGCCTTTTTCATCTTTTCGATGTTGTCCAGAAGGGTGGCATTGCGAACCTGAAACATCAACTTTTCCGGTGGGCTTTGGGGATTCCCTCCCTCAAAGATGATAGCACTGACTTTTTCCCCCATTTATCTCCATCCTTTCTATACTTTTATCTAAGACTCATTTAAAAAGATTCCACAAAACAAATAAAATCCCTTCAAATTGAGGATTGGTACAGCGGCTGCTAATTTCAATTTAAAAAAAAGGCTGCCCTGTTCGAACTGTAGGACAGCCTTTTGTCTCATTGATTTAATCATTCAATTCTTTCAGGGGTATACCTTACGATATTTCCGGTTCAATTAAACCATAATTGCCGTCTTTTCTGCGGTAAATTACACTAACTGCCTCCACCTCAGCATCGAAGAAAACAAAGAAATCATGGCTCAGCAGATTCATTTGAAGAATTGCCTCCTCCACGGTCATGGGTTTCACAGCAAAACGCTTCACCCGTACAACTCTGGGCTCATCTTCCAGCGAATCCGCATCCTGGGCTCCCCGTTCCAGTTTAACCGTCCTTTTGCTGGCTTTCTGCCTTAAATTCCGATTAAGCTTGGTTTTGTACTTTTCAATCTGTTTTTCTAGTTTCTCCACGACCAGATCAATGGAAGCATACATATCCGGAGTAGACTCTTCACCCCGTAAAATCATACCGTTAAGTAAAATAGTCACTTCAATAATATTACTTTCCCTGGTTACGCCGAGGAGCACCTGCGCTTCGGTTTCGGTATCAAAGAATTTGTCGAGTTTACCAATTCGTTTTTCCACGTATTCTCCTAAAGCGTCAGTGACTTCAATGTTCTTTCCACGAATATTAATTATCAAAAAGCCTCACTCCTTTCAGGGTCTCATAATAGAATACTATTCCCTTTACAGGCAAAAAAATCCTACCTAAACCAGGAAATAAATTATTAAATAAAATTAAAGGGGCATTATCTGCCAATCACAGCTGCATATAGGATTTCCACTCCCCCCTGGCGAAGAACCCTGGCCGCTTCATTCATAGTGGCACCGGAGGTAAAAATATCGTCTATCAACAGCAGGCTTTTTACTTGAGAAATTGGCTTTTCTTTTAGGGCATCAGACAACTTTTCCTCCCTCAGGCGAAAGGCGCCCTGCAGGTTCACAGCCCTTTCTCTTCTGCCCAACCGGGCCTGGCTCTCCGTGTCCTTAACCCTGACCAACACATTCATCAAGGGTAAGCCCAATTGGGATGCGGCTTCCTCCGCCAACAGCTCCGCTTGATTAAAGCCCCGCTCTTCCAGCCGTCCGGCACATAAGGGGATCGGGATAACTCCACAGGGAACCAGCCACTGTCCCAATTGAATCCGGGCATTAATTCCCCGGACTAAATAAGGGGTAAAAAGATTAACCAGCTCTTTTTTCCCCTGATATTTGAAATCCTGAATTAATCTTTTTAAATTCCCTCCGTATGGGCCCAGGGCAAGCATCCCATCGATGTAAAGTTCCCGGTGGCTGCATTCCGGGCATTCCCTTCCGGAACCATAAGCATAAGCACAAATGGGGCAGGCTTCGGTTTCCGAAAACAGGCTTTCCAGGCAGGGATCGCATACAAATTCGCCGCCGCCCAGGAGCTTTCGGCAGAGAAGACACCGGGGCGGGTAAAGATAGTCCAGCCAGGATTTTAGAAATTTCATATTCAACTCCCTCGAAATAAAAGCCTTTCTCCCAGCAGTGTATGGCGTTCCTCTACCCGGTTATTCCTCAGGGCAATGGACAGAGCTTTTTTGGTGCCCACCACCACAACCAGTTTTCGAGCTCGGGTAATGCCGGTATAAACAAGATTTCTCTGCAGCAGCAGAAAATGCTGGGTGATTAGAGGCAGAATTACCACCGGATATTCACTTCCCTGACTTTTATGTACGGAAATAGCATAGGAGAGGACCAGTTCATCCAACTCGTTAAAACTGTACTGAACTTCCCGGCAGCCGGTAAGGTCCGGATAGGTTACGGTCAGTTCCCCTTCTTCTGTATTGATATCGGCTATTTTCCCAATATCCCCGTTATATACTTCTTTCTGGTAGTTATTCCTGATCTGCATCACTTTATCTCCCAGGCGAAAGGTTTCCCCTCCGGAAAGTATTTCTTTTTTCCCCCGAAACGGGGGGTTTAAAGATTCCTGCATCAGTTTGTTTAAGTTCTCCACTCCCACCAGTGTCCTGCGCATGGGAGTAATAACCTGTATGTCATCCAACGGGTCAACATTTAGATAGCCCGGAATTCTAAACCGGCAAAGGTCCAGAATTATTTGATTAATCTTTTCAGGGTCATCCTCCTGAATGAAATAAAAATCTTTATTCTTTTCGTTAGTCTTGGGAAATTCCCCCTGGTTAATGCGGTGAGCGTTGACAATGATCAGGCTCTCCCTGGCCTGGCGGAATATTCTATCCAGAGTAACCACTGGAATTACTCCAGATCCAATCAGGCTCCGCAGGACATTTCCCGCTCCGACGGAGGGAAGCTGGTCTATATCCCCTACCAAAATTAATTTGCTTCCCAAGGGGAGAGCCTTTAACAGGTGGTACATGAGAAGAAGGTCCACCATGGACACCTCATCAACAATCAATACTTCCGTTTTTAATGGTTTTTCCTCATTCCTCTGAAAACGGAACTCTCCTTCCTGATAGCTGTATTCCAGCAGACGATGTATGGTTTTGGCTTCCCTCCCGGCAGCTTCAGACATCCGTCGGGCAGCCCTCCCCGTGGGAGCAGACAGCGTAACCTGGAGGTTGTTCTTTTCAAAAAGATCTATTAACGCTTTGATAGTCGTGGTCTTCCCCGTTCCCGGACCACCGGTAATAATTAAAACCCCCTCCTCCAGGGCCTTACTCAGAGCCTGGTGCTGCTGGGGCGTTAAATTATAGTCGCTGTCCATTTTGAACATTTCCATGGACTGATTTAAACTCTGCTGCCAGGCCTTTAGATCTAAAAATCTACGGGCTACTCCTCTTTCGGCATGGTAAAAAGGAGCCAGGTAAATAAGCCTGTGTTCCCCTGCCGGCTCAAGCTCTATGAAGACTTCCTTTGCTTTCACTAAGGCCTGAATTTGTTCTGCCATTAATGGAATCTTTATTTCCTCTTCGGCAAAAAGGCATTGAATCTTTTGAAAAACTTCCTCCTCCGGCAGGAATACATGACCCTGGGAAGCTCCTTCCCACAATACAAATTGAATGGCGGCCTTTATACGGTGTGAGGACCGGGGGTCCATTCCCAGTTTAAGGGCAATCTTATCGGCAGTTTTAAAACCAATACCCGTTAATTCAGCCAGCCGGTACGGATTTTCTCGAATGATTTTTAAGGTATCTCTCCCGTAATGCCGGTATATTTTCACAGCCAATCCCGGGGTAACTTCATGGGCCTGAAGAAAAATCATGACCTCCCGGATATCCTTTTGTTCCTCATATCCTCGGGAAATCATCTCCGCCTTTTTTTCACCGATTCCCTCCACCTGGCATAAACGGTCCGGGTACTTTTCAATTACCTCCAGAACCTCCAGGCCAAAACAGGAAATAAGCCTTTTGGCGGTAACAGCACCAATCCCTTTTATACAGCCGGAACCTAAATATCGTTCTACCCCCACCAATGTCTTGGGGATTATACTCTCAAAACTCTCCACCTTAAACTGTTTTCCGTATTTGGGACTGTTTACCCACTGCCCTTCCAGTTTTAGAGATTGCCCGGAGGAAACCGTAGGGAAAACCCCAACAATTGTCACCAACTCATGGTTATCCGAAGGCATTAATTTTGCCACAGTAAAATCATTTTCATCGTTGCGGTATGTAATCCTTTCCAGGATCCCCTCAAGCACAGGCATTTTTAATCACAGCCTTTTATTCAAATTATCTTTTTTAAAACGTAACTTCAAAATATTTACACTTCTATTCTAACGAAATAAACGACAAAGAACAAGTGTTTCGCTATAATACTTTTGCTAATTAAACCTGAAGCCTGCCTCAGCATCCAGTAGGCCCACCTGGCAGCACAACAAATTTGTAGTATGTATAGAGGGGGGGTACCCCTCCCCTCTAGTATACTACAACATCCGTAACTTCTCTGGAAATAAGCCGGGCAGATACTTTTTCTTTAATATTTCCACCGGAAGTAAGGAAGATATTTTTTGTTAAAATGAGGTCCATAGCATCTTCTACATCCTGCTGAACCAGGGGTTCCACAGGGTTGACGATATTAATTGTCGCCGGCCTCCCCTCATCGTTTCGAAAATTTAACTGAAGAGTTTTCACTATATCCAAGGTGTCTTCACCTCCTTACATAAAAATGGGTTCTTCAGTTCTTAATCCAGTTATCTATTCTTCAATTAATTGAACCTCATTGACACGGATGATTTTATCCACCTCAAACTGCTGAAGGCTGCCCAGGGCTGAAGCCACATCGTAAACATCCTGATCCGATCTTTCAGCGTTTACATTGTTGTACGTTCTGGTACGGTAAACCGGGTTTTCAGGTGTTCCCACCTGAAGCCTTAGTTGAATCCGGGAGTATCCGGGGAGTACCTGTAATGGCATATTGAAACACCTCCTTCCTCTGCTCTCGAGAGCATCTTCATTATAAGCCCTTTCAAGAAAATAAAAAAACGCTGAAATATCATTATTTCAGCGCATTAATTTTATTTAATATTAGTTTTTTTAAAGGCCGTGCCCAAAATAAACACGAAATATTTGTTGTTTGCGCCTAACTCATAATTATCTTTTAAAAGTTAACGTCTATAATACCACCAGGCCACGCTTGGCGGCCTGAATAACAGCCTGTGTCCTGTCTCCCACTTCCAACTTTTTAAATATGCTGCTCACATGGTTTTTAACGGTCTTTTCGCTAATAAATAAATTCTGGGCAATGGACCTGTTGGCATTTCCTTTGGCCATAAGGCTCAGTATCTCCACTTCTCTTTTGGTTAGTTTTTTTTGACCGTTTCCATTGGACTTGTTATCCCGAATAATCTGGACTAAACGGGCAGGCTCCATGCTCTTCAAAACATAACCATATGCTCCCTCTTGAACCGCCTGAACCAGCCGGGGGTCCTCCTCCTGTATAGCCATTACAAAAACCTTGATTTTAGGATATTTCCTCACCAGGTGTTTCATGGTATCTAATTGTTCCATGCCTGGTAAATTTAGATCCAAAAAAAGCATATCCGGCTTGTTGGATTTTACCCTTTGTTTCAGCTCCAGGGTATTTACTGCCATCCCCACAATTTGGATATCTTTTTCCCTTTCAAATACCTTACGCAACCCAATTTGAAAAAGCAAATGATTGTCCGCAATTAAAATTCCAATAGGCTGCATATGATCTCCCCCTGATAATAATATACATAAACTTAATTAATCATTATGTATATTTCTAGTAAACTATGAAAATTCCTTCCTTTTACGACATAAATCGCCATATTTTTATAATTTTTTGTAACTTATTCTTTTTTAAAATTAGCATCTTCCTTAAGCTGCGCTGCCTTATCCGTCTTTTCCCAGGGAAGGTCCAGTTCTTCCCGGCCAAAGTGGCCGTAGGCAGCAATAGGTTTATAGATAGGCCTTCGTAGTTTCAGGTCCCGAATAATTGCTCCCGGCCTCAAATCAAAATGCTTTTCTACCAGTGCGATAATTTTTTCTTCGCTGATGACATGGGTACCAAAGGTATCTACCATAATAGAAACCGGTCGGGCTATTCCTATGGCATAAGCGATCTGTACTTCACAACGATAAGCCAATCCGGCAGCCACAATATTTTTAGCTACATATCGTGCGGCATAAGACCCGGAACGATCTACTTTAGTAGGATCTTTACCTGAAAAAGCCCCACCCCCATGCCGTGCAGTGCTCCCGTAGGAATCTACAATAATCTTTCGGCCGGTCAACCCGGAATCTCCCATGGGCCCCCCTACTACAAACCTGCCGGTGGGATTTACATGGAATATGGTCTGGGCATCTAACATCTCCGGGGGGATGGTTTCTTTAATCACCGTCTCAATAATATCGCTGCGTATTTGTTCCAGAGAAATATCCGGCTTATGCTGTCCGCTGACAATAACTGTATGGACCCTCTTGGGTTGATCATCCTCATACTCTATGGTAATCTGGCTTTTTCCATCAGGGCGAAGATAGGGAAGCACCCTGGCCTTCCTCACTTCAGCCAGTCTCCTGGCCAGTCTGTGGGCCAGGGATATGGGAAGAGGCATGAGCTCCGGAGTCTCCTTAACAGCATAGCCAAAAACCATGCCCTGATCTCCTGCCCCAATGGCCTCAATTTCATCCTCTGTCATAATTCCGGATTTGGCTTCCTGGCATTGATCCACCCCCAGAGCAATATCGGGAGACTGCTCATCAATGGAACAGAGCACGGCACAGGTATCCCCGTCAAACCCGTATTTTGCCCGGGTATAACCGATTTCTTTGACAGTGCTTCTTACAATTTTGGGGATATCCACATAACAGGTGGTGGTAACTTCCCCCACCACCATTGCCAGGCCTGTAGTAACCGTAGTTTCCAAAGCAACCCGGGAAAAAGGATCTTTGGCTAACATGGCATCCAGCAGGGCATCTGAAATCTGGTCCGCTACTTTATCAGGATGTCCCTCCGTTACTGATTCAGAAGTAAAAAGTTTAATCACTAATAATACCTCCCTCTTTCTTAAGATACAATAAAAATAAAAAACCTCTTTAAAAGAGGTTTGTATGGTATACAACCCCCCTTATCTACCAGGATAAATATCCTGCGGGAATTGGCACCGCTGACTGCATGAGTCCGGTTGCCGGGTTTCTTCGGGCCCGTCCCTCCACCTCTCTGGATAAGAGTATAAAATTTTGCATGTAAAGAATCCTA
>SL_3KL_010_SEDDRAFT_10001615_pt1 | contig 20572 bp, 20 predicted proteins | sample SodLakKL_010_SED_2_FD_10381 | JGI IMG/M metagenome (IMG submission 10381) | reverse complement strand
TGTGAGTGGGCCCGGCAGGATTAGCTTCGCTGATCCTCCGGGATAGGGTCTGACTCCAAGTCAGGTGAGTGGGCCCGGCAGGGTTAGCTTCGCTGATCCTCCGGGATAGGGTCTGACTCCAAGTCAGGTGAGTGGGCCCGGCAGGATTAGCTTCGCTGATCCTCCGGGATACGGTCTGACTCCAGGTCGTGTTAGTGGGCCCGGCAGGATTCGAACCTGCGACCCTTCGATTATGAGTCGAGTGCTCTAACCACTGAGCTACGGGCCCGGGGTGGCAGGTCCGGAGGGGACCCGCCGGCCCGGGGCTCGCCACCTCATGGAGTGACGCGAAGCCCCGGGCCTCTACCCTGATCCGGCCTCCGGATCAGTCCTTCAGCGTATAGCGGAGCCGGGCCGCCAGGCCCTCGCCCTCCTTATCCAGCCGCTCGGCGCCCTCTCCGGACAGCTCTTCCACCTCGGCCTGCGCCTCGAAGGCCGTACCCACCAGGTGGTCGGCGTAGTCGGGATTGGCGCGAATGAAGTTCCGGCTGATGAGGAGGGTGTCGACACGGGCCTCCTTGAGGGCCTTCTCCACACTCTCCGGACCCAACGCGCCGCGGCCACCGGCCCGGGCCTGGTCCATGACCTGGTCCAAAAGCTCACCCTGAACGCGCTGGTTCACCGCCGACGCGGTTGCTTCCACCGCGTCCCGAACCTCCGCATCGGTCATTTCGAGTCGCAGGGACGCCTCTACGGCGGTGCGGGAGGTGACCCGATTCGGGAGGTGGGAATGGAGGGCCGCTACCACTTCCGGCGTACCACCCAACACTACCAGGGCCTCGTCGCCGGCCCGCTCGGTCAGGAGCTCGGCCAGGCGCTTCTGCATCCGCTCCGAGCCCACTTCCAGGAACTTCTGTGCCGCATCGGTTCCCGTCTTCCCGCGAACGCCGGAATGGTTGGTCGCCCGCTTGGACACGTTGATGTCGGTGAGGTCACCGAGGAAGGTTTCGGCATTCAGGTTCTCGGGCTCTCCCAGTTCGCCGTTCCGGTACTCGAAGATCCGGGCTCGGCGGCTGTCCACGAGGATGGCGATGACCAGCCGCTCCTGCTTGAGGGCACGCACGTAGGGAGCGACCCGGATCCCGTCTTCCCAGCGCACCAGGTCGGGCATGGGTACCCGAACGGGATTTCCGTAGACCAGTCCGTCGTCGGTGGCGAAGCCGACCCAGCCGAAGTTGGGCAGGAAGCTATCGTGCTTCCCCAGCGCTTCTTCGATGTGCTTGAAGGCCTTCTTGAAGCGCTGCTCTTCTTCGGGTCCCTCTCCGTTCGCCGACTTCCGAGCCTCGTTGACCTGCTGGTCCAGTCGTCGCCGCCAGGCGGTCCGCTCGGCGAAGTCCGTTGCCTTTCCATCCAGATAGACGCTCAGGACCTTGTCCCCGCGGAGATCCCGGTACAGGTCCACCAGCTCATCGTGGGTCAGCATGGCACTCCTTCTTTTTTCGATTCGATTCGTAAGGGCAGAGGAAGGACGAAATCGCCGCAGACCTACCCCGGAAGCCGCCTCAGCGGGTTCCGAAGAGCCGGTCTCCGGCGTCGCCCAATCCCGGAAGAATATAACCTCTTTCGTCGAGTTGACGGTCCAGCGCCGCGGTGAAGAGGGGGATGTCGGGATGGGCCTCCCGGAACACTTCCACGCCCCGAGGCGCGGCCACCAGACACATGAAACGGATGTTCACCGCCCCCCGGTCCTTCAGGAGTTGCACCGCAGCGGCCGCGGATCCTCCGGTGGCGAGCATGGGATCCACAACGATGAACTCTCGATCGGCAGGAGCCGCCGGAATCTTGAAGTAGTACTCCACCGGTTCCAGCTTCTCCTCGTCCCGGAAGAGCCCCACATGGCCAACCCGGGCACCGGGCACGAGCCGGACGATCCCGTCGACCATCCCGAGCCCCGCCCGGAGGATGGGCACCACCACCAACTTCTTCCCCCGGATCCGGTAAGCCGTTGTCGTCTCCAGCGGTGTTTCCACCTCCACCGGCTCCAGGGGCAGATCCCGGGTCACCTCGTAGGCCATGAGGAGCGACATCTCTTCCACGAGTTCGCGGAACTGCTTCTTCGTGGTGCTGCGGCACCGCAGGTAGGAGAGTTTGTGCTGGATGAGGGGGTGATCCAGGATCCGGAGCTCAGGCTGGAGGGTCTGCATGGGCGGCGCGGTGACGGGATCGGGACGAGGTGCGATGATTATTGGGGCCTTTCCACTGGACTGCTACGCTATCTCCCCTGCCGCCGCAGGGGAAGTGTCCACAGGAAAAACCGCTTCGTGCCCTTCCCTCGGACCCCTGTCCTACCATGTCCCCAGACACCCCTGACGACTCCACCCCTCCAGCCGGATCCAACGGGTCATCCGATGCCGTTCGAGGTCCCCGACCCGGTGCCGGGAAGGCGACGGACCCGGGCTTTGCCGAAGCCCGTCGGGCCATGGTCCGCGAACAACTCCAGGCCCGAGGACTCCGCCACGCCCGGGTCCTGGAGGTCATGGGCCGTCTGCCTCGCGAGCACTTCGTTTCCGGAAGTCGGGCCCGCTCGCCCTGGAAGGTGTATGCCGACACCGCCGTGCCGGTGGGGCGGGGCCAGACCCTTTCCCAGCCCTACATGGTGGCTCGGATGACGGCGGATCTGGATCCGGCGCCGGGATCGCGGATCCTGGAGATCGGCACGGGAACGGGCTATCAGACCGCCGTCCTGGCAGCCCTGGCCGGAGAGGTCTGGACGGTGGAGCGAGATCCGATATTGGCCGAGGGGGCCCGGAAGAAGCTTGGTGCGTTGGGCATCGAAAACGTGCGCTTCCGCTCCGGTGACGGATCCCTGGGCTGGCCGGAGGGAGCCCCCTTCGACGGGATTCTGGTGACGGCGGCGGCGCCACGGATTCCGATGCCGCTGGTAGCCCAGTTGGCCGAGGGCGGGCGCATGGTGATCCCGGTGGGCCCTCCCGACCTCCAGGAACTCCTTCTCGTGGTCGTCCGCGACGGGGAAACCCGGAGTCGGGTGCTCACCGAGTGCCGCTTCGTCCCCCTCGTGGGCGAGGCCGGCTGGGCTTCTCCCCCGGCCTGACCTTCCGACCACCCCCCGATCCGCCCGTACCTCCGGCGGAAGACCCCGACTTCACGCCGGCAGTGACCCGGAGGGCCGAGATCTCCGCCGGTTCCAACTCCCGCCATTCGCCCCGAGGGAGACTGCCCAGGCGGACGGGACCGAAGGCGGTCCGTTCCAAGCTGAGCACCGGGTGCCCTACCGCCTCCAGGAGGCGCCGGACCTCCCGGTTGCGACCCTCCCGGAGGACCAGGGTGAGGACCGCCTCGTCACGACGCGTCGACGCGCCCTTCACCAGCCGCACCAACTCGGCGTGGGCCGAGCCGTCGTCCAGCTCCACTCCCTGCTCCAGACGCCGGAGCGTCGCATCGCCGGGCACGCCCTGGACCCTGGCCCGGTACTCCCGGGACACCTCCGACGACGGGTGGAGCAGGCCGTGCACCGCGTCACCCTCGTTGGAAAACAGGAGGAGGCCCTCGGTGAGGAGGTCCAGTCGGCCGACGTAGCGGAGCGCCTGGTGCTCCGGAGGAAGAAGGGAGTAAACGGTGGGTCGCCCCTGGGGGTCCTTCCGCGTCGTCACAGTCCCGATGGGCTTGTGGAGGGCGATCCAGCGGAAGTCGGACAGGTGGACTTCCCGCCCGTCCACCTCCACCCGGTCCAGCCCAGGCGTCACCTGGATTCCCGGGGTCACGGCCACCTCGCCGTTCACCCGGACCCGACCCTGAGCCATCCACGTCTCCGCCTCCCGCCTTGAAGCCACCCCCGCCCGGGAAAGGAACTTCTGTAGCCTCATGGGAGAACGGTCGCCGCTCATCGGGCCTCCTCCACTGTCACGTCGTCCAGTTGCAGGTCTTCCTGGTGCACCTCGTCCTGTTGCACTTCTTCCTCCTCCGGAAGGATGGGGGTCGTGCGGTCCCGAAGGATCACGGGCAGCTCATCCGGACGCGGCAGGTCATCGAGGCTGCGGAATCCGAAGTGCTGGAGAAAGTAGTTGGTGGTTCCGTAGAGGAGGGGTCGTCCGAGCCCCTCGCCCCGTCCAACCACATCGATGAGCCCTCGATCCTGGAGGGTCCGGATCACTCCCGATGACCCGACCCCCCGCACGTACTCCACCTCCACGCGACCGATGGGCTGCCGATACGCGATGATGGCCAGCGCCTCCAGGGCCGGCCCGGAGAGGCGCGACGGCCGCGGCACCGTCTCCAGGCGATCCAGGTAGGCGGCAAATCGGGGCTCGGTGAGGAGTTGGTACCCCTCGGCCACCTCCACCAACTGGAAGGCCCGCTCCGACTCCAGATAGAAGGTCTTGAGCCGCGCCAGCGCCCCCTCCACCGCGTCCTCGTCAAGGGACTCGTCGGCCCGGGCGATTTCATCGGGACGAAGGGGAGCATCGCTGGCGAAGAGGACGGCCTCCACGATCTGGTCCGGCTTCACGACTGATCCTCCGGGGTTGGGGCGGGAAGCGCGCCGGCTCGAACCCGGGCGGCGAAGTCGTCGATTCCGTCAGAAAACTCGTCGTCCACGGCCCCCGCTCCGGAACCCGGTTCGTCCCGACGGTAGAGCCAGAGTTCGTGGAAGGGACGGGTCTGGCGCAAGTGGACCCGCCGTCTGCGACTCAACTCCAGACCGGCCAGGAAGGTCATGACGCCGTGCATCCGCTGGACGTCGTCCTGGACGGAGGTGAGGAGCGATCCGAACTCCACCCCGGAATCTCGGCTCAGACGATCCAGGATGAGGATGGCCTTCTCCTCCATGGAGACGGTGCGAGGCGTCACCCGGTGCTCCCGATCCACCGGCTCCGGGGTCTTGACGCCCATCGCGGCGGCCAGGACCTCCTCCCAGGTGGTCTCCAGGGGGAGTTCCTCAGGAGACGGGCGGGGACGGTCCTCCAGGTAGCCCTTCGGGCGGCGCCGGGCGCGTTCGGCCTCGGCCCGCTCCATTCGCTGGGTGATCTCCCGGATCTGCTCGTACTCCAGGAGCCGCCGCACCAACTCGGCTCGAGGATCCTCCCCGTCCGTTTCCACCGGCCGAGGCAGGAGCATCTGCGCCTTGATCCGGATCAGCGTCGCCGCCATCTCCAGGAATTCGCCGGCTGAATCCAACTGACCGGCCCCGATCCCCTTCACCGCCACCAGGAACTGGTCCGTGATGTTGTGGATGGGAATGTCGAAGATGTCGAACTCCTGCTCCCGGATCAGGTGCAGCAGCAGATGGAGTGGGCCCTGGAAGCGCTCCAACTCCACCATGAAGGGGGCGTCGGAGTTCTCGACGCCGTTCATTCGTCACTCCCTGCCGGATTCCCGGCGGTGGGTGCCGGGGCCGGGCTGGGGGCCGGGGCCCCAGTCACGACCCGCGGCCGAACGGCCGGGGCGGCGGTCCGCGGTTCACGCCATCGGCCGTGGCAGAATCCGGAAGGAAGGAGGAAACCCATGGTGGGAAGCTACCCGGACCCCGCGATGGGGAGCAAGGCGACGGAGGAAGGATTGAGGACCGGGGGCATTGATCTCCAGGCCACGCCAGGATATCTTTGCCGTCTATCGCCGTTTTCACAGACGTATCCGAGGTCGGAATGCCGAACATCAAGAGTGCCAAGAAGCGCATGGAGCTGGGCCAGAAGTGGGCCGCTCGCAATCGGGTAGCCCGTTCCCGTCTCCGGACCGCCGTCAAGCGCGTCCGGCAGGCCGAGGATGCGGAGACGGCCCAGACCCGTCTCCGGGAGGCTGAGTCCCTCCTGGACAGAGCCGCCCGCAGGCGGCTTTTCCACCCCAATAAGGTGGCTCGAATGAAGAGCCGTCTGCAGCGCCGGGTGAAGGAGTTGCATCAGGGCTGACACGTCCTGGAAATCCGTTCAGCGCCGCCGGGTGAGCACCGGCGCCGAATGAGCGAAAGGAGCCTCGGTGACCACGATCACCGAGGCTCCTTTCGCGTGTGCCCACCGCAACCGGCGTGTGGACCCGGCAACCTCGAACCGCCCGATCAGCTCCCGTGCGTCCAGACGGTCCGGCCTCCTACAATGGTCCGCACAGGGCACCCCCGGAGACGCCACCCCGCGAAGGGCGTGTTCCGGCTCCGGGACAGGAAGGCCGAGGGATCCACCACCCACTCCGCCTCCAGATCCAGGATCGTCACGTCGGCGGGTCCTCCCACCTTCAGATCTCCACCGGGAAGGCGAAAGGCCCGGGCCGGTGCCCGGCTCATCCGATCCACCAGTGTGCTCAGATCCATCCGTCCCTCGTGCACGAAGTGGGTCAGGATGAGACCGACGCTGGTCTCGAGCCCCACCACGCCGAAGGGCGCATCGTCGAAGGCCTGCTCCTTCTCATCGTAGTGATGGGGCGCATGGTCCGTGGCCAGCGTATCCAGGGTCCCGTCCAGGAACCCGGCCACCACCTCCAGGCGGTCCTCCTCCGTGCGGAGTGGTGGGTTCATCTTGGCTTCGGTTCGATACCCCTCCACCGCCTCGTCGGTGAGGAGAAGATGGTGGGGAGTCGCTTCGGCGGTGACGCGGACTCCCCGCGCCTTGGCATCCCGGATGGCCCGGACGCCGTGCCGGGTAGACACGTGCTGGAGATGGATGTGTCCGCCGGTGAGCTCGGCCACCAGGAGGTCCCGGACGATGTGAACGTCCTCGGAGGCGTTGGGCTTTCCCTGGATCCCGAGCCGAGCGGAAATCACACCTTCGTTCATGGCCCCCTTCCCCGAAAGCCCCAGGTCCTCCGGGTGATCCGCCACGGGAATGTCGAAGCTCTGGCTGTATTCCAGGGCCCTGCGCATGAGCCCCGAATCCATGACAGGTCGCCCGTCATCGGTGATGGCCACGGCCCCGGCTTCCACCAGCTCACCGATCTCGGTGAGTTGTTCCCCGCGTTGCCCGATGGAGAGGGCCCCCACCGGATAGACCCGACTCGCCCCCGCCGCCTTCCCCGCTGCCGCCACGAACCCCACCGTGGCCGGCGAATCGATGACCGGGTCGGTGTTGGGCATGGCGCACACGGCAGTGAACCCGCCTGCCGCCGCGGCCCGCGCACCGGTGGCGATGGTCTCCTTGTGCTCCCCCCCCGGCTCCCGGAGGTGGACGTGGACGTCGATGAGGCCGGGAAGCACCACCTTCCCCCGGCAGTCCACCACCTCGACCCCCTCCGGCGCCTCCAGCTCCGACCCCAGCGCCGCGATCCGGCCGTCGGCCAGGAGAACGTCGCGGATGCCGTCAATGCCCTGCTCCGGGTCCACCACCCGTCCACCCTGAAGGAGCACCGGCCCACCCCCATCCCCATCCGTCATCCCAACCCTCCCGTCTTTGCCGCCTCGGCCCGCTCCGGGGCTCCGCCGGCCAGTAGATAGAGTACGGCCATCCGCACCGCCACCCCGTTGGTGACCTGGTGCAGGATGACCGACTGAGGTCCGTCCGCCACGTCGGAATCGATCTCCACCCCACGGTTCATGGGTCCCGGGTGGAGAATGAGAATGTCCCGGGGCGCCCGCTCGAGGCGCGGGGTGGTGACGCCGAAGAACCGATTGTACTCACGCAGCGACGGCACGTAGCCGGTCCGCATTAGCTGCAGCCGCAGGACATTCAGGACATCGGCCCACTCGATGGCCTCTTCGATGCGGTTGAAGCGCTCCACCCCCAGGGCGTCGATCCCGGCGGGGACCAGCGTCCGGGGCCCGCAGACACCCACCTCGGCTCCCAGCTTCAGGAGGCCGAAGATATTGGAGCGGGCCACTCGGGAATGGAGCACATCACCCACGATGCAGACCCGGAGACCCGCAAGACGCTTCCGGTGATCCCGGATGGTCAGGAGGTCCAGGAGCGCCTGGGTGGGATGCTCGTGGGATCCGTCTCCGGCGTTGATGACGTTGGACGGGATCCGATCCGCCAGGAAGCGGGCGGCCCCGGATGCGCCGTGGCGGATCACCACCATGTCGATGCGCATGGCCTCCAGATTCCGCGCCGTATCCACCAGCGTCTCCCCCTTCACCACCGAGGAACCGGAAGCGGAGATATTGACCGTGTCGGCACTCAACCGCTTCTCGGCGAACTCGAACGAGATGCGGGTGCGGGTGGAAGGCTCCATGAAGAGGTTGACGATGGTCTTCCCCCGAAGCACCGGGACCTTCTTGATGCGTCGCTCGGAGATCTCCTTGAAGGGCTCCGCCGTGTCCAGGATGGCCCGGATCTGCTCGGCGGTCAGAGGCTCGAGCCCGATGAGGTCCTTGCCCAGCGGCGACGAGATTCGACTCACGCCTCCCCCCTCGCTCGGGGAACCAGTTCCACGGAGAGCCGGCCGTCCTCCTCCGGAACCAGTACCTCCACCTCCTGCCGCGACAGCACGCTCACGGTCCGCCCCACCACGTCGGGTTGGATGGGCAGCTCCCGCCCGCCCCGGTCCACCAGGACGCAGAGGAGGATGCGGGCCGGCCGCCCCCAATCCATGAGCTCGTTCATGGCCGCCCGCGTGGTACGACCGGTGAAGAGGACGTCGTCCACCACCACCACGCACCGATCATCGACCCCGGTGAGGGGAAGATTGGACTCGCCCACCACCGGGCGAGGCCCTACCTCCATGAGGTCGTCGCGGTAGAGGGTGATGTCCAGGGCACCCGAGGCGATCGGAGTTCCCGCCTCGGCTTCGATGAGGGCCTGGATCCGCTGGGCCAGCTCCACGCCCCGTCGGCGAATCCCCAGGATCACAAGGCCCTCCGTCCCCTCGTTCAACTCCACGATCTCACGGGACATTCGGCCCAGCGCCCGCTCGACGGCCGCCTCGTCCATGAGGGTGATGCGCTCGTTCAGGGTCAATGGATTCGGGGCTGGGAGAAGGGCGGAATGGGATCCGGTGCGACGGCTGCGAAGGCGCCGGAACGTCGGACCGGCCGGCAAGGGCCGGCCGGCATGACCCTCGCAAGCTAGGGAAGCCCGCGAGGGGGTGTCAACGAATCCGGGCGGCGCGGTCACAGGAATCGGATTGTGGAGCGCTCCGCACCCCATCACCTTTGGGCGGAAGGGGGTTGCCGGACCGATACACCACCGGGCGGAGAGCGCACATGGAGGGGGACTACGAGCGGGTCGAAGCGGCCATCCGGTACCTGGAGGCACATGCACGGCGCCAGCCGAGCCTCGACGAGCTGGCGGTCCATCTGGGTCTCAGTGCCGGCCACCTGCAGCGGGTCTTCCGCCGGTGGGCCGGGGTGAGCCCCAAGCGCTTTCTCCAGTTCCTCACGGCCCGATACGCCCGCTCCCTCCTCGAGTCCCGATCCACCCTGCTGGAGGTGGCGTGGGAGGCCGGGCTCTCGGGCCCGGGACGCCTCCACGACCTCTTCGTGGGCATCCACGCCATGACGCCGGCCCAGGTCCGGGCCGGGGGAGCGGGGTTGACGCTCCGTTGGGGACTCCATCCCACGCCCTTCGGGATGTGCCTGCTGGGGGTGACCGAGCGGGGTGTGGCCTTCCTTTCCTTCCCGGATCTCCGTCCTGGCGATGCCGGTCCCGGCGAGGACGACGCCGGATCGCCGCCCCCGCCGGCGTTGAGGAAGTACTGGCCCGAGGCGGATTTTCGCCAGGACCGGCAGGGGACCGCGCGCCTGATCCGGCAGATCTTCCGGTTCGGTCCCTCGGCGGACCATGGCCCCCTGACCCTCCACCTCAGGGGGACCAACTTCCAGATCCGCGTCTGGGAAGCGCTCCTCCGGATCCCGCCGGGGCAGGTGGTGACCTACGGGGAGCTGGCCCAGGCCGTCGACCTTCCATCGGGTGCCCGGGCGGTGGGCGGGGCGGTGGGGCGCAATCCGGTGAGCTGGCTCATCCCCTGCCACCGGGTCATCCGAGGAACCGGTGCCTTCGGCGACTATCGGTGGGGCAGTGCCCGGAAGAAGGCCATGCTCGGGTGGGAAGCGGCCAGGAGCGACACCGGCCGCGGACCGGCGTCCGACCCGGACCAGGCCTGACCGGGAGTTTGCCAAGGCGGGTCATGGGCGCCATCTTGCGGCCTTTGTGCCGGGGCCGGAAATGGAGCGTGCGCAGGGCCAGGCATGGGTACCGCGCAGCGTCACTTCCCTCCCCTGACAACCCCTCATCCACCGAGTCGCCACCCCACCGCTTCCAGGCAGGGGGNGGCCATCTCCGGGAGAAGACCGCCCCCGATGACCGCCTACATCGAACCGGGTTGGCTGAGCCTCGCCCCACCCCTGGTCGCCATCGCCCTGGCTCTGCTCACACGGGAGGTGGTCCTCTCCCTCTTTGCCGGGGTCTGGATGGGCGCCCTCTTCCTGGCCGGGTGGGATCCCCTCACCGGCACCGGGACGTCGCTCCAGTTCCTGGTGGACGCCCTGGTGGACGAGGATCACATGGCCATCGTGATCTTCAGCCTGCTCCTGGGCGGGATGGTGGGGGTCATGGCCCGGAGCGGCGGGACCCAGGGGATCGTGGACGCGCTGGAGAAGCTGGCCACGACCCGGCGGAGGGCGCAGCTCTTCGCCTGGCTCTCGGCGGCATTCATCTTCTTCGACGACTACGCCAACACGCTGATCCGGGGCAATGCGCTCCGGCCCATGACGGACCGGCTCCAGATCTCCCGGGAGAAGCTGGCCTACGTGGTGGACTCCACCGCCGCCCCTCTGGCGGTGAGCGCCGTGGTCACCACCTGGATCGGCTTCCAGATCACCCAGGTGCGGGACTCCCTGGGCACCCTGGCCGCCCAGACCCCGGACCCGGAGCACGCCGCCCAGCTCCAGGCCGGCGCCGACAACGCATTTCTCATCGTCCTCCACTCGCTGCCGTACCTCTTCTACCCCATCCTGGCCCTCCTCTTCGTCCTCATGGTCATCGTCATGAAGCGGGATTTCGGGCCCATGTACCACGCCGAGCGACGGGCGTATTCGGGGGGAGGGCTCATCCGGCCCGGAGCCCAGCCCGCCTCCGATCCCACCTCCGCCGAGCTACAGCCCCCAGCGGACGCCCCTCGACGGTGGATCAACGCCGCCTTCCCGGTCCTCACCGTCATCGGGGTGGCGCTGGCGGGTCTCTGGGGAACCGGCGCGGCGGGCCTGGCCCCGGAAGAGCGCACGGTGGTGAACGTCATCGGCGACGCCAATCCCTTCGCCGCCCTCCTGTGGGCCTCCTTCGCCGGGTGCGCCGTGGCCATCGCCATGGTGACGGCGCAGCGCATCCTCACCCTGAAGGAGGCCCTGGACGCCTGGCTCGGCGGGATCCAATCCATGCTCATGGCCATCATCATCCTGGTGCTGGCATGGGCGCTGGGCGGCGTCACCGGCGAACTGGGCACCGGGCCCTACCTGGCTTCCCTTCTCCAGGACACCCTTCCCCTGGTGATCCTCCCGGCGCTGGTCTTCATCGTGGCGGCCCTCACCGCCTTCTCCACCGGCACCTCGTGGGGGACCATGGCCATCCTCTTCCCGGTGGTGATCCCCCTGGCCGTGGCCATGGGAGCGGGGGTGGGGTTCGCCGGGGGCGAGAACTACGTCATACTCCTGGGCACGGTCAGTTCGGTGATGGCCGGCGCGGTCTTCGGGGACCACTCCTCACCCATCTCCGACACCACGGTCCTCAGCTCCATGGCCTCGTCCTGCGACCTGGTGGACCACGTGCGAACCCAGCTCCCCTATGCCCTGGTCGTAGCGGCGGTGGGGCTGGCGGTGGGCGAGCTCCCGGCTGCCTTCGGGTGGATCCACCCGGTGATGGGGCTCGGGCTCGGCCTGGTGATCCTCTGGGTCATCCTGCGGATATGGGGGAAGGACCCGGGGTTGAATCTGCCGGCCGCGGAGTCCGGGGCNGATCGGCCGGTCCCGGAGCAAGGGACTNCTGCTCCTTCGTCCTAGCGCGACTCCGGGTCCAACCCTCCGGTTGCCGGGAGTTCGGGGGCTGGCCGAGCGGTGGCCGACCCGGCGCCGAATACCTGGGCCGAGAACATCCCCAGGTAGTCGCCCCGGGCCGCCGCCTGTCCCTCCGGACCCACCGCCCAGTCGTAGCTGAAGAGGACGAGTCCCGAAAGCCCCGCCGCCCGGACCATGCGAGACTTCTCCACCGCCCCCTCGAAGGTGGTGTTGTAGACTCCCACCCCCATCCAGACCCGGTGAGGTCCCCCCGCCCGGAGAGCGCGATCCACCCCGGCCTGGAAGACGTGGGGGAGATTCGTGTAGTTCATGGGAACCACCACGTCCACCAGTCCCAGGGACACCCACTCCTCCCAGGCCTGGAAGCGGTGCACATAGGCGTCCTGGGCGTTGGCGAAGACGGCGGCGGTGAGGGGAATCCCCGGGGCGATGCGGTGGATCTCTCCCCGGATCCGCTCCACAACCGTGGTCACCCCTTGCCGGTGGAAGTCGGCCCAGTCCTGGGGGAAGGCGTCGGCGTAGGCGAAGACGTCGCCGGCCTGCCAGGCCCGCTCGGCCGTCCGGAGATCGTTGGGGGACCGGGTGCCCCGGAGGCGAGCCCGGAAGGTCTCCAGGGGCGCCCGTCCAAAGTCGTAGTCGGCGCTGGGGAGACGGATGTAATCCAGATGGATCCCGTCCACGTCGTAGCGGAGGAGGAGGTCGGCCACCACCTCCGCCAGGTGGTCCTGGACCGGGGGAAGCACGGCAGAGGTGTAGAGCCCCTCCACCTGGTCCGGGTTCGCCGCCGCATGGGCCATGAGGGCATCCACGTACCCGGAACTCCGGGGGTCCATGGCGAAGAGTCGGGGCGCCAGCTCCCGGGGGACGGCCAGGAGTTCGGGGCGCCGATTCACGGCGTGGAGTGGATCGCCATGGCGCCGGTGGGCACTCCCCACCAGGAGGGTGTTGAGCCAGGCGTGGACCGATAGGCCCAGCTCGCGGGCTTCATCCAGGACCACCGCCAGCGGATCGTAGCCGGGGAACTGGGAGGAAATGGTGGGACCCCGGGGTTCCCGGCCCGAATGGTACCAGGCATCTCCCCGGCCCCGGACCTGCACCAGGAGAGTGTTGAAGCCGGCGGCGTGGGCACGACGAACCGCCATCCGCGCCGAGTCGGGGTGGTTGAGGGCGGTGCGCACGATCCAGAGGGCCCGTACCGAGGTCTCGTCGCCACCGAGGGGCGCCACGTCCCGGGTGAGCGGGGGTGCACCGTCGGACGGACGGTCCAGCCCGGTGGGCGAATCCCCCCGGGGCTCCATCTCCACCTCCGGGGGGGGGGCGGGCGAACGGTCCCGCTCCGGCGCCCCGGTCCAGGAGGGCGGGGGGAGTTCCGGGCTCGGGGGTGGCGGCGCTCCAGGCGGAGGACCCTCCGGGACGCACGCCCCGGCGAGCATGGCCACCAGCACCCATGTACCCACCCCCAGGAAGCTGCGGAGCGCTCCGCCCCGCTGGGTCATTCCGCCATGGCGGTTCATCGTCGTCTCCGCTCCCGGAAGAAGTCGCGCAGGAGTCGAGCACAGGGTCCGGCCAGAACGCCGGAGGTCACGGCCATCCGGTGGTTCAGCCGGGGATCCTGAACCAGGTTGCCCAGACTTCCCGCCATCCCGGCCTTGGGGTCCGACGCCCCGTACACCAGGCGGTCCACCCTCGCCAGGACCAGGGTACCGGCGCACTGGGTGCAGGGCTCCAGCGTCACGTACAGGGTCGTGCCGGGAAGACGGGCGGCGCCGGTCCGCCTGCCGGCGCGGCGGAGCGCCACCACCTCGGCGTGGGCCGACGGATCGCTCCAGCGGAGGGTCCGATTCCCACCTTCCGCCAGAAGGCGCCCCTCCCGAACCACCACGGCACCCACCGGGACCTCTCCCAGGACCCAGGCTTCCCGGGCCCGTTCCAGGGCACGGGCCATCCAGGCGGCATCCCCGTTGTGGACAGGTTCCGTCCGGAGGGCGCTCACCGCTCCGGGGCGCGTGAGGGGACGAAGCAATTCATCGGACCCCGGCGGGCCGCCCCGCCCCGCGTCCGGACCGAAAAACTCAAAAGAGCCCACGTCGGAACCCACCATGCCTCCCGTGACCCTGGTTTCGGTTGGAGAGACCGGTTCCTTCACCCTCGCCCCGACTCGGGACGTCAGTGGGCGGTAGCGCTACGGGGGAGTGGAGCGCCGTCCAGTCGACGATGGATGGCCACCACCCGACCGGTCACCCGGAGGCGGGTCCGGTCCTCGACCCGGATGGGGTCACCTCCACCGGCGGGAATGAGGATCGTCTCGCCGGAAGCCCGGGAGCACCGGTAGAGCTCAGCTCCACTGCCATTGGCCACCGTGACCAGGGATCCATCGGATGTGGGGGAGGCCCCGGGATCATCGGGAAGGGAGTCGGCCGGCTCCACCAGGAGAAGGTCACCGGCCCCGATCCCCAGAGTCGCGAACTCGTCCCCCCGGGTCCGGACGAAGAAGCACCCCCGGGCACCGGCGATGCGCCGGTCCAGGGAAAAGGTGGTCTCGATGCCGTCCGTCCGGCGACGGGCATCGGGGTGGGGGAGGCCGGCGTAGCAGGGCACCGTCACCGTGTCGGGGTTCAGGTCGACTCCCAGGATCCTCACGCCCCTCGACCGGGACGGATCCCGCTCCAGATATCCTTTCCGGGCCAGCGTCTTCAGGTGCTCCGAGACCGTCTTCGTACTCTTGATCCCGAACTCCTCACCGATCTCCCGGATGGAGGGCTGGTAGGTGCGGGTCCGGAGATAACGGACCATGTAATCCAGGATGCGTTGCTCGAGATCACTCAGGACGGCGGGCATTCCGCATCTCCAGGGGCAGGCGGGGCGGGAGGGCAACCTTTTCAGCTTATCCAGCGCCGATCAGGGGGTCAAGCGTTGTCCGCCACCCGGGTCCGGATGCGCTGCACACCCGCCGCCATCCGGGCCATGGAGCGGTCCCGTCCCATGGCCACCAGCACCTCGAAGATCCCCGGGCTCACCGCCTCCCCCACCAGCGCCACCCGGAGGGGGTGGATGAGCTTTCCGGCCCCGACGCCCCGCGCCTCGGCCAACCCCCGGAGTTCCTCTTCCAACCTCACCTCGGTCCACTCCCCGGCGTCGGCATCCAACCCGCCCAGACGCTCCCGCAGCGCCTCGAGGTGCCCGGCAGTCTCGTCCGGACGCCTGGCCCAGTGCTTCTGGACCGCCTCGGGGTCATAGGCGATCTCGTCCGCCAGATAGGGTCGGAGCTTGAGCGCCACGTCGTCCACCGACCGCGCCCGGGTGGTGAGAAGCTCGAGGATGGAGCCGAACCAGTCCGGACTGGTTTCCATGGCCGACTCGGCCACCTCCCGGAGATCGGGCTCCAGCCGCGACATGACCCGAGAGGCCAGCGCCACGCCGTCCATGCGATTCAGATGCTGACCGTTCAGCCACCCCAGCTTCTCCGAGTCGAAGACGGCACTCTTCTTCACCACCCGATCCAGGGAAAAGGCCCTCACCAACTCGGCCCGGCTCATGACCTCCTGATCCGTCCCCGGCGACCAGCCCAGGAGGGTGAGGAAGTTCACCATGGCTTCGGGAAGGATCCCCTGATTCTCGTAGTCCCCCACTGCCGTAGCCCCGTGTCGCTTGGAAAGGCGCTTGCCGTCCGGACCCAGAATCAGGGGGAGGTGGGCGAATTCCGGCACCGGATACCCCAGCGCCTCGTAGAGGAGGATCTGCTTGGGGGTGTTGGAGAGGTGGTCATCGCCCCGCATCACCAGGGTGATCTTCATGAAGGCGTCGTCCGAGACCACCGCCAGGTTGTAGGTGGGGCTCCCGTCGGCCCGAAGGATCACCAGGTCCTCGATGGCGTCGGCCGAGAAGCGGGTCCGGCCGTGGACCCGGTCGTCGAACGCCACCACACGGTCGTCGGGAAGGAGGAAGCGGATGGCGTGGGGCTCCCCCGCCGCCGCCCGCTCCTCGGCCTCGCCCCGTGCCATCGCCTCGGCCTGCCGACGCGGGTAGCGGATGGCGGCGTCCGGGTCCTCCTCCCGGATCCGCGCCAGCTCCTCCGGGGAGGTGAAGTCGCGAAACGCCTGCCCCTCTTGCAGTAGGCGGAGCGCGTCGGCGCGGTGACGATCCACCCCTTCCCCCTGGAAGAAGGGACCCTCGTCCCAGTCCAGTCCCAGCCACTGCATCCCCTGGAGGATGGCGTCCACCATCTCCTGGGACGACCGGTTCCGGTCCGTGTCCTCGATGCGCAGGAGGAAGCGTCCCCCCTCGCGGCGGGCCAGGAGCCAGTTGAACAGAGCCGTGCGGGCGCCGCCCACGTGAAGGTATCCGGTGGGAGACGGAGCGAAGCGGACGCGAAGACTCATGGGAAGGATCCGGCGGAGGGAGGGTGAAGGGAGAGCTGGACGGTCCGGGACCGGCGACCCGGTCGAAGAGATAGAAAAGGCCGGGGTCCGTGTAAAGACGGGGACTCCCCTCAGTCGGACTCCCGGCCCAACTCCAGCGACCGCTGGTAGGCGGACCAGATCCCCCGGCTGATGACGGTGCGCAGCCCTCCCTTCTCCATGTGGTAGAGGGCGGCGGCGGTGGTGCCACCGGGAGAGGTCACCTGATTGCGCAACTCGGCCACATGCAGCTCCGAGCCGGCGGCGTACTCCAGCGAACCGCGCAGGGTCTGGACCACCAACTGCTCGGAGACGCGGCGGGGAAACCCCATGTGCACCCCGGCGTCGATGAGGGCCTCCACGAAGAGGAAAACGTATCCCGGACCCGATCCGCTGAGCGCGGTGGCCATGTCCAGATAGCGCTCATCCCCCATGAAGATCTCATCGCCCAGGGCCGCCAGAATCGCCTGAGCCGCCTCCCGCTGCGAGTCGGAAACCTGGGGCGTGGCGGTCCATACCGAGATTCCCTGTCCGATCTGGGCCGGGGTGTTCGGCATGGCCCGGACCACGGCGGCATGGGCTGCCCCATCCCCGAGGCGTTCGATGGAGATCCCCGCCATGATGGAGATGAGCAGATCGTCGGAGTGGAGGTGCCCCCGGATCTCCGGGAGAACCCGCAGCGCCGACTGGGGCTTGATGGAGAGGATGACCACCTGACCCGCCTCGGCAGCCTCCCGGTTGTCCTCGGTTGTCCGGATCCCGTAGCGATCGGCGACCTCGGCTCGACGAGGGGCCCAGGGATCGGCGGCGATGATCTGCTCGGGCTCCACCTGATCCCGATCCAGAAGCCCACGGATCATGGCCTCACCCATGATCCCGGCCCCGATGAAGGCGAGGGTCTTGTGTTGGAACACGGAAGTCCTGGGATGAGGGGGAGCGGGTCTCGGGGCGAGAAGGTAGACCCGACCCCCGCCAGGTTCAAGGATCCCCCCGATCCCTTTAACGCTATAGCGATCTCGGGCGTCATCCCATAGCATCAATCCATGGCGACATCCCTGGTGAACTACCTTTGGCGGCGGGGTCACGACAACGCAGTTCAACGAAGGAGTGGACGAATGGCAATGTGGACGCGGCGGGAATGGCTGGGGCGCACCCTGGGGGCGGGCGCCCTCCTCGGGTTCAACCCCGGGATCCTTCGGGCCCTGGACGGGATCGGTCCCGGACGTCGGGAACTCATCACCCGGGCCATCCCCGGCACGGGCGAGCGTCTCCCCATCGTCGGGCTCGGAAGCTCGGCCACCTTCGCCCAGATCGCCCGGGAGGAGGACCGAGAGGCCATCCGCGCCGTCCTGGGCGCCATGGTGGACGGAGGCGGGACGGTCTTCGATACGGCGCCCAGTTATGGTGCCTCCGAAGAGGTGGCCGGTTCCGTGGCCCAGGCGCTGGGCATTCAGGACCAGCTCTTCTGGGCCACCAAGCTGAATGTGGCACGCCAGGGGCCCGCCGATCCGGCCGCCGCCCGCGCCCAGGTGGAGACCTCCTTCGAGCTCATCGGAAAGCCTGTCATCGACCTGATCCAGGTCCACAACATGGGTGACCCGCCGGTGCAGCTCGGCATCCTCCGGGAGTACAAGCAGGAGGGCCGCATCCGCTACCTGGGTATGACCACCACCTTCGAGCGGCAGTACGACGATCTCATCGAGCTCATGCGGACGGAGGAGCTGGACTTCATCGGTACCGACTACGCCGTGGACAACCGCTTCGCCGAGGACGTCATACTCCCCCTGGCCCAGGATCGGGGAATCGGCGTGCTGATCTACGCTCCCTTCGGCCGAACGCGCCTCTGGAACCGGGTCGCCGGGCGGGACGTCCCCGAGTGGGCCGCAGAGTTCGGTGCCCATACCTGGGCTCAGTTCTTCCTGAAGTTCGTGGCCGCGCACCCGGCGGTGACCGCCATCACCCCGTCCACCAGTCGGCCGGCCAACATGGCCGACAACATGGGCGCGGCCTATGGTGAGCTCCCCGACGCCGCCACGCGCCGTCGGATGGTGGAGTTGGTCGACTCGCTCCCCACCGCCTGAAGCCAGGGATCCTGTGACCGCCGCCATCGAACGGTTCACCAATGTGCGTCGGGATGAGATCCCGGCGCTCCTGGCCTCCATGGCCTTCTTCTTCTGCGTCCTGTCGGCGCTCATGGTGATCCGCCCGGCGCGGGAGGCGCTGGGGATGCAGAGCGGGCTGGACACGGTCCGGATCCTCTTCATCGGGACGGCAGTGGTCACGTTGGCGGTGAATCCGGTCTTCGGGTTCCTGGTGGCCCGCCTTCGCCGCATCCACTTCATCGCCGCCACCTATCTCTTCTTCGGATGCAGCCTGCTGGTCTTCTGGGCACTCCTGCAGTTCGCCCCGGAGGCGGCCGGAGAGGTCTCCGGGCGGGTCTTCTACGTCTGGTTCAGCGTCTTCAATCTCTTCAGCACCATGGTGTTCTGGGCACTCATGGTGGACCGGTTCTCCCTGGAGCAGTCCAAGCGCCTGTTCGGGATCGTGGCGGTGGGCGGCACCGCCGGCGCCATCTTCGGGCCCTGGCTGGCGTGGACCTACGTGGAGGTGGTGGGAACCGCCAACCTCATCCTCATCGCCGTGGGTTTCCTCGCCCTGGCGGTGGGGATGGCGGCCCTGGTGGCCCACCTCCAGCCCGAGAGCCTCTCGGAGGTGGATCCGGCCGATCCCGAGGCCCCGCCGGTGGTCCGGGAGGAAGAGGTCATCGGGGGGAGTGCCTGGGAGGGGTTCCGCGCCGTGGTCAAGTCGCCCTACCTCCTGGGGATCTGCGGCTTCGTCCTCATCATGGCCATCATGGCCACCTTCATCTACTTCACCCGGCTGCAGGTGGTGGCGCAGATGACGGACGAGATGGACCAGCGCACCGGATTCTTCGCCCAGATCGACTTCTGGACCCAGGTGGCAACCCTGGCGCTCCAGCTCTCCGTCACCGGCCAGATCATGCGGCGTCTGGGCGTGGGAGTGGCGCTGGTCCTCCTTCCCGTCACCGTGACGCTGGGCTTCATCGGCCTCGCCATTTCCGGAACCTTCGCTGCCCTCATCCTGCTGGAAGCATCCTACCGCGCGGTTCAGCGGGGAATCACCCGACCGGCCCGGGAAACCCTCTTCACCGTGGTGGGGCGCGAGGACAAGTACAAGTCCAAGGCGGTGGTGGACACCCTGGTCTACCGGACGGGCGATGTGGTGGGAGCCTGGACAGAAGGGCTCCTGGGGAAGCTGGGCGGGGGAATTGCCGCCCTGACCCTCACAGTGATCCCCCTGGCGGCGGCATGGGGCGTCCTGGGGCTGTGGCTGGCGAAACAGCAGAGTCAGCAGACGCCGGAGGCCGTACCGGACCGGCGGAAGGAGGCCGGCGTCCCATGACCCCCGATGCCCTGAGGCGACTTCCTGGTTCGGGACCTGGAAATGGCCGGCCGGCAGGTGGCGGCCTACCCCAACGACCGGCTTCTCTGGACCGAACTCCCGGGCCGACCCAACCCGGGTGGGACGCTGGCCGTCCATGTGGCGGGCAACCTCGATCACTACGTGGGAGCCGTCCTGGGTGGGACCGGGTACCTGCGGGACCGGGATCGGGAGCTCACGGTGCGAGGGCTTACCCGCGCTGAGGTGGGGGGCGAGGTGAGCGCCGCCGTCCGCACCGTTTCCCGGGTCCTGGGTGACCTTGGACCCGAGGTGCTGGCCGCACCCTTTCCGGAGCTCCAGCGGGGGCGCCGGCTCCGCACCGGCGATTTCCTGATCCACCTGGCCATCCATCTCGGCTACCACCTGGGTCAGCTCGACTCCCACCGACGCCAGGTGGTGCCCGGCGCCGGAGCCCTTTCCTCTGCGTCCTACGACGTGCTGGACGCGGTGGACGGTTGAATGGTCCCTGGCCCCGGACGACTGCCCCTGGCGGACCGCCGGCGGCGCGGTGGAGCCCCTCAGTCCAGCGCCGCGAAGAGATTGTTCAGGGACTCGGCCAGGGTGGGGTGCGAGATGGGCGCGTCCCGAAGGGCCGTATAGGGCACCCCCCCCATCATGGCCACCTGCAGGATGGCCGCGATCTCTCCCCCCTCGATGCCCAGGATGGAGGCACCCAGGATCCGGCCATCCGCTCCGTCCACCACCGCCTTCATGAATCCCCGGGTCTCTCCCGTTTCAATGGCGCGGGCCACCTTGCTCATGGGGAGCGACGCCACGCGAACGTCGTACCCGG
>SL_3KL_010_SEDDRAFT_10001614_pt1 | contig 20582 bp, 17 predicted proteins | sample SodLakKL_010_SED_2_FD_10381 | JGI IMG/M metagenome (IMG submission 10381) | reverse complement strand
ATGAACTGCCCGACGGCGCCCGCCTTGAAAGCATCGAGGCGCAACGGGTCATCATTGGCCGCAATGGTCGCTCGGAATCACTGGAGATCGATGAAGCCCGGGCCTCCCGGCGCCAGGCCGACTCCACTGCTCGAATCGACCACGCCACCCCGGAAGTCACCCCCCTGGCCGGTCTGCGTGGTTTCCAGGCGCCGACCGGAATCTCGGCCGCTTCCATCCAGGGGCTGGGTGATGCCGGAAGGCTCGATGCAGCTTCCATGGTCGACCAGATCACCATCATGCCGGTCTCTTCCGGCGGTTTTCGCGTCCGGCCCGGACGGGACGCCACCCTGTTCACGGCCGTCGGCCTGGAAATCAACGATGTCGTGACCGCCATCAACGGCCAACCCATCCAGTCCGAAGCCGACGCACGCGCCCTGTTTGCCGATATCATGCAGCGCGGCGAAGTCGCCATCACCGTCACTCGCCAGGGTCGGCAAGTCACCCTGCGACCCGATCCGGACCAGATCATGCGGAGTATGCAATCACGATGACCAAACGCCTGATAAGCCTGATTCTCCTGTTCGGACTGGCCGGTTCAGTCCATGCCGAAGACAACGGGCATGTCCTTAACTTCAAGGATGCCGATATCCGCTCGCTGATCACCGCGGTGGCCGACATGACCGGCAAGAGCATCATCATCGACCCCCAGGTGTCCGGACGGATCACGGTGATTTCCAGCCAGCCGATGGACAGCGACGAAGTTTATGAAGTGTTTCTGTCCATTCTGCGGGTGCATGGCTATTCGGCCATCGAGGACAACCGCACGATTCGTATCGTGCCCGATGTCAGCGCCCGCCAGGATGGTCGGGTGCCGGTCGATGACATGCGTGTCGGCGGCGATCAACCGGTCACGCGCATCATCCAGCTCGAGCATGTGCGCGCTTCGGAAGTTTCGCAGATGCTGCGCAACCTGATGCCGCAGTCGGCGTACCTGGTCCATCACGAAGACTCGAATTCGCTGATCATCAGTGACCGCTCCGCCAATGTGCGCCGGATCGAGACCATTGTGCGCCGTCTGGATGCGGCCACCGACCAGGAAATCGAGGTCATCACCCTGGCTCACGCCGATGCCGCCGAGATCGTCACCCTGCTCAATCGCGTCTACGACGGCTCACGGGATTCGGCGATTGCCGACGAGCGCACCAATTCGATCATTCTCGGTGGAGAACCGAATCGTCGCTTGCGGCTGCGCACGCTGATCAGCCACCTGGACACTCCGCTGGAGGAAGATGGCGCCACGCGCGTGATCTACCTGCGCTATGCCTCGGCCGAAAGCCTGCTGCCGGTTCTGGAAGGCATGATCGATCGCGACAACGAGGGCAGCCAGCGCGTTTACATACAGGCTCACCCGGAAACCAATGCCCTGGTGATCACCGCCGGGCCGGCGGCCTTGCGCAGCATCCAGTCGGTCATCAATCAGCTCGATATCCGCCGCGCCCAGGTGCTGGTCGAGGCCATCATCGCCGAGGTGGCGGTCGATACCGCGCGCGAACTGGGCATTCAGTGGCAGGCCTTTTCATCCGGCGACAGCGGCTTTTTCGGCGGCACCAATTTCCAGACCGGTGGACGCAATATCCTCAACCTCAGTGCGGCCGCCGGTGAGCTGGGCGAGGATGGACTGCTGCTGCCCGGTCGCGGCATGAATCTCGGTTATGTGCGCGGCCGAACCAGCCTGCTGGGCGTGGAAATTCTCGAAATCGGCGCCCTGGCCCGCGCCCTGGCCACCGATGCCAATACCAATGTCCTGTCCACCCCTTCGATCGTCACCCTCGACAATCACGAGGCCAGCATCAACGTGGGGCAGGAAGTGCCGTTTCTGTCCGGCAGCTTCGCCACCCAGGGCATCGCCACCGGTGAGGGTCAGGTCAATCCGTTCCAGACCATCAACCGCGAGGAAATCGGCATCAAGCTCAATGTCACCCCGCACATCAATGAGGGCGACACCATCGTGCTCAACATCAACCAGGAGGTCTCCACCCTGGCGCCCTCCGGCGGGGCGGTGGATCTGATCACCAACAAGCGCACCCTGACCACCCGGGTCATGGTGCCGGATGGGTCGATGCTGGTGCTGGGCGGGTTGATCAGTGATGACTTGCAGGAACAGATGGAAAGCGTGCCGGGCCTGAGCCGGATTCCCCTGCTCGGCGAATTGTTCAAGTATCGCTCGACCAGCAACGTCAAACGCAACCTGATGGTGTTCATCCGGCCGCGCATCCTGCATGATGACGAAATCATGGATGAAATCACCGGCGCCAAGTACAGCAGCATTCGCGAACGCCAGCTTCGGCAGCGTGAACGCCCGGCCGGCCTGACCCGTCCCGCCGACATGCCGCTGCTGCCCGAACTCGAGGATTTCCTGCAGAATCCGCCGGATGGACGCTGATTTTCGACCCGGTTATGCCTTTGCCCGCAAGCGCGGCGTGGCCGTGGCCGGGCGCCATGGGGACGGACGGATTCGGCTGGCCGTGCGTGAACCCGTCGACATTCATGCCGTCCAGGAAGTGCGCCGTCGCCTGAGCGATCCGGTCGCCATCGAAAAACTGACCGAAAGCGATTTCGAGCAACTGGTCACCCGCCTGTACGAATCCGGCGACGACACCGCCCGCCAGGTGGCCGAGGACATCGGTGAGGATCTGGATCTGGCCCGCCTGGCCGATGACCTGCCCGAGCCGGCCGACTTGCTGGAAAGCGAGGACGATGCCCCCATCATCCGCCTGATCAATGGCGTGCTCACCCAGGCCGTGCGGGAAAACGCCTCGGACATTCACCTGGAACCGTTCGAGGAACGTCTGTCCATCCGGTTTCGGGTCGATGGCGTGTTGCGCGAAGTCATGTCGCCAGCGCGCGCCCTGGCCGGACTGATTACCTCCCGGATCAAGGTCATGGCGCGGCTGGATATTGCCGAGAAGCGCATTCCACAGGATGGTCGCATCGGGCTGCGCATTGCCGGCCGGCCGGTGGATGTCCGGGTCTCCACCCTGCCCTCCAATCACGGCGAGCGCGTGGTACTCAGATTGCTGGACAAGCAGGCCGGGCGACTGGATCTGGCCGAGTTGGGCATGGATCCGGATACCGAGTCGCGCATGGCCGAGCTCATAGCCCGGCCGCACGGCATTCTGCTGGTCACCGGACCGACCGGCTCGGGCAAGTCCACCACCTTGTATGCCGCGCTAATGCGCCTGAATGATCGCAGCCGCAACATCATGACCGTCGAGGATCCCATCGAGTATGACCTTGACGGAATCGGCCAGACCCAGGTTAATCCCAAGGTCGATCTGACCTTTGCCCGGGGACTGCGCGCCATTCTCAGACAGGATCCGGACGTGGTCATGGTCGGCGAAATTCGCGACCTGGAAACCGCCCGCATCGCCGTGCAGGCCAGCCTGACCGGCCACCTGGTGTTGTCTACGCTGCACACCAACACGGCGATCGGCGCCATCACCCGGTTAGTCGATATGGGCATCGAGCCGTTTCTGCTGGCTTCCAGCCTGAACGGCTCGCTGGCTCAGCGCCTGGTCCGGGTGCTGGATCCGGACCATCGTGAAGCCTATGAAATCAGCGAGGCCGAACTCGACCGGCTGGGAATCAATGGCCGGGGCCCCACAACCCTGTATCGCCCGCGCAGTGACCTGCCGGCCGGCGTCTCCGGTTATCGCGGCCGCAGCGGGATTTATGAGCTGGTTCCGGTCAACGAGGCCATGCGCACCCTGATCCACGACTCGGCCGCCGAAGCCCGGCTGGAATCCCTGGCCCGCGAACTCAGCCCGTCCATTCTCGAAGACGGGTGGCGCAAGGCGGTCAAGGGAGTGACGTCGTTGGAAGAGGTTTTGCGGGTGACGCGGGCGGGGGTTGAGTGATGCAGACCGGGTGTGACTGTTTTGTTGGTTTGGTTGGTTTGGTTGGTTTGGTTGGTTATGGCCGTAGCGAGTGCCCGGGAGCACCAAACCAACCCAACAAAGAAAACCAACCAAACCAAGAAACCAACCAAACCGAATAATGGGCGCATTTGAGTACCAGGCATTAAGCGGCGATAAACCCACCCGTGGGGTACTGCAAGCCGATACCGCCCGCGCCGCAAGAGCTCAATTGCGTGAACGCGGCCTTATTCCCCTTGAAATTCAAGAGGTTGAAAAGGATACTTCAAGCCAGTTATCCATCGGGGGCGGAGGCCGCGACCGGGCGTTGCTGTTACGCCAACTGGCCACCCTTCTGAAAGCGGGACTGACCCTGGAAGAGGTGCTCAGCGTACTGACCGAGCAATCCGATTCCAACCGTCAACGCCGCCAGCTCGCGGCCATTCGGTCGCGGGTCATGGAGGGCCAGAGCCTGTCGGCGGCCATGGCCGAGCATCCCGGACTGTTTCCACGCCTGTATACCGCCTCGATCGCTGCCGGTGAGCATGCCGGGCAACTCGAGGGCGTGCTGGCACGGCTGGCCGAATATGCCGAGCAGCGCGAGGAAACGGCCCGCAGCATCGGTCTGGCGCTGGTCTACCCGGCCCTGCTGGCGCTGATCTCCATTGCCGTGGTCTGGGGTCTGATCGGATTCGTCGTGCCGCGTATTACCGGGGTTTTCGAGCAGGTTGGCCAGGAACTGCCGTTACTGACCCGCAGCCTGCTGGGGCTGTCGGGTTTCCTGTCCGAACAGGGACTGTGGCTGGCTCTCGGACTGGTCGGTGTGCTGGTCGCCTTGCTGGCTGCGTGGCGAAACCGGAACGCCCGGCAGCGACTGGATCAACTCCTGCTCCGACTGCCCGTCTTTGGCCGCCTGGTCCGCGCCCGCCAGACCGCCAGCTTCACCCGCACCCTGGCCATCCTGACTTCCAGCGCGGTGCCCCTGGTCGAAGCCTTGCGGGTGGCCTCGACCGTGGTCATGAACCGGGTGGTGCAAAAGGACATCGAACGCGTGCCGCCGCCCAGGTTCGGGAGGGCGTTTCACTTTCCCGGGCGCTGGAGTCTTCCGCCTGGTTGCCGCCCATGGCCCGGCGCCTGATCGCCGGTGGCGAAAAAAGCGGCGAACTGGCGCCCATGCTTGAACACGCCGCCGACATCCAGGAACGCGAACTGCAATCGGCCATCACCGTTGCCCTGGCCATCCTGCAGCCGATGCTGATCCTGGCCGTCGGGCTGATGGTGCTCTATATCGTCCTGGCCATCATGCTCCCGATTCTGGGAATGAGTCAGTTGCTGGCTTGATGGTGGGATGGGTTTTATGTCTCAACACGCCTGTGAACACGCGAACGCTACGATAGAGAATGATTCAACCTCGCCCGTCGGGGACGTAGCCCCGACCTACATGGGGATGAAGACAGTGATCTGCTGTAGGTCGGCCCTACGCGGCCGACGATCAACGTTGAACTCTTCTCCACTGGCCGGTTGGCATGTCCTAAAGTCGTCCGTTGGGGATTTAACATCGATTTGCTCGGAATTGGCGAGATGATTCGGTTCGAGCATGTGGCCAAGCGTTATCCCGGGGGGATTCAGGCGCTCAGTGATGTCAATTTTGGCCTGGACAAGGGCGAGCTGGCATTCCTGACCGGGCACTCCGGGGCCGGCAAGTCGACACTGTTGCGGCTGATTGCCCTGCTGGAGCGGCCCAGTCGCGGCCAGGTGATTTTTGACGGGCGCAACGTCGGCAAGCTGGCGCGTCGGCATATTCCCTTCCTGCGCCGGCGCATCGGGGTGATTTTCCAGGACTACCGTCTCCTCAATGACAAACGGGTGTTCGACAACGTGGCCCTGCCGCTGATGATCGCCGGCCTGTCCTATGCCGAGATCAAGCGCCGGGTGCGGGCGGCGCTGGACAAGGTCGGGTTGCTGGACAAGGAGCGCATGTATCCGCCCATGCTCTCCGGCGGTGAGCAGCAGCGTGTCGGCATCGCCCGGGCCATCATCGGCAAGCCGCCGCTGATCCTGGCTGACGAACCGACGGGCAACCTGGACCCGGATATGTCCGCGGAGCTGATGAAGTACTTCCTGCAACTCAACGAGCTGGGCGTGACCATGTTGATCGCCAGCCATGATCTTGACCTGATTCGTCAGCTCGGGCGCCGGGTGCTGGTGCTGAAAGCCGGTGAAATGGTCGATGATCTGCCGGCCCGTTCCACCCTGACCGGGGATGATCCCCATGTCTAGCGCGCGCCGGGGCGGCCAGGAACAGATTCCCGGCGCCGCCGGCCTGCGCGCCTGGGCGCGTCGGCACGCGTTCAGCTTTCTGTCCTCGCTGGGTTCGCTGACTCGTCAACCGATTGCCTCGAGCATGACCGTCATCGTGCTGGCCGTGGCCCTGACCCTGCCCACCGCCCTGTATGTCACCCTGGACAATGTCGAGCGCATCAGCCAGAACTGGGAACGGCTGGACACCATTTCGGCGTTTCTGGCCGAGGGCGTTGAGGAAACCGAGGCCATGCGCCTGGCCAGCCGCATGAGTACCTGGCCGGAAATCGCCTCGGTCGACCCGATCAGCCCGCAAACGGGTCTGGTCGAGTTATCCGGTCAGCTTGACCTGGGCGACCTGGGCGATCGCATCGAAGACAACCCCCTGCCCTGGGTGCTCGAGATCTACCCGGACAGCGGGGCCAACATGGCCGCCCTGGTCAACCGTATCGAGCGCGAGGCCGATGTCGACATGACCGTGGTCGACCTGCAATGGCTGGAAAGGCTGGATGCCATCATTGAAGTGATCAACCAGTTGATCGTGCTGCTGGCCTTGCTGTTTGCCATTGGCGTGGCCTTCATCACGGCCAACACCATCCGCATGGACATTCAGAATCGCCGCGAGGAAATCGAGGTCATGGCCCTGGTGGGCGCTACCGCGGGCTTCGTGCGCCGGCCTTTCCTGTATTCAGGCCTGTGGTATGGCCTGATGGGGGGGCTGCTGGCCTGGGTTCTGGTGCGTACCGGGTTGATCGTACTCTCGGCGCCGATTTCCCGACTCAGCGGCAGCTATCAGGCCGACTTCCAGCTTCATGCACCCGGACCGGAAGTGAGCGCCATCCTGATCCTGGGCAGCGGCTTGTTCGGCATCATCGGCTCCTGGCTGGTGGTCAGCCAGCATCTCAGACGGATCAATCCGTAGGTCGGCCCTACGTGGCCGACGGTCGAGGTATCCGATATCGACACGAATTCGATGTGTCCTCAAGCCAACCATCTGGTGGCGTGAAGTCGGCCGCGTAGGGCCGACCTACATGAGGGCGTTGGCGACCTTTGTGGAATGTTCGTTGCGAAGGGCTTGCCATTCGAGGCGAAACCACGGGGCCACCGGGGCGCTATCGTCGTTGACCATGGCATCGACCTCGGCCGGCTCGACGAATCGCCAATCGGCAATCTCGGAAGGATTGGGGCGGATTTGTTCGGCGGTCGTGCGGCCCACGTACACCCAGCACAACTCGTGTTCCGAACCCAGGTCCTGGTAGCGGGCCTGGTAGCGGAACTTGTAGATGAACTGCAATGATGCGCTCAGCCCCAGTTCCTCCTCGATGCGCCGTCGGGTGGCCGTTTCCATATCCTCGCCGGCGCGCGGGTGGGAACAGCAACTATTGGCCCAGTAGCCGGGCCACAGCCGCTTGCCGGGGGCGCGTTGCTGGATCAGCAGCCGACCTTCCGGATTGAACAAAAACACCGAAAATGCCCGGTGCAGCAGGCCATCGCCATCGTGGCAATCGCCCTTGGACTTGAAACCGATTGGATTGTCCTGCTCATCGACCAGGATCAGCGATTCCGATTCCGAGGAGACGACGCGCGCCGGACCGGCTTGATCAGGCACCGCCAACGTTGACCTCCAGGGCATGGTAGCCGGCTTCGCGAATGGCCCGGGCCACCTTGCCGGGATTATCCGGACACAGTGCGATGATCGATCCGCCGCCACCACCGCCGGTCAGTTTGGCGCCGGTCGCGCCGTTGTTGCGCGCGATCTGGATCAACTCTTCCAGTTCCCAACTCGAGACCTGCATGGCATTGAGCAGGCCCTGGCAGACATTCATCATTTCGCCCAGGGTTTCGTAATCGCTGCTCTTGAGCGCCTTGAGACCCTGCCCGACCAGCGTGTCGATCTCGTCAAAGATCCGCTCATACAAACCGGGGTTGCGCTTCCAGGCTTCCCGCACGCGGGCCACGGTGCGCGCAGTCAGGCTTTCAATTCCACTCATGCCGATCACCATCGGCAAGGGCTGCTCGATCTCGATGACCTCGCGCAGCGGATCTTCGCCGGTGCGATACAGCATGAACTGACCGTAAGTCGCCAGGGTATTGTCCAGGCCCGATGGCGTTCCGTGGGCCACTTTTTCGCACTCGAACGCCAGGTCGTTGATGGTTTCATCACTCAGGCCCAGGCCGAAATGCAGGCTCATGGCGCGAATGACCGCCACCGCCAGGGCGGCCGAACCGCCCAGGCCCATGGCCCGCGGCACATTCGGGAAAATCTCGATGCGCATGCCGCGTCCGTCAAGCTCCAGGGACTTGAGCAAACGCTGCATGGAGCGGGTAAACGACGGCGGCCGGGTGGCATCGAAGTCCAGACGCTGCTCGACACCCCAACGCGGGATGATCAGTTCGACACCGCCGCTGGTGTCCTCGATGCGAGCCTGGATGGCCAGCGGTATGGGTGCGGCGATGGCGCGTCGTCCATAGACCACGGAATGCTCACCGAGCAGGATGATCTTGCCGTGACCGGCGCCCAGTGATTCGCCTTCCAGGACTTCCGCCTCTCGGCCGGTCACACGGGGCTCAGTCTGTGAGCTGACCGTGCGCATGATCTCTTCAGCCTTCCAGATCTTGATCTCGCCGGAAGCAATCAGACGTTCGACCACGGTGTCGAAATGATCCGGCGGAACACCGGCGGCCGTGGCCACGCTGCGAGCGTGCAGTGTCATGTGGCCTTGCTGGATGCCTTCGGTGACCAGGGCGCGCAAGGCCGAGAAGGTCTGGGCCAGTCCGACCGCACCCATGACTTCGGCCAGTTCTCGCGCTGACTCCACCCCCAGCAGTCGCATGTTGAGCGCAACGGTGGGGTTGGTCTGCAATGGGCCACCCACGGTGCCCACCTTGATCGGAATCTCCAGCTCACCGACCAGGTCACCATTGTCGGCCTTGGACCAGTGGGTCAGCGAGGTATAGCGGCCGCCGCGGGCAGCGTAGGCATGGGCGCCCGCTTCGATGGCGCGCCAGTCGTTGCCGGTCGCCAGGGCGACGGCGTCGATGCCGTTCATGATGCCCTTGTTATGGGTCGCGGCGCGGTACGGGTCGATGCGGGCAAAGTCGTTGGCCACGATGATCCCGTCACGGACCTGTTCACCATCGAATCCCTTGCCGGTCAGCAAGGCGGTGGGAATGCGCACCCGCGCCTTGACCAGGGCCCGGTCGGCCAGGTTGGAGAGGATGCGAAGAAAGACCCGGCCATCGGCAATGGTCTCGACCAGCGAGGCGACGCCCTCGCACATGGTATTGACCAGATTGGCGCCCATGGCATCGCAGGTATCGACGAGCAGATGGACCACGACCATGTCTCCGCCGGGCCCTTGCGAGGGATGGACAAAGACTTCCAGATCCTTGGCGCCGCCACCGCGCGCGATCATCTTGGGGTGCAGGCTGTTGGCCAGATTGAGAATTTCATGCTTGCGCTGCAACAACGCGGCCTTGGCCCGGGCCGGGTTGGGTACATCGACAATCTGCACCTGGCCGATCAGCAGCGGATCCTGGCTGAGCACCTCGAATCCACCCGCCTGCCGGGCCAGCTTGGCCGCCGAGCTCAAGGCCGCAACGATCGAAGGCTCCTCGACCACCAGCGGCACCACGTATTCCTTGTCGTTGATCAGGAAATTCAGGCCCAGACCCACCGGCAGGCCCATGACCCCGATGACATTCTCGATCATCTTGTCGGCCAGTTGCACCGACAGGGTATGACGGCCGGATTGCAGGTTCTGGTAATCGTTGGCATCCAGCAGACCGCGATCACGAACCATGCGCACCCGCTCGGGCACGCTCATCTTGTAGAACTGTGGAATTCTTGATCGCTCCATGATCCGGCTCACTCCAAATTCATGCTGTGTTGATCCCGCGACTCTGCACTCGCACGCCGTGGACGTCCATGCTTAATCTCAACAATGGCAAATCTTGCGTCACCAACCAGTCTTCCAGCGCCTGCAAGGGCCCCGGATCGGTGGTCACCACCATGCCAAGATCGCCGGCGCCGGCGCCGCAGGGCTTGTAGACCAGGCCCAGTCGTTCACACTGACCGGCGACGCGCGCGTGTACCGGGCTGACAACCTCCAGCCCGGTCAAACTGCCCATTTTACCCATAAGCCGGCCATAATCGCGAAAATGCTCGATCAAGGCCTCGCTGTCTCCCTGCCTGATGGCGACCTGGGCGGACTCGCAAACCCCGGTCATGGCCTCAAGGAGTTGCTGTGACTGCTCGGGCCTGTCCTGCCGCCAGCGCTGGAAGCCTTCCAGCATTGTGGGTGTCGATGCCGTCTGCCCGGTCCAGACGAATGCCAGATACAGGTGATCCGGTAGCCTCACGCGGGTGACGCTGGCCTGATCGTCGATGATCTGATACCGAATCAGGCCACCGCACAGACTGGTCGCCAGGTCAATGCCGCTGCCGCGACCATCCTGCCCCCGTCGATAAGGCTTGAGCAGTCGATTGAGTGAACGCATCGACAGGCCCGGCTGGTGCTTGCCACCGGCAAACTGGCGCAGTGCTGCATCCATGGCCACGGCCACGGCCGAGCTTGAACCCAGTCCCAGCTTGACGCTGCCCCCGGGTCGATCAATGAAAAGCTCTGATGTGTCAATGTGAATTCGCATGGGGTCGGGTTGACCGAATTTTCGGCTGGCCAGTCCATACAGAAAGCTGAACAGGTTGGCGGTCTGGGTCAAGCGCGGCCAACCCGGACTGGACACATCCCACTCGACTCGTCCATCCGGCCGAATCGCGAAGCCGACCGGTTCGATGCCAAGCTGCGGTGCCGCCATGCTGCATTCATCAGCCGCGCAGGCCTCCATGTTGACGCAGGCATGACGGTCCACGGCCATCGACAACCCGGGTGCGCCGGCCAAAACCGCATATTCACCCAGCAACACCGCCTTGCCCGGCGCCATGGCTTGAACGGCTCTCACGAAACCACCCGCGCACCCGGGCCCAGCGCGGTACGAATGACCTGCTCGACTCCCGGCACACTTTCAAGCTCGGCGCTGACCCGTGCGGCACTGTCCGGACTACAGATGGCCTTGACCTGGGGGCCGGCATCAATGGTGAAGAACACTTCGACGCCTTGCCTGCGAAGCTCGCGCACACAGTGCATGCAGCTCACTGAAGCACCATTCCAGTAGATCAGTCCGGGGCGGGCAGCCAGCGCCGAGGCATGCATTTTCAGGGCGCTGTACTCGGCAATTTCAGCCAGTTGCTGAAAGTCCCGCGCGCGAATGGCACTGCGGGCCGCATCGACATCGGCGGCCACCGAATCGACCCAGGCCGGGTAATAGGGCGAGGTGTCCATGGTCCGATTCATGCCGACCGTGGAGCTGACTTTCTTGCTGTCCGAGTCGGTGATCGCCACCACTACTTCCAGCGGCCAGTCATCGGCTGCCAGCAATGGCTCGGCAACACAGTCACTGCCATCGGTGTTGACACCGGCGTTCATTTCGACAAAACCACCGAAGATCGAGCGCGCCGCCGACCCCGAGCCACGCCGAGCCAGTTCGGACAGCTGGGGCCGGGCCAACTCCAGTCCGAAATGTCGATCGGCGGCCACCACCAAGGCGGCAAAAGCCGATGCCGAACTGGCCAGCCCGGCGCCGGTCGGAAAATTGTTGCTGCTTTCGACCCGAAGGAATGGACCACCTCCGGCCAGCCCGCGCACCAGATCGAGCACCTGCCCGACCCGACCGGCATCGGCCACCTGACCGTTGAGAAAGAGTGCATCCTGCGTGAGCGTTGAATCGGCGCTCAGGTGCGTTTCGGTTTCCAGTTCGGCCAGGGTGATCGAAACCGAGCCGGCCGCCGGCAGATTGAGCGCGACATCACGCTTGCCCCAATATTTGACCAAAGCAATATTGGCCCCGGCACGGGCGATGATCGGCTCGGAGGTCATGATGAATTTCCTGACAAGGGCTGAATTGCTGCGGCTTACCGCAAATTATCGGGTCGCTCAGCCCTTGATTCAATCACGGCCGGTCAGGTTCTCTCGGCAAACGGCTGGAAACGCGCCTTGGGAAACTCGATTCGAATCTCCGTGCCCGCGCCAAGTTCACTGTCGGCCTGCAAGGTCCATCCGAACCGGTTGCAAAGTCTCATCACGATGGCCAACCCCAGACCATAGCCTTCGTTGCTGCGGTCATGGCCCCGGTAAAAGGGCTCGAACATCCGTTCCAGATCCGCCTCGCTCATGCCACAGCCGGTGTCCTTGACCACCACGCCATGTCGATCGATGCGGACATCCACCCGCCCTTTATCGGTGTAGGTCAATGCATTGCGCAGAAGATTGGTGAACACAATGGCCAGCACCCTTTCCGGCGCATCGACCTCGAGCAGCCCGGTGGCCTTGATGTCGGTCTGGATAGCGTCGCCGGGCTGCAGCGCCCGCTCAACCTGATCCAGCACATCGGCCAGCAGGTCATTGAGAACCACCGAAGACCAGGACAGCTTCGATTCACTTTCGCGCGCCAGAATCAGCAGGGTTTCGACCAGGGCTTCCATGTCACGAACCGTGCGCAGCATTCGCTCGACGGTGCGCTTGCGCTTGTCCGGATCATCAAACCGGTCCAGCAGGTTCAGATTGGTCTTGATCACGGCCAGTGGCGTTCGCAATTCATGACTGGCATTGCGAGTGAAGTTGCGTTCGCGCTGGATGTAGGACTCCAGTCGATCAATGAACTGGTTGAAGGCCTTGACCAGGGTGACGACTTCGGAATCCGATGTATCGCTGAATTCCTTGGGACAGAATTTGTCGAACTGGCCCGAATCAAAGTCATAGTTTCTGACCCGGTCCCCCAACAACACGATCTTGGAAACCGCGCGCCGCGACATGATGTAGCCGACCCAGGTCAGGATATAGATCAGCAGCAGCACCCCGGTCAACGGCGCGATTCCGAAGTAAAAGGCCAACGCCGAAACCTGCACTTCATCAAAGACCAGGTACAGGCGATCACCGTCACGCTCGGTCACATGGACGACGGGCTCGGAGTCAACCGCTTCGGTCGCTCGATGAAATCCGACCGGCTCATCGCGCAACCATTCAGGCACACCGGCCAGATCGCCCTGGTAGGCCATGTAGCCGCGAAGATTGTTGGTGTTGGGCAGCGGAAAGTCCGGATTGTCCTGGTAGTTGGACCAGAAGTGCTCGGCTTCGCCGTTCAGCGCCTCCTGGACCAGCACCCGTTCCACCACGACTGCCGCCGCGTAGACGCCGAGTACGGTGGCGATGCTGATGGCCAGGATCTGCAGGATGAACACCCGCACCAGCTTGGTGTTCAGTCCGCCTTTCAGAATGCGATTGAGTGCATTCATGCCTCAGCGCTTTTTGAAACGATAATGAGCCACCAACCAGGCGTTGCCGTTGTCATGGGCAAACAACTCTTCGCACGCCATGAAGAACATCCGCCATCGTTGCGTCCAGATGCCGGCCTGATCGCCATGCTGCTCAGCCAGGATCTGTTCGACTCTTGTGCGTCGATCATCGAGATTGTCAAGCCAGGCGCGTGCGGTGCGAGCATAGTGCCGTCCCGAGTACAGGGAGCGACTTTCGAGTTCCATGTCATGCTGAAAGTGTAGCAGCGTGTCCGCGGCCGGCATCAATCCACCGGTAAAGAAGTAGCGCCCCATCCAGTTGCCCTGCCCTTCGGTCTCGAACGGATAGGCCAGGTACTGGTGACAGAAAATGTGCACGAACAGGCGACCGTCGTCTTTCAACCAGCCGGCAATCCGTTCGAGCAACACCCGGTAATTGCGGACATGCTCGAACATCTCGACCGATACGACCCGGTCAAATTGTTCAGCCAGCTCGAGTTCATTGACATCACAGGTGACGACCTTGACATTGTGAAGCCCCAGCTCGAGCGCCCGCGATTCGATATGACGACGCTGGGAGGCCGAGTTGGAAACGGCGGTGATCTGGCTGGACGGGTACTCGGCTGCCATCCACAGGGTCAGGGATCCCCAGCCACAGCCCAGTTCCAGGATCTTGTGACCGTCTTCAAGCCGGGCATGCTCGCAGCTGGCCCTGAGCATGGCGACTTCGGCCTCGTCCAGGGTTTTGATACCGTCCGACCACAAGGCGCTGGAGTACTTCAGACGGGCTCCGAGCGTTTCGAGGTAGAAGTCGGTTGGAACCTCGTAGTGCTGCTCGTTGGCCGCCTCGGTCTCCAGCGCGATTTGGGAGCGCGCGAGCGACTCGATCAATGCCTGGTGGCGTTGCGAGCGGGCTTCCGGGTCATGACCAAACTCATCGGCCAGTCTTCGCTTGAGCAATTTTCGAATGCCGATACGGAGCATCCAGTCCGGCAGGCGGCCGCTTTCGGCAAGGGCAATCAGATTCATGGGGTGGTTTCCGGGCTGGAGATCACTTTGCGATCAGTTGAGATTTCACCGGTCGATTCGCGTGCCATTCTGAACAGCAGCGGCAAAACGACCGCCCAACTCAGGCCGGTTGCCAGAACCACCTGCCAGGCCGGAGCGATCCACTCGACCGCACCGAAGCGCATTCCTGCATAGTACGACAGCGGCGAGCCGATGGCGCCGGCCACCGCCAAAATGGCCAGCCGATGCTTGAACGCGCTCATTGAATGGTTGATGACCAGGGCCACGGCCAGCCACAGCAACATGATCCACAACGGCGCCACGCCCGCCCACGGCCAGGGCATCGCGAATTCCAGCAGGCCCAGTTGGATCCACGCGCTGTCCAGGGTGAAACCGATGAGCAGGCAGATCACGATCATGCGTCCATCGAGTGGATGACGGTTGGCGCGATTCAATTGCCACAGGAGCATGACGCCGACGACCAGCATTCCGGTCCACAACCACCCGTGGGCAGCGCCAAGCACGCAGGCCGGCCAGCTCAACTGGAACAAGCCCTGATTGATCATGAACGCCCGACTCATCACCGATCCGCCGTCAGTCCGGTCCAGTCAGGCGCCCGGTAGTCCGGTCCGGCCAGCAACAGGTGAACATCGCTGATGGCGCGTTCCATGAATCCACCTTCGCAGTAGGCGAGGTAGTAACGCCAGCGTCGCCGGAAGGTCTCGTCGAACCCCTGGCTGGAGATCTCCTCCCAGGCCGACTCAAAGCGCTCTCGCCAGGCGCGCAACGTGCGCGCGTAACTGCCGCCAAAATCCGCCAGCTCGATCAACCCGAGGCGGGTGGAACGCGACATGGCCGCAGTGATGGTGCTCACCGATGGAATGAAACTGCCCGGGAAGATGTAGCGCTTGATGAAATCCACACTTTTCAGGGCGCTGGCGTAGCGATAGTCCTCGATGGTGATCGCCTGGAGCATGGCCAGTCCGTCAGGCTTGAGCAACCGGTCCATTCGTCCCAGGTAGGTTTCCAGATATTGATGGCCGACCGCCTCGATCATTTCAACCGACACCAGCTTGTCGTAGCGTCCTTCCAGTTCGCGATAATCTTTCATCAGGACTTCGACGCGACCCTCCAGACCGGCCTCGATGACTTTTTGCCGGGTGGCCTCGAACTGACGCCGGGAAATCGTGGTGGTGGTGACCCGGCATCCATAGCGCGAGGCGGCATGAACGGCCAGTGCGCCCCAGCCACTGCCGATTTCCAGCAAGTGATCATCGGCATTGAGCTGAAGTTTCCGGCACAGGCGTTCCAGCTTGTTGAACTGGGCCCGTTCCAGGGTTTCGTCCGCTTGCAGGTAGAGCGCACTGGAATACATCATGGAGTCATCCAGCCAGGCGGCAAAAAAATCGTTGCCGAGATCGTAATGAGCGGCAATATTGCGACGACTGCCGTTCAAACTGTTGCGGTTGAACTGATGCCAGAGCCCGAGCAGCCAGCCGCTCAGGCGGGCCGTGCCGGTATCAACCTGTTCCAGAACCTGGCGATTGCGGGCCAGCACCCGAATCACGGCCACCAGGTCAGGGCTGTCCCAGAGTCCGGCCATGTAGGCCTCGGCCGCGCCCACGCTGCCACCGGTGGCCATGAGTCGCCAGAACGCCTGGTCGTGGACGTTGACCCGGGCTTGCAGGGCGGCGTCTTCGCGTCCCAGGCAAATCCTCTCATCCTGATCCTGCACGATCAGACAACCCTGGTTGACGGCCTGAAGGCGTTCGAGGACTCGCTTTCGCAACCATGGGGTCAATCGTCCGGATTGACGATCATTCAGTCGATGTGTCGCTCTTTCTACGTGATTCATGTCTTTTCGTTGACCTGTTCCGGGTGAGCGTGAAAAGGGGTGCGCTTCAGCCACAAGCGCAATGCCTGCCAGTAAATGCCAGCCACCACCCTGACCGTCATCAATGGGAATTTCAGCGGGATCCCGGTCATGTTGCCGGCGCTCATGGGCGAAAGTGCCAGCCTCATCCCGGCCGCGAAGCATTCTGAGGCGTTGTCGGTCACGACCATGTGAACATCGATCCGCTCCGACTGAATCCTGAAATGCCACCGGTATCCCAGCTCCATGGGCAGGTAGGGAGAGACATGAAAGCATTTGTCGAAATCGAACCGGAAGTCGGGGCCGGCCTGTCCGCGGCAATCGAGCACATAGGCATGTCGCTCGCCCCAGGGCGTATTGTGGATTTCAGCCAGCAAGGCGACCAGGCGTCCTTCCTGCCAGCAGAAATAGAAGGACACCGGGTTGAACACGAAGCCCCACTGGCGCAGGTGAGTCAGCATGAACACGGGGCCATCCGGGCGAAACCCGAGTTCGGCCAGAACCCGGTCGCGAACGGCAGATCCCAGGGCGATATCCGGTGGCCCGAAGTAATCGCGACGACGGAAACTGACCAGGTTGAATCGCTCCAGCGACCAGAGCCTGCTGGCGGCAAAAGTTTTGTCGAGTCGATCGACGTCAAGAAGACTCAAATAGAGACGGTAGCGAAAAGCGTGCAAGCGCGGCGACTGACGACGATGCCACACCGTGCCGCTGGCTAGGGCGTCATGCATCCTGTCCGCCCAGATGCTCAATGACCCGCGCGGCGCTGGCCACGCCATCCTCGTGAAACCCCCAGCCCCACCAGGCACCGCAAAACCAGGTGCGTCGCTTGCCGTTGATCTCGCTCCAGCGGCGCTGGGCAATGATTGCATCCGGGGTAAACACCGGATGGCGGTAATCGCGGCGCACCAGGATCTGGTCGGCGTCGATCACTCGGTCTGGTTCAGCGAAACGATGTAGTCATGCCGGGAATCGATTCCCTGGAGTCGATTCATGTAGTACGACACCCGGCAGTGATCGCTGTCATGGGCGTCGCGACGGACGTTCCAGCTGGCGCGCGCCGAAGGCAAACGGGGGAGCAGGCGCGTGTCGGTATGCAGAACGGTTTCATTGTCCTGATAGGCAATGGCCGTCAAAATGCTCCGCTCGGCGCGGTCGGCATCACCAAGCAGCTTGAGCGCCTGGTCACTGTGACAGGCCAGGATGACCCCGTCGGCGACGATTTCATCATGATCGGTCAGCACCCGGACCGATCCCGGATGACGCTCGATGGCACGAACGTTCACACCGGTCTCGATTCGGGCCTCACAGCCGGCTGCTTTCTCGACGTATTGGCGACTGGCACCATCAATGGTTCGCCAAACGGGCCGCTGGCCCAGGGTCAGCATGGCGTGATTGTCCATGAAAGCCAGCAGGTGGCGCATGGGAAATTCGCGAATTCGGCCCATGGGTGCCGACCACAGCGCCGACGCCATGGGCAACAGGTGCAGCTCGGCGAACATCGTTCCCAATGAGCTGTCGGCCAGCCATTGGCCCAGGGTGACCCGGTCATCGAGCGCGTCGAGCAGATGCGGCGCCATCCGGTAGAAGCGAACAATATCGCGGACCATACCCAGAAAGGCGGGTCGCAGCAGGTTGCGACGCTGACAGAACAGGCGATTGAGCGTGGTTGCGTTATATTCAATGCCGCTGACCTGGTCGGAGACGGCGAAACTCATGTCCGAACTCTTCCAGGCCACGCCCATTTCTTCCAGCCAGGCGCTGAACAGGGGGTAGTGATGCTCATTGAACACGATAAAGCCGGTATCCACGGCCACTGAACCCGCATCGTCATCAACGATCTGGGTGTCGGCGTGACCACCCAGACGCGATTCGGCCTCGAGCAAGGTCACCTCGTGGTTACGACTGAGATGCCAGGCGGCATAAAGACCCGAGACCCCGGCGCCGACGATGACCAGTTTCATGAAACTCGCTCAACGCGCCGGGCATCGAGCATGGCCGGTGGAACAGACTTGAGATCACTGACCAGGCCCATGCGCTCCATCAGCCACAAAATGTAGTAACTGATGTCGATTTCCCACCAGTAAAAACCCTGGCGGGCCGAGCCCGGGTAATGGTGATGATTGTTGTGCCAGCCCTCTCCCAGCGTTAGCAGCGCCAGCAAGGCATTGTTGCGACTGTCATCGGCAGTGGCGTAGCGTCGCGTGCCCCAGACATGGGCCAGGGAATTGATGGTCAGCGTGACATGGATCAGCACGACCGTGGAAAGGAAGTAACCCCACACCAGCAATTGCCAGCCATTGGTGCCCAGTCCCGGCGCCAAACGCTCCAGCAACGCCCCCAGACCGAACAGGCCGACGGCATAGACCACCGGAACGGCCAGGTCAAATCGATCCAGCCAGCGCAATTCGGGATATCGAACCAGGTCGGGAATCTGGCGGTCGTCGGTCGAGAAATGGGCGCGGCTGAGAAACCAGCCCATGTGGGACCACCAGAATCCCTGTCGGGGTGAATGCGGATCACCATCACGATCGGACACCTTGTGATGAAGGCGGTGATGGGCCGCCCACCATAACGGGCCGCGCTGGGTGGCGCTGGCGCCCACCAGGGCAAACAGGAACTGGACAGGACGGGAGGTCCTGAAGGTCTTGTGAGAAAAGTAGCGGTGGTAGAAGGCCGTAATGGCAAACATGCGCACCAGGTAACTCAGCAGGAAGACGACAACGGCCACCCAGGAGACCCCGACGAAGAAAACGCCCAGACAGGCCAGGTGCAGTCCAATAAACGGCAGGATGCGAATCCAGTCGATTCGGCGTTCGTCGGCCACCGCCATGGTTTTGTCGATGTCGCCGCCGAACCAGGAGGCCACGCTTTGTTTCAATGACATTGATTGGGTGGAATCGAAGACACGCCGCGTATTTGACGGCCAAAGCGGTGAATCCCCCGTGAAACCCCACCCTCGCAGGCCTGGAGGGGAAAAATTCCTAGACAAGTATTGGCCGTTTCTCCGATTTCCCGAATCCGAACCACACCGACAATACGTGACATCCATCACAGATCACGGGAGTTTTATTGTGACAATCCGGCAACGAGGATTCAGTCTGCTCGATCTGATGATCACGCTATCGGTGATGATCATCCTGCTGAGCATCGCGGTTCCATCCATGGGCAATCTGGTACGTGAACACCGATTGACCAGCCAGGCCAACAGCCTGCTGGCCCACCTGCACTATGCCCGTCATGAGGCTGTTTTCCGACGCGCCCACGTGGCCGCCTGTCCCAGCCTGGACCAGCAGACCTGCAGCGGTGACAATCGCTGGGATCAGGGCTGGATTGTTTTCGTCGATGCCAATCGCAGCGGCCAACCGGATTCCGATCAAGACATCCTGCGGGTGGTCCAGCCATCTGAAAACCTGCTGATGCATTCGGCCGGCCGCATCCGGGTACGCTTCCAGCCGCACGGTGGCGCCTACGGAACGAATTTGACCATACGCGTCTGTGACTCATCCGGCACCGCCGACCCGCGCGCCGTCATCGTCTCCAACCCGGGCAGAATCCGTTCCACCAACCAGGTGGACCCGGCTGAATGCGAAGTCTGAGCCGTTTCCATATTGCAAACGCAGCTAATGGAAACCACTGAATTGGTTTGATGTAATCATCGGGGGTTGTTCGGATTTAAGCTGGTGTTTATGTGGGCGGGGCATCAAGAACTGAAGACTCGGTTGTGAATCTTTTCCGGTTTGGGTGAGCCACATCGACACCGTCGAAATTTTTTGCATACGGTAGCGTATGTGGTAGGATTAAAACGTCTGTTTCAATCGAACGTTTGATTTGACTGAAAACGCCTCAACCTGTGATCGAATTCTGGATGCCGCCGAACGCCTGTTCGCCGAGGAGGGCTTTCATGCCACCTCGTTGCGCCAGATCACCCAGGCGGCTGATGCCAACCTGGCTGCGGTCAATTACCACTTCGGTTCCAAGCAGGCTCTGCTGCTGGCGGTTTTCCGGCGCCGGCTGGATGCCCTGAACCAGGCGCGTCTGGAACGTCTGGGTCACGCCCTGGATGCAGCAGAGCCGCCAGAGCTCGAAGATGTCCTGGAGGCTTTCGTGTTTCCGGCCATGGCGCTGACCCACGGACAACATCATGAAGGGC
>SL_3KL_010_SEDDRAFT_10001613_pt1 | contig 20587 bp, 15 predicted proteins | sample SodLakKL_010_SED_2_FD_10381 | JGI IMG/M metagenome (IMG submission 10381) | reverse complement strand
CCCCCCTCAACAGCTGGCCTGACAATGTCTATCTTGATAAAGCACGCCGGTTGCTTTGGCCCATCAAACAGAAGTATGGCCGGAAAATTTCCTGGGCCGACCTGATGATTCTAACGGGTAATGTGGCCCTGGAGTCCATGGGGCTGAAAACTTTTGGTTTTGGGGGTGGTCGTGAAGATGTTTGGGAACCTGAAGAAGATGTATACTGGGGTTCAGAAAGTGAATGGCTTGGGGATAAGCGTTACTCTGACGATCGCGAATTGGAAAATTCTCTGGCTGCTGTTCAGATGGGGCTCATCTATGTGAATCCGGAAGGGCCCAATGGAAACCCACGTCTGAGGATAAAGAAACCTTTGAAGGACGCGATACAAAAACCGGTGAGCTCAAGTGGACCGTTACACGCGCTGATCTTATCTTTGGTTCCAACTCAGAACTTAAAGCAGTAGCCGACGTTTATGGTAGTGATGATGGCGGAGAAAAGTTTGTGAGAGACTTTGTGGTTGCCTGGGATAAGATTATGAATCTCGACCGCTATGATTTGAGCTGAGTATGCTCCATCAACCATCGCTAATGGTTTTTTTATATAAAGGGGATCGTTACATAGACCCTGTAGTTTGTCAATAAATTCAGGTATAGAGTCCGCAATCATTTTTGATGAGCGATCTTTGTGTTCAATCAGGCGGACAGCAAGGCTTGTAAAATGATTTATTGTTGTAATTTTGATGGTTTGGGTGTGATCTGCCATTATATTACCTGCAAGATATAGTAATGGGTTTTATTTCTACCTTGCCGGGCATAAAGCTTGATTAGCGGGGCAAACGTCCGAATAAACCAAGTATGGTGCGATGTAGTTTATGGATTCCTTCGGGTCGGGCATGAAGTAATATGCAACGACCACAAATAGCATTTATATCCAGTTCCTGTAGCTTGCTGTATAGTTCTTTGCTTCCCGACATTTGCTGTATCCAGATATGTTCCATTTCTCTTCCCAGAGCTGTGTCAACTACCTGTTCAGTCACACTGGGTTGGGTAAGAACAATCAAAGCTTTTACTTGCGTAGGAAGGGCCGCTATGCTGGGGTAAATGGTATCTCCCTCCGGGGTGCTACCTCCCTTGGGGTTTACAGGGTAAAGCTGGTATCCCTTTTCCTGAAGAGTTTTGTAAACCGTGTGTCCAAATTTTTTGGAATTTGTTGAGTAGCCTGCCAGCGCTATGTGGGGCTGATTCAGAAAATTGTCGATGCTGGTTTTGGGAGATAGAGCCATAACAATTGTTTTTGCAAATATGTGAAAAATAACCATGCAAAATGATTTTTGCATAAAATTTTCACCGTTTTATGGCCCAGGATTGATTTTACCCCTGTCACTTGCTGCAAAACAAACTTGTTTGCCTTTCAATGTTTTTGTATGCGGGAAGGAACCTTGTTTGTACAAAACCCGGTAAAGGAGTACCGGACTGGTGCATCAGGCTGGCCTTCCTTAACCGGGTGTTTTGGAATAAATAGGGGGTTACGCTTCTTTTATTGCCTTAATGGCTTGAGTAAGCTGGGGTAGCACTTTTTGCACATCTCCCACTATTCCATAGTCTGCCACATCAAAAATGGGTGCCTCATCATCTTTATTAATGGCTACAATGCACTTGGATGAAGAAATGCCGGCCACATGCTGGATGGCTCCCGAGATGCCACAGGCAATGTAAAGATTGGGTGCGATCACTTTTCCGGTTTGCCCCACATGTTCGCTATGGGGTCGCCAACCTTCATCAGATACCGGGCGGGAGCAGGCAGTGGCAGCATTCAGCAAACCGGCTAACTCTTCAATCATTCCCCAGTTTTCAGGTCCTTTCATTCCGCGGCCTCCGGATACCACTATTTCTGCCTCTGACAGGAGGATTTTATCGGTCACCTTATTCATTGATACAAGGTTGATTTTGCTTTCCATGTCTGCATCGGGTGTGAATTCTTCTATTTGAGGCTCTCCGTTACTTTCAGGCTCAATCACTCCGAAAGAGTTGGACGGGAGTGTCAGGATTTTGCGATCGGTCAATATCTTGACGCTGGCGATGGATTTCCCGGAATAAACCTTCTTTTTGACAATAAAGGGATCATATGATTGGGGCAGGGACGCCACTCCCGACACAAGACCTGCTTTTAGTTTAGCCGACAGCCCCGGTGTTAAAGCTTTCCCTGTAGTGTTATCAGGCAGTAGAATAATCTCTGCCTGCTCTTTTTCAGCAACCTCTGCTACGACTGATATATAGCGTTTATTGTCCATTAACGAAAGCTTCTCATCGTTTATGGTAACTACCCTGGTGGCTCCGTAATTTGCAGTTTTCATAAGCTCATCCCGGTTCACATCACCAATGGACAGGGCCACCACCCGGGCATTGGTCTTTTGGGCTACTTCTTTGGCATAAGAGATGAGTTCAAAGGCAGCTTTTATCAATCGGCCTTCACGGTTTTCTGTATAAACAAGTATGGTCATAGTATATATGGTTTTTTATATCAACTTGGCTTCATTATGCAGGGCATGGGCAAGCTCTTTGGCGTTTTCCTCCGGAAACTTACGGCATGCTTCTCTGGGTGGAGGAACTTCGTAGCTAACATATTCCGTTAACGGTGTAACCTCATTGGTTGCTTCCAGCACCTCAAGGGGCTTGGAGCGGGCCATCATAATTCCTCTCATGGCCGGGATTCGGGGGTCTATAGCTATACCTTTCTGAACGGTAGCTAAAAAGGGTGGTTGTACCTCCAGGGTTTGGGTGCCACCACTAACGTCCCTGTTTACCAGTATTTTTTCTCCTTCCAGATTTAAAGCAGTAACGGCAGATATCGATGCCATGTCTAATTGTTGGGCCAACATGCCACCCACCGATGAGCCGTTAAAATCTGCTGAGTCGAGACCGGTGAGAATGATGTCAAAATCCATGGATGCAATGGTTTTTGCCAGCTGGCTGGCCACATAATAGGCATCCTGTGGCTGAGCATCTATCCTGATGGCGTTATCAGCACCCATGGCCAGTGCTTTCCTGATCGTGGGTTCTGAGTCCTGGAGCCCTACATGGACTACCGTAATACTTTCCACTTTACTGCCAGGAGTCTCCTTTAGCTCAATGGCCCGTGTCAGGGACAGCTCATCCCAGGGGTTGATGATCCATTGGATTCCGGTTTTGTCCAGCTCTTTATTATCGTTGATATGTTTAATTTTTGAGGTTGTGTCCGGAACTTCACTTATACACACTAAGATTTTCATAATATTGGTTTGGTTATTATTTGAATTTGCGGGTATGTAAGGGTATTTGTAATTATTTCAACAAGGCCCTTGAAATTACAATTTTTTGAATTTCAGAGGTACCTTCGTAAATCTGGGTTAACTTGGCTTCACGCATCAGCCGTTCCACATGGTACTCTTTGACGTATCCATATCCTCCATGAATCTGGACGGCTTCGGTGGTTATTTCCATGGCGATGTCGGCACAGTATTGCTTGGCCATGGCGCTCATATAGCCATAGGGTTGTTTTTGATCCTTGAGCCATGCGGCCTTCAAGCATAGGTTACGTGCATTTTCTATCTTTACGGCCATGTCCGAAAGTTTAAAAGCGATGGCCTGGTGGTTGCCGATTTCGGTTCCAAAGGCTTTTCTTTCTTTTGCATAGTTGAGTGAGCGTTCAAAGGCGCCAGCGGCAATACCCAGTGCCTGGGCGGCTATGCCGATGCGTCCTCCGTCCAGGGTTTGCATGGCAAACTTAAAACCAAATCCTTCTTCTCCAATGCGATTCTCTTTGGGTACTTTTACATCGCTAAACATCACCGAATGAGTGTCAGAACTTCTCATCCCCATTTTGTCTTCGTGAGGCCCCAGGGTTATACCGGGCGTGTCTTTGTCTACTATTAGGGTATTGATACCCTTATGGCCTTTTTCAGCGTGGGTTTGCGCCATAACCAGGTAGGTGGAGGCACAATTGGCATTGGTAATCCAGTTTTTGGTACCATTTACCAGATAATGGTCTCCTTTATCTATGGCTGTTGTTCTTTGCCTGGTGGCATCTGAGCCGGCTTCGGGTTCCGACAAAAGGAAAGCACCTATCTTTTCTCCTCTTGCCAGGGGCTTAAGATACTTCTCTTTTTGCTCCTCTGTACCGTAAGTTTCAAGGCCCCAATTTACAAGTGAGTTACAAACCGACATGAGCACCGAAACTGAAGCGTCGATCTTCGAAATCTCTTCCATCGCCAAAACATACGATATGGTGTCCATCCCTCCGCCATCGTATTTGGGGTCGGTCATCATACCTAGAAATCCCAGCTCGGCCAATTTCTTGACACGGTCGCCTGCAAACTCGGATTTGGCATCTCTTTCATTTACATCGTGCAACAACTCACGCTCAGCAAAATCTTTTGCCGCCTGGCGAATCATCTTTTGTTCTTCCGTCAATTCAAAGTTCATATCTTTTGTGGTTTTGTTTGTAATGGTTTTGATTTTGGGTTTTTTGAATTCTAATATGTTTTCTAATGATTTCCGTTCATTTTCAGGTCATCAGTTCCTGGCCGTTCTGGGGATAAGTTGAGTTAAATCCATTGTTTCAGGGTGGTGAGTTAATCATATTTGATAGGAATTGCGCCATGGCTTTCAGCACATGGTCTTTCTGCTCAAAATGCGGGACATGGCCACAGTTCTCAAGAAAGGCAATGTACACATTGCTGTTGATGTTTTTTAATTTCAGGGATAATTGCTGTTCTGTTCCGAAGTGGTCGTTTTGGCCCTGTATGGCCAGTACCGGCGATTGAATATCTTTCAAATGGTTTTCAATAGACCAGCTTTTGGCTTCATCAGACAGCCAGAAATTGCTCCAGCCGTAAAAAAGGGAATCTGTTTTATCCCCTTGATGTTTATACAGCTTATTCCGGAGGTTGCCTGATTCAAAATCATTAACCAAACCCGCCACGCCTTCAACTGTGATGTGCTCGCAAAACACATGATCGGCCTCTGTTATCACGGCAATTACCTTTTTGGGATACCTTGCTGTAAAAAGCAGGGAGATGCTACCTCCATCACTATGGCCTATGAGTATTATTTTTTCGGTAATGTTCAACTTTTCCAGTAATTCAGGCAAAAAATCAAATGCTTCATCATGCATATAAAGGCTGTGAAATAAGTTGTTACCGGGTTCCGAATTACCGTATCCCACTCTGTCGTATAGCAGGGCGGGGCACTGGATGATTTGGCTCAGTAAAACAGGAAAGTCTTTCCATTGTTGGGAGCTCCCCAGCCCGTCATGCAAAAAAACCAGCAGGGGTTGGTTTTTATCCCTGAAGTGTTCATGGATGAAACGGTAAAAAACTTGCCTGTTATTTATGGTTATATGTTCATTGTTCATATCCCCGGGATAGATCAGGTTGTGTGTTTTGTTCGTATTTGGGTGACTGGCAGGACTGAAAAATTCGTTGGATTTCTTGCCATCCTTCAGCCAAGTTCATTGCTTTTTTTAACATCGTAATGGATGGTTCATCAATGTTGTAGTCCAAATCCACTAATTTGCTTTTTTATAGACTACAGACACCACTGAGATATCATCACCACCCATATTGATGGTCAATCCATAGGGTTTATCATCTTTGATGTCAATTTGTGCATCTATGGCTTTACCGGTGAGTTGTTCCCAGATCGTAACCGCCTGATGAACGCCGGTGGCACCGGTGGGGTGCCCCCACCCAATAAGTCCGCCGGTGGTATTAAAAGGGACAGAGCCGTTGCGGGATGTATGTCCCTGTGATACAAAATCAATACCCTTGCCGTGCTGCGCCAGTCCAATGGCTTCCACTGCCATGATGCCCGCAATGGTAAAGCAGTCGTGGCACTCCACTGTTCCAACCTGCTCTTTGGTTATGCCCGATGCTTTGAGTGCATTTTGAACAGCTACCTGTGTGGTGGATAGTTTCGTGGGATCAGCAGGTGGCCGGGTAATATCATCCTGGGCCTGGCCAAACCCTATCACCTCAATGGCGTCCTTTTTGTCGATGCCGCATTTTTTCAGCCCCTCTTCCGATACCACCGCAATAGCACTTGCCCCGTCTGACACTTTAGAACAGTCGTAGTAGTTGAGCGAGTCTACAAATCCCTTGGGGTTGGGTTTGTCAATTCCGCATGCTATGAGGTCCTGGGTGGTGTTGTGGTACTCCTGGGCAGTAGGGCAGAGCCTGGCATTTTCAATGGCGTTGGCATACCAACGGGCCATTGCTGATCTTGTTTTTTCGGTTCCAAACTTTTCCGCATAAGCTTTTGATCTGTCGCTAAACTTGCCTGGGAAGAAATAGGCATGTCCTGATTTTCTTTCTTTGGCCCATCCGGCAGCTGCAAGTATATCGGCACCATAGACAGCCTTTACTGAATTCTGCACCTCCACACCCAGCACCAGGGTTACTTCAGATGTTCCGGCCAGGATGGAGCGGATACCAGTAACCAGGGCGAGAGAACCGGTGGCACAGGCACCTTCAACCCTTACCGAGGGCTTATATCGCAATCGCTCATCAATAAAAGGTGCAAAACCCGGAAGGTTCCCCTGGTTATTGAATCGCGAGGCAATAAAGTTACCAAACACCGATTCGTCCACTTTGTCAGCACCACCAATTTGTGATAAAACGGCCTGACCTGCTTCCCTTATATAGTCTTCCAGGTCGGGGCGTGGCTTTTTAGGATGAAACTCCTTGCGGCCGGTACCCATGGAAATGGTGTTGTAACCGGCAATCATATATACTTTTCTACGCATCTTTTTCATAATGTTTTTCTTTAAATGTATTCGTTGATGGGGCCATATGCATGAAAGAAACCGGTGCGTAACACCGTATTTACATCTTCCCTGCTAAAGGCAACTTTATCGGAAACCAGCTTGAGGCCTGTTTCCCGGGATTGCCTGACATATTTAAGAGCCAGCTCACTGCCCAGAGTGTTAACGGTCTTCATTTCTTTAAAATAGGCTTTCAGAAATTGATCCTTATTGGAATCTGAGACGACCGCTTTCCAGGGTTTGACGGAGAGGGGCGGACTACCCAGTTCGGTATCACAACGATCCTTTATTTCACTGATATCCTGGTAGGTTTTAGTGCGGGTATTGTAAACTCCAACAGGTTTCCCTTTTTCATACTTGAGAAAGCCGTCTTTTTGGGAGCCATCGGGGTTTTGTCCACCCCTTACTCCATCTGCAAGCAGGGCTTCCAACAGGCTGCTGTGTAGCTCCTCCTGCTCCAGGTAAGGGTTCATCACACTCATTATATAGGAGCAAACATCAATGCCTACATAGTCAATAAGCTGGAAAATTCCCATGGGGCGAATCAAATAGTCATGGGATACCTTATTAATCATGTAAACTGCTTCGGTGAAAGAATATTTCTGTGCCAGGCTCTCTGCTTCCCGAATGCCGTGGAGTGCATCTCTCATAAAATGGCCATTGCCTATAAATCCTGCAAAGTCAGCAGATGGAACAATTACCTTCCTGAGGTTTTTGGCAAATGTATGGGCGAAATCTGTTAGCTCCGGTTGAGTGTTTTCTGTTTTGATAATTTCTACCAGTTTTTGCACCGCTGGGGGGTTGTAAAAATGCACGCCCAGCACCCGGCCGTTCAGACCAGCTTTTTCGTCAATCAGATTTATGGGAATGGAGGAAGTGTTGGTGCAAAACCAGGGGGTAGTTCTGCTGTTTTCATTGATATGTTTGAAAATAAGTACTTTCAAATCGGGGTCTTCTTTCACCGCTTCAAAAATTACTTGGGAGTCATAGGTGGATTCAAGAATCTGTGTGGGGCGTATAATCAATAAAACATCTTCCGTATACTGGTTAATTACTTGCTCATTGGTGACCAGATCTGCCCTGTGGGCATAAAGATTTCTCAGGGCAACAATCTTTTTTTCTGCCATTTTCTGAACCTGTGTTTTGATGTATTTCATCAATCCCTGCAGAGCTTCGCCTGACACATCCATGGCATGTAAAACGAAGTGTTTCCCTTTGTTTTCAGGCTTTAGGCTCAGGTCAGCCATTTCAACGGCAGTGAGCAGGAGGATTCCGCTCCCCATCTTGCCGGCGGCCCCCAATACTGAAACATTTTGTAGTTTTTCCGTATATTCCATAAAGTTGATTTTAAGATGATTGATTTTTGTTTTTGTTTTCATTGATGTGTTCTTTTATCTCTGGTTTCCAATGGCTGCCTCTGTATCTTTTTCCGGTTTTTAAAACACAACTGCTTTGGTTGCCTGCAAAGGCTTTTAAGCATAGTCTTTCAGTTCTAAATCTCCTCTGAAAACCAGATAGGCATTCATGGCCATAGCATTCATCTCACCTTCGCCCGGGTAAGTTTTTACCGGGCCCAGGTGCTCCACCCGCCTGGAAATATCTTCCACAAGCATATCACTGTAAGCAAGCCCGCCGGTTAGTAAAATTCCATCTACTTCACCTTTCAGCACCGTGGAAAGGGCTCCTATTTCCCTGGCAACCTGGTAAGAGACGGCCATGTATACCTGCTGGGCATAAGCATCGCCGTTTTTGATGCGATTTTCTATTTCAATGGCATCACTTGTTCCCAGGTAAGCCAGTAAGCCTCCCTCACCCTTTATCTTTTTTCTGATTTCATCATGGGAGTATTTTCCCGAAAAGCAAAGGTCCACAAGCTGGCCAACGGGCACACCACCGCTTCGTTCGGGGGACATAGGACCGTCCCCATCCAGTCCGTTGTTAACATCTATGATTCTTCCCTTCTGATGAGCTCCCACTGATATGCCACCCCCCATATGCGCAACAATTACATTGATTTGCTCATACCGGGTCTTGTTCTCACCGGCATAACTCCTGGCAATGGCTTTTTGATTGAGGGCATGAAGCAGGCTTTTCCTGGGGAGTTGAGGAATGCCTGATATACGGGCAATATCTTCCATTTCATCCACACAGGTTGGATCCACAATCAGGGCATAGGCCCCTTGACCAATTTCTTTGGCAAACTCAAAGGCAATAACCCCCCCCAGGTTGGATTCATGTTCTCCCATGGGATTGCCAATATCGCTGATTAATTTGCTGTTTACTTTGTAAGCCCCACCCTGCATGGGCTTAAGCAGTCCTCCGCGACCTACAATAATGTTGATAGAACCAATTTCAATGTCTGCACTTTGGAGCACCTCTTTTATCTTGTTTTTACGGTATTCAAACTGGTCGCTGATCCGCTCAAATTTTGCCAGGATTTCACGGGGATGGCGGATATTGAGAAGCAAAACTTCTTTACGGTTTTTGTATACGGCAATCTTGGTTGAGGTGGAACCAGGATTTATGACCAGGATATTTGCATCCATTGTGTTTTTAAGGTTTTGATTTAGGGGGGATGGTGAAAAATGAAATACCAACCTGATTAATATAAATATAGGAAAAAATTATTTTTCTGCCAATTGATTTTGTCGGAAGTTTGGTGCAAGTGGTGTATTGAAAACTATATGTAGATTGAAATCAGCTGTTTGGGTCATAGGATTAAGTATGTTTATAAGTATTTATCCCATATTTTTCTTAACTTAGACAATAGTTTTAAACAAAAAACCGGTACAACTGTTTGATTTTCCAAAAATTAAAAACCCACCCTCATGTTAAAATCATCCCTTTATCGCCCCAAAAATCATGTCAGGATTGTTGCTGCCACCTCTTTGTTTGATGGCCATGATGCATCCATTAATATCATGCGCAGAATCCTTCAATCCGCTGGTGCCGAGGTTATTCACCTTGGGCACAACCGTTCGGTTCAGGAGATTGTAGATTGCGCCGTTCAGGAGAATGTTCAGGCTATCGCAGTTACTTCATACCAGGGGGGACATCTCGAATTTTTCAGATATATGTACGATATGCTGCAGGAAAAGGGCAGGGGAGATATAAAAATATTTGGTGGAGGGGGAGGCGTTATTTTACCCGAAGAAATCAAAATCTTGCAGGAGTATGGGATTACGAGAATATTTTCTCCTGATGATGGCAGAAAGCTGGGTTTGCAGGGAATGATAAACCAGGTAATGCAGCTATCGGATTTTCCAACGGCCAATGGGGAGCACTTGTCGCTTGAAAAAAACACCTCCAGGGATTACAGAACCTTTGCACAAACCATCACTGCCATTGAAAATGCCTGCCAGGAAAATAAGGAGTTTTCCGCGGAGTTGGAAACCCGGGCAGTAGATGCAAATGTTCCGGTATTGGGTATTACGGGTACCGGGGGGGCTGGTAAATCATCTCTGGTGGATGAGTTTATCAGGCGGTTTTTGTTTGCTTTTCCCCAAAAGTACCTGGGCATTATTTGTGTAGACCCCACCAAACGCAAAACAGGAGGGGCACTGCTTGGGGACCGTATACGGATGAATGCTATCAACAATGAGAGAGTGTTTGTCCGCTCCATGGCCACCCGTCAAACCAATCTTTCTTTAAGCAAGTATGTGAAAGATGTTACCAACCTTTTAAAACTTTCAGGTTTTGGTCTGATCATAATCGAAACTTCAGGGATTGGTCAGTCTGATACAGAAATAGTAGATCACAGTGACCTGAGCCTTTATGTGATGACACCTGAGTTTGGTGCGGCATCTCAACTTGAAAAGATTGATATGCTTGAGTTTGCAGATATTGTGGCCCTCAACAAATTTGAAAAAAAGGGTGGTATGGATGCACTCAGAGATGTGAAGAAACAGTATCAGCGCAATAACCTGTTGTTTGACACTCCGCTGGATGAAATGCCGGTTTACGGAACCATTGCTTCTCAATTTAATGACCCGGGTGTAAACCAGCTTTTTAATGTTATCGTGAAGATGTTTAACGAGAAGCAGGTGTTTAACCTTACACCTGCCATCGTGCTGGAGGAGGAAATACCTGAGAAAAACCACATCATCCCTCCCCAGCGGGTACGATACCTGGCAGAAATTGCAGAAACCGCAAGGGGTTATAACCAGTGGTCGGAGGAGCAGGCTGAGTTGGCCCAGCAGCTGGGTTCCCTGCGACAGACCATTGATACCCTTAAAAAGCAGGAAAGCCAGGACAGTCAGGATGTTATTACAACCCTGGAAAAGTCTTACCAGGAACTGTATGGGCAGTTGACAGAAGGTAACCGGCATATTCTTAGCACCTGGGATGAAAAAGTAAAATCTTACAGGCATGAATATTACACGTTTAAGGTGCGTGACAGGGAGATAAAAGTGAAAACCCATACCACCACCCTCAGCCACCTGGAAATCCCAAAAATTTCGTTGCCCCGGTACAAGGGGTGGGGTGATATCCTTAGATGGAATCTTAAAGAGAATGTTCCGGGTGAATTTCCTTATACAGCGGGTGTGTTTCCTTTCAAGCGGGAGAATGAGGACCCCACCCGTATGTTTGCAGGTGAAGGTGGTCCCGAACGAACCAATAAGCGGTTTCATTATTTATCCAAGGACATGCCCGCCAAAAGGCTTTCAACCGCCTTTGACTCAGTGACCCTTTACGGTCACAACCCCGATTTGCGGCCTGATATATACGGGAAAATAGGAAATGCCGGGGTATCGGTCAGTTGCCTGGATGATGCCAAGAAACTCTATTCGGGGTTTTACCTGGCTCAGCCCAACACTTCTGTCTCCATGACCATCAACGGGCCTGCACCTATCCTCGTGGGTTTCTTTCTCAATGTGGCCATCGATCAACAGTGTGAAATTTATATCAAAGAAAATGGGATGGAACAGGAGGTGGAGCATAGAATCCAGGAGATTTTCCGGGAAAAGGGTGTGGAGAGACCTTCTTACCGGGGAGACTTGCCAGAGGGCAATGATGGTTTGGGGCTGATGCTTTTGGGGGTCACCGGCGACCAGGTTTTGCCTGACCAAGTGTACCAAAAAATCAAAGCCGAAACCCTGGCACTGGTCCGTGGTACGGTGCAGGCCGATATTCTTAAAGAGGACCAGGGACAGAATACTTGCATCTTCTCCACCGAGTTTTCCCTCAAACTCATGGGAGATATACAGGAGTATTTTATCAAAGAAAATGTACGTAATTTTTACTCGGTTTCTATATCCGGCTACCATATTGCCGAAGCAGGGGCCAACCCTATCACCCAGTTGGCTTTTACCCTTGCCAATGGTTTTACCTACGTAGAGTATTACTTGAGTCGGGCAATGGACATTGATAAGTTTGCACCCAACCTTTCCTTTTTCTTTTCCAACGGTATTGACATAGAGTTTTCGGTTATCGGACGTGTTGCACGCACCATCTGGGCTAAGGTTATCCGAAACAAATATGGTGGTAATGCCCGGTCACAACAGTTGAAATATCATATTCAAACCTCCGGACGCTCTCTTCATGCCCAGGAGATTGAATTTAACGATATACGTACCACGTTGCAGGCATTGTATGCTATTTATGACAATTGCAATTCGCTGCATACCAACGCATATGATGAAGCCATTACAACCCCCACCGAAGGTTCGGTACGGCGGGCTATGGCCATCCAGCTGATTATCAACCATGAGTTGGGTCTTGCCAAAACCCAGAACCCTCTACAGGGGTCTTTCATCATTGAAGAGCTCACCGAGCTTGTGGAGGAGGCCGTTATGATGGAGTTTGACCGTATTTCTGAAAGAGGCGGTGTGCTGGGAGCCATGGAAACGGCTTACCAGAGAAACAAGATCCAGGATGAGTCGCTGCATTATGAGCAGCTTAAACATTCGGGTGAGCTGCCTATCATGGGGGTGAACACGTTCCTCTCTTCTGACGGTTCTCCCACCACCATTCCCGGCGAAGTGAGTAGATCCACTGAAGAAGAAAAGAAACACCAGATTCAAATGGTTGAAGACCTGCATAAACTGCATAGCCATAAGCAAGAAGGGATGATTCGGCAATTGACAAAAACGGCTTATGGAAACCAGAACATCTTTGAAGACCTCATGGAGGTTACAAAATACTGTTCCATAGGCCAGATTACACAGGCCTTGTATGATATCGGCGGGCAATATCGCAGGAATATGTAGCAGAAAATTTGGGTAAGCTTTCCTGGGTGTCTTTTGCTTCAGGCATATTTTTTTACTTCCACTTCCCCCTTGAGAACCATGTACCCGTTCATGGCCAAGGCTTTCATTTCATTTTCACCCGGATAAACAGCAATTTCGCCCAGGTGTTTTACCCTTTGTGTGATCTCCTCCATCAGAATAGAGCTGTAAGCCAACCCTCCGGTAATAAGAATACCGTCAATTTCGCCCATGAGCACAGCGCTTTGCGAAGCAATTTCCTTAGCTATCTGGTAGGCCATGGCCTTATAAACCTGTTCTGCTTTTGTGTCTCCCTCCCCAATTCTTTTTTCAATCTCCAGTGCATCACTGGTTCCCAGGTATCCTCTCAGCCCTCCGTTTCCGCAAACTTTGCGAATCATCTGCTCTTTGGTATACTTACCCGAATAACACATTTTAATCAGTTGTCCTACTGGTAGGTCTCCGCTTCGCTGGGGCGACATGGGGCCATCGCCGGCAAGGCCATTGTTTACATCCACAATTTTTCCTTTGCGATGAGCTCCTACGGTAATACCTGTGCCCAGGTGTGCTACAATCACATTGATAGAGCTATACTCTTTTCCAATGGCCTTTGCATAACTTTCGGCCACGGTTCTCTGGCTCAGGGCATGCAGGATGCTTCGCCTGGAGATGTCTGGTATGCCCGATATTTTGGCAATGGGGTCCATCTCGTCCACACAGGAAGGGTCCACAATAATGGCTTGGGGTGCCTGGGTCGATTGCTTGGCTATTTCACTGGCTATCAATACTCCCAGGTTGGATTCGTGGTCGGCCATGGGGCGTTTCAAATCCTTCAGCATTGCTTCATTAACTTCATACACCCCTCCATCCATGGGTTTGATAACACCTCCCTTACAAACCATAATAGAAATGCTGTTCAGGTCAATATCTGCCTTTTGCAACTCTTGCAGAACCACCTCTTTTCTGTATTCAAACTGTTCCATCACCGTTTTAAATTCGGCCAGCTTTTCTCTGGGATGCCTGATGATATTCAGGAAAACCTGTTCCCTGTTTGAATGAACAGAAAGCTTCGTATTTTTTACGGTGGTTTTTAGGCTTAATATTAAGTTCTTCATAATGTGTGCATTGGATTTGTAATAATAAACTGGGTTAAAGCTCTAAATAATTGGCCAGCAATTCGGCAATATCCTGGTTTTTAACGGATTCTTCCTTGTCTTTATACTTGATACCATCGGTAAGCATGGCCATACAAAAGGGGCAGGAAGAGGCAATGATATTGGCACGAGTTTGCAGGGCCTCTTCTGTTCTTTCCATAAACACCTCTTTGTCACCCTCTTCGGCTTCTTTAAACATCTGACCACCTCCAGCCCCACAGCATAAAGCCTTCTCCCTGGATCGCTTCATTTCGGTTACCGGGGTACCCATTTTTTTCAGAACCTCCCTGGCCGAATCATATTCCTGGTTACCTCTGCCCAGGTAACACGGGTCGTGGTAGGTGATTAAAGCATCCACCGTGGTGTTTTTGTCCATCTTAATCTTTCCCTGATCTAACATTTGCCGGAGGAACTGGGTGTGATGTATCACTTCATAGTTGCCCCCCAGCTCGGGATATTCATTTTTAAAAATGTTGAAACAATGGGGGCAAATGGTAATGATTTTTTTTACACGGTATGCATTGAGAAGTTCGATATTGGTTAGGGCCATCATTTGGAAAAGCATTTCGTTTCCGGCCCTGCGGGCAGGATCTCCTGTGCAACGTTCTTCCTTGCCCAGTATGGCAAAGTCAGTTTGCAGGTGTAGCAATATTTTTGTAAATGCACGGGTCACTTTTTTATAGCGGTCGTCATAGGCACCGGCACAACCTACCCAAAACAGGTATTCGGGCGATTTTTCACGGGCAGCCAAATCTGCCATTACAGGTACTTTCAGTGATGGGTTGTTCATGATTGTTGTTTTTTAAAGCTTAGGTTTTCGGTCCAGTTGGTTCTGTCATCGGCAGCGTATTGCCAGGGGGCTCCGTTATTTTCAATATTGGAAAACATGGCATTGAGGGGGCCCGGGGCCGAGCCCTGCTCAAGCACCAGGAATCGGCGCATTTCCAGGATGACGGCCAGTGGGTCAATGTTTACCGGGCACTCTTCCACACAAGCATTGCATGTGGTGCAGGCCCAGAGTTCCTGGTGGGTTATATGGCTGAAAAGGTCTTTTTTATCATCAAACGCTTTGCCCTGCTTGAGAATTGCTGCTCCGGAGTTTTCCACCCGGTCGCGAAGGTCCATGACAATTTTTCTGGGGGAAAGTTTCTTACCGGTGATATGGGCAGGGCAGGCAGCGGTGCATCGCCCACATTCGGTACAGGAAAATGCACCCAGAAGGTTGGGCCAGTGCAGATCGGTGGCATCTTTGGCGCCAAAACGGGTGTCCTCTGCAGGGGGAGCTGAATTGCCGGCACCGGGATTCAGCATCAGCTTTACCTCACGGTTTATGTCGGGCATATTTCTCATTTTGCCCAGGGGAGCTAACTTTGAAAAATAGACATTGAAAAAGGAAAAGAAAATATGCAGATGTTTTGAAAAGGTGATGTAGTTCATGAATAACAACACCCCAATGATATGAAACCACCAGGCAAAACGCTCCAGGAAGATGAGGTTTGCTTCAGACATTCCGGCAAACCAGGGTTGCATTAAGCCACTTACCAGGAAGGTACCCACAGCAGGATAATGGGCATGACCTTTGGCTTGTAAGGCTATATCTGAGGCATTCATGACCAGGATAGATGCCATGAGCAAAATTTCTGTTACCAGGATGATGTTGGCATCGGTACGTGGCCAGGTTGTCATTTCCCTGTTCCAGAACCGTCTTATCTTCACAATGTTGCGTCTTGCCAGGAAAACGACAGAGGCAATAATAACTGCAAAGGCAAAAATCTCAAACAGTGACAGTAGGATTGTATAACCATTTCCCAGGAAGGCAAGGGAGCGGTGGGTGCCAAATATACCATCGAAGATGATTTCCAGCATTTCTATATTCACAATGATAAAGCCCCAGAATACAATGGCGTGTAGAAACCCCACCAGGGGATTTTTGAACAGCTTGGAGTGTCCGATGGCAATTCGAAAGATTCGTGCCAATCGTTTGCGGCCTCCTGTCAGCTTAAGGGGTTTGGCTGATTTTATGTATCGGTAAATTCGGCTGAGCCTGTAAATAAAAAAGGCTATGGCACTAACAAATGCAATCGTGAAAACGATTTGTTCGAGCATATTTAAGGAGATTTAGGGTTATTACTTGAAGGCTTGTATCCCGGTAATGTCGTGACCTGTAATCAGCAGATGGATGTCATGTGTGCCTTCGTAGGTAATTACTGATTCAAGATTCATCATGTGTCGCATGACAGGATAGTTGCTGGTGATACCCATTGCCCCTATGATTTGTCGTGCTTCCCGGGCAATATCCAGGGCCATCTTCACATTGTTTCTTTTGGCCATTGAAACCATCTGGGCGGTTTCCTTTCCCTGGTTTTTCAGTTCTCCCAGTCGCCAGACTAAAAGTTGGGCCTTGGTAATTTCGGTGAGCATTTCGGCCAGTTTTTTTTGTTGCAGCTGGAATGAGCCGATAAACCTGTCAAACTGTTTTCTCTGAAGAGAATAGCGCAGTGCAGTGTCATAACATTCACTTGCCGCACCAATCACACCCCAGGCTATTCCGTAGCGGGCAGAATTCAGACACATCAAAGGGGACCTTAAACCTTTGGCTTTGGGAAGTAGGTTTTTCCGGGGAATCTTTACCCCGTCAAAAACCAATTCGCCAGTTACAGATGCGCGAAGGGACCACTTGTCATGGGTTTCCGGTGCAGAAAAGCCTTCCATGCCTTTCTCCACGATAAGTCCTCTTACTACCCCTTTTTCATCCTTGGCCCATACCATAGCAATATCTGCGATAGAAGAGTTGGTAATCCATAACTTGGCGCCATCCAGGATGAAATGGTCGCCTTTCTCCCTTATGCGGGTAATCATGTTGCCGGGGTCTGATCCGTGGTTGGGTTCGGTAAGGCCAAAACAGCCTGTAAGTTCGCCTTTGGCCAGGCGGGGCAGAAACTGGGCTTTCTGAGCGTCGGAGCCAAAAATATAAATGGGAAACATAACCAGCGATGACTGAACCGATGCCGCAGAACGTATTGCAGAATCTCCCCGCTCCAGTTCCTGCATAATGAGTCCGTAGCTGATATAGTCAAGACCTGCTCCTCCGTATTTTTCGGGGATAAAAGGGCCAAAAATTCCGTTTTCGCCCATGGTCTCCATCAGGTGTGTGGGGGGCTCATTCAATTGGCTGGCTTCTTCAATAATGGGTTTTACTTCCCGGTTTACCCAGTCTCTTACCGAGGATCGAATCATCTTGTGCTCGTCGCTCAGGAGTTCATCCATCAGGTAGTAATCCGGAGGTTTGTAAGTGCTGGCAGTCATTGCGGTATAGTTTGGTGACTACTGGTTGAAGGTGCAAAGGATTGCTATAGCAGCTGTAAAAATGGCTACTAATATAGGAATTATATTGCAGCATTAAAAAAATAAAAGGAAAAGAACCGGATGTTTTCAAACAGGTGTTTTGATTGGGTTTTCTGTATCGGGCTTTCCCGGGGCTAAAGCAAAAAATGTTTACATTCGTGAAGTTTTTTGTAATAAATGTAAAAACCAATAGGATGTTATGCGTGTGTTAGGAGCAAAGGTTGTTTTGATACTTTAGACTGTATCACGGCAGCCCTGTTTCCCTTGGTAATTGAAAACTCCATTTAAAAGATGATGGCTATGAAAAAAATTATTCTGCTGCTCGTTTGTTTCCACATACAGGCTGCCTACTCAGGGCAGAAAAATGAAAAGGTGATTGCAACCCAGGTTGAAGAGGTAACCGTGTTTCTGGAAGGAGCCCAGGTTACCCGAAACAAAAGTATTTACCTGGAGGGTGGTGAAACGTTGCTCAGGTTCACCGAACTCTCTCCTTTTATAGATGCACGAAGCATCCAGGTAAAAGCTGATGGAGATGCTTTGGTGTTATCGGTTAATCATCACCAAAACTTTCTTTCTCAGCCCGCAAAGTCAGCTGAATTGAACCGTATGGAAGAGAGGCTGGAGGATATAAATGACCAGATTCGCCTGGAAAACACCCGTAAATCCATATTACAGGAGGAGTTATCTTTTCTCAGGGAAAACAGAGTGATAGGAGGCAGAAACCAGGAGGTGAGCGTGGGGACATTAAAAGAAGCTGCCGATTTCTATAGCCAGAAGCTTACTTCCTTAAAAATTGGAGAGATTGAGATTGATAAGCAGTTGACTGAATTGCAAAAAGAACGAAGAAAAATTAACAATCAAATTCATAACCTGACCAGTAAGCGAGAGTATCCATCTGGTGAGGTTTGGGTAAGGGTTGATAAGGAAACGCCGGGGATGTCGCATTTTGAAGTCTCTTACCTGGTAGCAAATGCCGGTTGGTACCCATCCTACGATATCAGGGTTCAATCCATAGATGATCCGGTTCAACTTGTGTATAAAGCCAATGTAAGGCAAGATACAAAAGAGGACTGGGAAGATGTGAAACTTTCGTTTTCAACTGCAGAACCCAATGTGTCAGGGGTTGCACCTGTATTGCAAACCTATTACCTGGATTTCCATAGCCTTCCTCCTGCCTATGGCGATAGGATTGAGAGGGTCAGTGGAAGGGTGTACGATAGTTCCGGTGAATCTCTCCCCGGTGTTTCTGTTCAAGTGAAAGGTTCTACGGTGGGTACATCAACTGATATAGACGGAAATTACTCTTTAACCCTCCCGGCCAATGCCTCTCATTTGACGTTTTCTTTTATTGGGTTTGAAACAGCTACTTTGCCTGTAAACCGGTCCGTTTTGAACGTCAGGATGGAAGAGAGTGTGGTTGCACTTCAGGAAGTTGTTGTTACAGGTTATGCTGCTGACCGGGAAGAGTTTATGGATAAGCCGGTCAGAAAAATGACGCCAATAACACGTATAGAAGAAGATGCTGGCATCAGGGGGGAGGCTGACAGATCCTTGCCCATGCAGCAGGTGGAAAGTCAGACGGTTGTTGATTTTGAAATTAGTATCCCTTTCTCAGTAAAATCTGATAATACAAGCCATACTGTGGAAATGGCATCTTACTATCTACCGGCGTTTTATCAGTACTACGCTGTGCCAAGGATTGACGCAGGTGCATTTCTTATAGCCCATATGGTAGATTGGGAGAAATACAACCTGTTGGAAGGAGAGGCCAGTGTGTTTTTTGAAAACACCTATGTGGGTAAATCTTTGATGGATGTCCGGTTTGCCGGTGACACCCTGGAGTTATCACTGGGAAGAGATAAGGGAATCACCATAAACCGTGAAAAGACTCAGGATTTGACTTCAAGAAGGTTTTTAAGTACCCGTAAAGTGGAATCAAGAGGATGGGAAACCACGGTGAGAAACAACAAAAGTCAACAGGTTTCATTGGTGGTTCTCGATCAGGTGCCTGTTTCGGCTCATTCAGATATTGAGGTAACCGTAGATGAAAGATCGGGTGCTACCCATACCAAAGCCACGGGTGAAATTCGCTGGGAAGTTACACTGGAACCCAATGAACGTAAGACCCTGAACCTGCAATATTCGGTCAGGTATCCCAGGGACAAAAACTTGATCATTGAATAGGGATTCTTAAAGATAGATTTCGGGCAGGGATAAGTAAAAGGAGCTGATGTAACCGGAAGAAGACAGGCTGATTGATTGATGAAGGTGTGTTAATAAGGATTTATGGGCACAAATGGAAAGGCATGTACGGAGTTTTTAAAATGGGCTGTTCCTCAAATGGGGTATCGTTGGCAGGGGTACAGAAAAGTCAGAAATCAGGTTTGTAAACGGTTGAAAAACAGGATGAATGAGTTGGATCTGGAAGACTATGGTTTGTACAGGAATTATTTAACGGCCCACCCGGATGAGTGGATTGTGCTGGACGGGATGATGCGGATAACCATTTCGCGGTTTTTTAGAGATGCAAAGTCCTGGGAGGTGCTGTATGATATGATTCTTTCGGATTGGGGGAAAGAAACTTCCATAAAAAAACGCCCTTTGCGGGTATGGTCGGCCGGTTGTGCATCGGGTGAAGAGCCCTACAGCTTTGCATTGCTATGGGAGTTCCGGTTGTCAGGACACTTTCCGGGTATAGAGACGGATATCGTTGCAACTGATGCCAGTGAGCATATGCTGAAAAGAGCCCGCAAAGCTTGCTACCCCCGGGCAAGTCTCCGGGATGTTCCTTCACAAATGCTTTCACATGCATTCAAAGAACAGCCGGATGGCATGTTTTGCCTGCAGAAAAAATGGCAAAAGCCGGTAAAATTCAAGAAACAGGACATTCGCAGGCGAATGCCTGGTGGTGCCTTTGACATTGTATTTTGCAAAAACCTAGTGGGAATGTATTTTGAACCCTCCATTGCCAGGCATCTTTTTGTACAAATTTGTCATAAAATAAGGGGAGGTGGAGTACTGATTATCGGCAACCATGAACCTTTTCCTGTGGATGATATACCCGGGATGTATGCATACGGTCCGGGGGTGAATGTTTTCCG
>SL_3KL_010_SEDDRAFT_10001612_pt1 | contig 20587 bp, 12 predicted proteins | sample SodLakKL_010_SED_2_FD_10381 | JGI IMG/M metagenome (IMG submission 10381) | reverse complement strand
TTACCCACTGGCTCAAGCACATCAATTCCAATGCCAATGGCTGCAGCCATGGGTTCATGTATCAGCCGGACCTCCTTGGCACCAGCCTGCTCACAACTGTCGCGTACCGCACGTTCTTCAACCTCTGTAATGCCCGAGGGAATACAGATCACCATCCTTAAGGAAGGCGGAAACAAAGGCTTTTTTGTTTCCGTCATCTTTATCATGGCACGAATCATCGCTTCAGCAGCCTGAAAATCTGCGATCACGCCGTCACGCAGAGGACGCAAGGTCTTAATGTTTTCATGCGTCTTCCCGTGCATCATCATCGCCTGCTTTCCTACGGCAATCATTTCACCGGTCGCCCTGTCAAGGGCTACTATAGACGGCTCTTCCACCACTACCTTGTCATTGTGAATAATGATCGAATTAGCCGTGCCAAGGTCGATTGCAATCTCCTTGGTTAAAAATGAAAACAAACCCATGAATATAATGTATTAGATAATGTTTTTAATGTCTGAAATGTCTGTTGCCGGTAAATACCATAGCCATACCGGCTTTATTGCAATAGTCGATAGAGTCCTGATCTCTTTTGGATCCACCAGGCTGAATCACAGCCTTTATGCCTTCTGCATGGGCTATTTCCATACAATCAGAAAAAGGGAAAAAGGCGTCCGAGGCCATTACGGCACCATTCAGGTCATGGTCAAACTCCCTGGCCTTTTTGACGGCCTGCTTCAACGCATCAACGCGCGAGGTCTGACCACCACCCATGCCCACAAGCATATGATCCTTAACTAAAGCTATGGCGTTGGATTTTAAATGTTTCACCACGGTGTTGGCCATAACAAGATCATTCTCCAGGCTTTCATCAGGATGAGCTGTGGTGACTTTCCGCCATTGACCGGGAGACGTGGATTTATGATCCTGACTTTGCCAGAGCACGCCATTAAGAAGCGAACGATAACGATAATCAGGCATGATGCTGGGCTTGCTCCGCAACAGGATACGGCTTTTGCCCGCTGTCAGCACCCGGATAGCCTCTTCATCAAAAGACGGAGCTATGAGTGCCTCAAAAAATATCTGACCTATAGTCTCTGCCAACGCTGCACTGATATGCCTGTTGGCNATCAAAATGCCACCNAAGGCAGATACCGGATCCCCTGCAAGCGCATCCCGCCAGGCGTCTTCCATGCGATCACGTAAAGCCACACCGCAAGCATTGGTATGTTTGATGATCACAAAGGCAGGGGAAACAAACTCCCTGACAAGCCCTATGCCAGCATCTACATCAAGCAGATTGTTGTATGACAAAGGCTTACCGCTAAGCTGTTCGAACAGTTCCTCAGGCGCACCAAAGAAGACTGCCTGCTGATGCGGGTTCTCACCATAACGCAGCGGATGAGCCTGATCTATGCTTTCCTTGAAAACCTTATGTGTATGGCCTTCATTAAGGTAGTGAAAGATGGCCGTATCATAGTGGGATGACACATGCATGGCCGCAGCTGCCATTCTGCGCCTGTCAGCAAGACTTGTTGCCCCTCGCTGACTTTCAAGAAGCTCGGTGACCTCCTCAAAATAACCAGCCGAGGGAACCACCAGAACATGGTCGTGGTTTTTTGCTGCAGCGCGTATAAGAGATATTCCTCCAATGTCAATATGCTCAATGATCTCAGTATGCGATGCTCCACGACCAACCATTTCCTGAAACGGATACAGGTCTGTTATAACCATATCAACGGGCTCAATGTCATAGGTTCGCATGTCATCCTGATCCGCCTCCCGATCCGGCCGGCACAATATGCCGCCAAAAACTGCCGGATGTAATGTCTTTACACGTCCACCCAATATGGAAGGATAAGACGTCATTTCCTCCACAGCAGTGACCGGAATATTCATTTCTCTAATATAAGCTGCCGTGCCACCAGTAGACAAAATCTCCATGCCGGCAGAATGTATGGTCCTGATTAGCTGCCTGGCCGCGTCTTTATCATGAACCGTCACCAGGGCCCTGGCATGTTTTTTCTTCAGCTGTGTATCCATTAAAAAAAGCGTTTATCTTTGCAGCCTTAAAAATCCACACGAAGTTACGCTAAATTTTCAGATATGGCTTTTAAGAAAGAAAAAGTTTTTTCACGTAAATGGATTGTCTCCTATCTACTTATATTGATAGGAGCGTTTATCATGGCCAGTGGCTATGTGCTGTTTGTAAGCCCCTACAAAATTGTGCCCGGAGGAGTATATGGTATTGGTATCATTCTTTACCACCTGATGGATCTTCCCATCGGCCTTACCGGTTTGGCGCTGAACATTCCATTGGCTATTATAGGTGTCAAATTGCTTGGTCCACGCTTTGGAGTAAAAACCGTGGTAGGATTCTTTTTGGTTTCAGGCTTCATTGATGGAATTGAGATGTGGTATGGTTCGGAGCCCCTTGTAGAGGGCGACCCACTTCTTTCAAGCATTTTCGGTGGTGTTTTCATCGGGCTTGGGCTCGGACTTATCTTCAAGGCCAGGGCTACGTCAGGTGGCACCAGCATCCTGGCCATGATCATGACCAAATACACCCGTATTCCCATAGGACAGAGTCTGGCTATTGTGGATGCGCTGGTAGTTGGCCTGGCACTTCTTTCTTTTGGCGACTGGACTATCCCGCTTTACTCGCTCATTGTGATATTCATCACGGGTAAAGTGATCGATGTGGTGATGGAGGGATTTTCCTACGAAAAAACCCTTTTCATCGTAAGCAACAAATATGAAGAGATATCACAGAAAATCCTGGAAGACTTGAACCGTGGCGGCACGCTTATAGAGGGCAAAGGCATGTATAAGCAGGATGAGAAAAAGATCATTTTCGTGAATGTGACCCGCAGGGAGATGGCAGTACTCCATGATTACATTAACGACATCGACCCGGACGCCTTTGTTACCGTTATTGAGGCTTCCGAGATTCTCGGGAAAGGCTTCCGGCCATTAGGTGAAAAGGCTGGTGAATAAAGGAAGCGGACAAAGCTGCAGATCAGCATTATTTACTATGAATGTAATGGCACAGTAATCCTTTTGGACGGAGTACTGTGCCATTACATTTTTTTATTTTAATGTATATGTAAATATTGTGTATTTTTATATGCATTTTTTGTTCTTTCATTTTATAATTTTTTATTTTTGCAACATGTAAAAAAACAATACTCCCCTTATTTAAAGAAGCTGCTATGTGATCATTATTTTGGAGGAATGGCTGGAGGGTTGGTGGGTGGGATTCATAATTTCTGTTTATTGAGATAAAAACTGTCCTTCCGATAGCTGCTGTTTAGCGAATTATTAATAAGTTTGCATCTGGATATTATACTTGATATCTCCACTCATACGACATCCTGCAATAAGATGCGGTGATGTTTTTTTAAACTTATAAAAAACCTAAAGCATTTGAAAATGAACAAGAGGACACTTACTAAACTTACTTTTCTTTTCTCTATTTTATTTCTTTTTGGAGGGACACTTCAGGCACAGATGTTTGATGTGGATGCATCTGCCATTGAAAAGGATTATCATGAAAGGCATGACAACAAGGCGCCAAAAGACATTTTTGACGATCCGGAAAATGTAGAACGTTTTCTTGAGCAGTTTTACCGTGGTGGTGAGCGGATTGTAGGCGGTGAAGACGTGGACATCAAAAACTATCCATGGCAGGCTTCCTTGCAGCTGCAGCCGCAGCATGGCGGGAGCCATTTTTGTGGTGCCGTAATTGTTAATGACAATTGGGCCATTACTGCTGCACACTGTTTGATTTTTGATGGCGTGGGTGAGCTGGATCCGAGCATGGTAAGGCTGCGGGTAGGCTTTACTTCCATGTCATCCAATCAGGGGTACTATCATAATATCAGCGACCTGATTATCTATCCGGATTATGATGATGATCAGCACCAGTATGATATCGCCCTCATCAACCTGAGCAGCCCCATTGACCTTGAAAATGAAAATATGGCTTCCGTGGGGCGCGTGACCCAGGATGATGCTGCAAATGGCATGACAGATCCGGATGAAATGGTTAAAGTATCCGGCTGGGGTGCGCTTTCTGAGGGAGGCCCTTCACCTGATATCCTCCAGGCTATTGAAGTGCCTATTGTTGATGTGACAGATACGAATTATCCCCCTTCATGGATCACCGACGACATGATCATTGCAGGTGCCGATGGCATGGATGCATGCCAGGGCGACAGCGGAGGACCCATGGTAGTTGATGACGGCGAAGGCTGGTATAAGGTGGCCGGTATTGTAAGTTTTGGTGTCGGCTGCGGCCAGGCAGGCTTCCCCGGAGTATATGCCAGGGTAAGCTTTTTTGAAACCTGGCTTGATGAATTCCTGATTTCACCCGACCCGAACCAGTATTACAATTTCCATTATGAAACTTTTGGTGATGGTGACGTTCCCCAGGAATGGGTTAACAATGTGATTGAGGGTCCCGCAGGGTTCCCCGGCTGGGAATGGACAGACACCGGTGGCTCTTTTGGCGGACAATTGAACTCGACCACAGCAAATGACGGCTACATGATACTGGATTCTGATGGCCACGGAACTCAGGGGCAACCGGAAGAAGCAGACCTTATCAGCCCGGCGTTTGATTTTTCCGATATCACTACAGACATTATTTTCTCCGTGGAGCATCTGGCCAGGACTTTTGGAAATGTCGATATCAGAATATATATCAGCACGGATGGTTTTAACACCCAAACAGAGTTATACAGGTGGCACGACGCTTCTCACAATGATTTCAACGGACCCAACCCGGTCTTATCCCAGTTTGATGTAACTGATATCGCACAAGGTGAAAACAACGTGCAATTTAAGTTTAAATGGATTGGATCATACGACTACTGGTGGCTTGTTGATGATTTCAAGATACAGGTGGAAAACCCATCCAAACTGGTTCATTTCAATGTTACCGACGGCGAGATTCCGTTGGAAAATGTTTCCATCAGCACCCAGTACTCAGACCAGGAAACTACCACCGACGCTGATGGTGAAGCACAACTTACTTTGTATGAAGGCACCTATGAAATCACTGCTGAAAAAGAAGGGTTTTTTCCATACGAAGAAACGATCGAAGTGACTGAAGATGGCCAGGTAGTCCATATCGAGATGGATAAAATCCCTGCACCCGAGATCGTGGTAGACACAGACGAAATTGACCTTACTCTGCCTCAGGGCGTTTATGACGAAGTAGTGGTAAACATAGCCAACCCCGGTGATGCTGAACTTGAATTTGCCCTTTTTGTATATCCCGCAGGCAAAAATGCATCAGAAGGACAGGCAAAAACCATAGAGACAGCACACTATGAAGGGTATTACGCAGAGGATGGCGCTGAATTTACAGCGGAGTTCCCAAAAGGAAACAGCCCAGCGGCCCCGGAAGATAAGGATAAAGCCCATGACACCGTAGAAATACATCACGACAACGGCTATGCAAATAACGGCATTGGCACCGGCGGAGCGGCTTCTTTCATTGTTGCCGCCAGATTTACTGCTGAAGAGCTCGCAGAATACTATGGAGTTTATGATTTAAGCGCAGTGAAATACCATATCAGGTCTGATGAATTTACAGAAGCCACTGTGAAAATCTGGGAAGGTGGTTCGGATACAGGCCCTGGTAATGAAATATACAGCGAAGAAGTAACGGATGAAGTCATCATCAACGATTGGTCAACCCATGTCCTGGACGAAACCATCCCGCTTACACCTGGTGAAGAATACTGGATAGGCTACGCGATGGAAGCCACCGGCGGCCATCCTGCCTCAGTTGACAGCGGCCCGATGGTAGAAGGCAAGGGCGGCTGGATGTATTTCCAGGGTTCGTGGTCAGAACTGACAGACATTGGAGGAACGCTGGACTTCAACTGGTGTCTGCGAGGCATCCTTCAGCCTTCAGAGCAAATCGAATGGCTCACCTTTGCACCACAAAGCGGAACAGTAGCGCCGGAATCCAATGTCGACGTAGACTTCCAGTTCAATGCAGAAGACCTGGAGCTGGGAGCACACTATGCCGAGGTAATGATAACTAATAATGCAGGTGAGAACATTACCATACCGGTTAGCTTATTTGTTGACCCGGCAGAATATGACATCACCTTTGAAGTAATTGACGAGGATGGTAACGACATCGACGATGCTACTATCAGCCTGGGTGGAGAAATCAACGATCCTGGCGATTATGATTTCTACGATATCCCGGTAGGAATCCACGGGTATGAAGTGTCGAAAGCAGGTTATCATACGGCCGAAGGCCAGATTCAGGTTGCAGATAGTGATATGGTTGTGGAAATTATCCTGATTGATGAAGATACTGACCTGGTAACACTGAATGTAAACCTGGACGATGAATTTGATGATCCGGTTGAGGGAGCATATTTCCAGATACAGGGTTTTGGCGGCCAGATATCCGACGCTAATGGTCAACTTTCCATGGCGATCATTCCCGGTACTTATGACTTCCTGGCCACCAAAACAGGGTTCGAAGATTATGCTGACGAAGTAGTCGTAACAACAGATAGCGAACAATTTCTGGATATAACACTCACATACCTGCGATTCGATGTAACGCTTGAAGTCAACTATGATGAAGCCGGATCAGCCACCGGCGCCGGAGAATACTACTACGGCCAAACAGTCACAATAGAAGCTACCCCCAACACCGGGTATCATTTCGTTGAATGGCTTGAAGATGGATTGCTGGTTACTGACGAGGAAGAGTATTCCTTTATAATTACAGAAGACAGAGATTTCGTAGCTATTTTTGACATCAACACATACATCATCACCTCTTCCTTCTCAGGACTGGGAAGCATTGATCCTCTTGGTGAAATTGAGGTAGCCCATGGAGATGATATTACTTTTACTATCGCACCTTCACCGGGAAACTATATTGCAGATGTGCTGGTAAACGATGAAAGCGTGGGAGCTATTGAAGAATATACGTTTGAAAATGTCACAGAAGACAATCTGACTATCCATGCAGAATTTGCTCTGATCATGCATGAGGTTGTGATAACTTCTGAGGGCAATGGTACAGTCGATCCATTTGGCACTATTGAGGTTCCCCATGGAGATGCGCTTCTTGTTGAATTTACACCAGATGAGGATCACCATGTGGCAGATGTACTGATAAACAACAACAGCGTAGGATCGCACCATGAGAGTTACCTGATTGGCAGCATCACAGGGAATACTTCCTTACATGTTGTTTTTGAGTTTTCCGTAGGTATTGACGACGTAGATGAATTGCCTGATTTAACTGTGTATCCTAATCCGGCCAAAGATTACGTTATCATAAGGGGCGAAGAAGTCATCCAGGAAATCAGACTCTTCAACCTTACCGGACAAACGATCGAAACTGTACAGCCGGACCACAAGGAATACCAGCTGAATGTCGGTCATCTTCAAGGCGGCATGTATCTGCTCCAGGTAAGCTTTAATAATGGAGTACAAACCATCTCTCTTTCTATTGAATAAGATCAGATATCGGTAAAAAAAACGTGCGTCCCGAAAAGACGCACGTTTTTTTTTACAGGGTACACAAACCTGCTGGCGCATGATCATAAGCGCGTGCAGGATTTTTATTGCCTCAACAGAAACATCCGGTCCCTGTATGTACCTTCATCGGTCTGGATCTCAAATATGTAAATGCCATCCTGCATCTGTGTGCCTTCCGGACCTGTGGCATTCCATTGTACTACATTTTCTCCTGCCTGGTAAGTTGTTTCAGCTGCGATCCGAAAACGGCGGCCGTTCATATCGTACACATATACGGAAGCTTTGGCAGCCTTTGTAAGGGTAAAGCTAATATTTGTGTAGTCGGAGAAGGGGTTGGGATAGTTATAGGCTTTTACCAGCCTTCCCTGGACAATGTCTTCCAAGCTGGTGTCATCTTCGATCATCTGCACCTCGATGGTTTTATCTTCATCCAGCACAAACGAGCCCTCCTGGGCAAAATATCCCTCTCTGCTTACAGAATAATCATATTGGCCTTCCAACAATTCGAAGCTGGCTGTGCCTTCTTCATCGGTATCGGCTGTGTGCCCTGTTTGGGTAATTACGATGGTAGCATCTTCCAGCGGGTTAGCGGGGTCCTGATCATCAACAACAACGAAGTCGGCAAAATAATATTCCTGGGCCACTTTTGTCCCACCTGAAAAGGCAGCTGCATAATTATTCCTTGAGGTGGCAATCACCTCCATAGCGTTATTGCCGAGGATGTCAGGTACAGCCCTAATGGCGTCAACCGGGCCGGGCATGGGCACGGAGTCCAGCACAGCGCCATCTGCCCCACCCAGAAAATAAAGGTAGTTGTGGTTAAACAATGTACCCACTGCCACATCATTGATGCCGTCACCGGTGATGTCGCGCATGGGGGATACGGCCCATCCCTGGTCGGCTATTTCTGTAGACCAGATAAACTGGCCATCTTTACCACTAATGGCACGTGCCTGGTTAACTGTTGAATAGGAAGGAATGATATCTGCAAAGCCATCATCATTAAGGTCTCCTGTGGCCCAGAAATCCATGATTAACGCGTTACCCAGGTTGCCAGAATAGACTACCTCACCGTTGGTTACATCCAAAAGGTAATAATGTCCTGAGAATGAACCCGCGATCACGTCACGTATACCATTTTCTGTAATATCATCAAGCTGCTCCAGCGCCCAAACAGATGTACCAGCGGTGCTAAACTCCCATTCAATGTCACCTGTAGCTCCGCTAAGACCGAGAACCTTGCCTTGTTGTGCCGGGGTTTGCCCGCCGGCAACCACATCAGGTACACCGTCGCCGGTAAAGTCATCTACCGCCAATACCGAATAGGCTGCGCCACCCATGCTTGTATCCCAGATGACCTCGCCATTGCTGCCATCCAGAAGGAAAATCCGCCTGGGACCTGTACCGTCACCATCATCACCGGTGGCAGCCAGAACATCCTTGTAGCCGTTGCCATTGTAATCATAGCTTACATCGATCATGTACACCCAGCCACCGCCGCCGTATAAGTTAGTCTCAAACCGCCAGATAATATCTCCGGTGCGCGATGACAGGGCAGTCACGGCACGGTCACCATAAGCTGTGCCAATCACGATGTCCAGATAGCCGTCATCATTTAAATCATCCGTGAGCCCGACAGCCTTGGGATATTCCACAGTGCCGATCTGCTTCTCCCAAAGCAAATCAGGGGTTCCGGAGGCATTGCCGGAATACATGTATAACGTCAAACCACGCGTACAGATAAGCACGTCATCCACACCATCATCATTAACATCAGGTACACCCAGGATGGCACGCGGATTATCCAGGGATGGATGACCAGGCATATCTATATCCCAGATTACTGATGCCAGGGGAAATTCCATATCAACGGATTCACCAGTAAGCGGCACCTCATAAGGAGATTGTTCTTCATTATTAAAAGTTAGTGTAGCATTGCTTTCCAAAACACCTTCTGTAACAGGCTGAAACCAAAAAGCAAGCGAGTCAAGCTCAACGGGGTCGAGGGTTATAGGAAATTCCACCGTCCAGTCCCACCAGTAATCATCAATAGAAAAGCCAATGGACTCGATGACGAGTGGCTCGTCTCCCATGTTACGCAACATGAGGTAATCACGCGTGCTGGAGTTCATCCTTACGGTGCCGAAGTCTATCAGCTCCTGGTATGTTTGAAGATAGGGGCCCGACGCCAGTCCGTTACCCTCGATCAGCACTTCTGTAACCGGCGTGGCCACGTCACTGGAGTGAATACTCATCACTTTTTCAAATATGTGGATCTCTTGTGGATCAAATGTGATGGTTATATCTGTGGATTCCTCTGCTTGTATGGTTACCGGAAAAGTAGTGTCAAGATAAAAGGATTCATTTCCCTCGGGAAATGTGATATCGTCAATTACGAGTTCACCGGTACCAACGTTGTGGATAGTCATATCCCATTCTTCGGTATCGCCAAGGGTCACATTGCCAAAATGATGTGACTGTGGAGCCTGTATCACCGGCGTCCCAACCCCCCAGGGGTCAACCTGGTAGAGTGTGCTCTCACTGGTGGAAGTACGTCCTACATACCAAAGAAAAACGCCATCATAATAGATACCACTTACACGGTGGTCATCATAAGGGAATGACTGCACCAAAGTACCATCTGATTCCACCAGGTGAATTTCTCCATTCCAGTTGTCGGCAATCCAGATGGAATCCCCCTGCATGGCAAGATCCCAGGGTTGGTCGCTTGGAGGTACAAAGCTGGAGATCTCATCCCCGTCGAGGTCAATGTTTTGTATGGTTCCCGGGTTAGGGTGATAGATCCCGACCCAAAAAGTGCCGTCATCCCAGGCAATACCGGACATAAAGTTTTCGTCCAGTTCAATGGTGCTAACCTGGTTACCCTCCATGTCCATCTGCACAGCATGAGCCGGATTTATCTCACGGGTGATGGTCCATAGATACTCCCCGTCATAAGTAAGCCCAAAGGTGTTGTTCTGGGGACCAGAAAAAAGAAACTCGAGCTCCTCTGTGGCCGGATCAAAGGAATATACCTGCTCCCCCACTCCACCGTACAGTGAGCCTATATAAATAAGATTACCGTCTGAAGCAAGGCCGCCGGCATTATCATGAATCTCATACTGATTGACAATGGTCCAGGATCCATCATCACGTAAAGCACCAGAGCTCCCTGCCACATAAAAAGGTGTTACTGTTAAAACAATAAAACCTAAAAGCAATGTAATAAATTTCTTCATGTTCATAAAGGTTTTTGGTTGATAGTTAAATTTACGCTGCAATATAATAAAAGCTTTGCATTTTTTTAAACATACGATTTAATGACAGATGCATGAAAATATTTTGTCCTCTTTAACGGCTTTTTTGTTTGCATATTCAAATGACTTACATACAAAGATCATGATAAAATTTTTTATCAATATTTTTTTTCATAACACGCATGTAAATTATTTGCCTATAATGTATGTATTATTTAATTTAGACGGCAAAACACTTTTTTCTTTTTTTTGTATTCATCTGCCTTTTTTAATCTTTATCGACATGAAAAATAGCATTACACTTCTTTTGTTCCTTTTTGCCTTTTCATTGCTGACTGCAGCGTCCGGTGATGAGTTTCCTGTAGCTACTGATAATTTCAGCCAAAACACCCCCATGGTCGTCTTTGACGGCGAAGATTATTTTACGGTATACATAGACCGTCGTGGTGAACAGTATAGTTTTTACAGCCGTTTCATATCTCCGGATGGAGATGTGGGGCCGGAACAGCTTACTGTACCTGAGCATCCGGTAATGTCATTTATGCCGGGTCTGGCTATGGGCGATGACAACTTTCTCTTTACCTGGTCACGTCAGCGCGGTGTGTGGGACTGGGATCGCGACGGCATGGCACGAATCCTCAACCTGGACGGGTCACCTGCATCCGGGACTATACAGGTCAGTGGCCCGGAAACACAGGATTCGCCAGCTTTCATGCGTGTGGCATACGGTGGCGACCACTACCTGGTAATCTGGCAGGATGGACTTCCTAACCAGGGGGCACGCATCATGGGACAGTTTGTCTGCGCCACCGACTATAACCTGGCAGGCAGTAATTTCATAATACGGCCTGATGAGCTGGATGCAGGTGTATCCCAAATATATCCTGACATCCTTTTTGATGGCAACCACTACCTGGTTGTTTGGGATGACGACAGAAGTGGGGAGCGCTCCATTTATGGGATGTTTCTTGACACAGACGGACATCCTGCAGGTGATGATTTCGTGATCTCCGACAACCCTGATCGCCAGATGCTTGTCAGGACTGCATACAACGGACAACATTACATGGCCGCCTGGGCAGACCGTCGGCATGGATCCAAAAGTAGCGTTTATGGTCAAATCTTCGACCACGAGGGAAACCACCTGGGTGAAGAAATAAGCATAAGCATCTTGCAAAACAACCAGGAGCGCTCCTGGCCAAGGATCGGCACCAACGGGAACCAATTCCTGGTGGCGTGGGAACAACAACTTTTGACCAAAGAGAAAAGCGAACCCACTGCCTGGCAAACAGCAAGAGATCTCGCTGCCGGTATGGATTACCGCCAGTCAGTGGTTTGGTACGAAGTGCATGGGCGGGTTATCAACTCAAACGGCACCTATTACACCGATGAAATGCCCATTGGCGTAGCAGCTTATCACCAGCAAAATCCCGAGATAGCCGGCCATGATGACCAGTTTCTGGTACTCTGGCAGGATTCACGAGTTAATAACCAGTATTCAGACGTGTATGGAAGGTTTGTGGATGCAGAGCCTCCAACCGAACTACCAGAACCCCAAAATCTTTCGGGCACATTTACCGGGGAAATGATAGAACTGGAGTGGGAAGCCCCTGCTTCGGCAAAAGACATCGACTTTCTTTTCTATCATGTTTACAAAGATAATACACTGCTTGCAGATGAAGTGACAGACACTTTTTTCGAAGATGATGACTTTGAGCAGGATACCTCATATACCTACCACGTCACTGCAGCATACAACCAGGGAGAATCAGATCCTTCTAATGAGGTTACCGTGGAAATCCCGGTGTTATACGTAAATGTGCAATTTTATGTGCACGAAACAGAAGAGTTGGGAGAAGATCCGGTAGAAGGTGCTCTGGTATGGCTGGAACAGGATGAAGCATACACCAATGAACATGGAATAGCTTTGTTCGAAGCCGTTGCTGCCCATCAGGAACTTGCCTGGCAGGTGAGTCACGAGCACTACTTTACAGAAGAGGGTGAACTGGATATTGCTGCAGAAGATAAGGAAATAGTGGTAGTGCTTACCCTTGACGACACATCAGTGCATGACCTGGCAGAGAGCGGGGAAGTAAGCATCTCACCCAACCCCGCAACAGACATCCTGATAGTCGAAAGCAAACTGCCTATCCATTCATTATCCCTTTATGATATGATGGGAAGCAAGATAAAGGAGTCTGTCGCAGAAGGCAAATCAGAAAAACTTCACCTCTCCGGGCTGCCACAGGGCGCATACCTTTTACACATAACGCTCAGCAACGGCCAGGTGATCATCAAAAAAGTGCTGAAAAGAGCCATTTAGCGAATCGATACTCACGGGAATGATCAGGTATAAAAGTGTTATGGGGACACGGCGGTTTCTGCCACCTGTATGACCTCTTCTGTTTCAGCATCATAAATGAGCGCCACGACAGCACTGTTTTCCGCAACCCACTCATCATCCCATGAGATTTGATAGTCATGTTCGAAAAGCATGCCAGCTGTGATGTCTTCCTCATTGAGAAGATCCCCCCAGGTGCCGTTTAATCCGGTACGCAGAACATGATTATGCTCATAATCTTCAATAACTCCGGAAGGATATTCAGGATCATTGACTTTCTGAGGTTTGATAATGCCGCTTTCGGTGAGGAACACTGACAGGTAGTAATCCCGTCCGCAAGCTTCAAGTGCAGTAACTTCAACATGAACATCGAGGCCCGAGCCATGATGGTAAGGATTTACAGCTATAGCAAAGCGGGGCTGTTCTTGCATGATGGCATGCATCGCTTCGCCCCATGCTGACGGGCTGAGTAACATGCTGCCGTCGAAAGGGCTCCTGTTTACCATGCCCACAGGAAACTGGTTAACCTGGAAATGGCTTGCCAGTGCATCTCCCTCGCTGGTAGTAAAATCATAAATAAAAAGATCATCATCCGTATTGGCAAACCATCCCGCATGGATGGTGATGACCACCAGCTGGTCACCATAATGGGCTTTTAACTGGCTGGCTATCTTGTTTCCTTCGGGACAATTGGGGCATTGATGACCTGTAAACTCCTCAAGCAAAACCCTTTGCACCACTTCACCGTGATCACCATTGGGCTCATGATCATCCCCGGTAGTATAGGGTGGATCGATTTTATCACAACCCGAAAACAGGGAAGTAAAACCCCACAGCAATAGGAAGAAAAATGGTATGGATTTAAAAAAACGCATAATATCCTGGTTTAGAAACTGCTTGTTACCATTAGGGTAAATCCGTTGGAAGCCGGTACCTGCCTGCAAACACCCCCAACACATATAATGCCTTCACGCTGTTTTCCGTAAGAGATACTGAAGCGGTTCGCCCCTTTTGAAAACCCGGCACTTAAAGAATAATAATGTATCCTGAGGTCGCTGTCATTATTCCCGTAATTGTATTGATCGCTGACGGCAAAGAACCAGTTGGGTGCTATCGTGTATTCCACCATAGCCATGGCCCAGTTTTGATTATCCTGCCGGGTAGAAAGATGCTGCAACTCCCATCGCAGACTGCGGCGATCGGGAAGCCGATAAGTCATGTCGGCGATCACAATATGTGCTTTCACATCATCGCGGTCTACATATCCTTCAACCACATTCTGGTTATAGAAGATATATGCATAAGATAACAGCGCCCTGAAAGTGCGTGAGAAACGTCTACTCAACTCCACATTGAAATCCTGGAAGTATTTATCATCACCCAGCTTAAAAAAGTCAGATGTATACCCGTCGGTTCCACTTTGTCCGACAGGGATCGTATCATGAAGGGCCTCTTTAAGGATGGAGTTGGCGTGACTGAAATTGATNGTTACCGATGTTCCGTACTGTCCTCCCAGTGCAGTTCCCCGCGGAATGGAAAAATTGAGTTCACTCATGAGACCCATCTCGCCCGTTGGCTGTGTAGCATATGGATACATGCCGCTCAGACTGTAGAGATGCTGCCGGGTGGTAGGTGGCAGGTAGTTAATTTGAAGATCGTTACCCGTAGCATTCCGGTCCGACCGGAAACCCATATTATCTATCCGTTTGGCAGACATCAGGAAGCCAATCCCCCGGCGTGAATAAGATGCGTTCAGATGCAAGGCATGACCATCTTTATAGATGAAGTTATTGTCTGCTGATGGATCATTCACTTTATGAGCATACTCGGCAGACAGGTTCACGGGTCCGCGGCCAAAGTTCAAACGGCCTGCAAAGGCAGCAACATTTTCAGGAAGATGGTACAGAGGGTTTTGATCTCGCTGATATTTACTAACCACGCTGCCACCCAGGGTCCACCTGTTATTGCTGTCGTCGAGAGCACTGATCACTGAATTAAGCCTTATTCGCGCATCAAAGCCCCGGACGATACCCGGCCCGGTATCAAAGTACAATCGTTGCTGCCCAATAACACCCCGCAGGGTCACACCATCCGCAGGCCTGTAAACCAAGCGCATGCCATCCATGGCATTGTCCACGCCAAGATCTCGTTCCTCATAAGTACGAAAGACCAGGCCGCTGCCGAACTGCTCATAGAAGTTGCCGGCTGTGACCTCCAGGTTGTCACGAGTATAGGAGGCATACCGGTAAGGGATGCCATTGCCCCGATACCTCGGGTCATAGCCAAGCAAGGCATTCTGGTAACTTTCAAATCGCATGCCCATGCTAAACCCGCGGTAGGAAAAGTTGATGTTGGCAAAACCATTCATGAGTATCTGCTCATCCACCTCCGGTGCACCAATAAGTGAATCAGACAGATAATATTGTGCTTCAAGCTCCATGTTGCCCCAGATACGCAACCCGGGAAGCAGATTGTCTCCCTGTGCCAGCCGCGGCATCAGCAAAAAGACGAATATGAACAACGTGGAGTAGGCGGTAAAATTAAACTTCAGCTTGCTTTTCATTCTTCAAGCAATTCAATTAACTTGTCAAACATTTCCCATTCCATGCCGTCGTAAAAGGATGTATGCTGATATACGATCTCTCCGTCACCGTTGAGAATGAAGGTGTGCGGCACGTTGTTTACACCCATGGCACGGCGAAAATCGCCGTTTTCATCGAGGTAGAACTCATAATCCCATCCCCTGCCACTTACCATGGGCAGCACATTGGGCTGGGTCCGTGTATCATCGGTGCTTACAGCAATCAGCTTAAAACCGTAATCCTGCCATTCGTGATAGATCTCATCAATGGCATTAAGCTCTTTCAGGCATGGCCGGCACCAGGTAGCCCAGAAACTTACAGCAAAAGGCTTGCCGTCATTGTCAAAGGTGCGGGTGTTCACCTCATCACCATCCAGCGTAGACACGGTAAGCTCCGGGATCCCCGTATGCTGCTGAGCCATCAGGGAAAATGAAAAGATGAGAAAAAAAAGAGTAATAAGTACAGATTTTTCCATGTGTTTATTTATGACTTTGGTTGCTGTTATTGAAAATGTTGTATTTCAATCATGCGCTGTCCGTAAGTGCTTTGAACTGGTTGACTTTATGGCCGCGAATAAAAAAAAACAAAAACTGCTTACCTTGAAATGGATAATTTTTGTGGCCATGTGCCATCTCCGGTCTCAATCATGATAAGATACAAACCGGTTTCAAGCGAACTTACATTAAGCTGCCACGTGTCATCCGGACCATGGCTTGTAATTACCTTCTGCTTCACCTGTCTGCCACGGAGGTCAAAAATACGAATATTTTTCACTTCACTGGCATTCGCAACGGAGACAAACAAACGATTATCCGCAGGATTAGGATATATAAAAAGTTGATTTTCATCAGCCGGATCCTGAACAGAAGTTTCGTCACCATTATCATCATCACCATTGTCGTCGTCGCCGTTATCGTCACCACCATTATCATCATCACCGTTGTCGTCGTCCCCATCGTCAGGCACCTGGTAACTAAGTTTGCTTACCTGATAAATCTCTTTATTCTGAAAATCCTGCACAAAAGCATGCAGCTGCACCCGGGCTGTATCAACAATGCCTTGTGCCAGGTGATATTCTGCGCTTACGTTAAATACTTCGCCCACATTAACATTACCCATATGGTGCCCGCCTGCATCAGGCAGGAAGGCTCTCATCACATGGTAAAAACTCTGTTCACCGTTGCTTCCGGGTGGCTCATCGAAATGAACTTCATCTTCGGTAAGACTGATAAGAAGGTGCAGGTTATCATCATCGAATGAAGCATACGAAGTGGCTTCTACCTGTGCATGAATAACATCATCCTCAATATGATAAGTGCCTTCAATACTAAATGCAGCAGGTTTCTGCTTTTCCAGATCCATCAAATCCTCATCCACGAACTCGGTAGATCCCCAAAACAGGGCGCCTATGGATGATAAAGGCGTAAAATTCACTCCATAGAAATCCCTGCGTGTATCATTATCTCTGGGGTTATATAAATAGAGCGGGCTGTTCTCATACCCAAGCGGATGATAAAATATCAGGGAATATTTATCTGAATTGTTGTTAACCATGGCCCGGATCATTGGATTCACGATGGCACAGCTGCCACAATTCTGGCTGGAAAAGCTCTCCAGCAACACCAGCTCTCTCTCGGGCAGGTAATCATAAACACTCACCTCTATCAGCAGGGTGTCGCTGACACCTTCATTTATGGGTGCACCGTTCAATCCGCTGAACCATATTTCCAGATCATAATCGCCATCCTGTTCCGGCACCCAGTGTTCATCTGCTTCATAAAAAAAAGGGATCTGGGCATTCAGGTCAATGTCTTCAAAAAAGGTGGTATGCACTTCACCGCCACTTATTTGGTAATGCATGTAAAGAGATTCCAGCATTCCGCTGCCTATAAAGGCAAGTTCTCCATGCACGTGATATGTGGAAGAAGTCTGAGCCAGCGGACCACCATAGAAACGATCCAGCCGTATATCATGAGTCCGGTTTCCATAGGAAATGGCTGAAATCAGCATCAGGAAAAGGAATGCTGTGGTTTGAATTTTCAAGGCATGATTGTATGTCAAAGTCATAGGCAACGTTTTTGCGTAGAATACATTCAGATTTAATCATGTAAATTTATCAATATTTTATGATTCAAGCAAAATTATGCTTAATTTTTNTCAGACAAAACAGGATATTTTAGCAGCTGTCACTATGAAAAAACACGTACTTTTCCTCTTTTGTTTACTTTTCTCTTGTTATCAGCGAACTCCCTTCCTGACAACCCGCACATGCGGGCTGTCCATATTTTTTTGTATATTCGCTTTTCCTGTATATACCATTCATTCCATTGTTTCACTCACACTCTTTATATTATGAAGTCACTCATTACTTTTATTACTCTTCTGGGATTATTCAGCTATCATGCGCATGCACAGTATGCCACCCCCGGTGACGGTGAGACTTATGACATGGACGACCTTGTGAGCATGAGCGGAGGCACGGTAACCGAAGATGATGGTGTATACCTGGTTCACCAGGAGCTGACCATTTCCGAAAACGACGAGCTGGAGATCACTGACGATATCACAGTAAAGATCGGAGGAGCCGTCCGGATCATTATTAAGGGCACCTTAACCGTTGACCCGCCTGAAGAGGCCGTGTTAACGGCAATTGATCCCGAAGACCGCTTCCTGGGTCTTCGTTTCGATGGAGCCACAGAAAATTCGGTGATACGTAATACGACGATAGAGTATGCAGGTGGCATCCAGCTGCTCGACACCGACATGTTGTTTGACAATTGCATTATACAGTACTTTGACATGTCCAATACCAGTGCGGCCATCAACCTTCACAACGCTCACCCGGTCATCCAGGAGTGCCTGTTCCTGGAGAATGCCGGGGCGGCCATAGGAAGTGGTGCAAATATCCAGACCTCCCCGCATATCCTCAACAACGAGTTCATCCGCAATGGCACGGCCAACACCAACCGCCCACAGATAAACATGGGTCCGGGTGGAGCCGACACCCTGAGAATCATCGGCAACTACATTGAAGGAGAGCATGAGATGGCCGGTGGGATCGCGGTGGCTAACCTGATGTCGGTAGGCCATACGATTGCCCTGATTGAAGGCAATCATGTGGTCGACAACCGCTACGGGTATGCCGGAATGGGCAGCCAGATCACAAGCATTGTGCAGCACAACCATTTCATCGACAACAACATCCAGGGGCAACCCAACCTGGGTGGCAGCGGACTGAATTTCATGGGTGGCACCAGCAACACGGCCTATGTGCGCGGTAACATTATTCGGGGTAACCTCTGGGGCGTAACCATCCAGAACAATGCGCAGCCCAACCTCGGGGAAGACGCGAATGACCTGACCGGTTACAACGTGATTGAAGACAATGAAAATACAGGAACGGTTTATGGGCTCTACAACAACACTCCGGGAGCCATTCATGCCCAGCACAATTATTGGGGCACCGATAACGAAGAAGAGGCAGCTGATTATATCGTAGACGAAGAAGATGATGCCAGTCTGGGCCCGGTGACATTCCAGCCCATCTGGGTGCCTGACAATAAGATTGAGGCCTTTGTTCTGGAAGCCGGCCTCCATGAAGGCCTGGATGAGGATGTGGAAGGTGACATCAACCACGATGCGGGCACCATTGAACTGCAGGTACCCGGTAGCGTGGATATGACCAGCCTCACTCCTGCCCTGCAAAAATCAAAGTTTGCTGTCAGCGAGCCGGCATCCGGCGAAACAGTAGACCTCTCGGAGCCAGTCGACTATGTCGTGACAGCATTCCATGGTGAAACACAATCGTATACCGTGTCCGTCGAGGGTGAGGACCCTGAACTCTTCACCGTGATCTTTACCGTCAGCCTGGAAAATGCCATTGAATTTGGTCAGCTGGAAGGTTTTAATCCTGATGTACACGAGATTTACATCACAGGTGAGATGACAGGCTGGGCCGAACCGGGCACCGACGACATGCTGGTCATGCAGCAAACCGGTACTGACCCGTTTGAGTACAGCAAAACCTTTGAGCTGGAAGCCGGTGATTACGAATACAAGTATTTTTCAAACCTGCTCGGCGACGGCTGGGAAGGCGGTGAATGGGACGGAGAGCCGAACAGGGAGATCCCCGTCGATGCCGACATGGAGGTGTACGATAATTTTGGTCCCAGCGACATTCCAGGCCCCTATACAGGCACCGTCACTTTTGACGTCAGCGACGAATCAGGCCATGCGATTCCGGATGCGGTGATTACCTTTGACGGCACCAGTTATGCAGCCGGGGAGTATGAAATCGAAGACATCGATGCCTTCCAGTACTATGATTACATAGTGGAGCATGCAGATTATCACACGGTAGAAGACAATGTGTATGTCTATCCAGAAATCGTGGTGGAAGTCATCATGGAAGCAGATGATGTGCAAGTGATAGAACCTGAAACAATCGTTGCGGAAGTCTTCCCCAACCCTGCAAGTGAAGTCCTGCATATAGAAGCCGGGATACAGATCCAGGAATTGCGCATGATCAATCTGCTAGGCAAAACCATATATCACGCAGCACCTGGACACATCCAACACCTCATTGACGTAAGCGGTCTGGGGTCAGGTGTCTATTTTCTGCAGGTATCCACCGAAGAGGGGACCATCACGCAAAGGGTACAGGTGGTGGAGTAAATCTCCCTCTGAACGGCTTCATTTACGCACCCTGCCAAAATAATCTTATATAAGGCAGCCACATTCGAGGTCACGGTTTACCCCAACCCTGCCCTGTTTTGTATATTTTTTCAGCAAATGTCGGGCGCATTATTATATTACGTACTTTTGTGCCGAAAATAAAGAGTTGGGTTTTTTCTTTGCCCTTATACGACATTTATAGTTGCTCCGCAGTTTAATCTCTCCAC
>SL_3KL_010_SEDDRAFT_10001611_pt1 | contig 20601 bp, 13 predicted proteins | sample SodLakKL_010_SED_2_FD_10381 | JGI IMG/M metagenome (IMG submission 10381) | reverse complement strand
GTAAACACTGCCGCTTTTTTTGGGCTCAGAACCAAGAACTTTGGCTATTGTGGAAATATTTTCCTCAGTGAATTTATGGATCATTTCAAAAAAAAGGTTTTGGCAGGGCAGAAGTGGGATAGCGTTATGGTCAAATATAACGCTCGCAGCGGAATATTGGAACAGGCGATTATTCACCAAAGATTCTGCTGACCCGCATCCTGTTCTCTTCGCGATCCCGGGGGAATGGCAGTCTTTGATCCGAAACCTCGTCAATGAAGTCAGCCACGGCCAGTGCATCATCCTCCAGGTCATTCATGAAATATATCCGCTGCAGTATCATGTACCGGCTGGATTCAAAAGAAAGTTCACGGACAACCTGTTGCCGTCTCCGGTTCAGGGTCTGCAAGCGATGCTGCAATTCCCTTCGCCTACTGGAATCCATGCGGCGTCCGGCCTCGTCCAACCGCTGTTCCAGTGCGGAAATTCCGGCTTCGATCTGGTCCAGTTCCCGCAGATAAGAGCGAAACGCAACGTCGAGATCCCGCCTTGACTTTCTGGCCAGTTCAAGCGCGCGGTCATTCACTCCGACTTGAGCATAACGGTAGGCAAAATTAAGTATGGAGGTGGGATCTCCTTCGATGACGGTAAACGGAATGTGGGTTTCCCCCCATTTGAGCCAGTAGGCGGCGCTATCGGGTTGTTCCGCTTCGAGAAACGCTCCGGCCTGCCTGTTGATGATGGTGCGGTAATTGTCCATCATCCGGCGGATGTTCTCATCGAAATAGGCTTTCTCGTTGTCTATTTCACGCAGACGGAATGACTTCAGGCGCTGGCCATGGATGCCGGTATCAAGCTGGTTTCCGGTGCGGAAGGGCATGACGCGAAACGCCTTTCCTTCCAGACGGAAATAATTCTGCAGGTTCATCTGTGCATCCCGGGCTACCGTAGTTGAGAAGTAGACGGGACGGACCCATCGATTGGTTCTCAGGATTTCCATGACCATATCATCCTGTATACGGGTGTAATGCATTTCATTTCCGTCCCTGTCCCGGCCCAGGAAAATACCTTCCAGATACCAGGTCACTTCGTCCTCCAGTTCTTCCAAAGGTACGCCAAATCCCATTTCTTCAGGTATTTCACCCGGAGCCCATGGGAAGTCGATCTCACCCGCATAGATCTGTCTGAGAAATTCACGGTCCACCGGAATGGAGATATCGCCCGGCCGGTGGAAGTCCGACGCCCTCCGAAACTGAAACTTGTCATTCAGCCTGTCTACCTCGGCATCGGTCAGGTCGATGGGAACAGGTGGCGCGTCATGGTTCCACAGGTTTTTCATCTGCTTGATGTACCACTCGGTATTGAGCAGGCTCAGATTAACGACCCGCACATCCGTACGCAGTCCTTCCACTTCCTGAAGATACCAGAGCGGGAAGGTGTCATTGTCGCCGTTGGTAAAGAGGATGGAATAAGGAGCGGTACTGTTCAGCAGGTTGTATGCATAGTCCGGAGCCACATAGCGTAAGCTTCTATCGTTATTTTTGTAAGTTTGACTTCCAATCAACACGGGGAGGGCGAGGAACATCAAAGCCAGGGCTCCGTATGCTGCATACTGATTTGACTTCAGGTAGTGCTTGACCAGCTCAATAAGGCCGGCGGCACCGATGCCGATCCATATGGAGAATGCGAAGAAAGAACCGGTGTAGGAATAATCACGCTCCCTTGGCTGGAAGGGGGTTTGGTTCAGGTAGGCGACAATCGCAAGACCGGTCGCAACAAAAAGAACAAGTACACCCAGAGCGCGTTTCCAGTCCTTCCTGAAATGGAAGAACATGCCTATGATACCGAGTGCAAAGGGGAAAAAGAAAAACCGGTTATGGGCACGATTGTGGGTAAGGTCACTGGTTTGTTCAAAGCCCGATATCCAACGGGCGCCTTGCAGGTCGCTGTCCCTGCCGATGAAATTCCATGCAAAATACCTGAGATACATGTGGCTCACCTGATAACTCAGGAAGAAGTGAAGATCACTGCGATACTGTGCGTATTTTTGCTGATGACGCTGATCGGGTGAATACCTTCTGGGAAAGAGTTTTGGGTTTCCCCGGTCAATTCCACCGATTTCGTTGCTGTAGCTGTCGCCTCGAAGCAACGGTTGCTGGCCGTACTGTTCGCGTTTGAGATAACTGATGAAGCCATCTACCGTATCCGGCGAATTCTGGTCGATCGCGGGGTTGACCTGTGACCGGATGTAGATCATGGAGTAACTGGAATAGCCAATCAGGATAAGGAAATATCCAAGCAGAACGATGTTGGCAGTGCGGTGATTTTTTTTGTGCGTATAGTAAATGCCATATACAATCAGTCCGCCAAAGAGTGTAAGAAATGCAACAGGCCCGAGCATTCCTCCGGTCACATCGGCAAACGAGCCGGCCAGGGCTGGAAGCTGAATGATGGTGAGCGGATAGATCAGGAAGAACACACCGACTGTGATGGCCGAGGCAATGGCAAAAGAGGGAAACTGAAATTCAAACTTTTTGAAATAGATAATCAGTCCAACGAAGAAAATGGCCAAAAGGCTGAGCAGGTGCACTCCGAAGGCCAGGCCAAAAAGGAAGGTGATCAGAAGCAGCCAGCGTTCATTTCGCAGGTTGTCATGATTTTCGGACCATTTCAGAACCAGCCAAACCACAAGAGCGGTAAAGGTAAGCGAGAGGGCATAGGTTTCGGCTTCGATGGAGGTAAACCAGTGGCTGTCGCTGACGGCAAAAGTCAGTGCGCCGACCAGGCCGCCGCCGTAGAGGCCGATCCGGTCGATAAGCGGGTAACTGTCGGTATCATGACCGCGAAACTCACGGATAAACCGTACAATAATGAGATACAGCAGCATAATGGTGGTAGCAGAAGCCAGCGCACTCATCAGGTTTATCATGTATGCGGCAGACAGCGGGCCGACAAACATGGAAAAAACGCGTCCAAGCAGCAGGTAGAACGGTGTGCCGGGCGGATGGGGTATCTGCAGGCCATATGCGCATGCAATCCTTTCACTGCAATCCCAGAAACTGGCAGTTGGCGGGAGTGTTAGCATGTACAGTATCAGGGCAGTAAGAAAAGAAAACGCGGCAAAAGTCTTGTTCAGCGATTTATGATCCGTCGGCATCGTATGGTATATTTGTAAAGAAGAGGAAAATTCCCAAATTTGCAGAATCTGTCACAGCTTATAATAATAGGAAGAGCTGGCCCATTTATCAAAGCACATTCGATCGTTTTTTATGTCAATCTCATCGATTTTTTTCTCAGCATCTGGCGGTTTCCGGCCAGAGGAACCTGAAACGTGCATGGTTTCTCAAAATGCACTGTCCGCCAACAGCAATATGGATCCCCGAAGGGGGACAGGTTCAGATTCCGCAATAAGGAAAAACGCATTGCTTGCTGCCCTTATTTTGACAATTGCGTTCAGTGCTTCCTGCACAGCTTTTGTCGTTACCGAAACACAGGATGAAACCATTGAGGTGCAGGAGGGCTGGATTGTCCCGGATGGACCTGAACAGGTTCTCAGGGAGCGCACATGGAACCTGCATCACCAAAAACTGAGTGTCAGGTTCCGGTTTGAGAAAGAACAGGTGGTCGGGGAGACGGAGATGCTGTTTACAAGCAACCATACGCAATCAGAGCTGATCATTGATGCAAAAACAATGGAGTTTGATTCCATATATGATGTGCGTGCAAATAGAAATTTCATCTACGAACAGGATTCGGCTATTGTCACGATACAGCTCGACCGGGATTATCTGGAAGGTGACACACTCGTTCTTGGGATTTCGTTTGTGTCGACACCGCCGCGGCGCGGACTTTATTTTGTAAACCCGAGAGGCGAGGATCTCGTTACGCCTACGCAGATCTGGACTCTTGGACAGCCGGAGGACAACAGTTTCTGGTTCCCAACCATCGATCATCCGGCAGAGCGGGCCACCCAGGAGACCTGGATCTCCGTACCCGACCGTTTCCAGACCTTGTCCAACGGGCTGTTGCTGGACAGCCGGATCCTGCCCGGCGATACGCTCAGGACAGATTACTGGAGGCTTCATCAGCCTCATACGCCGTACCTTTTTGTCCTGGCTGTTGGTGAATATGAAATTGTGGAAGAGAAAAAAGGAGATTTGCTCTATCGCTATTATATAGAGCCTCATTTTGTTGAAACTGTAGATCTGATTTACAAAAATACCGCTGACATGGTGCGGTTTTCTAAAGATATCCTTGAAATGCCCTATCCATGGGATCCGGTGTATGCCCAGGCGCCGGTTCATGATTTCATAGCACGCGGCATGGAAAATACAACGGCAACGCTGCTGTACGATGCAGTGCAGTTCGATGCGAGGGCAGCGCAGGATCTGTCCAATCAGGATCTGATCATGCATGAAATCATCCACCAATGGTTTGGCAACCTTGTGACTTGCAAGGATTGGGCCAATCTGCCGTTAAATGAAGGTTTTGCGAACTATTTTGAATCGGCATACCGCCTGCACAACAACGGGACCGACGAATATTTATGGAAAAACCACAATGATCGTCTGCAGTATTTTGCTGAAGCCGCACAGTACCGTCGCCCAATCATCTTCAACCGCTACTCGATTCCGGAAGATATGTATGACCGGCACACGTATCAGAAAGCCGGCCAGGTGCTGCGGATGCTGCACGACTACCTTGGTGATGATACCTGGTGGCGGGGTGTGCGGCTCTGGCTTGAGCGCCATGCATTTGATGCCGTAGATGTCTTTGACTTTCAAAGTGTCTTTGAGGATATCAGCGGAATGGATTTACAGCCCTTTATCCAGCAATGGTTTATGGAACCAGGACACCCGTATCTGGATGTGTCGCATGAAATATCCGGAAACAGGGCAGAGATGATGGTACGGCAGGTTCACGATACCTTGAGGCAACCCTTGTTCACGCTTTACCCGGAAGTGCTCATAGTGGCAGAAGGAGGGGAGGCTTGGCAAAGGATCAGGATTGATGAAGCAGAAAACACGTTCTATTTCGAAGCAAATGACAATATCATTGATATCGTACTGGATCCTCACCGGGTGCAGCTCGCAGAATACTTCAGGGACATATCCATGACTTCCTTGTCACGCCGTCTGGAAAGTGATCACTTGCTCATACGGGCGGAGGCGCTTTCCATGGCAGAGGAATTTATGGAATACCGGACAATCAGGAACCAGGTGGCTGAGCTGGCCATAAGCGATCCTTTCTGGGGGATACGGATGACGGCTTACGGTCTAATTGCGGATTATGTATGGATGTATGAGTATGAACAGGCGCTTTCAATGGTCCTGCGAGCTACTTACAGCACAGAGCCCGATTACCGGGTGAGGCGGGAATCCCTAAACATATTGCGCAATTTGGAAATAAATAATATAGATTTGCATGAAAAAGTCCGCGATCATATAACTGTGATGATGGCCGATACCAGTTATTTTGTGTCTGCGGATGCAATCGTCCTTGCCGGGGAACTCTATCCGGATGAATCGGTCGACATGATAATGCCATACAAACAGCTGGAGTCGTATCAGGATGTCATCAAGATTGCCGTGGTTCGTGCCTTGATGCTTTCCGATGATCCGGGTGCGACGGATATGCTTGTCGGCCTGGCTGACGATCCGGGAAGACGCAGGTACAGGGATTTGGCGTTGTCATACCTTGCAGAATCCGTGGGTGCTTTTGATGAGCGGAAGGCTGAGCGCGTGGCGGTTCTTTTTGGAAGGTTGATCGGCGACCCGAACCGGGACTATCGATTGCATGCTTACGCCGGACTGGAAGCGACAGGTTCGTACGAATATCTTGATTTGCTCAGGGAGGCCAAAGATCAAAGAGAGATGGATGAGCATGAACTTCGCACCATTAAAGACACCATCAGGATACTGGAATACAACGAAACCCTGAACTCACAATAAAACGGCATGCGTGAATAATTTCATTCCATGAAGTTAATACTTGTGGTGGAAGCTGCCGGGACTATGGTGATGGCAAAGTGCAGGCAATATACAGTCAAAAAATCGAGGAATTATAGGCCGTGCTTTTTATGAGCCCAATATAAGCATGTCGCATAATTAATATTATGTAAAGTCAGGGAAGTGGAAATATCGCCGGCACATTTTCATTGATTCAAACTTGTTGCACTACCCTTCCCCTTCGGTATTCAGGCGAACCAGGTCTCTTTGCGTTTTTCCTGATCGATCAGTTGCTCTTCAAGATGATATGCCTGGTTATATCCTACGGTCAATATGAGAATTCCGGAGCTAGTCAAAAGCATCCAGATGTATTCAGGTAAAGTGAACAGCGATTCAGGGATCCAGTACAGTATGAATGTTATGGCAAAAAAGATGACTCCTACGAGCATATAGGCAAAATCGCTGTTCTCGTATGTCCGGAATGCGTAAATCAGAAATGCTATGAGCAATGCACTACCCTGATAAAGTCCCAGGACCCAATATTTGACAACAAGTGTATCAATTATCATCGGATAAATGACAATCAACACAAGAGGAACGAATGTGAATGACTTTGGGAATCTTGAAAATACCGGTTTGAAGTCCCGAACCAGAGCCGCCGCGGCTGAAAGAAGAAATGAAACAGAAAAAACGGTGGACCACTCTCCTATGAATTCAGGATCAAGTATCGGAAAAAAAAGTGCAAGAAAGGAAGATGCCCCGTAAAGTGCAAGGAACGCTGCTGTGGTTCCAATGCAGAAATGGAAGATCTTTCTGTCTATGGCGTACAGTCGGAAGAAATTGAATGTCGCATAGAGCGAGATTATAAATAGAATAAAGCCAGATATTCCAGTCATATGGTAAATACTTTTTACATTATGGACGATAATACCTTGTTCGGATGGATGTCATCTGTCAATCGGAACAGGCCGTTTTGCATCCATTGCAAGCATTCTTTCGGCAATTTGTTTCAACTGGCTCCTGTCAAAGCGGACCATTCTGGAAATCAGGGTGGATACATCCATTTTTCCTTCTTTAAACGAGATATCTGCATGAATTGCAGGGGCATCCAGTTTTTCAAGCAACCCGACAAGGTCAATACGTTGCCTGATGAGCTTATCCAGAAGCTTCAACGGATCTTCTTCGGAGGTGGTGACGTTGCTGAGGCGGGTCTCAAAATCAATACTCAGATCGCAAGCAGCGTTGGCCTCCCCCCTCTGCAAACTGACAAGCGTTGGCAGGAACAATCGATCGTGAGCCGTCCCGATCCTGGCCAGTATGTCGAGTACGGATTCCTGTCCCATCGGGCGTTCAGCATACGGTATTCCCGGGAGCATTTGCTTCAGGGACTCAAGCTCCTCTTTCAGCCAGGCAGCATCCTGAATGATATCCCGAAATATCATATTTTTCGGTTTTTTTTTTTTTTTTATTATTACGCTTTGTTTTAAAAAGCGAATGATGTCAGGTCAGTCCCGTTCCAGTTCAAGTTGCTTGTCCTGTTTGCGCTGTTCTTCGATCATTTCCACAAGAGAAAGACTGGTTTCCCATCTTTTGTCGCGATTTCGAACCGAATGGATGTTATTTTCCTCGTCGAAATTCCAGAATTGACCGAATTGCCGGTTTTTGTATTCCCTGAGATATTCCAGGCGCTCTTTCAGTTCTTCTTTGGATACAAGCAGCTTGGATTTATCGTAGACGGCCTCTTCCCTTGCCTCAAAAACCAGGTCGTAATCCTTGCTCATCACGATCGCTTCTTCCGGACATACTTCTTCGCAGTATCCGCAGTAGATGCAGCGCAGCATGTTGATCTCAAAGAAATCAGGGTATCTTTCCTTCGGATCGTCGCTGTTTTCGGAGGCCTGCATACTGATGGCAAGCGGCGGGCAGGCACGGGCGCAAAGTCCGCATGCTACGCATCGCTCCTGTCCCTCATCCTCGACCAGTACGGGACGTCCGCGGAAAATGGGAGGCGGATCGAAACGTTCCTCCGGGTATTGCATGGTGAATTTGGGCTGGAACATCTGCTTCAGCGTGTACCACATTCCCCGGAATATCTCCGGGAGATATATTTTTTCCAGGAAGTTAAGTGAGCGTTCCCTGGAGGGGTCGCTTACTTTCGCATTGGTTCTTGGAATCTCAAGGTTATCAGACATGATGTATTACGTATCGCAGAATAAAAAATGACTATCGGAAATGCCTGTTTCCGGACATCCCTAAAAATAACGCATGTGCAACTTCCATCAAAGAAATCTGTCGCATAATGCGTGGTCAAGAACTTATTTTTCTTTGAAAACCATAGTAACGGGAGCACCTTTAAACTCAAACCACGCACGCAACTGGTTCTCTATATATCGTCTGTAGTTTGCCGGAAGTTCCCGGGGCATGTTCATGAAGAATGCAAAGACAGGAGGCTTGTTCTTTACCTGTGTGACATATTTTATGGTAAGCTGATGCCCCCTGGCGTAAGGAAGCGGGCGCTGTGCAGTGATTTCCTTGAGAAAGCGGTTCATTTCCGATGTGGAGATCTTTTTGTTCCTGTGCTCCAGAACTTCCACGGCTTCATCGATTACACGGTGGATACGCTGTCCGGTAAGTGCGGAAATGGTTATGACGGGGACGTATTTGAGATTGGGAACTTTCCGGTATACGTTATCCATGAAATCCCGGGCCGTATTGGTTTCTTTTTCAATGAGGTCCCACTTGTTAAGGGCGATGATCATGCCCTTGTTGAATTGTTCTGCCTGCCGCAGCAGGCGGGCATCCTGGACCTGGAACCCCTGGGACGCGTCCACCAGCAGGATGGCAACATCACATTCACGGATACTTTTCTCTGTCCGTACAAGGCTGTAAAATTCGATATTTTCATGTACGCGTGAGCGTTTTCGCAATCCGGCCGTATCGATAAGCGTGTATTTCCTGTCTTTGTATTTCAGCAGGCTGTTCACCGAATCTCGTGTGGTCCCGGCGATTTCGGTGACAATGCAACGCTCATCATTGAGCAGCGCATTGATGAAACTGCTTTTGCCTACATTGGGCCTGCCGATTACGGCCAGTTTCGGCCATTTCTCCTCTTCCTGATGCGTTTTTGACTCCGGCAGCAAATCCACCAGACGATCGAGAAGCTCTCCTGTCCCGGTACCCGACAGGGCTGAAACGGGAAAAAGCTCCTCAAAACCAAGGCGGTAGAATTCCGGGGCAAGCATCGCTTTTTCACTGTTGTCCGACTTGTTTACAGCCAGGACGACAGGTTTCTTCTGTTTACGCAGCATGTCGGTCACGGCATCATCTTCTGTGGTAATGCCTTGCATGACATCCACCACGAAGAGGATCAGATCGGCTTCGCGGATGGCAAGTTCGATCTGGTTGCGGATACCGGAAACAATGACATCACCCTTGCCAGGCAGATAGCCGCCTGTGTCAATGACAGTGAAATCCCGTCCGTTCCAGAAACTCTCGCCGTAGTGGCGATCCCTGGTCACCCCGGCTTCATCATGTACGATAGCCTGACGCTCTCCCAGCAGGCGATTGAAGAGCGTGGATTTACCGACATTCGGGCGACCAACTATGGCAACTACTGGCAGCATATGGTATCGAAATTGTGGTGAAATGACATTTCACAGAGAAAGTTTTTTTATCTTTCAAAGATACACATCGTTCTCTCAGTAAAAAAACGGATATGCTGCACTACATACACGAGCTATTTGGAACAGTGGGTTCCATTTTGGTTGCACTGATTGCCTTTACATTTGCGATTTTATGGATTGCAGCGATTTCCGGCCTGCATGAATACCCCTACTCCCAGAAGAGAAAGCTTTTTATCACGGTGCTGTTCATTTTATTGCCACCCTCCGCCCTCATCTGGCTTGCAAAAGACATGTATCGGCAGTACAAAATCCTGAAGTTGGAAAAGGACTGATCGTCCGCCCTGTCTGTGCACACTTGTGATGTTATTTAAATATACACTTTATTTGTTAAAGTGAGCTGTTGTGAGATCAGTCGCAAGCAAGTACTATGATGTAAGCTGTTTCGGCGATGACTCCTCCTCCAGCATCCATGTTTCCAGGTTTTTTTCTGGAATGCCGTTGAGGAATCGTGAGGGATTTGAGAAATACTCTCCGAACGAGCTTTCTTTTGTAATCGGGTAGGTTACAAAGAGTCTTTCCATGGCACGCGTGCAGGCAACGTAGAGCAGCCTCAACTCCTCATCAAGGGCTTGCGGGTCGTCCACGGAATATCCGGAAGGAATGATCCCGTCAAGGCACTGAACAATGAAAACCGTGTCCCATTCCAGACCCTTGGCAGAATGAATCGTACTCAGGACCAGTGGATCCTCGTCCTTCATGGATGCCTCTGTTTCCACAGCGGTTGCGTCAAGTGGATCGAGGGTAAGCTCCTGCAGGAGCTCTTCAAGATTTTGATACGAGGCGGCCAGGCCGGCAAAGGAGTCCAGGTCCTTAAGCCGTTTCGGATGATCATCAAACCGCTTGCTGCATATGGGATTGTAGTATGCAACAGCTGAGGCTACCGCTTTGCCTGGCTCATCCCGGTACTTGTTCAGCTCCTCAAGCACGATACTGAGCTGTTCGAGTTGCTGCTGGTACGATTTGCTGACCAGTCCGGAGTCGCTGAAGCTCCGGTCTTTGTTCCTGCGAAGCCATGAAATCAGTTCCTGTGCCGTTTTAGGTCCTATCCCATCCAGCAGCAAAAGCACCCGATTCCATGCAATTTGATCATCAGGATTTACAATTATCTTGATATGAGCAAGGATGTCACGGATATGCGCAGCTTCTGAGAACTTCTGACCACCAAATTTCTGAAATGGTATGTTTCTTTTGTTGAGCTCCCATTCCAGATCATAGGAATCGCGGCCGTTGCGGAACAAAATGGCTATTTCACCCAGTGAGAGGCCCTGCTCCCGAAGCTGAAGCAACATCTGGCATACAAACCGGGATTGGTCCCGTTCACAGGGCGCCTTCACCAGGCCGGGAAGATCTCCCCCCTCTTTGCGTGTGAAAAGCTTTTTATCAAATTTTTGAGAAGCTTTGCTTATCAAAGTATTAGCAAGGTCCAACACGGGTTGCACTGACCGGTAATTTTCTTCCAGGCGGATGATCCGGCACTTCTCAAACTGTTCCGGGAACGTTAGGATATTGCGGAAGTCGGCGCCGCGAAAGGCGTAAATGCTTTGCGCATCGTCTCCTACAGCCATCAGATTCCCGTGTGCCGAACTGAAGAGCCTTGCCAGTCCTGCCTGAAGAGCGTTGGTGTCCTGGTATTCATCCACCATGACCTGTCTGTTTCTTGAAGATACCTTGTTGCGGATATCCTCATTCTCCACAAGCAATTTGTGTGTATATACAAGCAAATCGTCAAAATCCATTACACCATTCATACTTTTATATTCAGAGTATCTTTTCTGGACTTCGAGAATGGCATCATGGTGCTGGAGAAACTGCGGATAGGCGGAAGCCAGGATGTCGTACAGTGGCTGCTGGCGGTTGAGAGAGGCAGAGAACATCGCCAGGAGGGTGTTTTTTTGAGGAAATCGTTTTCCCCGGAGCTTTGCGGCCAGAGGTGCGCGGACGTGGTGGATGGTGTCGGCGGCATCGGGCTGGTCGAGCAGCGTAAAATTGGGTGGGAAACCGATATGTTCGGAATACGTATGAAGCAGCTGGTTGCAATAGTGGTGAAAGGTCCCTCCTTTTACATGAGAACATCGTTCATCCAGTACACTGGCGGCTTTGTCCAGCATCTCTTTTGCTGCGCGGCGTGTAAAGGTAAGCAAAAGGATCGCCCTTGGTTCCATGCCGTCTTCAACGAGCCGGGCAACTCGGTAGACCAGTGTGCGCGTTTTGCCGGTTCCGGCTCCGGCGATGACCAGTGCGGGTCCGCGATCGTGCATAACAGCCTGGTACTGCTGTTCGTTAAGCAGTTCGGCATAAGCTATGCGATACGAGGCGTCGCTCGCACGTCCGTCATCCTGTTGCAATACGAATCGTTTCATGGAAGAACAATATATGTAAAAAATATGTTATTGATAACCACTGACAAAACATAAGTGCCAATTCATTGCTGACCTGATTTTTAACGGATGCGTAATAATCGGTGAAAGATTATTATTTTTATCCCGTACCTAAAGATCATTTTGCACATGAATATCAGATTCCTTCTATTTCCTGTCATCTTATTATCCTTGCCGGTCTTTCTTGTGCAGTGCGGAAAGGATGACGCGGATCGTGAAGCAAACCGGCTTTTTGTAGAGGCGTATCGTCTCACGGAATCCGGCCAGCAAAGTGAGGCGCGCGATCCAGTGGAAGCCTACTCATATTATCGCCAGGCAATTGAGAAAATTGATAAGATAATTGACAATTATCCCGCTACGCCTGTCGCCGTCGACGTAGCGCAACGCCGTACCCGCATTGGCGATATCACGATCGGTCAATTGCGGGACAAAGTGCCGCGTTTCTCTGCACTGGCGCGGGCCATGGAAGATTTCCATGAGTTAACGATCTATCTGATAGCGATGGAGGATGAGCAGGATCGCGGCTTGCTGCATTTATCCTATGCCCGGCTGTTGTATGAGCACGGTCATGAAGAGCGGCACGAAGAGGCTGTAAGCAAGGTTCTTCAGCAGGCGGACCGCCACTGGAACCGGGAGCTGATCGACCGGTTGTATCTTGAGTTGTCCATGCATTTTTCCAATCATTCGCGCTGGGAGAGAAGCCTGCAGGTATTAGATCGCATCCAGGATCAGCAGTTGCTGTATGAGGCGCTTTATCAACTTCTTGAGAATGGTTACATGCGCGCAGCGGACGGAGGCCGTATTGTGCGTATAACCACTTACCTTGACTATGTGGATCCGGTGAGCCGGCTTACGCTGATCGATCGTATCTGCGATGACCTGCTGGCAACAGGAAACCGGTCACAGGCGGTTTCACTGCTGCAGGAATTTCCCGATCCATCTGAAAACAGGGCCCTGGAGTATATTGATGTCCTTTCTCGCTTGTCAATGACACTGGCCAATCATGGAGAATATGATTACAGCCGAATGATCATCGGGCAAATTGAAAATATTGATTCCAATTATTCCGATTTTGCCAGGCGGGATCTTGCGACGGTCATCGCACGGCATGGAGGGCCGGATGCCGCCGCAGTCATGGCCGGTGATTTTGACCGCGTTTATTTTCGCCATACGTCATTTGCTGCCATCGCAGTTGAGCTGGTCCGCCAGGACAGCCTCTCCATGGCTTTTTCCCTTTTGGACCGTATTCCTGACACTGTAACCGAGAAGACAGAATCACTGCTCGAAATTGCATTGTTGCTTGAAGACAACCAGGATATTTCCGATTCGCTCCTCCAGGCTGCAGTGCCGCGCATTGCGGACATTTCATCCCCCCTCGTGAGATCACATTCCCAAATAAGCGTCGCAGATATCCACATTCATCGTGACCGCCGATCCCAGGCTGCAGAAGCCATGGAACAGGCGGAAGTTTATGCTTCAGAGGTTTCCGATCCAGAGAACATCAACCAGCTGATCTCAACGATCATAAGAAGGTGGATTGCATTAGGTCGGCCGGACCGTGCTCTCGATATGGCGGCCTGGTACCGGATGGACCATCCCTCTTTCGAGAGGCAGATTCCCGATCTATATGGTTTTGCCATCAGCCGTGGTTTTCATGATTTTGCCCGTACCCTTGCCGGAATGACTGACCAGAGGGCTTACTATCGCTATCTGCTGATTACGGCCTATCTGGATCAGGGCTTGATTTCCCAGCCAATGGAACTCGCCTACGAAATCCGCGATTATTACTGGCGATCCCGGGCCCAGGCGTTATTGATAGCAGATTTAAAAAATAAAGTAAACATGGCTACAGCAGAGCGTGCATCAACTGATGCGCTGCTCACCATGCAGCGTATCCGTGACATGTCGGATAAGCAGCGGGCATTTTATCATGCGGCCTCCAGGATGTCCGCGGCCGGAATCAGTATGGACCGGGAGCGAAAGCCAATTGTCATTGAGCTTCTGGGGCAGCTTGACAGCTGACCCTGTATTGCGTACAATAAAAGCTAAAACGATGAAATATCCCCTGTTATTCACAGTCATACTGCTTGCGGTCAGCTTGCTGCTGGCTGGTTCCTGTACACGAGCGGTAGTATATATTGACCAGGAACCGGGCACGGGCGAATATATTACCAGCCATCCGGTTGGAAATTCTTCCCATCACCTGGAACGCATCCAGCGGTCCATCAAGAGGATCACCAGCACATCCTACTATGAAACCTATCTGTTCGATCCCGATAGCCGTATCGTACCTGATGATGTTGCCAGAGCACATTCACTAAGGCCGATTGCCGCAACGATGATTCATAGTCATACCACATCCTCCGGCACCGCCATCGTAATTCACAACCGCGATGATCTCGTCGGAATGGTGACCGCCCGTCATGTAATCACATCCCCCGACACATTGTACGAATACAGGGAAGCAGGCCAGCCCTACCTCAACAGTGTCACAATAAAAATAAATCAGGTGAACTGGCTTTTCGATGCCCCCTATGTCGGAACGTTTGAGGTGCTGGTAACGGATGATCTTGCCGATCTGGCATTTATAGGAGCTCGCATTGATCACACAACCCTGGACGTGTCCGTCAGGGAACAGTTTCCGGTGTTTCCATATCCCTTCGGACGTCCGGATCGCTTGCGAATTGGAACTTTCACTTACAACTTTGGCTATCCGAGGGGCTACCCCATGGTCACGACAGCTATTGTGAGTCAAGCCAGCCGTGACCGGCATCATTCTTTTGTGACGGATGGGCTGTTCAACCCGGGGTTCAGTGGCGGAGCTGTCGTTGCCATCAACGGCGGCCTTCCTGCTTTTGAGTGGGTGGGAATGGCCAGGTCTACTTCCGCATCACGCGAATGGTACCTCGTTCCGGAGGAGGATGAGGCCAGGGAACATCTGGCACAATTGCCTTTCACTGGCGATGTCTTTGTTGAAGAGCGGGCCACGATACACTATGGCATCACGCATGTCGTTTCGGTCACCAAGATACGGGAGATGTTGGAACAGCATGCGATCTATCTTCTTGGCCGCGGCTACAACGTGCTGCCATTGATCCAGGAACGCAGGTAAGCAGCGGGTATGGCAGTCCTGTACCTGTAAAGCTCTGGCGGTATTACGCGGTTCAGCGAAACATGGCGCGGAGATCTTCCAAGGTCAGCGAACGGATGGTATATTTCCCCAGGGGGTCACGGAAGGGTTCCTCGCAGGCAAAAAGCTGATCCACCAGTGTTTCCATCTCCTCTTCCGACAATTTCTTCCCTCTGGGAATGGCGGCTTTGTTGGCTATCGCCAGGGCAACCCGTTCTTTTTCACCCAGCGCCAGGGAGCGGGACATCATTTTATACTGTTCCATGATGGACTCCAGGACATGCTGCTCATTATCCAGGCGGATATCGGAGGGCACTCCAAGAATCATGGCTGAATTTCCGCTGAGCACCTGCACATTGAATCCCATCCGCGTAATCACAGGATACAGTTCCCTGACCAGGCTGAAATCGGTTGCGGAGAAGTTGATGGTCTTTGGAAAGAGTAGCTGCTGTGTGCTGGGAAGTCCGCTTTCAGCTTCGCTTAACACTTTTTCATAGATGATCCGCTTGTGGGCAGCGTGCTGGTCCATGATGAACATGCCGTTGCGTGTCTGCGAAATGATAAACTGGTTGTGGATCTGGCTGAACCGGCTCTCACGCAGTTGAAATCGTTGCTTTTCGGCATGAAGCGAATGGGGATCCGATCGTCTTTCTTCTTTTTTGTATTCTGTGCCTACAGATTGCCCGCTTTCCTCTTGGTCGCTATCATATTCCTGCCCGGTGACTGCTCCCTCTTTTTCCTGTGGATTTCGATCATCGCCATAGAGTCGCGTTGCTGAATCGGCTGGCACGAATCCACCCGTTTTCCGGAAACCTCTGCCGGGGAGACCTCCTCCGGTTGCTGCGTTCCGGTCTTCGCCTTCAAAAAACCGCCGGAAATGCTCTTGTTTAGCCACTCTTGACATGGGCATATCACTTTCAGCGGGATCCCAGACCGGAACCCTCATGTGGTCATTCAGGGCTTTTTTCACAACCGAGCGTGTAAAGGTCGAAATCATGCGTTCATCCTCGAACTTTATTTCCTGCTTTGTCGGGTGCACATTCACATCTACACTCTCCGGATCCACTTCGTAAAACAAAGCGAAGAAGGGAAACTCGTTCGGCTGGAGCCAGTCGCGATAGATTTCCTGAACGACATAATTGAGGTGCCTATGATAAAAGGGGCGCCTGTTTATGAAAAGGAACTGTTCCCCCCTTGTTTTTTTTGCAAGTTTCGGGTCAGAGATCAGCCCCTGTATGCGTACCATGCTGGTGGATTCGGCCGTCGGGATCAGGCTGGCCTTGTACGATTTCCCGAACAATTCGGCTATTCGGGACTCCAGGTCCGATGCTGCCAGGCGGTAGACGATCTCCCCGTCGGCATCGAGGTCAAAAGCAATTTCAGGCCAGGCCAGGGCTGCCTGATGGAATATGAGAAGAATATGGCGGAATTCCGTGGCGTCCGTTTTGAGGAAGGCTCGTCGAGCCGGTACATTGTAGAACAAATTCCGCACGGTCACACTGGTGCCATTGTCGGATGCGGCCGGAGCAAGTCCGATCTCTTCGCCTCCATGGACCTCGTACGCTGCACCGGCCTCGTCCTCAACGCGTTTGGTGGTAACGGTGACCTGGGAAACGGATGCAATGGAAGCCATGGCCTCACCGCGGAATCCGAGTGTTCGGATGTTCTGCAGGTCGTCTACGGATTGGAGTTTTGATGTGGCATGCCTCAGAAAACAGAGCGAAAGATCCAGCTGCGACATTCCGCATCCGTTATCGCGAACCTGTATGAGGGTCCGTCCTGCATTTTGAAGTACTACGGAAATATGATCGGCTCCGGCATCAATGGCATTGTCAAGGAGCTCCTTGACCACCGATGCCGGTCTCTGCACCACCTCTCCTGCGGCAATTTTATTTGATACTTCCGGCGGGAGTACTTTGATAAGTGAGGAATGATCGCCTGATATAGCCAAAATACTTGTTTTACTTCAATCGGTTATGTAGCTGGATATTTGGAATCAGGTGATGATCCACAAGACCAAAAACAAAAGGAATGCGTACAGCAGTATGGATCCGGCGGTGCCGCGACGGGTAATCCTTCGGAACTTGATACGATCCGGTCGCACGGGATTCGGCTTGTAGTACCGGTACTGGTAGTTGAATCGTTTATGCTGGGGCCTTCTGCCCATCAAAGGTGAAAGCATGATCAGTCAGGAACGTGCTTGGGGTTATGAATCATTGGTGCGGCTACCATGTTCTGTGCCGGATTCCGAAATCCATCCATCAGATATACCGCATCTTCAGACATTAGAAACGGCTGCCACTTTCGGGTTATTCTGTCCTCTCGAAAATACGGTCCGAAGCGCGATTCCCAAGAGGGACAAAGCCCTGTCCCGTACAATATACTAATTATCACGGGCAACGGGAATCATCAGGCGTCCCTAATTTGTTATATGGCAGTTTCACAACCCTGCCTGCAGTTACATAATAGTTTCTTATCTTTGGGTTCCAACTGCAAACAAAAACAAGATCTGCCATAATTATTTGATTATGAAATTTGAGAAAATTGTAACACCAGATGACGGAAAACAAATAGCTTTACAAGAAGACGGCACACTTTCTGTGCCGGACAGGCCCATAATCCCCTATATCGAAGGTGACGGGATCGGGGTGGATATCACGCCGGTCATGAAAAAAGTGGTGGATCTCGCTGTTGAGAAGGCTTACGGAGGCAGCAAAAAGATATCCTGGATGGAGGTGTATGCAGGTGAAAAGTCCGTTGATTTCTATGGAAACAACACCTGGTTGCCTGACGATACCCTGAATGCAATCAGGGAGTACCGGGTTGCGATAAAAGGGCCGCTCACCACCCCGGTTGGGGAAGGCATCCGCAGCCTGAATGTTGCACTGCGCCAGCTTCTGGATCTGTATGCCTGCGTGCGTCCCGTCCGCTACTACAATGGCACCCCGAGTCCGGTCAAGCAGCCCGAGTTGACTGACATGGTGATTTTCCGTGAAAACACGGAGGATATTTATGCCGGTATCGAGTATCAAAACGGAACCCCTGAAGCTGACAAGGTAAAAAAGTTCCTTATAGAGGAGATGAAAGCCACCAACATCCGTTTTCCCGGCAGCTCATCCATTGGCATCAAACCGGTTTCAGAGGAAGGCAGCAAGCGGCTTATCCGTTCGGCCATTGAATATGCACAAGAGCATGGCCGCAAGAGTGTGACGTTGGTCCACAAAGGCAACATTATGAAGTTCACCGAAGGCAGCTTCAAAAACTGGGGTTACGAGCTGGCCAAAGAAGAGTTTGGTGCAAAGGAAATTGATGGCGGGCCGTGGTGTGAGCTTCCGGATGGAATTGTGATCAAGGATGTGATCGCCGATGCATTTCTGCAGCAGATCCTTACCCGTCCGGCCGAATACGACGTTATAGCCACCCTCAATCTGAACGGTGATTATATCTCCGATGCACTTGCTGCGTGTGTTGGCGGAATTGGCATTGCGCCCGGGGCCAACATCAATTACCAGAGCGGTTTTGCGCTTTTTGAGGCCACGCATGGAACGGCTCCCAAATATGCCGGAAAAGACATGGTGAATCCGGGCTCGCTTATCCTTTCAGCTGTCATGATGCTGGATCATCTGGGATGGCCGGAAGCAGCCCGTCTGATTGAAAAAGGCATGGAAACGGCCATCAGCAACAAGGAGGTCACCTATGATTTCGAGCGCCAGATGGAAGGTGCCACATTGCTGAAAACCTCTGAGTTCGGCGACAAGATCATCTCATACATGTAAGACAGAATTCATCATTCATTCATTCATTCATTCATTCTGCGTGTGCACCGGCCACACCGGGTTTGATGAACTTTTCTGACTCCCTGGATCTGCACGGAATATCCTCTGCACGTAATAATGATCTGCAGGGGGTATTCCGGATTCAGGATGTGCGTAAACATATTTTATATGTGAACTGTGGCCCTGAGTTTATTGCCGGATCTGCATGCGCACGGCTTCGTACAGTTCTTCCTTGTTGTAGGCCTGTCTGATGTAGCAGCGAACCTGGCCGTTTTCACTGTGCCACGACACCGACCTGGAACCGGCACGGATGTGCCCTGACTCTCCATTTCCTGTTGCATAAAGCCGTATGAGCTTTTCTCTAAGCTCTTTTTCGGCTCCTGGATGTGCTGATTCCTCCAGTACATCCACCCCTTCCTCTTCCAGCAACAGAAAAAGGATATCGGAGAGGCCCTTATTTCTGTACTCCGCAAGTGTCAATTCTGCGATGGCCTTTGCATCGGATGAATCAGCGGCAACGGCAGCAGCTGAGACGATGAGTGAATCCCCGGTTATCTGCACGGGTTTCAGGGGATCGTGCCATGCGGGCAATCCGGTGGCTTCCTCAGGCTCTGCCGGAACCTCTGCATCTTCAGTAACTACGTCGTCCTCATCATCGACAACGGTATCACGAAATTGTGCGCAGGATTGGACAAGTGACAGGCTCAGGGCCAATATGAGGAATGCGGAGAGGTATTGTGACATGGTTCGGTTATCCGGTTGCTTTTTGTGTCGATTGGCAATCGTTATTACGGATATCATATACTAGTTGCTTGCAGCTGCTTGAAACATATCAATGTGCGGGAACAATGATTGCAAGTGCGCGGGAGTCCCGAAGGACACGAACAGAAACTTCCCGGCTGCCCTTTTTTTGCCAGGCAGCGGTGAATTCATCAAGAGATTCCACGGGTGTTCCTTCAATATGGGTAACAACGTCTTCCTCTCTAATCCCTGCATCATGGGAGGCGCTTCCCGGTTCAACCCGTACGACAACCAGTTCGTTGCGGGACATTTCTTCCAATATGGCCAGCTCGGCCAGGGTGAATCCGGCATCGAAGGATTTCTGTTGTACACCCGATTCTGTTTCGTTATCGAAGTCCATGGGTTGCGGCTGTGAAGGCGCAGCACTCGCCCATTCCCGTATGGCTTCATCGTCAAGTCCCAACAGCGGGAACCGGAGTTCCAGCTCTTTTTTATCGCGCCAAACGCTGAGTGTAATCTCCTCGCCGGGTCGCATCAGTGCGATGCGTTCCTGCAGGCGGTTTGCGGCATCAACGGGGAAATCATTCACGGCCAGAATGACATCTCCCCTTTTCAGTCCTCCCAGGTCGGCGCTGCCACGCGGCACTACGCTCCGCACTTCCACGCCGCTCACATGACTTAATTCGTGTCTGCGCGCCTGTTCATACTCTATGGAGGTGATTTCAACTCCAAGAAATGCCCGTTGCACAGATCCGAACTCGATCATATCCTGACCGATTTTCATGGCCATGTTGACAGGCACGGCAAAACCATAACCCTGGTACGTTCCGCTTTCCGAGGCAATGGCCGTATTGATCCCGATCAGTTCACCCATGGTATTTACCAGTGCTCCGCCACTGTTGCCGCGATTGATGGCGGCATCTGTCTGGATGAAGCTTTCGATGCGCATCCGGTCGGAAATGATAT
>SL_3KL_010_SEDDRAFT_10001610_pt1 | contig 20604 bp, 17 predicted proteins | sample SodLakKL_010_SED_2_FD_10381 | JGI IMG/M metagenome (IMG submission 10381) | reverse complement strand
CGGCAGGTGGTCGTCGGCGCGGTCGGCGGTCCGCGTCCGACGTGGGTCGACGACCACGAGCCGCCCGCCGCGCTCACGCAGCGCGTTGAGCCTGCCGGGCAGATCCGGGGCGGTCCACAGGCTGCCGTTGGACACCCTGGGGTTGCCGCCGAGCACGACGAGCAGGTCGGTGCGGTCGATGTCGGGGACGGGGATCGCCAGCGGATCGCCGAACAGCATCCCGCAGGCGACGTGCTTGGGCAGTTGGTCCACGCTGGAGGCGCTGTAGACGTTGCGGGTGCGCAGCGCCTTGACCAGCGGGCGCACGTACAGCTGGCCCGCGAGGGTGTGCACGTTGGGGTTGCCGAGGTAGACCGCGACCGCGTCGGGTCCGTGGTCGCCGATCACCGTCTGCAGGCGGGACGCCACCTCGGCCTCGGCCTCCTCCCAGGTGGCGGGCACGAGCTCGCCGTCGCGGCGGATGCGCGGGGCGTCGAGGCGGTCCGGGTCGGCCTCGAGCTCACCGAACAGCGCACCCTTCGGGCACAGGTAGCCGCCGCTGAACACGTCGTCGCGGTCGCCGCGGACCGACACGACCCGGTCGCCATCCAGTTCGAGCTGCAGCCCGCAGGTCGCCTCGCACAGCGGGCAGGTCCGGATCGCGGTTCGGCTCATGACGTCTCCCTCGCGGGGCTCCCTCCCAGGGCTCCCTCACAGGGAACGACGGTAGTGGCGCGGCCGCTCAGTTGGGCGCGGTGTGTCGGGCTTCGCGTTCCTCGGCGATCCGGCGGGACGGCGAGGCGCCGGTCGCCAACCGCATGCCGGTCAGGAAGGTCCCGGCGCCGGCAGACAGCAGCGCTGTCCGTGGCCGCGACATGGCCAGCTCGAGCGCGTCCGCCTCGCGTGGTTCGAGCGACGCGACGGCACCGCCGAACAGGGCGCGGTAGCCGGCACGAGCGGCGAGGGGGATCGGCGGTCGACGGAGGAACCGCAGCGTCTCACGCCCCTGCGCGTCGACGCCGAGCTCCGGCGCGTAGCTGGACAACAGGTCGGTGAGCTCGGCGACGCTCGACGGCAACGTGCCGTCGGTGAGCATGGGCAGCTCGTAGTCACCGGCGCGCAGCGCGCGGCGCGCTGCCTCGTCGTGGTCGAAGATGTCGAGGTCGACCCGCCGATCCAGCAGGGCGGCGATGCGCGACTGTTCGGCGACGAAGGCGTCGGCCTGCGCGCCGGCGACCGGGAGCGGTGACCACCGGGTGTCGGCGGCGAGGAACGACGAGGTCAGCGCGATCGACACCCAGGCGAGCAGGTGCGGGTCGTCGGCCGAGTAGACGCGGCCGTCCGAGGTGGTGCCCCGGACACGGCGGTGGACGCCGCGCACGATCCGTGACACCTGCAGGACCTCACGGGTTGACCCGAAGGTGGTCGTGGTGACGTACGCCGAGGTGCGCTGCAGGCGGCCGATCGGATCCTCGCGGAACGCCGAGTGGTCGTCGACGCCGGCCATGGCGAGGGGGTGGGCGACCTGGAGCAGCAACGCCCGTAGCCCTCCGGCGATGGCCGCGGGTTCACCGATCACCTGCCAGGACGCGGACCCCGGACCCACCAGCCCCGGGTCGTCGGGAGCGCCCCGCGGGTCGAAGCGAGGGGGGCCGAACATCCGGCCGAGGGTGCGGTGCACCACCGTGCGCAACCCCGGCAGGCCCTGCGGGGTGAGCTCGGCGACCCGACGCGCGACCCGCCTGGTCGGCGCGCGGTGGCCGGCCAGTCGGGGATGGGCAGGGGTGGACACGGGCAGGCTCCTCGACCGGCAGGAGGGTACGCCGTGGCTTCGGAGCGGTAGCGCCATCGGGATCGCCCCTGCGCGGCGGCGTTCAGTCGCCGTAGCCGCGCAGGATCTCGTCGAGGGTGAGCTGGTCCGGCTCGTCCGCGCTCGCAGCCACGCCAGCCGCGGACCGTGAGGGGCCATCGAGCTCCTCGCCGGTCAGTGCGGTCCACCACCACCGCATGCCACGGGGGGCGTTGCGTACCCCCAGCTCGGCGAAGGGCCGGTCGGTGCGGCCGAGGAACACCAGGTTGGCGACGACCGCGTCCACCGTGGCGCGCACGGTCTCGTCGCGGGGGTACTCGGCCCGCAGCATCGGCACCACCTCGCTGCGGGTCTCGACCTGGCCGTACCGGGACGCGGCCGGTGTCGAGCTGGCCGCGAGGCGCGAGCGGACCTCACGCCACAGCAGGCGCTGGCGTGTGAACCAGTCCCACGCGTACGCGGGTGGACCCTTCGTCACCGCACCGCTCCCGACCGCAGTCGTCCGGGGCGAGCGTACGCCGCCACGGCCACGTGCGCCCGTGCGGGCGGGCTCCGCGACACGCCGCGAGACCGGGCCCTCCGGCCCGACAGGCCGGGCCCTCCGGCTCAGGGAGCCGCGCAAACAGCGACTACCGTGTCGACCACGAGAACGCACGAGGCGTCCCCGCCGCGGACCCGGCGGACGACGCCCACCGACAGAGGGTGTCGACATGGCGAAGATCATCTACACGTACACCGACGAAGCGCCCGCGCTCGCGACCGCGTCCTTCCGGCCGATCCTCGCGGCGTTCGCCGAGGCCGCCGGGGTCGACGTCGAGACCCGGGACATCTCCCTCGCCGGTCGCATCCTCGCCGCCTTCCCCGACCACCTCGACGACGAACAGCGCGTGGACGATGCCCTCGCGGAGCTGGGCGAGCTCGCGAAGACCCCCGAGGCGAACATCATCAAGCTGCCGAACATCAGCGCTTCGGTGCCGCAGCTCAAGGCCGCGATCGAGGAGCTGCAGGAGCAGGGCTTCGCCGTCCCCGACTACCCCGAGGAGCCCTCCACCGACGAGGAGCGGGACATCTTCGCGCGGTACGGCACGGTGAAGGGCAGCGCGGTCAACCCGGTGCTGCGGGAGGGCAACTCGGATCGTCGCGCACCTGCCGCGGTCAAGCAGTACGCCCGCAAGTACCCCCCGCGGATGGGCGAGTGGTCGTCCGAGTCGAGGTCGCACGTCGCGACGATGTCCGGTGGTGACTTCCGGTCGAGCGAGCGTTCGGTGACCGTCGGGACCGAGGACGACGTCCGGATCGAGCACGTCGACAGCGACGGCGGGGTGACCGTCCTCAAGGCGTCGACCCCCCTGGTCGAGGGCGAGATCATCGACGCGGCCGTCATGAGCAAGCGGGCGCTGGTCGCGTTCCTGCAGGAGCAGCTCGCCGACGCCCGGGAGAAGGGGGTGCTGTTCTCCGTGCACCTCAAGGCGACGATGATGAAGGTGTCGGATCCGATCATCTTCGGCCACGCCGTCCGGGTGTACTTCTCGCGGCTCTTCGAGCGTCACGGCGACGCGCTGGCCGAGCTGGGCCTGAGCCCGAACGACGGCATGGCCAGCATCGAGGCGGCGCTCGACCAGCTGCCCACCGAGCGCCGTCAGGCGATCGAGGCCGATATCGCGCTCGCCTACGAGGAGGGCCCCCCACTGGCCCAGGTCGACTCGAGCCGCGGGATCACCAACCTGCACGTGCCGAGCGACATCATCATCGATGCGTCGATGCCGGTCGTGGTCCGCGACTCGGGGCAGATGTGGAACGCCGACGACGAGCAGCAGGACACCAAGGCGGTGATCCCCGACTCGAGCTACGCCGCCCTGTACGGCGAGACGATCGAGCACTGCCGCACGCACGGCGCCCTCGACCCCACGACGATGGGCACCGTCCCCAACGTCGGGCTGATGGCGCAGAAGGCGGAGGAGTACGGCTCCCACGACAAGACCTTCGAGATCCCGTCGGACGGCACCGTGCGGGTCGTCGACCAGGCCGGTGAGACCGTGCTCGAGCACGAGGTCGAAGCCGGCGACATCTGGCGTATGTGCCAGACCAAGGACGCCGCGGTCCGTGACTGGGTCCGCCTGGCGGTGTCGCGTGCCCGAGAGACCGGCTGGCCGGCGGTGTTCTGGCTCGACGAGACCCGCGCACACGATGCCGAGGTGCTCGCCAAGGTGACCGACGAGCTGTCCGCGTTGGACACCGACGGGCTGACGATCGAGGTCATGCCGGTCGCCGAGGCGACCCGCTACACCCTCGAGCGGGCCCGCGCCGGGGAGGACACCATCTCGGTGACCGGCAACGTGCTGCGCGACTACCTCACCGACCTGTTCCCGATCCTCGAGGTCGGCACCAGCGCGAGGATGCTGTCGATCGTGCCCCTGATGGCCGGTGGCGGGCTGTTCGAGACCGGGGCTGGAGGCTCCGCTCCCAAGCACGTCCAGCAGTTCGTCAAGGAGAACCACCTGCGCTGGGACTCCCTCGGGGAGTTCCTCGCCCTGACCGCGTCCTTCGAGCACCTCGCCAAGGCCTTCGACAACCCCCGGGCGAAGCTCCTGGGCGAGACCTTGAACGCGGCGACGGCGAGGTTCCTCGAGGAGGGACGGTCCCCGTCGCGCAAGGTGGGCGAGCTCGACAACCGAGGCAGCCACTTCTACCTCGCCTCCTACTGGGCCCAGGAGCTGGCGGCCCAGGACGTCGACGCCGAGGCGGCGAGGATCTTCGCACCGCTCGCGGAGCAGCTCGTCGAGCAGGAGGAGGCGATCATCGCCGAGCTCAACGAGATCCAGGGGCCGCCCGTGGACATCGGGGGCTACTACCACCCCGACGTCGACAAGGTCACCGCGGCGATGCGCCCCTGCGAGCGCTTCAACCAGGCCATCGCGTCGCTGGCAACCTGACCCCCCGGTCACCGCGGTCGTACGCAAGCCCTCGGCCGCACCTCCAGCTTGCGCTCCCCGGGTGGTGCGGTAGGGTGATGTGGTTAGGCTAACCTCACTCACTCGATCACGAGGTGGGTCGCGAGGTCGGTGCCGCCAGCCCTCCGACCGATCTCCCTCCCCTGCAGGAGACGACCGTGCGCACGTCCCCACGTGAGCTCCGCGGCCTCGTGGCCACCCTCGGCGTCCTGGCCCTGGCCCTGACCGCGTGCGGGACCGCCGAGGAGGCCCCGGAGCCGGCCCCGTCCGACGCCGAGGAGCCCGACGAAGAGGCAGGTGAGGCGAGCGGGCCCATCACGGTCTACTCGGGACGCAACGAGGAGCTCGTGAGCTGGGCGTTCGACGAGTTCTCCGCCGAGACGGGCATCGAGGTGGCGGTCCGCTACGGCGACACCGCCGAGCTCGCCGCGACGATCCTCGAGGAGGGCGATGCGAGCCCCGCGGACGTCTACTTCGCGCAGGATGCTGGCGCGCTCGGCGCCCTCGAGGCCGAGGGCCGCCTGACGACCCTGCCCGACGACATCCTCGACCTCGTCGACGACAACCTCCGCGCTCCATCGGGGGCGTGGACCGGGGTCACCGGCCGGGTCCGCGTCATCGCCTACAACACCGACACCGTGTCCGAGGCCGAGGTACCGGACTCCGTCTTCGAGCTCACCGAGCCGGAGTGGCGGGGTCGCGTGGGTTGGGCGCCGACCAACGGCTCCTTCCAGGCGTTCGTCACCGCGATGCGGGTCACCGAAGGCGAGGAGGTCACCCGGGAGTGGCTCGAGGGGATGCTCGCCAACGATCCGGTCGTGTTCAGCAACAACACCGGCGCGGTGGAGGGGGTCTCCCGCGGTGAGGCCGACCTGGGACTGGTCAACCACTACTACCTCTACCGCTTCCTGGCCGAGGATCCGGACTTCAACGTCGCGAACAAGTACCTGCCTGGCGACATCGGCGGGCTGGTGAACATCGCGGGTGTCGGGATCCTGTCGAGCAGCGAGGAGCAGGCGGCAGCCGAGGAGCTGGTGCGCTTCCTGCTGGGCGAGGAGGTCCAAGCCTTCTTCGGGCAGGAGACCGACGCCCTGGAGTTCCCACTGGTCACCGGCATCGACTCGCCGGAACTGCCGAGCCTCGAGAGCCTGGACCCGCCGCAGGTGGACCTCAGCCGCCTCGAGGACCTGCAGGGCACCTTGGAGCTGCTGAACGAGGTCGGTGCGTTCGAGTGAGCCCCGGATGAGGCGCAGGCGCCGAGCCCTGCCCCCGGTCCCCTCGGGAGCGGCGGGTACGGTTCCGGCCATGGAACGCCGTCCGTTCACCTCCGGTGTGCTCCCGCCGCCCTCCGAGGCCCCCGCCCCGCCGCGGGGGCCTCGCAGCGTGGCCGGGGTCCACCCACTGGTGTGGGTGCCGGCGCTGCTCGTCGCGAGCGCGATGCTGATCCCGGCGATCTACCTCGTCGTCGCTGCTGCGGACCTGCCGCTCGAGCGCATCGTCTCGATCATCACCGACGGTGCGACGTTGCGCCTGGCGGGCCGCACGCTGCTGCTGGCCGGCAGCGTGACGGCGGCGAGCCTCGTGCTCGGGCTGCCGATCGCGTGGCTGACCACGCGCACCAACCTCCCCGCGCGGCGGTTCTTCGCGATCGCGACGGCGCTGCCGCTGGTCATCCCCACCTACGTCGGCGCGTTCACCCTGGTCGCCGCCCTGGCCCCCGGTGGCCTGGTCGAGGAGTGGAGCGGGTGGCGCCCGCCGTCGCCCTACGGCTTCGGTGGCGCGTTCGTCGCGCTCACGCTGTTCACCTTCCCCTACGTCCTGATCACGGTGCAGGCGGCGCTGCGGGGGCTCGATCCGTCGCTGGAGGAGGCGTCCCGCTCCCTCGGCCGTGGCCCGGCGGCCACCTTCCTGCGGGTCACCCTGCCGCAGCTGCGCCCGGCCGCCGCCGCGGGGGGCCTGCTCGTGACGCTGTACGTGCTGAGCGACTTCGGGGCGGTCTCGATCCTGCGGTACTCGACCTTCACCCGCGCCCTCTACCTGCAGTACCGGACCGCGTTCGACCGTGCTCCGGCGGCAGTGCTCGGGTTGATGCTCGTGGTGCTGACGGTGATCTTCGTGGTCGCCGAGGCCCGCGTCGCCCGTGACCGCGGTGGCCAGTTCGGCGTGCGTGGCCCCGGACGGACGCCGCCACGGGTGCCGCTCGGCCGTTGGCGCACCCCCGCCGTGCTCCTGTGCTCGACCGTGGTGCTCATCGGCCTGGTCATCCCCATCACCGTCATCGTCTACTGGCTGGTACGCGGTGTCGCCGCAGGCGAGACCGTCAACCTCGCGCTCGGCGCGGCGGGACGCAGTCTGCTGGTCGCTGGTTTCGGCGCCGTGGCGGCGGTGCTGGCGGCGTTGCCCGTCGCCATCTGGGCCGCACGGAGCCGTTCCTGGATGGCGCGGTTCGCCGAGCGAGCGTCCTTCACCGGCTACGCGCTCCCCGGCATCGTCGTCGCGCTCGCGCTGGTGTTCGTCGGCATCCGCCTCGTGCCACCGCTCTACCAGACCCTCGCGATGCTGGTGTTCGCCTACGTCGTGCTCTTCCTGCCCCAGGCGGTGGGCGCGATCCGCTCGTCGCTGCTGCAGGTCGAGGGCAACGTCGAATCGGCAGCACGCACCCTGGGGTCCTCCCGGATGACCACCCTGCGGCGGGTCACCCTGCCGCTCGCGCGTCGCGGGGCGTTGGCCGGGGGCGCACTGGTCTTCCTCACCGTGCTCAAGGAGCTGCCGGCGACGCTGCTGCTGTCACCGACCGGGTTCGACACCCTGGCGGTCCGCGTGTGGTCGGCCACCGAGGAGGCGTTCTTCACCCGAGCATCGATCCCGGCGTTGCTGCTGATCGCGCTCGGCTCGGTGCCGCTGGCGATCGCGATGATCCGTGAGCGGCGTGAGGTCGGCTAGGGAGCCGGGTTCGGCGGGCAGGTCGGGTGCGGCGGGCAGGCCCGGTTCGGTAGGCAGGCCCGAGCTCAGCCCACCGCTGCGAAGGACGACGAGGACGGCGAGCTGAGCTCGCCAGCGGGGTCGCTCCCAGGATCGGCCTCCGGGTCCGCGTCGAAGACCACGACGGGACCGTCGACGGTCAGGGTCACGCGCGTGTGGCGCTGGAGGTCGAGCTGTGGCCCACGCCGTGCGCGCAGCAGCGCGCCGTCGTCGAGCTGGACCTGGACCAGCTGGTCGTGGCCGAAGTAGGAGATGCCGATCACGGTGCCCGACCCGGCGTCCTCGGTCGTCGGGCGCANGCGCAGCGCCTCGGGCCGGATGACCACGGTCACCGCCGTCGACGTGACGGGCGCAGCTGTCGGTAGCCGCCCGATCGGGGTGTCGACGAGGTAGCGCCCGGCTCGCGTGCCGGGCAGCGCGTCCGCCTCCCCGACGAACTCCGCGACGAACCGGGTCGCCGGCTTGGTGTAGAGGGTCTGAGGGTCGGCGACCTGGTGGAGCCGTCCGNTGTGCATCACCGCGACGTGGTCGGTCAGCGACAGCGCCTCCTCCTGATCGTGGGTGACGAAGATCGCGGTTGCCTCGGCGGCGTGGAGGATCGACCGGACCTCCTCGCGGACGGTCGCGCGCAGCGCTGCATCCAGGTTGGAGAAGGGCTCGTCGAGCAGGATCAGGTCGGGGGAGGGGGCCAGCGCGCGCGCCAGGGCGACCCGCTGCTGCTGCCCGCCCGACAGTGCGGTCGGCAGTCGGTGGGCGAGCCCGCTGAGCCCGACGAGCTCGAGGACCTCGTCGACGCGCTTGCGCCGTTCGCGGCGTGGCAGGTCCGCAAGCCCGTACGCGACGTTGCGGCCGACGGACAGGTGCGGGAAGAGGGCGTAGTCCTGGAACACCAGCCCCACGTTGCGCCGTTCGGGCGGGACCGACACGTCCGGGCCCGTCACGGTGCGTCCGTCGATGTCGATGCGGCCAGCGTCGGGGGTGACCAAGCCGGCGATCATGCGCAGCATCGTGGTCTTGCCGCAGCCGGAGGGGCCGAGCAACGAGGTGAGGTTGCCGCGCGGTACCTCGAGGTCGACGCCATCGACCGCGATCGTGTCCCCGAAGCGCTTCTCCAACCCGACGCAGGACAGCGCCGGGTGGGTCGCGGGGTGTTCGGGTGTGGGCACGTCGTGGCCTGACGTTCGGATGGGTGGGCGCCGGGGGTGGTGTCTGGTGGGTGGGCGCCGGGGGTGGTGTCTGATGGGTGGGCGCCGGGGGTGGTGCCCTTCGCTGGTTAGGCTACCCTTCCCTGACCCCGGGACGCCATCCCGGCGACGAGAGATCCATCGCAGCCCCGACGAGTCCGGAGCCCTGCCCCGTGGCCGATACCCGTACCGTCGACCCCAACGCGGTGACCGAGACGCTCGAGGTCCTGCTGGACCGACGGGAGCGAGGCGAGGGGTGCACCGCCGCCGAGCTCGCCGCCCTCCTCCCCTTCGACGAGCGGGAGGCCGAGCAGGTCATCGCCGACCTCCACGAGCGTGGCGCGCTGACCGCGCCGACGGGCGTCCTGGAGCTGACCGACACCGGGTACGAGCTCGCGGTCGTCTCGGTGCGGCGTCACCGCCTGACCGAGCGCCTCCTCCTCGACGTGATCGGGCTCGACTGGTGGAAGGTCCACCACGAGGCCGAGCGCTGGGAGGGGGTCATCTCCGAGGACGTCGAGACCCGGCTCATCGACCTGCTCGGCGACCCGGGGATCTGTCCGCACGGCAACCCGATCCCGGGCTCGCGCAATCGACCGGACCAGTCGGGTGCGGTCACCCTCGATGAGGCGCCGATCGGACCCGTCCGGGTCGTGCGCATCACCGAGTCCCTCGAGGCCGACGACGAGGCGCTCCAGCTGCTCGAGGGCTGCGGGTTCATCCCGGGGCGTGATGCGGAGGTCAAGCGGCGTCGCGACGGGTGGGTCGAGGTGGCCGGCTCGGTCCGCGACGCGGCGCTGCCACCCCACATCGCGACCCACACCTACGTGCTCCCCACCTGACCCCCACCTTCCCAGGTGATGGGTGCGGTTTCGACGTGTGGCCGTCGAAACCGCACCCATCATGGTGTGGTCCGCCCGTGTGATGGTGTGGTCCGCCTGCGACGGACGGACCTGGCTCGGCGGCGGGCGGTACGGAGCCCCGCAGGCTGCGCAGGTAGGCTGCTGCCCCATGAGCGCTCCCGAACCTGCCCCGCTGCCCGACGGTCCGCACGACGAGGGACCGTCCGACGACGCGTCGGACGGGTCGCCGACGTCGGAGGACCCCGCTGCGTCGGAGGACCCCGCTGCGTCGGAGGAGCCCACTGCGTCGGAGGAGCCCGCTGCGTCGGATCAGCCGATCACGGACCCGTCCAGCGACGAGGGTGACGCGGCGCGGAGCGCAACGGCCCGCGATGCGGCCCGCCTCGAGGAGGTCCGTCGCAGCGTCGTCGTCCTCGGCGACCGGGTCCTGGTCGCACCGCCCGACGACAGCGAGCGCAAGAGCAAGGGCGGGATCCTGATCCCCGCGACGGCCCGTTCGGTCGACCGCAAGGGCATCTGGGGCGAGGCCATCGCCATCGGTCCGCACGTACGACAGCTCGGCGTCGGTGACGAGCTGCTCTACCTCCCGGAGGATGCGATCGAGGTGGATGTCCAGGGAGACCCCTACCTGATCGTGCGGGAGCGCGACGTGCACGCGGTGGCGTCGACGCGGCGGGACGGGGCCACGGGGTTGTACCTGTAGGCGGTCCGGTGTGCGGGGACCCGGCCGCCACCACGAACAACGCCGACCTGCGAGACTGGTGGAGCTGGACTGGAGGCAGGGATGAGCACGACGATCGCGTCACAGACCGTGGGACCGCCGGTGGGAGCCCGGATCCGGCTCTCCTCCAACGAGTCGCCCTTCGGCCCGTCTCCGGCCGCCATCGCCGCGGCCCAGGAGGCGCTCGTCGAGGGCAACCGCTACCCCGACGATCAGTCGACCGAGCTGCGCAACGCCCTCGCCGAGCACGAGGGCTGCGCCTTCGATGAGGTCGGAGCCGCCAACGGCTCGGCAGCACTGCTGATGGACCTGGTCCCGCACCTGTGTGGCCCGGGTGACGAGGTGCTGGCCTTCGCCCACTCGTTCATCGTCTACCGGCTCGGCGCGAAGAACGCGGGTGCCAGCTACGTCGAGGTGGAGGACGGCGGCCCCGCGCGGGGTGCGAACAGCGGCTACGAGCGTGACGTCGACGCGATGCTCGCCGAGGTGACCGACCGCACGAAGCTGATCCTGATCGACAACCCCGGCAACCCCACGGGCGTCCACCTCACCAGGGACGAGCTCACCACCCTGGTCGCCGGTGTCCCAGAGCACGTCACGATCGTGATCGACGAGGCCTACCACCACTTCGCGACGGGACAGCTCGGGTACGCGACGGTGAAGGAGCTGGAGGTCGAGCACCCCCGCCTGCTCTCGCTGCGGACCTTCTCGAAGGTGTACGGGTTGGCGGGGATGCGGATCGGCTACATCGTTGGCCCGTCCGACATCGTGGGTCCCCTGGACGCCTACCGTCCCCGCTTCAACGTCACCGCCGTCTCGCAGGCCGCTGCGGTCGCCAGCCTCGGCGATACCGACCACCTCCAGGCCACGGTCGACGGCACCCTGGCCGGGCGGGACCGCATGGCGGCCGGGCTGCGGGAGCTCGGCGTGCCCTTCACCGACAGCCTGGGCAACTTCCTGACCGTCGAGTGCGGCACCGCCGCGGCACCGATCGTCGACGCGTACGGGCAGCGGGGGGTCGGGGTGCGCACGCTCCCGCCGTACGGCATGGACGAGCAGTTCCGCGTCTCGGTCGGTACCCCCGAGGAGACCGAGGAGTTCCTCAACGTCTCGGCCGACGTGCTCGCGGACCTGCCCTCGCGCGGATGACCGTCCGGCAGCCGAGCCGACGACACGCTGGGCCGACGCGGGCCCGCCGCGCGACGGTGGCCGTGCTCGGGGTGCTCGCGGTCCTGGCGGTCGGTGCCGCGGCCTGCGGTCCCGACACGCTCAACGTCGGTGAGGTCGACGAGCCCGACTCGGTCCCGCCGAGGGACGCCTACCTCGCCGACGGCGGGTGGGAGGAGGCCGCGGCCTGGATCCGCCGCGAGAACGCCGACGGGCGACCGGTGCTGGTCAACATCCTCGCGAGCTGGTGCGCCCCGTGCCGCGACGAGCTTCCGGTGCTGCTCGACGCCTACGAGGCAAACCCCGACATCGCCTTCCTGGGCATCGACCACCTCGACCGCCGTGAGGACGCCGAGGCCTTCCTCGACGAGATGGACGTGACCTTCCCGACCCTGTTCGACATCAGGGGGGACGTCGCTGCGGCGGTGGAAGCGCGGGGCATGCCGACGACCGTGATCTTCGATACCGACGGTGACCTGGTGGCCCACCACAGCGGGCTGGTCACCGAGTCGCAGCTCGAGGAGCTGCTCGACCGGGCCCGGTGATCGCCCGGGGCAGCTGGCGGCTCGGCGGCCAGGACGCCGACCTCGCGGTCACCGAGGTCGCTGGGCACCACCTCGGTGAGCTGCGCAACACGTCGGTCGCGGCACTGGTCCGTGTCGGGAGACCCGCGCCACGGATAGGGTTGCGGTCGACCACGGAGCGACGCGACGACGGAGGCCAGGGATGGAAGCAGCGGTCGGGCTCGGGTTCGGCGTCATCATCGCGATCTTCGCCGTGCTCCTCTCCCTCGCCGCGTTCGCGGTGTGGATCTGGACGATCATCGACGTCGTCAAGGTCCCGAGCGACGACCGCTTCCGTGCCGGCAACCAGCTCGTGTGGATCCTGGTCATCGTCCTGACCCAGATCATCGGGTCGATCATCTACCTCGCTGTCGGGCGTCCTGAGCCGGGTCGGCGCCGGTAGGCGGCGCCGGCGCGAAGCCGATCGGGGTGTCGAAGGCGGCCCGGCGCCCGGCCCGTCGCAGTGCCCGGAGTATCGGCTTGCCGGTCACGACCACCAGGATCGCGGTGAGCAGGGCGCGGGGGATGTCGAACCCGAGCGAGGTGACCGCGGTGAAGGCCGCGAACCGTCGCAGGTTGTCGCCGACGGGGTCGCCGGCGACGAACGAGATCGCGGTGTCGCTGCCCAGGGTGAAGGGCCAGAACGACAGGTTCAGCGCCATGCCGTAGAGCAGCCCCGCGATCGCCCCGTAGAGCGCGAGCACGGACAGCTCGCGCCAGCCGCGGCACCGCGGCAGCAGCCCGGCACCGGCGGCGACCCATGCGGCACCGAACATCTGGAACGGCAGCCACGGGCCGACCCCGGCGGTGATCAGCGCGGACGCGAACAGGGTCGTCGCGCCGAGGACGAACCCGAAGGCGGGACCGTACGCCCGGCCCGCCAAGACGAGCAGGAAGAACATCGGCTCCAGGCCCGCGATGCCGGTGCCCAACGGACGCAGGGCCGCGCCGACCGCCGCCAGCACGCCCAGCATGGCCACCGTCTTCGCGTCGATGCCGCCCTCGGTGAGCTCGGCCAGGACGACCGCCATCAGCAGCGGGAGCAGCAACGCGAACAGCAGGGGTGCGTCGCCGACGTGGGCGATCGGGGAGTCCGGTGAGGCCAGCAGGGGCCACCCGAACGCCACGATCCCGACCGCGGTCACCGTCACCATCGCGACCAACGATCGGGGGCGAAGCCGGAGGGGACCCGCGGTCCGGTCGGCTTGCCGGGTGAGCTCGCTCACGGCGCGACCTCCAGCGAGCGGGCGACCTGCTCGACGGTCAGCCAGGGCAGCGGGGCGAGCACCTTCGCGACCTGCGGCGCGAACGCTGGAGAGCCGACCACGACCTCGTCGGTCGGGCCGTCGACCACCACCTCGCCGTCGGCGAGCACGACCGTGCGGGTGGCTGCGGCCGCGGCGAGCTCGACGTCGTGGGTGGCGAGGACGATCGCGTGACCGTCGGTGGCCAGCTCGCGGAGGATGCCGATCAGCCGCGCCTTGGCGGCGTAGTCGAGGCCACGGGTCGGTTCGTCGAGCAGGATCACCGGCGGAGCCGAGGTCAGCACGATCGCGAGCACCAGTCCCAGTCGCTGCCCCTCCGAGAGGTCACGGGGATGTGCCGTCGGATCGAGCCCGGGCACCAGCCGGTCGAGCAGCACTCGGCACGACCCGGCAGCGACGTCAGCATCCCGGTCGGCGGCGTGGCACTCGGCGTCGACCGTCTCCGCGTAGAGCAGGTCCGCCGGCTCCTGGGGGACGAGGCCGACCTTGCGGATCAGCTCCTTCGGTCGCAGGGACGCTGGTGCGGCCCCACCGACCCGTGCCGCGCCGGAGGTCGGTCGGACCACACCGGTCAGGGCGCGCAGCAGGGTCGTCTTGCCCGAGCCGTTGCGGCCCATGAGCGCGAGCACCTCGCCTTCCCGCAGTTCCAGATCGACGTCGCGCAGCGCGATGATCGGGCCGTAGCGCACGGTCAGCTCGCAGGTCACCGCGACCTGGTCGCCCGGGGCGGGGGCGCCCGACGTCCCTGCGTACGGAGCGCCGTTGGTCGCCGGAGGCTGCGGACGACCCGCGGCGCTCAGCCGCGCACGCAGGTCCGTCGCGTGGCGGCGCGCGTCGCGGACCGTCAGGGGGAGCGGATCCCAGCCGATGAGCCGCCCCAGCTCGACCACCGGTGGGGCCACCGGGGTCGTCGCCAGCAGCCGTGCGGGATCCCCGACCTCGAGCGGTGCGGCGCCACCCGGGATGTGGACCAGACGGTCCGCGTACTGGACGACGCGCTCGAGCCGGTGCTCGGCCAGCAGGACCGTGATGCCGAGGTCGTGCACCAGCCGCTGCAACGCCGCGAGCACCTCCTCGGCGGCGGGTGGATCCAGGGCCGAGGTGGGCTCGTCGAGCACCAGCACGGAGGGGTGGGCGGTCAACACCGACCCCAGTGCCACCCGCTGGCGCTGGCCGCCCGACAGGGTGCTGAGGGCCCGATCCCGCAGGTCGGCGAGGCCGAGCAGGTCGAGGGTCTCCTCGACCCGGCGGCGCATGACGTCGCCGGGCAGCCCCAGCGACTCCATGCCGTAGGCCAGCTCCTCCTCGACGACGTCGGTGACGAAGCCGCTCGTCGGATCCTGGCCGACGACCCCCACCACATCGGCGAGCTCCCGTGGTGGGTGCGTGGCGGTGTCGCGCCCGGCGACCAGCACACGGCCGGAGAGGGTGCCGCCGGTGAAGTGCGGCACCAGCCCGTTGACCGAGCGCAGCAGTGTCGACTTGCCGCTCCCGGTCCGGCCGACGACCAGGCACAGCTCGCCCTCCGGCACGTACAGATCGACGTCGGCCAGCGTCGGGGCGGCGGCGTCGGGGTAGGTGACGCCGAGCTGTTGCAGCTCGATCATGGTGTGGCCTCCCCGGCGTGCTCGTCCCGGCGAGGTCCGGTGGCGGCCACGGGCGCCGGCCCGGCAACGGGCCGCTCAGCGTCCGGGGCGCCGGCATGATCGCGCCCGGGGGAGGTGCGCGCCGCTTCCGCGGAGTCGGCGGAGGTCCCCGCGTGCTGCCTCGACGTCGAGGTGGTGGGGGCTGTGACGGCGGCCGGTGGCGGGGGAGTGACCCACGCCGGCAGGACCGCGAGCAGCAGCCCCGCGGTGGCCAGTGCCGGCAGCGGCAGCTCGGACAGCGGCAGCAGGCTCGGGTTCAGCGCCGCCGGATCGAAGATCCCGGTCGCGATCGAGCCGGCGGCAGCGAGCACGCCGGTGCCGGCCGTGAGCCACTCGGGGACGCGCCAGGGGTCCGGGCGGTAGCGGGACCGCACGGTGCGGCGGCCGGCGAGCGCGAGACCGACCGCCGCGGCGAGCAGGCCGGCGACCAGGGTGGGCAGGCCCATCGCGGTCGGACCGGAGGCGTCGAGCAGCCCGTACATGCCGATCGCGACACCGAGCACACCGCCCAGGGTCAACAGGGCCGTGAGGCGCCGCGTGGCGGCCGCCACGTCGGCGCGGCGGCCGTAGCCCCGGGAGTCCATCGCGGCCGCCAGCGACAGCGAGCGGTCCAGCGCGTCCTCGAGCACGGGCATCGCCACGCTGATGATCCCCCGGACGCCGCGGTCGGGGCGACCGCGGAGACGCCGGGCCGCGCGGATGCGTTGCACGGAGGTGACCAACGACGGCGCGAAGGACAGGGCGACGACCAGCGCGACACCGATCTCGTAGAGCGCCGCCGGCAGCGACTTGAGTAGACGCTTGGGGTTCGCCAACGCGTTGGCCGCACCGATGCACGCGAGCACGGTCGCCAGGCGCAGGCCCTCGGTGGCCGAGGCCATCACCGAGGGAGCGGTGACCTCGCCTCCCACGGTCACCCCTGCCGCCCAGTCGGGGAGCGGGAACTCGGGGACGCTGAACAGCACCGTGCCGGGCAGCGGTGTTCCCAACAGCACCTGGGCGACGGTGCGGATCGCGATCACGACCAGACCGAGCTTGAGGAAGACGATGAAGGCCCGCGCCCACGGGGCGTTGCTGCGTCGCGCGCTGACGACGTAGCCGGCAACGCTGAGGACGAGGAGCAGCAGCAGGGGGTTGCGGGTCCGGGATGCGACCGTCGCCAGCCCGATCGCCCACACCCACCACGCCCCGGGGTGGAGCCCTCGGGGGATGATGCGATCGGTGCGCAGGGTCGGCATGCGTCAGCCCTCCAAGCGGCGCCGGCGCACCTGCAGCACCGTCAGCGTTGCGAGGCCCGTCACCAGACCACCACCGACGACCAACCCGACAGGAGCCGACCCGTCGTCCCGGTCGGGCAACGCCACCTCGTCGTCGGCTTGCTCGCCCTCGACCGCCTCCGCGGAAGCGTCGGGGGCGCGGGACCCAGCGGTGCCATCCACGGGCACGTCCGTGGCCGGCACGGCCGGGTCGATCGTGCGATCGTCCCGGTCGGACCGGTCGGTGTCATCGCCGGCCTCATCGGTTCCGACCGCCTCCTCGCTGGGTGGCGCGGTCGACCCGGGGGACGAGGCATCGTCCGATCCGGGTTCCGTGGACGACCCGCCGGATGACGGCTCCTCCGGCTCAGGCTCGGGCTCAGGCTCAGGCTCGGGCTCAGGCTCCGGCGCAGGCTCGCCTTCCTCCGGATCGGGCTCCGGTTCACCGCCTGGTGGCGGGATCCCGGGAGCCGAACCATCACCGAACCGCCAGCCTTCAACGGTCCCGGGCGCGGGGTGATGGTCCCCGGCACCGACGCTGCTGTAGCTCCACGACCCGCCCTGATCGGCGTGCCAGTAGGACCAGTAGGCATGCGCCGGCGCCCCGTTGCACGGATCCGGGCGGTCGTCGATCGTGCAGACCATGCCCGGGATCCGCGGGACGAACCCGTACTCGTGCCCCGCCGCTCGAAGTGCATCGAGGCCGTTCCCAGGGGCACCGGCAACGCACGTCTGGGAGATGCCTCGGCCGAACTCACTCGCGTCCACGACGACGATGACGCCGTCCTCGCAGCCGGTGGTCGCCGCGACCGATGTCGGAGCGAGGCTGGTCGCCGCCGCGACGAGCGCGGCGACGACCAGCACCCGGCAGCCGATCATGCGCTGCTCGCCTCCCCCTGTCGTCGGCCAAGACGCAGGACGACACCACCGAGCAGCAGGGCGATCAGCCCGATCCCTCCCGCCAGCAACGTGCGATCGCCGGTCTCGGGGAGGATCTCCTCGTCCTCCTCGTCGGTGACCTCGTCCTCCTCGTCGACCTCCTCGGGTTCGTCGACCGACACCTGCAGGGCGAGCCCGGCGAGACCATCTGCACCGAGACCATCGACGGAGATGGTCACCTCGTCGTCCTCGGTTGCATCCTCCGGAACGGTGAACGCGAACGTCGCCGTCCCCTCTTCGTCGGCCGTTGCATCGTCGTCGAGCAGCGTCGGATTGAGACCGACGGTGACATCGACGGTCTCGAAGGCGAGCAGCCCGGAGATCGTGCAGTCGACGTCGCCGCTCGGTGGAACCGACTCGGGCGTGCAGGCCACGGAGACCTCCGGCAGTTCGGTGGTCTCAAGCCGTTCCAACTGCGCGATCAGGTCGATACCAGCGACGTCTCTCGGATCCCGGTCCGCGACGATCTTCGCGAGGGCCAGCTTCGCTGTCGCGCCTGCGTACGCGCCGTCCTGGCCATCCTCGACCGGTTCCTGCGTATAGCCGGCCGCCTGAGCCGGCAACCAATCGGCGATGTCGTCGATGTGAGCACGACCGACCCCGGCCGCAGCCAAGGCGAACAGCACGTCGATCGTGCCACCGACGGAGGGGCCGAACTCCGTCGCGAGGTGCTGGCCGTCCTCAAGCTGTCCCACGAGGTAGGCCACAGCGGCCTCGGCGGGGTCGCCGAGCTCCTCTGTCGTCTCCCCGCAGCCCGTCTCGGGGGCATCATCGCTGGCGGTCGTCGCGTCCACGTCTCCGAGGTTCGCGCTGGCCAGTCCGAGGACCGCTTGCGAGGTGGCGATCTCGACGGAGCCGCGCTCGTCAGCGTTGAACGGGATCGCGCCCGGGGTCCCGGTGTCGCAGTCGTCCTGGAGCGCGATCACCCAGGAACGGGCACGGTCACCGGCGGCGGTCTCGCCTCCGAGGTCGAGCGCGAGGGCCGCCAGGCCGGTCGAGTTCGCGTTGAGACCGTCCTGTCCGCCGAAGCTGCCGTCGTCCTCCTGAACGTCGACCAACCAGGCAGCAGCGGCCTGGACGGCTGCGTCCTCCCCGATCGCGTCCAACGCCTGGACGACGAAGGCCGTCGAGTCGACCGAGGAGGAGCACGGACCTGCGTCGCCGGTGCTCGGGGCACGGAACATCTGGGGGAAGCCACCATCGTCGCACTGTTGCGCGAGCAGCAGGTCGACGGCGGCTGGGGAGGGGTCGGTGCCGTCGGCACGGTGCAGTGCGAGGACGGCGAGCGCCTGGGTCAGCGGGCTGGAGAAGTCTCCCCAGACGCTGACATCCGAGAAGCGACCGAGCGCGTGGTCGTCCCGGGTGTCGGGTGCCGCGGCGAGTGCGGGACCGACCAGGGAGATGGACAGCAGGACAGCGAGCAGGAGGGCGAACATCGCACCCGTCCTGCGTTGCAGCGTGTGTGTCAAGGGACGTGCCTCTCGTGAGCGATCCGTGACGAGAAGCCCGTACGGCCCTCACGAACGACGAAACCCTCCGTGTGCACGGATGCACAGGAGGGCGGGCGCTCGGACGGGTGACGTCCGGGCTCCGCCCCGCAGACCTCGGCGGTGACTAGGAGCCGCTCGCCACGTCCCAGGTGTCCCGGCTCATCGTCTGGCACGTCCTCCGCATGGCGGACGACGTGGACGACCTACGGTTGCGGGTCAGCGCCGGATTCCGACCGGCTTCCCCCACGACGTGGCATTCGGTTGTCCACCGGCACGCTCGGTGCCGATCCGCCCAGCTGAGCACATGCCCGTCACCGACGTCAACGAGGCGTGCCGCCCCCGTCCCCGCGCCTCGCTCAGCGCGCGTCGCGCTTGGCGAGCATGGCCCGGGCAACCCGTGAGACCGGCGCGCGCTCCAGCTGCTCGGCCATCCACGCCGTGGTGTCGACGAGCCGCTCCAGGTCGACCCCGGTCGCGACGCCCGAGCCGTGCAGGGCGTAGACGAGGTCCTCGGTGGCGAGGTTGCCCGTGGCGCCGGGAGCGAAGGGACACCCACCCAGACCACCGGCCGAGGTGTCCGCGATGGTCACACCGGCCTCGAACGCAGCCAGGGTGTTGGCCAGCCCCTGCCCGTAGGTGTCGTGGAGGTGGACGGCGATCCGCGCGAGGCCGACGTCGGCCGCCACCGCCTCGACCAGCTCCTGCACCTGCCGCGGGGTCCCCACACCGATCGTGTCCCCGAGGGATACCTCGGCGCAGCCGAGCTCGAGCAACGCCGAGGTGACCCGGCGGACGTCGTCGACGGGTACCTCACCCTGGTAGGGACACCCGCAGACCGTGGAGACGTAGCCACGGACGCGCAGTCCCGCGTCCGTGGCGCGGTGCACCACCGGCGCGAACATCTCCAGGCTCGCATCGACGCCTCGGCCGAGGTTGCGTTCGCTGAAGGTCTCCGACGCGGCGCCGAACACCGCCACCTCGCCGACGTCGGCCTCCAGGGCGCGGTCCAGCCCGCGTTCGTTCGGGACCAGCACCGGGTAGCGCACGCCGGGGACCGGATCGATGCCCGCCAGCACCTCCGCTGCGTCGGCCAGCTGCGGCACCCACTCCGGGTGCACGAACGAGGTGGCCTCCACCACGGACAGCCCGGTGCGTGCCAGCCGGTCGATGAAGCCGACCTTGACCTCGGTGGGGACCACGCCGGGCTCGTTCTGCAGGCCGTCGCGTGGACCGACCTCGACGATCGTCACCTGCGAGGGGAGGTTCATGGTGCGGCCGTGAACGACACCAGCGGGGTGCCGGCTTCGACCCGGTCGCCGGCGCGGACGTGTACGTCGGCAACCGCGCCGTCGGTCGGTGCGGTGATCGGGTGTTCCATCTTCATCGCCTCCACGACCACCAGTGTGGCCCCCGCCATGACCTCGTCGCCAGCCTCGACGGCAACCTCCAGGACCGACCCCGGCATCGGTGCGGAGAACGCCGCCGCACCACCCGCTGCCGCGACGTCACCGTGTCGGGTCGCCGGCACCAGGAGCAACCCCCGCGTCACGCCGGAGCGGTGGATCCAGACCGTCCGCTCGCCGATGTGGGTGAGCGCCCCCAGGTCGTCGTCGACGCCGACCCGCGTCACGCCGGCCGCGCTCGCCGCGCCGACGTCGTCCCCGCCGCTGACGTCGTCCCCGCCGCCGACGTGGTCCCTGCTGACGTCGCCGCCGACCTCGGCGTGGCGCTCCACCTCGACGTCGCCGCTCGACAGGACCCGGACGTGCCGGAGGTGCTCGTGCTCAC